>ERZ795053.6080-NODE-6080-length-12184-cov-5.347844_pt1 | contig 12184 bp, 9 predicted proteins | sample MGYA00375137_ERZ795053 | MGnify/ENA primary metagenome ERZ795053 (study PRJEB30182, sample SAMN05720284) | activated sludge metagenome | isolation source: Anaerobic digester | place: Hong Kong | collected 2014-12-17 ... | reverse complement strand
GACGCCGTCACACAATTGCGTAAGGCCGTTCCAAGGAATCAAATCCCTCCGTAGGCGCCTAGAAGGCCACCGACCCTTGCGGTCGCCCCTGGGGCACCGGCAAGCGGATGCCCCTACATGGGGGATTCAAAATCTTGGAGCAGCGTAAGACGGTATACACCCATCAAGATCTGCGGGTATACCACAACCGTTACTCCGTGCCGAGTCACTCACAGATCGCACGTAGACTGAAACGATACTGGCGTCAGATATACTCTATCCTCACAGCGCAATTCACACACTTACGTTCAAAATGGTGCCCATATCCGTGATCGACCTGACCGTCCAGCCAACAAATTAAAGATCTCTATGCATTGACTTCACCGGAAAGTGCGCCTAGCAAGGTCTACTTTGTGGAAATCGGTCTATACGATCCGCATACCCACGACCGGCCCAAAGTGAACGTTAGGATAAGGGGGGTGCTCGGACAGATACGCATTGTAAAATGATAGCGCAAGCCTGGTTATCCGGTGGACGGGGCAATGGGTTAGTCTTTCGGCCAGGCTAAAAACTATTTGAACGCCTGATGTCGGCCACGCAGATAGGGTATACAATGAAATCAGGAGCTGGTTGAGAGCGACAAACAAGCGCGACAAACAAGCCAAGCAAGCAAGTTCCGCTAGAGCAGCAGGTAGATTCTTCTTTCCTATCTAGCTTCACCGACGAAACTACTTGTCTTAACGTTTGGCTCATATCGGTATGCGACTGAAATTGCTTCCATTTTCAGAGAGTGATCCGTACAATTTCAGTGAGTCGCCCATATGAGCGTAACGTTTAAAATGGTGTTAATGGACTGAGCCGTAAGTGCTCAACAAGTAGGAGAAGATCATGTTAAAGCAACTATCAAAATTCGCAAGTATGGCGTTGATCGCCGGCGCGTTGAGCGTCGTTAGTGTCCCCACGGCTTTCGCCGCCAATGCCACACCGGAACGTGCCGGTTATAGCGCCGCCTCCGCGGCCATGCCAACCGCCGGTAACCATCAGTTACAGCCGGGCCAATGGGATTGGTATGTTTTTCACCCTCAAATCCCGGTCAACCAGAGCCGCAACGACAAAGGGAAGTTCGATGGTTCTACCGTTGATGCCACCATGAACTTAATCAGCGGGCAAGGTAAATTTGTTGTCTGGTCGGCGGATAATCTACGGGATTGGACACAAAACGACAAGTTCAATGCCATGGGTGAGGGCACCCAAGTCTTTGTCAAAAACACAACCAACCATGACGCACATGACCGCAATACGACGAGCAACCAACGTGATGATATGGTTGGCACCTCCACCTATAGTTGGCAAGGCAACTTCCAACAGCCCGGCACCTACTATTTGATTGTGCAAAATACGGGTAACACACCGATGGCGTATACGCTCAATATTACCGGCAACTCGGTGATCTTCCCATCACAGGTGACGATCCCAGTGCAGTAAGCCGTCAGATGTCGGTTACGAAGGCAATCATTGTCAGTAATCGACATTCCTCATAACTAAATACAAAAAGGAACCGGCCCATACAGGTGGGCCGGTTCCTTTTTGTGCCGATACCGCCGATGCGACCATCGTGGCCGTGGCCAACCTCGCTGCATTCCAAGTGGCGGCAGCGTTTGGGGCGGCTTCTCGGGGTCAAGATTGGCTGATTTGACAATATCTTTGTTGTACCACAAGGCGCGCGTGTTGGTATCGAAGGGCAGCGCATACATCGTATCCTTGTAGATGGTCTCATTCCAGGCAAAATCATCGTATAGATCTTGCGTCACACCGGCCGATTGAGCAAAATCGGTGATATCGACGAAGAAGCCCTGATAGACAAATTGGGGCACGGTAAAGCGATCGGCGTTGTAGAGCGGCGGCGGATTGCCGCCGGCCACTGCGGTGAGCAATGGGGCCAGTGCGTCTGGTTTGCGCAGGTGGGATGATGACTCAAGAAACCAACTGAACCACTTGAGCACGAATTACCAGAGAATAACTGGTTACTTGCCTGCGCTTCGTTCTCAGGTGGCTGCGTAAGTCCTAATACACTGTACATTGATTGACGAATTAAGTCATCAGCCGACCGGCGGGTTCCTTTCCCCATAAAAAGGCTAAACATGACCCCGGTCGATCAAGGGGTCATGCAGCGGTCAGCAGGGAAGCCTAAACCGAACCCGGCAGCGCGCCCGGTGTCCGGAATACGCGTAAGGTCCGCAAAAAACTGATAATCCCATCGCGGCTAAGCATACCGAGCAACCGCCCATTGGCAATTACCGGCAATTGATTCACCCCATCCTCTTCCATCTCTTTGAGAGCTTCCCATAGATCTTCATTGGGCGCCACTGTCTTTACCTTGTCCAGCGGCAACATGATTTGGTCTACTTGGGTGTGCATGCGGTCAGCCGCGGCGACCTTGCTGATCTGGTGCAAGGTCAACAACCCCATCGGGAGATCACCGTGCCCCACGACAAAACAACGTTTGCCGTGCCCCAATACCTCATCTTCCATCAACTGTTGGAGATTGGTCTGTGGCGGCACAATTGCGTACTCCTGTGTCATCGCCTGTGCAACCGTGTGACCGGCCAATTGCTCATGCAGCGATTGGCGTTGTACCTCTGCCGCAGCGGCACTTTCCAGGAACCAACCGATAAAGGCAATCCATAGCCCATTGGCAAAGTTGCCGACGACGATCTGCCAGATACCGACAATAATAAACAGATAGGCGATCACGCGGCCAATGGTGCCGGCAATCACCGTGGCCCGTTGCAGATTACCGGTGGCACCCCACACAATGGCACGGAAGACCCGCCCACCATCTAACGGAAAGCCAGGAATCAGATTAAAGAGGACCAATGAGAAATTGATATAGGCTAGATATTGCACCAACGCCAAAAGCGGTGAAAGCGTTGCAGCCGGCGGTTGCAACAGATAACAGAGCAGGGCCAATACAAGGCTGACAACAGGCCCGGCAATCGCGATCCAAAACTCAGCCCAGGCACTGGGCGGTTCCCCGCCAATTTCAGCGACACCGCCAAAAATGAAAAGGGTGATTCGGTTCACCGGAATTTTGAAGCGCAACGCGATAACGGAATGACCTAACTCGTGTAGCAAGACGCTCACAAAGAGCAGAACGGCTGTTGCCGCGCCCGTGAGCCAATAAAGGGAGGTCGACCAGCCCGGAAACGCGGCTGGATAGTAACTGGTCGCCATGCTCCAGGTGATTAGCGCAAAGATGAGGAACCAGGAAAAATCTAGGCCAATCGGAATCCCCAAAATGCGGCCAAGTGGAATGTTTGATTGTTTCATGCGCTTACCCTACCACTTTCTCATGAGCCGGATCTGTTCGGGTCGCTTGTTCAAGCGTGGCGAGAATTTGCTTGATCTCCTGCTCTTTGCCCTTGAGGTTTTCGCGGAAGGCCAATTGATCCGTGCCCGCAATTTCCATGCGCAATTCGGATAAGTAGTATGTGACGATATCTTGCAGAATTTTGATTTCATGATCAGCTAGTTCAAGATGTTGCATTGTTATGGCTCCTATTAAAGACTCTATCGATGGGAGAACACAGTCATACCCCGTGGCTATTACCACTCCTACGGTAACCACTTAGTGAGGTGTCTAAAGGTACTATGTTACTTAGCATAAGCCATTTCTCACATGTAAACCCCAGTCGTTGGAAGAGATTATCCCCTGGACGATAGACCTGTTTTGTGGTGCTTCTCTACCAACGAGACCAGTAAATCCCGGTGTAACCCTCACGATGCTATCTTATTTCACCCGATACCCTTGAGCTAACCGGCCCATACACTACCTGTCCGATGGTACAGGAAATATCCTGTCGAACGACCACCAATTCGCCATCAAATAACTATACCTTCCACTGGTCCATCGCCTGATCCCTGTGCCCCGTGGTCTGCGCGATACTCATTTTATCGACAAATTCCCCCGTTCATTTTTGGTGTCTATCCTGAAATTCTCCGTAGTGCTTTGCGTGATACGGCAGTCCGTGGGCACACAACCAGGTTGCAGGATGGGCGCTTAACTTATGGAAGGGAGGGAATTATGCTTTGGTTAAGCGAATTGGTTGTAGCAGCTGTCATCACGGCAATCTTTGTTTGGTTGCTTTATCTTGTGATGCGAGCCGGACCGAATTCTGCGGATGGCGGTATTAGCTCAGGCTGGCTGCTTTTTCTGTTTCTGCTGCTGTTGTTGCCAACCTGGGGGGGCGGTATCTGGTTAATGCCGCTTGGCCCGGCCTTCTTTGGGATCCGCATCGTCAATTTTCTGCTGATGGGGCTCGTGATGGCTCTCGTGATCGGCGCGCTCCTGGCCGCAACATCCCATGTACACGCACCACAGCCAACCGAATCCGAACGGCTGCCACGCGAAGAATTGTTGGCGCGCCAACAGCTCAACTCATGGAACCAATTCTTTTGGATTCTGTTGGTTCTCATGGTGGTCTCACTGTTCTGGGGCTACTGGTGGATGTGATTGGCAGCTTGCCAATACAGTGTGGCGTAAATACCACGGCAATAAATCAGGCCACCGCAATGTCTACTCATCCACGCGGATCACTTGGCCTGATTTGCGCCGGGATTTACTAACTTCTACAGATCAAACTTATTTCAGGAGAGAATATCCTCATGAATCAAAATCGGAACATCATCATTTTGATCGCGGTGCTCATTGTGGCCGCGATTGCTTTCGTCATTTTCACGCGCTCCCCCAACAACAACGTCACCACAGCGACAACGGGTAGCTCCTCTTCGCAGGCAGCAGCGACCGATACCCCATCGGCAGCGGCCGGCGCCACGACGGTCATTACGGGCACAACGGCGACAACCGCGACGGTCGGCACGACCACCACAGTGACAACGACAGAGGTAACCGCAGCGCCCGCTGTCACCGCGACCACACCGGTGACAGCCAGCGTCAGCCCAACAGTAGCAGCTGTCCCCACGCTGGAGCCGGTTGCCATCAATGCACAGCCCGGCGGTTATCTTGACCGTGCCCTACAGGGCGAGTTCCAGGGCAAAACAGTCACCATGTTTGGTCCCTTTGTTGACGAAGATCAGGTGAAATTCAACAACTCAATCGCCCAATTTGAACAACAGACCGGTATCAACATCCAATATGAAGGCTCAAAAGAGTTTGAAACCACGATCTCCGTGCGTGTCGACGGTGGCGATCCGCCCGACATTGCCGACTTCCCCCAGCCGGGTCTACTGGATAGCTTTGCCAAGGCCGGCAAGATCATCGATGTCAATTCATTCCTCTCTGCCGATTATCTGCAGCAACAATATGCCCAAAGCTGGCTGGATATGGCAACGCGCCAAGGTCCGAATGGCCCTGTCATGGCCGGTGTCTGGCAGCGCTTCAATGGCAAAAGCTTGGTCTGGTACCCCAAAAAGTCGTGGGATGCCGCCGGTTATCAGATTCCGCAGACTTGGGATGAACTGATGAAGCTAACCGACCAGATCGCCAACGATGGGGATACCGCGTGGTGTATCGGGATCGAATCGGGCGCGGCGACCGGCTGGCCGGCCACCGACTGGATTGAGGATCTGATGTTACGCACCACCACACCGGAGAACTATGATAAATGGGTACGCGGCGAATTGAAATTCGATTCGCCTGAAGTCAAACATGCGGTTGATCTGATGAGCGCCATTTGGTTCAATGACAAGTATGTGTACGGCGGGCGCGCCTCCATCGTCTCCACGTCGTTCGGCGATGCCCCGGCGCCGATGTTCCAAGACCCGCCCAAATGCTGGATGCACCGCCAGGGCAACTTTATTACCAGCTTCTTCCCGGCCAGCGCCAAACCGGGTGTAGACTATGACTTCTTCTACTTCCCCCCGGTCGACCCTGCCGAGGGTAAACCCTTCCTGGTGGCCGGCGATATCATGGGCGCCTTCACCGATCGACCAGAGGTATTGGCCGTGATGGAATACTTCAGTACTGGCGCTTCCGTACGCGGTTGGATGGCTGCCGGTGGCGCGCTCTCACCGCACAAAGATGCCAGCCTGGATTGGTATGGCAACGATATCGACCGCCGTATTGCGCAAATGGTCAACGATGCGACCGTCCTGCGCTTTGACGGCTCCGACCAAATGCCGGCCGCGGTAGGTACCGGTTCCTTCTGGAAAGCGATGACAGATTATGTTTCGGGCACCATCGACGAAGAAACGGCGCTCAAGGAGATCGATGCTTCCTGGCCCACAAATCAATAGCCGATAGCATGAATCAAATCGTGTAAGCGCAACGAGTCAAGAAGCGCTTACACGATTTGAGACCCAATTGCTACTTGTATACTCGAGAGGCGGTCAACCATGTCAAATTCCAAACGTTTTTCTGCCGTCAATGGCGTGCCGCCAAAGGTGCAGTTGACAGAGGCCACTTCTTCGGCTGTTCCACCTAAAAGTGCAAATGTTCCGGGGGAGCAGGAACCGCCAGTTGATGAAACACAATCTGGCAATTTGGTGCTTTTTCTCATTGCGGTGGTTGCACCATTGGCAACGCTCTTTTTTCTGTGGCAAGGCTTTCTCTTTCTGCGTGATGGCCAAGCGCCAAAGATCGTCACCGCCATCGTTGCCATTGTCTGGGGCGTGGGTGGTGTTGCCGCCATCTTTGCCGTGGCGAACTGGTTGGTCGAACAGCTAACACCGCCGGTGCGCAGTCGCGTTCAGCCCTATCTTTTTGTTGGCCCGGCCCTGTTGCTGCTGCTCTGGTATCTGGCGATTCCCGCGGGGCGCACCTTCTACTTGAGCCTCTACGATAGCAATAGCCAACACTTTGTGGGCCTTGCCAACTATGTCGACGCCTTTACCGAACGGTTTATGTTGGCTGCATTTCGCAACAATCTGCTTTGGCTCATCTTTGGGGCCGGTGCCTCCGTTGGCCTGGGTCTCCTGATCGCGGAGCTGGCGGATCGCAGCAGTTTCGAGCGCGTGGCCAAATCGATCATCTTTATGCCGCTGGCGATCTCGATGGTCGGCGCCAGTGTGATCTGGAATTTTATCTATGCCGTGCGCGCGCCCGGTGACCCGCAGATTGGCCTGCTCAATGCCATTGTCGTCGCCTTCGGTGGCCAGCCCCAAGCGTGGACCGCACTGCTGCAGCCGTGGAACAATCTCTTTTTGATTGCGATTATGGTCTGGCTGCAAACGGGCTTTGCCATGGTGCTCTTTTCCGCTGCCATCAAGGGGATTCCTGCCGAGGTACTCGAAGCAGCCCGTACCGACGGCGCCAATGAACGGCAGGTTTTCCAGTATATGATCGTTCCGATGATCCGCGGCACCATCGTCACCGTGTCTACGACCATCGTGATCTTCACCCTCAAGATCTTCGATATCGTGATTGTTATGACCGGCGGCCAGTTCAACACCGATGTCATTGCGACGCAGTTTTATCGCCAATATTTCACCAATCGCAACTTTGGTCTTGGCTCAGCCATTGCCATTGTGCTATTGGTTGCCGTCATCCCCGTGATGATCTACAACCTGCGCCAATTCCGCAATCAGGAGGCATTCTAACCATGACAACGCTCTTTGAAAGCAAAGAACCACGGCGGGCCAGAGCGCGAGGGAACCTTTGGGTCAACGGCACATTGGCTGTGATCTGTTTGCTCTGGCTGGTGCCGACGATTGGCCTGTTGGTTTCATCGTTTCGCACGCGCGAAGATGTCCTCAATACTGGCTGGTGGACGGTGTTGCCCCATCGCGCTTGGGAGACGGTTCGCGAATCGCCCTTGCCGACCGGCCTCAATCCCGATGGGATGATGACGATCGAAGGGGTGCAGGGCACCTTTACGGATTTCCGCAACGGGGTCGTCACCCCAACCGGAACACGCGTGCTTTGGGTCGGCAACAAGCGCCTGGGCACCATCCAAGTGCAGGCGCGTCAGTGGGTGACCAATGCCCATTTCACCTTGGAAAACTATCGCGATGTGCTGACCGGCAAACAGTATCAGATCCGCCAACCCGATGGTTCCATCCAAACGGAACAGGGCGCCGATCTGAGCAACGCCTTTCTCAACAGCCTGGTCGTTACCATTCCGGCGACGGTTATCCCGATTCTGTTGGCGGCCTTTGCAGCCTATGCCTTTGCATGGATGCGTTTCCCTGGAAGGCGCCCCTTCTTTGTCCTGGTTGTTGCGCTGCTGGTGGTGCCCCTCCAGATTGCGCTTGTCCCAATTCTGCGTGACTATCAACGGCTACAGATGACCGGCACCTTTCTGGGCGTTTGGTTGGCCCATACCGGCTTCGGGCTGCCACTCGCCACCTATCTGCTCTACAACTACATCAGCACGCTCCCCCGCGATCTATTGGAATCCGCCTTTATTGATGGCGCCGGCCACTGGACGATCTTTATGCGTCTGATCCTGCCGCTCTCGGTGCCGGCATTGGCCTCTTTTGCCATCTTCCAGTTCCTTTGGGTCTGGAACGATTACCTGGTCGCCCTGATCTTTATCGGCAGTAAACCCGAGGTACAAGTATTGACGATGCGTTTGGCCGATCTGATTGGTTCGCGCGGCAATGACTGGCAACTGCTGACTGCCGGGGCTTTCATATCGATGATCCTGCCGCTGATGGTCTTTTTTGCGCTCCAACGTTACTTTGTGCAGGGTCTCTTGGCCGGCTCGGTCAAGGGGTAAAGGTCTTCTAGTGAGTATTTTGCACGAGAGAGGCTGTGCGACTTTTAAGGGGTTTATCGATAAGTTATGGCGACGAACCAATCCACAATTCTTACGCTAAACAGTGGGTCATCGAGCCTGAAATTTGCGCTCTACCGTGTCGGCACGAGCGAACAGCGAATCTTTGCGAGAACGGTAGAGCGCATCGGGGCTCAACGATGGTCATTTCTATGTGGAAGACGAAACGGGACAGGCTATTCGCAGTGAGGAGATGACACTACCCGACCATGAAGCTGCACTTGAACAGCTCTGGCATTGGATCGAGCGCATCGGCTCGGACCAGCCTATCAACGCAGTGGGACACCGGCTGGTGCATGGGGGAGAGGAATGGCTGCGCAGCTACCGACCGGAAGAACTCTTCGACGAACAGGGGCGCCTGAAGCCGGAATTGGCCGAACTGGCGCCCAAAGGCGAACGGCGCATGGGTGCCAACCCCCACGCCAACGGCGGCAGGCTGCTACGCGATCTGCGCATGCCCGATTTCCGCAACTATGCGACCGACGTGCCATCACCGGGCGTACCGGGTGATGGTGATACCCATGTGCTCGGGGAATTTTTGCGCGATGTGATTAAGCTGAATCGTGAGCAACGGAACTTCCGCGTCTTTGGTCCCGACGAGACGATCTCCAACCGGTTGGAGGCTGTCTTCGAGGCGACCGAACGGCAGTGGAATGGCGCCACCGAGCCGAACGACGAATTTCTCGCCCCGGATGGTCGCGTGATGGAGATGCTCAGCGAGCACCAGTGCGAGGGTTGGCTCGAGGGTTACCTGCTCACCGGGCGGCATGGGCTCTTCAACTGCTACGAAGCGTTCATCCACATTGTCAATTCGGTGTTCAACCAGCACGCCAAGTGGCTCAAGGTCACCGCACACCTGCCCTGGCGGCGGCGGATCGCTTCGCTGAACTACCTGCTCGCTTCGCATGTCTGGCGCCAGGATCACAACGGCTTCACCCACCAGGACCCCGGCTTTATCGACCCCGGCTTTATCGACCACGTCGTGAACAAGAAAGCGGAAGTGGTGCGGGTTTACTTTCCACCGGATGCCAACTGCCTGCTGTCGGTGATGGATCACGGTCTGCGCAGCCACCACTACGTCAACGTGGTGGTCGCCGGCAAACACCCGGCGCCGCAGTGGCTGACCATGGACGCCGCGGTCAAGCACTGTAGCCAAAGCATCGGCATTTGGCAGTGGGCCAGCAACGACCAGACGGTTGCTCCCGACGTGGTCATGGCCTGCTGCGGTGACGTACCCACGCTCGAGACACTGGCCACCGTCTCCATTCTACGCGCAGAAATCCCCGAGCTGAAAATCAGGGTGGTCAACGTCGTCGATCTCATGAAGCTACAGCCGCCCACCGAGCATCCGCACGGCTTGCGCGACTTGGATTTCGACGATCTCTTCACCAAGGACAAACCGGTGATCTTTGCTTTCCACGGCTATCCCTGGTTAATCCACCGGCCGACCTACCGCCGCACTAACCATGACAACATTCATGTCCGTGGCTACAAGGAAGAGGGCACCATTACGACCCCCTTCGATATGACGGTCCTCAACGAACTGGACCGCTTCCACCTGGTAATGGATGCCATCGACCGTCTGCCACAGACTGGCGACAAAGGGATCTACCTGAAGCAACGGCTCAAGGACAAGCTGATCGAGCACAAGCAGTATATCGACAAGAATGGTCAGGACATGCCGGAAATCCGCCATTGGCAATGGCAGCTCTCCAAGGAAAACACAAGTGCTTAGAGCCCATCCTGAAGAGCGGGGAATGGGTCGGGGGATGAGGGGGTGCAATACCCTCTGCGTAACATGAGTTACTGATACGGCAAGGTTATTGGTCGCCCGTTTGGAAAGGAGCTGATCATGACAACAAAGACCAAACCGGCAGCAAAACCACAATCCACCGCTGTTCCTGGGGAGCAACGGGTAGGCCGCGGGCAGAATGATCTACAATCGCTACCGATGCCGGAATTTGAAAAACAACTGGAATCGTCACCAGACGGCCTCAGCTTGGCTGAGGCGCAGCAACGGCTGGCACAATACGGCCCCAACGAAATTGCCGAAAAGAAGCTCAATCCCCTTCTGAAGCTGCTCACCTATTTTTGGGGCCCGATCCCGTGGATGATTGAGGTGGCAGCGATTCTGTCCATGCTGGTCCGACATTGGACAGAATTCTTCATTATTCTGGTCCTACTGGTTGCCAACGCCGTGGTCGGATTCTGGGAGGAATACCAGGCGGGCAACGCCATTGCCGCGTTGAAGGCCAGGCTAGCCCTGCAAGCCCGTGTGCACCGCAACGGAACGTGGACCACCATCGCGGCACGTGAGCTGGTACCGGGAGACGTCATCCGCGTGCGTTTGGGCGATATCTTGCCGGCGGATGCGCGTTTGTTGGCGGGTGATCCGGTGGAAGTGGATCAGTCGGCGTTGACCGGCGAATCGCTGCCGGTCAACCGGAAGAGCGGCGAGGTGGTTTACTCCGGGTCGATTATTCGCCAAGGCGAAGTTGACGCGCTGGTCTATGGTACGGGCCGGAACACCTTCTTTGGCAAGACCGCCCAACTGGTCGAGGAAGCGCACACCGTTAGCCATTTTCAGCGTGCCGTGTTGAAGATCGGCGATTACCTGATTGTGCTGGCGGTAGCGTTGGTGGTGTTGATTCTGGCCGTGGCGCTGTTTCGTGGCGACCAGATGGTGACGACGTTGCAATTCGCCCTGGTGCTGACGGTGGCGGCCATTCCGGTCGCCATGCCCACGGTGCTATCGATCACGATGGCCGTGGGCGCGCGGGTGTTGGCGGCAAAACAGGCCATTGTCAGCCGGCTGGCGGCTATCGAGGAGTTGGCAGGAATCGACGTGCTCTGTTCGGATAAAACGGGCACGTTGACACAGAACAAGCTGACGCTCGGCAAGCCGTTCACTGTGGCCGGCACCGCCGCCGATCAGATTGTACTCAGCGCCGCGCTGGCGTCGCGCGCCGAAGATCAGGATCCGATCGATCTGGCGGTGCTAAGTGGCGTCAAGGACGGTCAGCACCTGGAGCACTATCACGTCACGCACTTCCAGCCGTTCGATCCGGTGCATAAACGCACCGAAGCCACTGTCACTAGTCCAGAGGAAAAGACATTCAAGGTGACAAAAGGCGCGCCCCAGGTGATCCAGGCATTGGCAACCAATGCTACCGAGGTATCCGCTGCCGTCGAGAAGGCAGTCGACGGCTTTGCCGCCCGCGGCTTCCGTTCGCTGGGTGTGGCCCGTACCGACGAGCAAGGGCAGTGGCAGTTTCTCGGTGTCCTGCCGCTGTATGATCCACCCCGCGAGGACTCCCAGACAACCATTGCGACGGCGCAACAGATGGGAGTGGCCGTAAAGATGGTCACCGGCGATCAGCTAGCCATTGGCAAAGAGATCGCCAAGCAGTTGGGGCTGGGCACAAACATCCTCGATGCCGGCGCTTTCGAAGAGACAAAATACCACGAGA
>ERZ795053.6079-NODE-6079-length-12193-cov-7.271379_pt1 | contig 12193 bp, 12 predicted proteins | sample MGYA00375137_ERZ795053 | MGnify/ENA primary metagenome ERZ795053 (study PRJEB30182, sample SAMN05720284) | activated sludge metagenome | isolation source: Anaerobic digester | place: Hong Kong | collected 2014-12-17 ... | reverse complement strand
CGGTTCTCGACGTGGACATGGCCGGGGAACGATCGATGCCCATCGTGGCGGCACTCAAGGCACGGGGGGTGCCCTTCGTGCTCGTCACGGGCTACTCCGCGATGCAGCTACCCGAAGCGGAGTTCGAGGGGGCCACGCGCATCGGCAAGCCCTATGGCGACGGCGAGCTGGTCAGGGCGATCAGGGCCATGCTCGGCTCGCCTACTCCGCCGCGATGAGGTGCCGGTCGGTCGAGGCGAGCCCGCGCGGGTCCTTGTAGAGGCGGCCGGCCTGCATGATCATGGCGAGATTGGCCTGGTGCTGGACGAGGGACACGTCCTCGAGCGGGTTGCCCCTGACCAGGAGGAGATCGGCGATGAAGCCTTCCTTCACCCGGCCGAGCTCAGCGCCCATGCCCATGAGCTCGGCGCCGACGACGGTGGCGCAGCGCAGCGCCTCGGCGGGCGCGTAGCCGAAATACTCCACGAAGTGCTCGATGTCGCGGGCGTTCTGGCCCATCGGCGTCACCGCGAAGCCGTAGTCGCCGCCGATGACGACGCGGATGCCGCGCTTCCTGATCTCGTGATAGGTGGCGCAGCAAGCGTCAAACTTCCGGTAGAGGTCGAGCTGCCGGCAGACCTCGGGGGAGAGGCCGATGCCCTCGCCCTCCTTCGTGCAGTTGTGGACGAGGCCGAAGGCCGGGCCGACGAAGGCCGTGTCCTTGACGCTCTCAAGGAGGTCGAGCGCCTCCTCGTCGGCGAAGTCGCAGTGGTAGATGCAGTCGACGCCGTGGCGGACCGCCATCTTCACGCTCTCCGACGAGCGGGCGTGGGCCGCGACCTTCTTGCCGAAGCCGTGCGCCACCTCCATCACGGTGGCGAGCTCGGCGTCGGTCAGCGGCGTGATCTCGGCCCGGGCGTGGCTGACGAACTCGTCGCCCGAGATGTTGATCTTGATGGTGTCGACGCCGTCGCGGATGCATTCCCGCACCACCCGGCGCATCTCGTCCGGCCCGTCGGCGACGAGGCCGAAGCTCTCCTGGTGGATGTGCCGCTTGCGCTCGTCGCCGAGCCCGGCGGTGACCGTGATCTCCGGGCTGCCGGCGCGCATGCGGGGCCCGGCGAGCAGGCCGGAATTGATGGCGTTCCGGGCCGTGACGCCGAGCAGGGGCTTGGCCGAGGCGGCCTCGAAGATGCTGGTGAAGCCGTGGTCGAGCAGCAGCCGGCAGTTCTTCGCCGTGAGCAGCATGTGCTCCTCCGGCGGGATCAGGCCGAGCTCGAAGGGGGCGTTGATGCCGGTGAAGCTCGGGTGGCAGTGGCCCTCGACCATGCCGGGCATCAGGGTCATGCCGCTGCCGTCGATCACGGTGGCACCCTCGGCGCCGATCGAGGCGCCATCCCTGGCGATGCGGGCGATGCGCTCGCCCGCGATCTCGACCTCGGCCTTGAAGGTGCTCTTGCTCTCGCCGTCCCAGACGGCGGCGTGCCTGATGACGGCGCGCTCCATGATCGGCCTCCCTGAATTGGCTCTGCGGGGGAGCTTAGCGCAGGCGCGGCACGCAGGGGAACGGCTAACGCGCGGGCGGGGGATCGCCCACCGTTCACTGGTACGCAGTCGTTCCGGCCAAGGTATCGGCTGCCAGTTCGAAAGCGCCCAGTCCAAGTTCTATTGTCGCTCCGTCAGCAGCAGTGGGGTAGCACCCCTTCCTCAGTCTGCCGGCCGTAGCTCAACGAGCAAAGCCGATGCGAGGCGTGCGCAGGCGGCGCTCTCAGTCGGCGACAGAAGAACGAACCCAAAGATTGGCACCACGAAATGGCCCTCGATCCCGGCAGCGCGCGCCGCGCCGCCGACGCGAAAGCATGCCGTCTCGAGTTCAACCGCGGTGACGGCGATCCGGTCGACCACTTCATTGAATGCGGCCAAACTCTGGCTTCTCCAGGGGTCCCTTTTCGCTTCGACTCCATGGCGGACGAAGAGAATGTAGCGCAGACCGAGTTCCCGCAGCTTGGCAGCCACACGCGGGCGCGCCAGGAACTCGGACGCCGCCGCTTCGCTCACTGGTATGGATTGCGCGGTCTCGAGCCAGGGGAAGAATGCGTCCCGAACGGCAGAGTCGTCGAGGACGCGGGCTTTGGACAGGACCTCCACGAGATACCCAGTAAGGCAATCGGTGCTCCAGCCACTCGCCATGCGGTCATCGGCCAGGACAGCGAGCGTCTCACCGGGCCGGAGCGGCTCGATCTCGGCGGCCGGAGGCACCTCCAGTGTCGAAATCGGCGGCGACGGAACCGGCCACGCCGTGCAGGAGGAGAGGCAAGAGACAGCGACCAGAAAGAACATGCGCATGTCAGGTCATTGCCTCCCGACGTGCCGTCAGCCAAGCGACGATAGCCGGCTGGACCGCGAACGAGCGGACCAGCTCGGCGGTCGCGCCGCGCAGCGTCTGCGCCAATGCCTCCTCTGAACCGTCATACACAGTCGCGCCCGAGATCTTCCAGGTCCCGATATCGGTGCCGTCGGGATCAACAAAGGTGATGCCGTAGTCTACGGACCACGCGACCACGTAGTTGCGTAAAGACCACGCGTCCTTGGTTACCTCGACCCCAAGAAGCGCAATGGTCAGCGAGCCATTATCGCCGGGCCTCGGGGGCCCCGCACGGGCCGACTCGACGAGCGCCGGCAGTGTCCGCTCGAAGATCGCCCGCGTCGCCGGCCCAAGCCGCAGGTGAGTTGTTAGCGTGCCGCTCGAAACGGCACTGAAGGTCACCTCCTGGTCGACGCTCGGCTCGAAGACGTAGCTCAACCGGAGCGGCAACGGCTCGATCAGAGGCGGTAGCCAGCCCGTTCCAGGCGCGGGCTCCAGCACCACGTCCTTCCCGCCACCGCAGCCCACGACTGCAATAGCCGGCAAGACCAGGAGAGCAGCGAGGCGACGACGGCGCATGCCCAGCCAACCTTCCCCATCCCGCGAAGGCCGAGCGATACCATTCTCGGCGCAATCTGTACTTGCGCTAGATCAAGCCGTCAGGCGGCGCCAACCGCGGCTCAGTGTACAGTGTCGCCCGGGCGGGCGAAGCGGGCGTCGTCGGGGTAGTGGTCGAAGCGGACGGTCTGCGTCAGGAAAGCCGCCTCGTCGCGCCAGCCGGCCATGAGCGGCCAGCCGTTGCGGGCGTAGACGGTGAACGGAATGGCGCCGCAGTTCTCGCGCTGCACCGGGCGGAGCGCCGGGGCGACGCGCTGCATCAGCTCGAGCGAGCGGACCACGGGCTCGAGGAACGGCGTCATCCAGGCGCTGGCCAGGACCTCGCCGCAGATCTGCTCGTCGATCTGCAGCACATGATAGGTGCTGGCATGGCCGGCGACCGGCGGCCCCGCACTCCAGTGATCGAGGACGTAAGGCAGGGCCGAGGCGCCGTCATCGGCGAGCCCGGCCCGGATCAGGGTCGGCGCGCCGCCGTCGAGCCGGTAGACATTCTGCGGTGCCAGGTCGACGAGGTAGTGCTCGCCGGCGACGGTGACGAGCACGCGGCCGTGGTCGCTGCCGGTCTCGAGGCGCAACGGAACGTCGTCGAAGAGCGCCTCGACCAGCATCCCGGCCCGTGCTGCCGGCACCGGGCCGAGGCCCGCCAGTAGAAGCAGGCCGGCCAGGGACCGCCGCCATGTTCGCATCTTTTGCTCCAGATAGGCTTGCCCGAGCATGCCGGATCGGGGTGAACGGAATGTTAAGATACCGCCAAGGCACGCTCGAGCAGCATCGGCACATGGCGGGTGTGGCGGGCGGGGTCGAAGAGGTCGGCCAGGCTCTTCTCGTCGAGCACGGCGGTGATCCTCGGATCGACCTCGAGCAGGTCGAGGAGCGGCTCCTCGTTCTCCCAGGCACGCATGGCGCTCGCCTGGACCAGCTCGTAGGCCGCCTGCCGCCCCATGCCGGCATCGACCAGTGCCAGCAGCACCGTCTGGCTGTTGAAGAGGCCGTGGGTGGCATCGAGGTTGCGGCGCATGCGCTCGGGGTGGACGACCAGCCGGTCCATGAGGCCGGCGAGCCGGGCCAGCGCGAAATCGGCGAGGATGCAGGAATCCGGCAGCATGACGCGCTCGACCGAGCTGTGCGAGATGTCGCGCTCGTGCCAGAGCGCCACGTTCTCGAGCGCCGGCACGACGGCGGCGCGGATCATCCGGGCGAGGCCGGTGAGGTTCTCCGACAGCACCGGGTTGCGCTTGTGCGGCATGGCCGAGCTGCCCTTCTGCCCGGCGTGGAAGAACTCCTCGACCTCGCGCACCTCGCTGCGCTGGAGGTGGCGGATCTCGGTCGCGAGGTGCTCGATCGAGCCCGCGATCTGGGCGAGCGCACAGGCGAAGGCGGCGTGCCGGTCGCGCGGGATGACCTGGGTGGAGACGGGCTCGACCCGCAGGCCGAGCTTGCCGGCGACCCTCGCCTCGATCGCGGGGTCGATATTGGCGAAGGTGCCGACCGCGCCGGAGATGGCGCAGGTCGAGACGTCCTCGATGGCGGCGAGCAACCGCTGGCGCTGCCTTGCGAAGGCGGCATGGAAGCCAGCGAGCTTGAGGCCGAAGGTGGTGGGCTCGGCATGGATGCCGTGGCTGCGGCCGATGCAGACGTCCATGGCATGCTCGCGTGCCCGGCGGGCCAGCACGGCGAGGAGGGCGTCGAGATCGGCGAGGACGAGCTGGCCAGCCTCGCGGAGCTGCAGGGCGAGCGTCGTGTCGAGGAGGTCGGACGAGGTCATGCCGAGATGCAGGAGCCGGGCATCAGCGCCGCACAGATTCTCGACATGGGTCAGGAACGCGATGACATCGTGGCGGGTGGTGGCCTCGATCGCCTCGACCGCCGCCGCGTCGATCAGCCGATCCCGGGCCTGCTCCGTCGCCGTGCGCAGGCGGGCCACCGCCTCGCCATCGATCTGGCCCAGGCCGGCCATGGCCTCGGCGACCAGGAGCTCGATCTCGAGCCAGAGCTCAAGGCGGCGCTCCGGGGCGAAGACGGCGACCATCTGCGGCCGGCTGTAACGGGGGATCATCCGGGACTCCAGGCGGGGGCGGGCATTCTCTTAGCAGCGACCGGACCGAACCGGAAGATCGCCGCCGGAGGCAAGGTGACGATCCGCCTTGGCCAAGTGGCCACGCCAGCATTACAAACCAGCGATCATGACCGCCGCACCACCCGCCCGCCCGGTTCCCGCCGCGACTCCGCAAGCGGACCGGCGGCGCCGCCTGCCGCTGAGCTGGTTTCTGGCGGCGGTCATCGGCCTCGCCATGCTGGTCGCCATGGCGCTGCTGCTCTGGCTCACCCTCGGCACCGCGCGCGACAACACGCTGCAGCTCCTGCGGGACAAGGCGCAGCTCGTGCTGACGCTGGTGCGGGCGCGCACCAACCAGTTCCTCGAGCCGGCGGAAGCGCTGGCCGGCGATGTCGCCCGGCGCATCGAGCGCGGCGAGATCAACACCGCGGACCAGTCGGCGCTGGTCCAGGCGCTCGGCTATGCGCTGTCCGCCGCGCCACAGATCAATGCGGCCGTCTATGTCGACGCGGAGGGCTGGCTCGTCAGCGTCTTCCGCGACCGCGAGACCGGCCGCCTCGGGTCGTCCTTCGAGGACTGGCAGGCGGACGCGGCGGTCAAGGCGGCGGTCGCCCAGCTGCATCTCGACAGCGAGCCGCAGCCGCACTGGGGTGAGCCTTTGTTCAGCGCCGGCGCCGCCGCGACGCTGGTCTATTTCGCCCATCCGGTGCGCGAGCGCGACGGCGACCTCGGCATCGTCGTCGCCACGACCACGGTCCAGGATCTCTCGACCTTCATCGGCTCGATCGACACGCCGGGCACGATCGGCACCTTCATCCTCTACGGGCGCGACAAGGTGCTGGCCCACCCGCGGCTGCGCGTCGCCAGCGAGCTGATGACCGCGGACGCGCCGCTGCCGAGCCTCGCCGAGATCGGCGATCCCGCTTTGGCGGCAATCTGGGCACCCGGCTGGGAGGAGCGGCGCATCGCCGATCTGGATATCCCGGCCCATGGGTCGAGGGACGATTCCGACAGCTACGTCTACCTCTACGACGAGCTCACCACCGCCCGCGACACACCTTGGGTGATCGGCGGCTATTTCCGCGCCGAGGACCTCGGCCGGGAATGGCGGCGGTTGAATGTGGTCACGGGCATAGCCGCGGCACTCCTCGTGCTCAGCCTCGGCGGGGCGGTCCTGATCGCCCGCCTGCTGGCCGGGCCGGCGACGCAGATCGCCGACACGGCGCGGGCGATCAGCGCGCTTCAGCTCGATCGGATCGAGCCCCTCGCCGGCTCGCGCATCCGCGAGCTCGACGATGCGGAGCACTCGCTCAACGCTATGGTCGCGGCCCTCCGCTCCTTCGTGCGCTACCTGCCGAGCGACCTCGTGCACTATGTGCTGCGCCACCCGGAGCGGGATATCGGCAAGCCGCAGCTCAGGTCGATGACCATCCTCTTCACCGACATCTCGGGCTTCACCACACTGGCGGAGAACCTGGAGCCGGCGGCCGTGGGGGCTCTGCTCAATGCCCATTTCGCCGATCTCGAGGCGTGCATCCGCGGCACGGGAGGCACCATCGACAAGTATCTGGGCGACGGACTGCTGGCCTTCTGGGGCGCACCGGAGCCGCTCGCCGACCATCAGCGGCGGGCGGTCGAGGCAGCGCTCGCCATGGCCGAGGCCACCAGTCGGCGCAACGCCGAGGTGGCGCTGCCGCTGCGCCTGCGGATCGGCATCGCCGCGGGCGAGATCCTGGTCGGCGATCTGGGTGCTCCGACCCGGATGAACTACACGGTGATCGGCGATTCGGTGAACCTCGCCCAGCGCCTGCTCGAGATCGGGCACAGCGCCGCCCCGGCGCACGAGACGGTGATCGTGACCACCGCCGAATGCATCGCCGCGATCGAGCCGCCGCCCAGGACCCGGCCACTCGGCCAGCACGTCATTCGCGGCCGGGCCGGCGCCGTCGAGCTGGTCGAGGTGTTGCCGCCGACCACCCTGCCGTGACGCCGGCCGCCTCGGCCCTCGGCTGGATCGGCCGCCAGTCCAGCCCGCTCTTCTTCGTCGCCGTCTTCGCCGGGGTGCTGCTGCCACCTTTGGCCCGGCTGCTGCAGCCGCTGCTGCTGCCGGCGATCCTCCTGCCCTTCGTCGTGGCCCTGGTGCGGCTCGATCTCGCAGCGCTCGGCCGCCAGGCGAGGCGCCCGTGGCTCGCGCTCGGCCTCGTGCTGTGGTCGCTGGTCGGCTGCCCCTTCCTCGTTGCCCTGGTGCTCCAATCCCTGCCGCTCGACCCGGATATCGCGGCCCTCCTCGTGACGACCGCCGCCTGCGCACCGCTCATGGCGTCCGGAGCGCTGGCGCTGCTGCTCGGCCTCGACGTGGCACTGGCGCTCCTCGTCGTCGTGCCGGCGACCGCGCTCGTGCCGTTCACCGTGCCGCCCCTGGCGCTGGGCCTCGCCGGCATCGCCATCGATCTCCCGGCAGCAGCCCTCGCCTTGCGTCTGGCGCTCATGGTGCTGGGCTCGGCGGCGCTCGCCGCGCTGGTGCGCCGATGGCTCGGGCCCGAACGGCTCGTGACTGCCCGGCCGGGTCTCGACGGGCTCGCCGTCCTCGGCTTCGTCGTCTTCGCCGTCGGCGTGATGGACGGGTTCACGATGACCGCCCTCGCCCGCCCGGCCCTGGTCGGCGGCATCGTCGTCGCCGTATTCGCGCTCAATCTCGGCCTGCAGGCGATCACCGTGCTGGCCCTGCTGCCGTTCCTGCCGCTGCGCACGGCGCTGACGGCCGGGCTGGTCGCCGGCAACAACAATCTCGGGCTGATCCTGGCGGCGGTGATCGACACCGCCCCGCCGGCGATGCTCATCTTCGTGGCGACCGCCCAGTTTCCGATCTATCTCCTGCCCATCGTCCAGCGGCCGCTCTATCGCCGCTGGCTCGCTTCGGAGCCGCCCGCATGACGCCGAGAGAAGTGCTCGACTTCTGGTTCGATCCAGCCAACCAGCCTTTCTGGTTCAAGAAGAGCGCGGCCTTCGACGAGGCCGTGCGGCACCGGCTCGGCGATGCCCATGCGGCAGCCGCGGCGGGCCGGCTGGACGACTGGCGGGCGACGCCCGAGGGGGCGCTGGCGCTGGTCATCCTGCTCGACCAGGTGCCGCGCAACATTCATCGGGGCACTGCCCGGGCCTTCGCCACCGATGATGCGGCGCTGGCGGTTGCTGCCGCGGCCATCGACGACGGCTTCGGCCGGGGGCTCGACAAGGACCAGCGTCTCTTCCTCTATCTGCCGCTCGAGCATTCTGAAAAGCTCGCGGACCAGGAGCGATCGGTGGCGCTGTTCACGGAGCTCGGCGATGCGCGGCTGACCGACTACGCGGTCCGGCATCGCGACATCGTCGCCCGCTTCGGCCGCTTTCCGCATCGCAACGCCCTGCTCGGCCGCGCCTCGACGGAGGAGGAGATCAGCTTCCTCGAGGGGCCGAACTCGTCCTTCTGACGCCCTGCCCCGTCAGCCGAGACGCAGCCGCTCCGCGCAGGACCGGCGGAACGTCTCGCTCTGCACGAGCCGGGCGAGGAACTCCTCGACCGCCAGCTCGGGCGCCACGCGCTTGTGGGCGAAGCGCATGACCGCCGGCTGGATGAGCGCCGGCCAGGGGCAGCCCGACGTCGCGACCTCGGCGAGCCGGATCGGCGAACCCTGATGCAGCAGGGCACCGGCCCGGCTGACATAGGCGCCGACGAGCGCGGGTGCGGCCATGTCGTCGTCGTCGTGCTCGAGCCGCAGGTCCGTGGATTCGACATAGTCGTAATTGACGCCGATCGCCTCGGTCTGGTGCATCCGGGCGAGCTGCTCCGGGTCGAGCCAGGTCACGGCGACGAAGGCGACCGCCCCCGGATGCCGGTGCAGGGTCGCCGGCAGGGCGCCGTAGCGGCTGAAATGCGCCGAGTAGACGACCACATGGTCGAGCAGCACGGCCCGGCTGACCGGGATATGGCCGGTGTGGCCGGCGAACTTGCGACGGAGCTGGGCCGGCGCCGCGTTCGAGCCGAGGGCCAGGACGGGCGTGCGGCCGTCCACGGCGAAGGCCGGCGGCTCGCCGTCGGCCGCGAAGACGAAGCGCTCGAGCGGCGCTGCGTAGGGATAGTCGGCCGCGCGCGGCAGCCCGAGCTCCTCGCCGACCGTCGCCATGATCCCGCTCCAGCAACATCACCTCGCCCGGCAGGCGCCCGATCGACCTCCTGCCGACGTCGGTTCTACTCAGAGTGTAACCCACCGCGCCGAGCCGGGCAATCGACGGGATCAACCTCACCTGCGCCCGATCCCCATGATCGCGGCATTCACATAGGCCCCGAGCACCAGGATGATCGATGTGATGTAAAAGAAGATCAGGGCGATCACGACGCTAGCCATGCTGCCATACGTGACACTGTAGCTCGCAAAGCTGGCGAGATAGGTCGAGAAGCCGGTGCCCGCCACCATAAGCACGAGCACGGTGAAGACGACGCCCGGCAGGATGTCGCGCACATGGTGCCGCCGGTTCGGCAGCCAGCGGTGCAGGACGACGAGGGTGACGAACAGGATGGCGATCGCCACCACGTTGCGGGCGACCGTCCATACCAGTCGGTAGGCGAAGCCGAGGTCGATCCACCAAGTCAGCAGGTTCCACAGGATCGGCCCGAAGACCACCAGCACCGACATCGCCGGCACCAGGAGAATTGCCAGCATGACGAAGAAGAAGGTCTGCAGCCGGCGCATCCAGAACGGCCTGAAGCGCGACACGCGATAGGCGCGGTTGAACGCGAGGCGGATAGCCTCGATGCCACTCGAGGCGGCCCAGAGCATCATCAGGATACTGAATCCGAGAAACCCGGCGCGCCGCCCGACCACGACCTCGGCCACGGCCGGCTCGAGCGTCTCCGCCACCTCGCCGGGCATGCTGTCGAACATGAGGGCGACGATGCGCTCGAGGTCGGCCTGCGTGCCGAGGAAGCTGGCGAGCGAGGTGAGAAAGATCAGGAACGGGAAGAGCGCCAAAAGCGCCGTGAACGAAAGGTGGCCGGCCATGACGAAGCCGTCCTCGTCCGACATCCGCTTGCCCGCCCGGCCGAGCAGCGCGATCCCGCGGCCCAGTCGTCGGTGCAGAGCGGGCTTGCCGGCCCGTTCCGCTCCCCTGCCCTCGACCGCCGTTTCCGCCATGCGAAGCTTTCCATCACCGTCTGGATCGCCGGCAGATTGGCCCGCACCTCGCCGGTCTGGCAAGCGGCGCCAAGCCGGCACGGGGCAGGCCAGGCTGACAGGCCGCCAAGCTCCGGCTACGCTCTCCCTCACATTGTTCGCATCAAACGGCGAAAGGAAACGCCATGGCCCGAGCCCTCTGGCTGCGCAAGACCGAAACGGGGCAGACCGTCGAGATTGGCCCGATCACCGAGGCCGACCTGCCCGATGGCGAGGTCCTGGTCGACGTCGCCTGCTCGACCCTGAACTTCAAGGACGCGCTGGCGATCACCGGCAAGGCGCCGATCGTCCGATCCTGGCCAATGGTGCCGGGCATCGATTTCGCCGGCACGGTCAAGGCGAGCCGGCACGCCGCCTGGCAGCCGGGCGACTCCGTGATCCTCAATGGCTGGGGCACCGGCGAGACGCGGCTCGGTGGGCTCGCCGAGATCGCCCGGGTGCCCGGCGACTGGCTGGTGCCGCTGCCCGAGGGCTACAGCCTCGCCGATGCCATGGCGATCGGCACGGCAGGCTACACGGCGATGCTCGCCGTGCTGCGCCTCGAGGCAGCGGGCATCGAGCCGGGTTCGGGCCCGCTGCTGGTCACCGGGGCAATGGGCGGGGTCGGCAGCGTTGCCATCCTGCTGCTGGCACAGGCGGGCTTCGAGGTCTGGGCGCTGACCGGGCGGCCGGCCGAGGCGGAGCACCTGAAGAATCTGGGTGCTGCCGGCATCGTGCCGCGCGAGGAGCTCGCTTCGCCCGGCAAGCCGCTCGTCCGGGAGCGGTGGGCCGGCGGCATCGATGCGGCCGGCAGCCACGTCCTGGCCAACCTGCTGGCCGCCACGAAATATGGTGGGACCGTCGCCGCCTGCGGTCTCGCCGCCGGCATGGACCTGTCGATGACGGTTGCCCCGTTCATCCTGCGCGGCGTGACGCTCGCCGGCATCGACAGCGTCTACGTGCCGAATCTACAGCGCCGGCAGGCCTGGCACCGGCTTGCCCGCGACCTGCCGGCGGGTCGGCTCAGGGAGATCAGCCGCAGCATTCCGCTCGACGAGGTCGTCGCCGCGGCGGCGGAATTGCTGGCTGGTCGGGTGCGCGGCCGGCTGGTCGTGACGCTCGGCAACTGACCCCACGGGGATGTCTCGCCACACACGAATCAAAGCCCGCTTGCTTCATGACGGGAATGGCATTCATAATGCATGGCGAGCAAGGTTGCTCACTGGGCAAAGGGCCGGGGGTCGAATCGGCGCTACCAGCACGATCGGAGGACAAGGATGCCAGTCGGCACCGTCAAGTGGTTCAACAGCACCAAGGGTTACGGCTTCATTCAGCCGGAAAGTGGCGGTGCGGACGTCTTCGTTCACATCTCGGCCGTCGAGCGGGCCGGGATGAGCAGCCTGAACGAAGGCCAGCGGGTCTCCTACGAGGAGCAGCTCGATCCGCGGCGCGGCAAGAAGTCGGCCGAGAACCTGAAGCCGGCCTGACCGGCGCGGCAACGGCGGTATGATACGAAGGCACCGGGCGACCGGTGCCTTCTTTTCTGTGTGCCACCGGTCGCGCCTCGCATCGCGGCATTACGGTTGAGTGTGCGCCATGCCCAGCCCGGCCATGGCCAGCCCCGCCGTGCGCGGCAACAGCTGCAGCAGCAGCTCGTCGAGCTCGACCGCGCGGAGCTCGTGCAGCGCCTTGCTGGTGAGCCCAGGGCCGAAGAAGGCCGGGGCCTGCTCGGCGAGGCCGGGCATGCCCGGGGCCGGCTCACGCAGCACATAGCCCTGCCCCCACACCGTCTCGATGCCGCGGGCGTCGCCGGTGACCGCGGCGATCTTCTTCCTCAGCTTGCAGATGAAGACGTCGATGATCTTCTGCTCGGGCTCGTCCCGTCCGCCATAGAGGTGGTCGAGGAAGGTCTCCTTGCTCAGCGTGGTGCCGCGGCGCAGTGCCAGGAGCTCGAGAATGCCGTATTCCTTGGCGGTCACCTTGATC
>ERZ795053.6076-NODE-6076-length-12196-cov-4.576312_pt1 | contig 12196 bp, 6 predicted proteins | sample MGYA00375137_ERZ795053 | MGnify/ENA primary metagenome ERZ795053 (study PRJEB30182, sample SAMN05720284) | activated sludge metagenome | isolation source: Anaerobic digester | place: Hong Kong | collected 2014-12-17 ... | reverse complement strand
GCACTGGCCGCCCAGCACTGCGAGGTGCTGGTGCACACCGGGCAACACTACGATTATCGCATGTCGCAGCTCTTTTTCGAGGAACTGCCGATCCCGCGGCCTCGCCACAATTTGGCCATTGGCTCCGGCAGTCACGCCCAGCAGACAGCCGACCTGTTGACGCGCCTGGAAGCAGTGATCACGGCAGAGGCGCCTGCTGTCGTGCTGGTACGTGGCGATACCAACTCAACCCTGGGCGGTGCACTGGTGGCGAGCAAATTGCAGATCCCTCTGGTCCATGTCGAAGCGGGCGAACGCAGCCACAATCGAGCCATGCCGGAGGAGATCAACCGGCTTGTGGTCGATGCTGTGGCCGATCTGCATCTCTGTGTCAGCCCCAAAGCGGTGCGCCAATTGCATCAGGAAGGGCATGCCGATTCTGTGGTGTGGACCGGTGACGTCATGCTCGATGCATTGCAGCAGATTCTCCCCCAAGCTGCCGCACACTCGACCGTGCTCGAACAGCTAGGCGTTGTGTGTGGTGGCTATGGCTTGGTAACCGTGCATCGAGCGGGCAATGTGGATGATCCGGCGCGTTTGCGCCAGATCCTGGATGCGCTGAATGCGGTGGCGATGCCTGTCATCTTTCCGGTCCACCCGCGCACACGGCGGGCGATCGAGCAGTTGCTTACACACGAGCGGTTGACACTGGCACCAGCGGTGCAGTTGATTGATCCGGTTGGTTATCTGGATATGGTGCAGTTAGAGGCCAACGCCGCGCTGATCGCAACCGATTCGGGCGGCGTCCAGCGCGAGGCCTACTATCTGCAAAAACCGTGCCTGACGCTGCGCGATGAAACGGAATGGACCGATCTTGTGGAGACCGGTTGGAACCAACTGGTGGGGGTCCAGACCGCTGCCGTTGTCGCGGCCTGGCACGGCTTTACGCCACCTGCTGACCATCCGCCGGTGCTGGGGGATGGTCATGCTGCCGAGCGCATTGTGGCGGCGATCGAGATGCGCTGGGGTTGACAGCAAACGGTGATTGAGGACTACATACAGATGGACCCAAAATCCATCCTGAAAATCGGTTGTGACTTCGGTTACCTGCTTCATGGGGCAAGCGGACATAGCGAAGTTCAGGATAGAGCATCAAGGAGAGCTACCGATGACAGTCGGCATTGTGGGTGGTGGCATTATGGGGATGAGCCTTGGCTATTTCCTCACCAAACAGGGCATTTCTGTCGAAATCTATGAAGCGTCGCCTACCTTGGGTGGCTTGGCCGGTCCTCTGCTGTTGGGAGACGGCACCGCGGTAGACCGCTTCTATCATGCCATTCTTTCCAATGATGGGCACCTGCGCGATCTCTGTGCAGAACTGGGGATTGCCGATCAGTTGCGCTTTCGCACCACCCGCATGGGCTTTTACTACAACGACACCATTCATGGGATGGATCGTGTCGTTGACTTTCTGCGTTTTCCGCCTTTGGGCTGGCTCGACCGCATTCGCCTGGGGTTGACCGTATTGGCAGCGCAAGCGGTGCGCAGCTGGCGAGCACTCGAAGAGATCAGCGTGGAAACGTGGTTAACCCGTTGGGGGGGGCGCAACGCCTACGAACATCTGTGGCGGCCGATGTTGCGCGCCAAGTTTGATGGCAGCAGCGACGGGCAAGCCGACGCGTTTGCCAACGTCCCGGCCACCTGGATCTGGTCCCGGCTGGTGCGGATGAAGTCGACCCGGCGCGGCGCCAAACAGAAAGAAGAAGCCGGCCATCTCCTTGGCGGCTATGTAACCTTGATGGAGGCGATGGCGACCAAGATCCGTGCCGCCGGTGGCAAGGTTCATCTCAATGCACCGGTGCAGGAGATCGTAACCGACGGCACGCGCCTCTGTGGGCTGCGCGTGGATGGTCGGCTGATTCGCCATGAGACGGTGGTCAGCACAATGCAGGCCCCGGTCTTTAGCCGCTTGATTCCCAATGCCGCGCCTGCCTATCTCGAGGCGCTAACTGATCAAGAATACCTGGGCATTATCTGTCCACTGTTGGTCTTGGACCGACCGCTGAGCGGCTACTGGACCATCAATATCACCGACGAGAGAGTGCCCTTCACCGGCATCATTGAGACCACCAGTTATATCGATCCGGCCTACGTCGGCGGCCATCATTTGGTCTATTTACCGAAATACACGGCGCCCGGCAGCAGTTGGCTCACCAAATCCAATGCCGAAATTGAAGAGATCTGGCTGCACCATCTGCAGCGCATGTTCCCGGACTTTGACCAGGCGTCGATCCGCGAATTTCGCATCCACCGCGAACGGTTTGTTGAGCCGCTGCACGGTGTCAACGAGACAGAGAAGATTCCGGCAGTTGCCACACCGATTCAGGGATTGTATCTGGTGACCACAGCTCAGATCTATCCTGCTTTGACCAATGGGGAGTCGGTCAGCCGTCACGCCGCGCTGGCGGCGCAACAGATTGTTCGCCTCTATGAGAGCGCCCAAGGGGTCAAGTCGCCGGCCGCGCAATCCCTGCAACCCCAGCCGGTGGGTGTTGTTGGGTAGCTGCCAGCCCAGTGGGAACGTTATCTGGTGCGATATGTATCTGATAGAAAGCCAACCTGATGTCCACACAGCCCAAGCCGATTGCCAGCCTCTCTCTGGATCTGGATAACAAATGGTCCTACCTCAAAACGCACGGGGATGCGGCGTGGCAAAGCTTGCCCTCCTACTTCCCACTGCTTTTACCGCGCGTCCTCGACTTTCTGGCCGCGCAACAGTTGACGATCACCTTTTTTGTGGTGGGGCAGGATGCCGCCATGCATTCGCACGCAGAATTGCTGCGCGCCGTGAGTACCGCGGGCCATGAGATCGGCAACCATTCGTTTCATCACGAGCCGTGGCTACATCTCTACTCCGAAGCCCAGATCAACAATGAATTGGCGCAGACGGAAGAATATCTTATCGGTGCCACGGGGCAAAAACCGGTGGGCTTCCGGGGGCCAGGCTATAGCTGTTCGGAGGCAACCTTGCGCGTGCTTGCCCACCGCGGCTATCGCTACGACGCCTCAACGTTGCCGACCTTTATCGGCCCATTGGCGCGCTTGTACTACTTCATGAATGCGCGCCTGAGTGCCGCAGAAAAGGCCGAGCGCAGCAAACTTTTTGGCACGATGGCCGATGGTTTGCGCCCCCTGCACCCCTACAAATGGGAAATCCCCGGTGTGATAACGACAAAACCGCTGGTCGAGCTGCCGGTCACCACCATGCCACTGTTGCGCATCCCGATTCACATGAGCTACCTGATCTATCTCAGCGCGCGCTCACCGGCTTTGGCGTTGACCTATTGGCGCCTGGCGTTAACGTTCTGTCGTTACGGTGGTCTGCAACCGTCTCTGTTGCTCCACCCGCTCGATTTCATGGGCAAAGAAGATGATGCCGATCTTGCCTTTTTCCCTGGCATAGCCATGGCACGCGAACGCAAGTTGGCCTTTGTCAGCCAGGCGTTGGCAATCTACACCAGACGGTTTCGGGTGGTCACGATGCAGGAGCACGCACGTCACGCGGCTGCCGATCCTCGTCTCCCGCTCGTGGATGCCCAGGCAAGTTTTGCGCATTTGCCGGTTGCGCAGAGCGTGCCCTCTTCAGTGGTGCCTAGATGAACTGTCTCATTTGTGGTGGCACGACCGCACCATGTTTTCAAAAGCACGGTTACTGGATCCATGCCTGTGGCCGTTGTGGACACCAAATGGCTGAACTCACGCCGACCGCCGATCACGTTGATCGAATCTATGGCGACCACTACTTTGCCGGCGGGGGCGATGGCTACCCCGATTATCTCGCCGAGGCCGAATTGTTAACAGCCCACGGTGAGTGCTACGGCGCGCTGTTGGCGCACTACATGGCCCCCGGCACCGTGCTCGATGTGGGCGCGGCGGCCGGTTTTTTGTTGCAGGGCCTGCAGTGGCGAGGCTGGCATGGCGTCGGGTTGGAACCGAATGGCCGAATGGTGGCTCATGGCCGTGAACAGTTGGGACTCGACATGCTCTTGGGGGACCTGGAACATTTTGCCGCAGGGCAGCGGCGTGCCCAATTTGATCTGGTCACTATGATCCAGGTGATCGGTCACTTTCACGATATCAATCGTGCTCTCAGTCAGGCGGCGACCTTGACGAAGGTGGGCGGTTACTGGTTGATCGAGAGCTGGGATCGGGCGAGCTGGCCGGCACGTCTACTGGGCCCGCATTGGCATGAGTACAGTCCCCCAAGTGTCCTCCACTGGTTTGCCCGCGCCGACCTGGTGCAACTGGCGGCAAAGCATGGCTTTCGCCTGGTTGCACAGGGGCGACCGCAAAAATGGCTCAATGCCGCGCATGCCAAATCGCTGCTGCGGTACAAGTTCGCGGAGGTATCAGGCTATGCCTTGCTGAACGGTCTATTGCGCCTGGTGCCGGACAAACTCGCGCTGCCTTATCCAACCTTTGACCTCTTTTGGGTCTTGTTGCAGAAACAGAACGATGACAACGTTTGACAAATCGCACTATTCCCATGCTGATCGGCGTGCCAACCCCGCGGCGACGATGACGAAATCTGCGGGCGCGCTACAGTTGGTGACGCACTTGACGCTGTTGCTGCTCCTGGTCTTGCTGGTCTACTTTGGCATGTGGCGCGCCTACTTCGCCACGCTTGATGATTTTGGAATTACGGGCTGGGTGCGCAGTCGGGCCTCGCTCTGGGTTGCCATGCAGGGCTACGGCAGTGGTGTGCGGTTTCTCAACTACATACCGATCTGGTTTAAGTCCCAGGCGTTTGGCCTGGACGCCGCGCCCTATCTGTGGAGTGGGCTGGCGCAGTATATTGTGGTTGTCTGGCTTATCTATGCATTGGCTCGGCAACTGTTTGGGCGCGCCATGCATGGGCTGTTGGCTGCAACGCTCTTTGCTGTGATCTACTCGCACTACGAAGTGGTCACCTATGTCTCGGCCTCCGACTATACCTTGTGGGCAAGCTTCTACCTGACCACCGTTGTTCTTTTTTTGCGTTTTTTGGCCCGTCGTTCCTGGCGCAGTTATTGGGGCGCGCTGGTAACCTATAGTTGTCTCGCCTTTGGCCATGATTTCGCCTTGAGCCTGCCGCTGGTCTTGTTGGCGTTCCATCTACTGCGCTATTGGGATGGGGCCCAATGGTGGCGTCTCGGTTGGCAGGAACGGGTGCAACAGGGCCGGCAACTGCTGCGGCTTCATCTACCGTTCTGGTTGTTGTGGGCCACGCACGTTATCCTGCAACTCACCCTGGTGGCAACAGGGACATCGGAGGCCATCTACTCCACCGTGGGCTATGCACCGGGCCTCCACATGCTGACCAATCTGCGTTACCTGATCTTCTTGCTACTGCCCAATGTGACAACCGGACCGATTTACAGTTTCCTTTCAGCCTACCTGTCCGTGGCCGGCGTGGACGCGCTGTGGCAACTATCCATGCTCCTGGGGGTGCTCCTGCACCTGAGCTTGGCTTGGCTCTTCTGGCGTGGACCGGCACCGGTGCGCGTGGCAATCGCGCTTATCTACCTGCCTTTCTTACAGTATACCCCCTGGCAGGGCCATTTCATTGAAGCCCCACGCTATCTGCTTCTGCCTTCGGTGGGTTGGGCCTTGTTGTTGGCCTGGTCCCTTCTCTCCTTTGTCACACCATGGCGCCTTGGCCCATCGCGACGGCTACGGAGCGTAGTTGCCGGTCTGCTGGTCGCACTCTTTCTGGTGGCCAATACCGCGGTCATTCAGATCTGGATCCGGCAACACATTGAAAATGGTCACTTCCGACGCACCTTTGTCACGGCGTTGCACGACCGCTACTACACGGAATTGGGGCCGGATGCTTACGTCTGGATCGAGGTGCCGGAGGAAAAATACACCGACCTGGCCGATTCTTGCCGGTTGGTCTTTGACCAGTACTTTGTGCGCTGTCTCACCTATGTCACCGGTGGTGAACCCCCCAGTGCCCGGTCGGCTGGGATCGCCGACCGGGATTTTTACTGGCTTCAGGCCACGCCAGACGGCATTGTACAACGCTATCCCGCGAATTGATTTTTGGTAATGGAAGTTCCCCCGACTCCTCATTTGCCCCAACCCAACCGCAATGGTATCGCACAACTAAACTCCTGTCCCACATGCACTATCCCTGTCTCACATGCACTATAGAGGTATCGCTATGCTTGAACGTACCATGACGACCCAATTGCTTCTCATGACGATTGCCGCGCTCTTCTGGCTGTTCTACCTGGGCAGTCGGCGCTTTGTTGGCCAGCGCTTTGGCCGGTGCAGCGCTGCACATCAACAGGTAGGTCACCTCTTTTATGGCCTGTTGACACTCTACGCCATCGGCCACATCGTGTTCGTGGGCTTTGCCTGGCTCAACCGCGCCGACTTTCCATTGAATTTGGAGACGATGGAACTGTTGAAGCTGCAACATGTCAGACGTCTTTTGAGCGGCTTACCACTCTATGTCGCGCCCTCCGCCGATTTCATTCCGTTGGTTTACAACCCACTCTATTACTACATCGTCCTGCCCTTCACCTGGATGGGTGGCGTAAACCTGTACTCTTTGCGAATGGCCGCAATTGTCGCTGCCGCGGGTTCCTATGGGGTTGTGTTTTTGGCTGTGCGCCAAAGTGTGACTTGTTTGGCCGGCTCGGATCACAGTAACGCCAATGCAGTGCGCCGGCGCGCTGTGCCATCGTGGCTGCTCTCACCGAGTTGGTGGGGGCTCATGGCCGTGGGGTTGATGGCCGCAGCCTTTCGCGTGATGGATACCTACTTGGACAATGCCGCCGCCGATTCCTGGACGCTGTTGACAATTTTGTTGGGCAGCTATCTGATCAGTCTGCATCGATCGCGTTTGGTCAATTTCACGGGGTTGCTCTTGTTGATCGCTGCCTTTTGGCTGAAACAGTACGGTGCCATCTTTACCCTGGGGGCTGTTGGGTACTTAACTTGGCGAGATGGGTGGCATTCCTGGCCCTATTGGTTGGTGGCGATTGGCTTGGGCCCTCTCCTCTATTTTGCGATGCCTGCACGGTGGGTTGGCCCCGAATTTCACTATTACACATGGGATGTGCCGCGGCAGTGGGCGGAATTCAGCCTGAACAGCACTATTTTGCGCGTGGCCAAGTACATTGTAAAACACTTTGGCTGGCTCATGCTCAGTGCCGGCCTGGTTTGGTTCCGGCAAATTGCGCGCAATACGCGCACCCTGACGATCTGGAATTTTCTCCTGCCCTTCGCTCTCTTGAGTGGCCCCTACGTGGCGCTCGATCCGGGCAACAATAACAATGTCTTCATTCCTTTGGCTACCTGGCTGATCATCACCGGTGTCACCGCCACCTATGTACTCATGACCAACCTCCGCCCGGCACAGCGCTTTGCCGCACCACTCCTTTTCCTCAGCGCGTCGTTTGCATTGGTTGCCTACCAACCGGCCACCATCCTGATTCCGCACACTGCCCAGGCAAGTTACCAGGATCTCGTGCACACGCTCGAGGAATTGCACGCTGCCATCTATGCGCCCGGTATCGGCCAGTTGCAGGATCATGAACTCTTTTCCCCCACCGTCCATTGGGTTACCCTAATCGATCTCATTCGGCGGCCTGGAGTTGATCTCTGTGATCAGCCTTTGGCCCGTCGACTGTTGGATCCCGTCTTCCATCCCAGCGGCCCCGCCTACATCTTGTTGGAACATCCGCTCGACGAAGATGCCTTGCTTGCTTTCCTGAGCGATGTTTATGTATTGGATACGGATTTTGGGAATCGTTTCCTTGCACTGCGTGACTCGCCCAAACTGCTCGAAGTGGGATGGCCCACCTACCTCTACCGGTACGATCCGCCGCTTGGCAAGACGGATTCATGGCAGTGTGGTTAAAATGGATGAACGGTTTTACGGTTGCAACTCATTTTACAGTGTGCCCACCGTTGTTTTGGGCGAAAGAAGGTACCTTTATCCAGAGAGTCCTATAAAGAATACATAATTTTACCTAACACAATTGTCAGTACTTTGTAAGATAATGAGGGACAAAGAGATGATTTCGCCTTTTTCGAAAGGATTTGAACTGTGTATTCCCCTCATTCTCGTTGCAAAGAGCACAGAAATAACTGTCGCGATGTCACGCATTCTCGGCGAACTGTCCCTACCCGCTTCATCCGCATGGCTATGTGGTTGGTCGGCTTGCTTGGCCTCGTCGTCGCCACGTTGCTGAATAGCACACCCAGCCTAGCCGAAGCTTATATTTATGACGATATTCCGGCCAACCCAATTCCCTTCGACGATGTCAGCACTGCCATCTGTAATGAACCGTTTTCCCGTACGTTCGCTGTGACTGACTCATTCTTGGTCAACAGTGTTGCCTTGGGATTCAACGCCGATCATCTTTACCGTAGTGATATTCGTCTTGTATTGGAGTCGCCCAAAGGAACGCGTCTGGAAGTTGTCGTTGAATTTGATATGACCCCCGAAGATGCAAACAAGAATTACGACATTCTGCTGGACGATGATGCCACTGATCCGCTCGATGATGGCACAAATGACAATACGGGTGCCCCTTATTTTGAGCGTTCTGTCAAACCGACCAGTGCTTTTGCGATCTTTTCGGGTGAGCAGGCCAAGGGCACCTGGACGTTGGAAATCTGCGATGCCGGTGTTGAAGATGACGGCGCCTACAACCGCAGCCGCCTCGTTTTTGATGGCACACCTGTTCCCGATGGCCCCCAAGCCGATACAATCCGAGGATTTCTATTCCGCGACTACAACGCCGACGGCCGGCATCAGCCTCGCGCCGAGGCCGGCATTGCCGGGATTACTGTCACCGCCTATGGTGATGCCGGGGATGTTATCAGTTCGACCGTAACCGATGCCGCCGGGGAGTATGTGCTGGATATTCCCAATGGTACGGCGGTGCGGTTGGAGCTTGATAATCTACCAAACTACCTACAGCCTGGGCCGGCAGGCGCTGATTCACTCACAACCGTTACCTTTGTGACGAGCCCGGCCGAAAATGTCAATATTGGACTCGCCAATCCAGCGCAATATGCCCAATCCAGTGCAGAGATGCGCGTTGCCCTGCCCCGTTTTGCCTATGGTGCCCACGATGGTCCCAATGCCGAGCTGGCGACCTTTCTGGCCTACCATGAAGATGATGGTAGCCATGCCTTTTTGCAGGGCGATGATATCGACACCACAGTTTATGACGCAAGTGCCACGGCACTTGCACAACATCGTGAGACTGGTGCCATTTGGGGCACGGCCTACGATCGCCTGCATAACCAACTCTTGGCGGCAGCCTTCGTCAAGCGGCACACGGATCTCGGGCCAACCCAGAATCCAACCACGATTTATCGGCTTGATCCCGACGCCCAAGCGGTGCAGGAGTGGCTAACGCTCGATCCTGCCCGGGCCAATCCTCATGGCACCAATGTAGATTGGGTGGAAGATTTCGCGGTCTATGCGGCCGTGGGTATGGAAGGGTGGGGCGATCTCGACCTCAGCGATGACTTCCGCACGCTCTACGGCATCGATTTGGGTACACGCACTCTGGTGCAGATCCCCATTGCCGAGGATGGCAGCGCCGGTTTACCCACCATCATTGACCCAATGCCCCAACTCGAGGCCGAATTGGTCGGCTCCGCTGCCGAGCAATGCCCGACGCTCTCCGATCTTCGTCCCTTTGGCTTGGGAATGAACGATGGCGTGCTCTACCTAGGTGTCGTTTGTAGCGCAGCATCGACCGTTCCCGCCAATGCGCTCCCCATTCAAGCACCGACGAAAAATGTCAACCGTGCGTCTTCGCCCGGCGACTTCAGCAAATTACGTGCCTATGTCTTTGCATGGGACGGCAACGTCGCCACGCCACTGTTTACCAACGTACTAGATTTTCCCTTGCGCTATCCCCGTGGTTGCGCCAGCTACAACCAGCAGGCCGATTGTGGCGTAAACTACCCAGGTGAATGGCTTCCGTGGGTTAATAACTTTCCCTACTCGTCCGATGGCACTTCTTCCCCAGCCGGCGCGAAGCGTTTCGAGTCCTTTTACCCACAGCCACTGGTGAGCAACATCGAATTTTACAACGGCAGCATGGTGCTCTACCTGATGGATCGCTTTGGCCATCAAGTCGGTCCCTTTACCCAGTCTCCCTACGGCGAAGAACTCGATCATGTGGCAGCACACAGCGATATTCTCTTCGCTTGTCAGCGTGCTGAGGGTTGGGTGATGGAATCGGTGATCTCTGGAGATGAAGCCTGTCGCACGGGAATCCGGGCTTATATCCGGGGCGAGGAACGTGCAAACGAGTATTTTGCTGAAGATACCTACCGTGCCCGTTTTGCCCTCCATGGTGATGTGGGCTTTGGTGCCGGTGTTGCGATTCCGGGCCGAGAAACTGTGATCCATGCGGTCTTCGATCCGATCTACGCTGTGGATGGTCGGGGTGACACCCTCTTCGATGGCGGATTACATTGGTACAGTGTTGCCGACGGTCATTGGCGCAAGTCTCTTCGTATATACAATAATATCACAGGCATTTTGCCGGATGAGGGGATCTTCTCCAAAGCCAACGGTCTGGGCGACCTTGTGGCACTGACGGATATTCCTCCCATTGAGATTGGCAACCGCGTATGGCTGGATGACAATCGAGATGGCATCCAAAGCCCTCTAGAGCCGGGCATTGCCGATGTGACGGTTGAACTTCTCTGTCCTGCTGTTGGTCCCGATGGGATTGCCGGCAATGCCGATGACGCCACGGTGATTGCGGTGGCGCAGACCAATGAAGAGGGCATTTACTACTTCTCCTCAGCTGCAGGCACGACGACCGAGCACGCCCGCTACGGCCTCACGTTGGTCAGCGGTGCTGCTTGCGTTGTGCGCCTCCCCAATGCCAGCGGCGCCAATCAACAGGTGCCGCTACGCACTCTGCAACTGACGGAAGCCAACGATCAAAACCCGACGGCTAGCGGCACTGATCAAAATGATTCCGATGCATTGCTCACTGCAACCAGCGCCACGATTGAACTGATCATCGGTGCACCAGGCCACAACAACCACACCTATGATTTTGGCTTTGTCGAACCCACGGATGTTCGCCACAGCCTGGGCAACCAGGTCTGGTTTGATGTCAACAACAATGCCCGGATTGATAATAATGAGCCGGGCATTGATAGCGTCGCCCTGACCCTCTTTGCCACGCAGGGCACCACCGATCCCGCCGATGATAGGCAAGTGGGCACGACGACCACCGCCAACGGTGGCCTCTACCTCTTCAGTTACTTGCCTGCTGGCGACTACTATGTGCAACTCGATAGCAGCAACTTTGGTTTGGACGGCCCTCTGGCCGGTTGTCGCTCCTCGGACGAGCTATTGGATGAGGATTTCCCCAATCTGGATGTCGATCACAATGATAATGGCATGCTTGTGGCGAATGTGGTCCGTTCCGGTGTTGTCACTCTGGGCGACAATGAACCCCGCAACGAAGCACCCGACAATGACAGCATCACGCCCGATGAGCGGGAAAATTTGACAGTCGATTTTGGCTGTTATCTCACGGTGAGTTTGGGTAATCGGGTCTGGTTGGATGATGGACGCGATGGTGGTTTGGCCGACAACGGCTTGTTGGATGGTGGCGAAGTGGGCTTGAGCGGCGTTGTCTTGGCCTTGCTCAATGGCAACAAAGAACCGTTGTACCGGACAGACGGTCGGGCCATCACCACAACAACGGATTTGGCCGGCTATTATCTTTTCACTGATCTATTACCAGGAGAGTACGTTGTCCAGGTTTTGCCAAGTAACTTTCAACCGAATGGTGTTTTGGCGGGTTATCGCAGCAGTTCATCGACGGAGGAAGACCCCAATGACGATCAAGATACAAATGACAACGGTATTGACGGTGCTACGCCGGCTGTTGATGGCATCTGTAGCAATGTGGTTACTCTCACATATGCAACAGAGCCAGGACAAGAGCCCGATCCCGGTCAGTTGCCTGATCGGGCACTGGATTCGAACAGCAATCTTACCGTTGACTTCGGCTTTGTCACACAGCCATCCGCCATTGAAGAAGAGGCGGAGCCCGTCGAGCGATATCGACTCTTTGTACCTTGGGTGACAGGGTAAGGAACGAGGGAGAGACGGCGCAACTAGCTACCGTAGGGTTATGAACTATTACTGTACGCCAGGGGCTGAAGC
>ERZ795053.6072-NODE-6072-length-12205-cov-19.790453_pt1 | contig 12205 bp, 12 predicted proteins | sample MGYA00375137_ERZ795053 | MGnify/ENA primary metagenome ERZ795053 (study PRJEB30182, sample SAMN05720284) | activated sludge metagenome | isolation source: Anaerobic digester | place: Hong Kong | collected 2014-12-17 ... | reverse complement strand
GTCCGTTGTGCAAGAGGCTGCGGAGAACCTCAAGGAGCCGGCACAGGACGCCGCGAACGCCCTGAAGGAGAGCGCTCAAGAGAGCGTGGAAAAGGTCAAGGCCGAGGGCCAGGGCGCTGCCCAAACCGTCAAGGAAAGCGCGCAGGAGTCGAAGGACGCGGTGCAGCGCAACAGCTGACGCCGAGGTCGTCGTCGGCGTCAACCTGGGTCGTCACGCAGTGATCCAGTGCGTCGCCGTTTCGCCGACGCGAAGGTGGGCGCTCTCGACAAGATGGTCGCGCGGGGCGGCGGACTCGGTCCGCCGCCCCGCGCCGCACGCTAGGAGACGCAGCCCTGCTCACGGCATACGGCACCGCCCTGGCCGTCTTTTCCGGGTATGCCGCGGCGAGCCTCAAGGCGCGGGCGGACCGGTGCCGGCGGGACCGGGTGCCGTCAGGCGTTGTCCCCGCCGGTTTCCAGGGCTGCATCCACCTGACCGCGGTCGGCCATGTCGCCCGCGTCGCCCCACTGCCACTCGCGCACCTCGGGCAGGTCCTCGCCGTGCTCGTAGGCATAGGCCCGAGCCATCGTGCGCTTGTCGACCATGTACTGGCGCAGGTTCGCATAGCGCGCACCCAGCGACGGCACCCGGTCGATGACGTCCATCACGAGGTGGAAACGGTCGAGGTCGTTGCGCATGAGCATGTCGAAGGGCGTCGTCGTCGTGCCCTCCTCCTTGAACCCGCGCACGTGGAAGTGGGAGTCGACGTCGTGCCGGTAGGCCAGCCGGTGGATGAGCCACGGGTAGCCGTGATAGGCGAAGATCACCGGGCGGTCGCTGGTGAAGTAGTTGTCGAACTCGCGCGCCGACAGGCCGTGCGGGTGCTCCCGCTCGTCCTGCAACCGCATCAGGTCGACGACGTTGACGACGCGGACCTTCAACTCCGGGACCGCTTCTCGCAGGATCTGGGCCGCAGCGAGCACCTCGATCGTCGGGATGTCGCCGGCGCAGCCGAGCACGACATCGGGGTGATCGCCGTCGTCCTCCGTGCCCGCCCAGTGCCAGATGCCGATGCCGCGGGTGCAGTGCTTGACGGCCTCTTCTATGTTGAGCCAGTTGGGATTCGGCTGCTTGCCGGCGACGACGACGTTGACATACTGCCGAGATCGCAGGCAGTGGTCGAAGGTCGACAGCAAGGTGTTGGTGTCCGGCGGCAGATAGACCCGGATGATCTCGGCCTTCTTGTTGACCACGTGATCGATGAATCCCGGGTCCTGGTGGGAGAACCCGTTGTGGTCCTGCCGCCACACGTGCGAGCTGAGCAGATAGTTCAAGGACGCGACGGGGCGCCGCCAGCCGATGTGGTTGGTGACCTTGAGCCACTTGGCGTGCTGATTGAACATCGAGTCGACGATGTGGATGAACGCCTCGTACGAACTCATCAGCCCGTGCCGGCCGGTGAGCAGATAGCCCTCGAGCCAGCCCTGGCACTGGTGCTCGGAGAGCATCTCCATCACCCGGCCCTCGGGGGCGAGGTGGTCGTCCTCCGCGTCCGTCGGCAGGTAGTCGGCGTTCCACTGCTTCGACGTGACCTCGTAGACGTCCTGCAGCCGGTTGGAGGCGGTCTCGTCCGGTCCGAAGATGCGGAAGTTGTCCGGATTGGCCTTGACCACATCGCGCAGCCAGCTGCCGAGCACGCGGGTCGACTCGTTGATCGAGCCACCCGGGTGGGGGACGTCCACCGCATACTGCCGGAAGTCCGGAAGGGCGAGGTCCTTCAGGACCGCGCCCCCGTTGGTGATCGGGTTGGCGCTCATCCGCTTGGTGCCCTCGGGGGCGAGCGCGGCGATCTCGGGCTTGAGGGCACCGTCGTCGGTGAAGAGTTCCTCGGGCCGGTATGACGTGAGCCAGTCCTCGAGGTCCTGCAGGTGTTCGTCGGTGTCGCGGGCGCTGGCCAGGGGCACCTGGTGGCTGCGCCAGGAGTCTTCGGTGCGCTTGCCGTCGATGGTCTTCGGGCCGGTCCAGCCCTTGGGGGTCCGGAAGACGATCATCGGCCAGAGCGGGCGCTCCTGATCCGTGCCCTCCGGCCGGGACTTGATCTCGGCGATCATGTCGAGCGCCTCATCGAGGATGCCCGCGAAGCGCAGGTGGCAGGCGATGTGGTCCTCGTCGTCGAAGCCGCCGGTGAAGAAGAGCGGCGTATGCCCGTAGCCGCGCATGAGCGCGCCGAGCTCCTCCTCCGGAATACGCGCCAGCACAGTGGGATTGGCGATCTTGTAGCCGTTGAGGTGCAGCACCGGCAGGACGACGCCGTCAGTCTGGGTGTTGACGAACTTGTTGGAGTGCCAACTCGTCGCGAGCGGCCCGGTCTCCGCCTCGCCGTCGCCGACCACCGCGAAAGCCAGCTGGGTCGGGTTGTCGAAGATCGCCCCATACGCATGCGAGAGCGCGTAGCCGAGTTCACCGCCCTCGTGGATCGAGCCGGGGGTCTCGGGGGCGACGTGCGAGGGTATGCCGCCGGGGAAGGAGAACTGCTTGAAGAGCCGTTGAACGCCGTCGACGGTCGGGGGGATGTCCGGGTAGGTCTCGGTGTAGGTGCCCTCGAGGTAGCTGGCGGCGACCAGGCCCGGGCCGCCGTGCCCGGGCCCGGTGATATAGAGGGCGTCCAGGCCGCGCTGCTTGATCGCGCGGTTGAAGTGCGCATAGAGGAAGGTCAGGCCGGGCGTGGTCCCCCAGTGGCCGAGCAGCCGCGGCTTGACGTGATCGCGGGTCAGCGGCTCGCGCAGCAGCGGATTGTCCAGCAGGTAGATCTGGCCGACCGACAGATAGTTGGCCGCCCGCCACCAGGCATCAAGCAGCCGGGCTTCGTCCTCGGTCATCGGGCTGCTCGCGCCGTTGGGCCAGCTGCTCGGTTCGGTCATCAGTCCTCCTGGGTCGAGTGAAAGGAATCCCGTCCATTCTCGCCCGAGCGGCCGCCGCACGGGACGCGGGGTTGATGAACACTTGGATTTCGGGTGCTCCCCGCCCGACGTGGCCCGCTGCGTCCGCGCGCACCGTCGCCGCGGGTCATGCGGCGGACAAGTCTCGAGACCGCTCCGGGCGGTATGCCGTGGGATGGCGCCGTGGAGGTCGAGCGAGCGCCGCAGATGTGGTCGTTGCGCCGCAAGCACGGCCCAGCATCCACGAGCGCGTGACGGCCGGTCGAGGACTACGGCGCCCATGTCGGCCGAGACGCAACGCCATGCTGGAAATGCGCTCGGCCAGCACATCGGCCATGCCTCGAACACCCTTGATCTGCCGGTCCAGCATCTCGTGGACCCCGATGAACCCTGGGCCCACGAAATTTCAGTGGGCTTGCTTGGGCGCTAAGGCGAGGTCGTTGAGCGCATGCGGGCGCACCTGCAGCTGGGCTGCCACCTGGTGCCCCACCGAAAGTGTCAGGCCGGGGACGGTGATCGGCGCGTCCGCCTCGGACGACACAGCGGTGGTGGATCAGTTGGCATTGCGGGTGGCGCGCTTCGTGGTTGCCATCGCCGCAGGCTATGGCCCGAGCGGACGCTCGAACGGGAAATCGGTGGGTCCATTCGGGTTTGCCATGTGGGGGAGAAGAATGGCAATCGCTTCGTCCGCCACGGCGCGATGCCACTGGCCCGGTTTCTGCACCATGGCATGGCCCGCTCCGGCCATCTGCTGAAAGCGGGCGGAGACGCCCGCTGCCACGAGCCGCCGAACGTATGCCGCGGACCGGGCCGGATCGGTGACGCGATCGCGGTCGCCGTGCAGGATGGTGACCCGAGAACCGCGCAGGTGCTCGACCGGTTCGCTGCCAGACAGCCACGGGGCAAGCGCGATGATGCCGCCGCAGTCAGCCCCGGCTGCCAGGGCCACGTGCCCCCCCGACGAGTGCCCGGCAAGGACGATCTGCGCGCGTGGGAGATCGAGGCCGCTCAAGAAGTCGTCCAGGGCTGCTCGGCCCTGGCCACGGGGCCAGCCACCAGCCGGGTTGTGGATCTGGGCGACCGTGATCGACCGATGGCTTCGGCGACGGACCTCGAGCGCGAAGGGAGTCATCCGCAGGAAGCGCAGGTCGGCCATGGCCGAGGTGCTGGGTCGCCGGCCGGTTCCACCGTGCAGGAGCACGAGGACCGGCGCCGAGCCATCCCCTGTCCCAAACCAGCGCACGCCCAGGCTCATGAGGTCTCCGGCTTCACCGACGCACGGTATCCCGGATGATGGGGGAGTTATCCGATGCGTCGTGGAGACGTGTTGCGCGACGAAGGGTGGCACGAGCAAGGTGGCGGAAGGGCATACGATCCACGCCCTGGCGGCCCGCCTCAACACGGCGTTCGCCGGACAGCCGGTCCGCGTGAGTTCACCGCAGCACACCTTCGCCGCGGAAGCCGGGCGGCTGAACGGGCACGAGATGCGCCAGGCGAGCGCTCACGGCAAGAACCTCCTGGTGGCTTTTGCCGACGCACCGACTCTGCACGTGCATCTGGGCATGTTCGGGTCCTTCTCGGTCCGTGCTCACAAGCGGGCGATCAGGGACGGATGGTTGCGCACCGAACCGCCCGCGTCGGGTTCCGAGCGGTTGCGCCTCCTGACGCTGACGCACCTCGGCGACCTGCGCCGGCCGATGCAGTGCCGCCTCCTCGACGACGACGGCGTTGCCGCTCTGCTTGACCGCCTTGGCCCGGATCCCCTGGCCCCGGAGCAGGATCCGGACGCCGCCGTGCGTGTGCTGCATCGCTCCCGTCGTGAGATCGGGCTGCTGCTGGTGGATCAGTCGGTCGTCGCGGGCATCGGGAACGTCTATCGCGCCGAACTGCTCTTCCGGGCCGGGCTGTCGCCGTGGTTGCCGGGGTCCGCAGTCGACCTCAACCTCCTACGCACCCTGTGGTCCGACGCCACCTACCTGATGTCGATCGGGACCGCGGCGGGGTGGATCATCACCGACACCCGCCAGGTCGAACAAGCCGCCCCTTATCTGGATCGAGGCGAACGGGTCCCGAGGTGGCCCAAGGTGTATGCGGTCTACGGCCGCGCCGGCCAGCCCTGCCGACGCTGCGGCACACCGATCGATTCTGCAGCGCAGGGTCGGCAACGCATTTTCTGGTGTCCTCGCTGCCAGCCTTTCGTCGATGATTAGCGACTAGGGTGCGGACAGACTCGGCGTGCAGCTCACCGAGCGTCCCCGAGAGAGGCCCAGCACCCATGTCCATGTCCCTCAGTGAGTTGTCGAAACTGTTGCGCAAGCTGGATATTTGCATGTTGGGCACCCATGGAGCCCGGGGCACGCTCGCCGCCCGGCCGATGAGCAACAACAAAGACGTCGAGTATGACGGCACCTCCCACTTCTTCACCTGGGCGGACTCCCGGATGGCCCGGGATATCCGCCGCGATCCCGGTGTGCTCTTGACGTTCACGGATCCGAAGGGGGTGTTCGTGGCGGTTCAAGGGACCGCAAGGATCACGACCGACAAGAAGCTCATGGCCGAGCACTGGGTCCCGGATGTCGAGCGCTGGTTCGCCGATGGTGTGGAGACCGCGGGCATTTGCATGATCATCGTGGACGCCAACCGGATCAGCTACTGGACCTACGAGCACGGCGACGGCGAAATCACGATGAGGAAGTGACGTGATGGACGCAGATGTCGTCGTCGTGGGGGCCGGACTCGCCGGTCTGCAGTGCGCGCGTACGCTGACGGCAGCCGGCCTCCAGGTCGTCGTCCTCGAGGCGGCGGACGCGGTCGGCGGTCGCGTGCGCACGGAATGCATCGACGGATTCCTGTGCGATCGCGGTTTCCAGGTGCTTAACCCGGCTTATCCGGCAGTCCGTCGCTCGGTGGATCTGGAGGCGCTTGAACTGCAGCAATTCGCGCCGGGGGTCTTGGTCCGTGCGGGTGATGGGTTGCGAGTCGTTGCGGACCCCGTGCGGGCCCCGCAGCTGCTGCGATCCACGTTGTCCAGCGGGCTCGTCAGGCCCGGGGAGCTGCTCGCGCTGACACGCTGGTTGGCGCCGATTCTGGTTGCACCGCAGCGGAATTCGCGATCCCGCGACGAACGTCTGACGCTGTCTCTAGACAACGCAGGAGTGACGGGGCCGCTGCGGCGGGTGATGGATCGGTTCCTGGCCGGTGTGCTGGTGGACAGCTGGGGGACCTCGTCCGCGAACTTCACGCGGCTGCTGCTGCGCAGCTTTGCGCTCGGTGCACCGGGGCTGCCGCGGGACGGGATGAGCGCGTTGCCACAGCAGCTGGCATTGACGCTGGCCGACGTGCGGCTCAACACGGCCGTGCGGTCCGTGCACCCCTCGACGACGGGAGACGGCAGCCACACCGTGACGACCGACGGCGGGACGATAACCGGCCGTGCTGTGGTGATCGCCAGTGACCCGGCGAGTGCCGCGCACCTCGCGGGACTGCCACCAACGCCGATGAAGGGCCTGGTCACGTGGTGGTTCAACGCTCCGCAGGCGCCGGACCACCGGCCGCTGCTCGTGGTCGACGGCCGCCACGGACCGGACGACGGACCGCCGGGGCCGGTCTGGAACGCCGCGGTCGTCACCGCCGCGGCCCCGTCGTATGCGACCGGCGGACGCGTGCTCATTCAAGCCACCACGCTGCTCGACCGGCCCGACGGCGACAGCGACGAACGGACCGTACGAGCGCACCTGGGCGACATCTACCAGTGCGCCACCGGTGACTGGGAGGTCGTCGTGCGCCACCGCATACCGCGAGCGCTGCCCGCCTCCCCGCCGCCGCTGCACCATCACCAGCCCGCTCGGGTCGCCCCCGGTTTGTATGTCTGCGGCGACCACCGCGACACCGCCTCGATCCAGGGAGCATTGGTGTCCGGTGAGCGGGTCGCGGGGCAGGTTCTCGCCGACGTGGGGGCGCCGCAGTAGCAAGGGATGTGGGGTGAGACAGCCCGCCATGGCTGCGCCCTCGCCGATCCCGTGATGCCGGCGCCCGGCGGCAAATCGCCACCCCATTGGATGGGTCACCGCACGCCTCCCCGGCATAGGCTCGAACGATGCACACAGGCGGGGGCGGCATGAGCGCACCATCGGGACGCGCCGATGCCGCGGCGGTTCTCATCGACCTGGACGGCCCGATCACCCGGCTGTTTCCCAGTCCGGCCCACATCGACCTTGCCCGCGCCGTCCACGCCCGCGTCGCGCACGACCCAGGCGCCCCGCCGACGGCCGGCGAGGACCACGTCCAGGTGCTGCGCCGGATCGCCAGTGCGACGCCGCACCTGCTGGCGGAGACAGAGAGGTTCGCCGCCCGCGCGGAGATGGCGGCCGCTCGCCGAGCGACGCCGGCTCCAGGGGCAGTCGAGTTCATCCGGGCGGCCGCCGAGGCCGGGTATGGCGTGGCGGTGGTGTCGAACAACGCCGCACCGGCCGTCGCCGCGACGCTGACGAGCGTGGGGGTTGCGGATTGGGTGGCTGTGGTCGCCGCCCGCCATCCCGGCAATATCTCTCGCCTCAAGCCCCACCCGGACCTGGTCGACGAGGCACTTCACGCCCTCGGCGTCAGCGCGGACCACGCGATCCTCCTCGGCGACACGGTCAGCGACATGCGCGCCGCGCTGGCCGCCGGTGTGCGCGCGATCGGCGTCACCGCCGATGACGATCGCGCGTCGCAGTTGCGAGCAGGCGGAGCGAGCATGGTGGCGCGAGATCTCGGGGAAGCGGTCGGGCTGCTCGATCCGAGTCCGGCGAGGGTTGGTGAACGGCCGTGAGCAGCGCCGGTTCCGTCGGTGACCCGATGCCGGTGATGAGGGTGGCCGAGACCGTCCTGCCCACCTCGCATGGTTCCTTCCGCATGGTCGGCTACCGCGGGGCCGGCGGGGATGAGCACGTCACGCTCTCGATCGGGGTCGAGGACGGCGTTCCCCCGGCAACGCCGCCGCTGGTGCGTCTGCACTCCGAATGTCTGACCGGGGACGCGCTCGGGTCCCAGCGGTGTGACTGCGGCCGGCAGTTGGATGCGGCCCTGGCCCGGATCGCGGGCGAGGGGATCGGCGTGCTCGTCTACGTCCGGGGGCACGAAGGGCGCGGGATCGGTCTGCTCGAGAAGCTGAAGGCCTACCGGTTGCAGGACGCCGGTGCCGACACGGTGGACGCCAACCTCCTCCTGGGCCATCCGAGCGATGCCCGAGAGTATGACGAGGCCGCCGCGATCCTCCTCGACCTCGGCGTGACCGATGTGCGACTCATGAGTTCGAACCCGGCGAAGGACGAGGCCTTGCGCGCGTTGGGAATCCAGGTCGCGGAGCGCACCGGCATGTTCGTCCCCGACGTGCCGCACAGCGTCGCCTATCTCGCCACCAAACGGGCCCGGATGGGCCACGACACCCCGCCGGCGTCGGACGGCTCGGCGTGGCCCGAGTTGGTGGCGGGGCGGGTGCCCGTCTCGGTCCACACCGCCGTCGACCGGGACCTCGTCGACCGCTACGGTCCCCTCGTCGCCGACGGTGCCAAGCAGGTCTATGCGCAGATGGCGCAGAGTCTCGACGGTTTCATCGCGACCCGCGACGGTGACGGGGCGCAGCTGTCCGGCCCGGAGGACCACGAGCACCTGCACCGGCTTCGCGCGCTCGCCGATGCCGTCGTCGTGGGGGCTGGCACGGTCACCGCCGACGACCCCGCCTTGACGGTCCGGGAGGTGCCGGGGCCGAATCCGCTGCGCGTCGTCATCGACCCGCACTCCCGGATCCCCCGCGGCGCCCGCCTCCTCGTCGACCCGGAAGCTCCCACGCTGTGGCTGACGGGCGCTGATGATGACGCCGAACCAGCCCCCCACGTCACTCGGATCCCTTTGTCGCCCAAGGAATTCGAACCGGGCAACCTGGTTGCTCTGCTGCGTCGTCGTGGCGTCTCCCGGATTCTCGTCGAAGGCGGGGGCAGCACTGTCTCCCGCTTCCTCGACGCGGGATGCCTCGACCGGCTCTTCCTCACCAGCGTGCCGGTGCTCCTCGGGGACGGCATCCCCGGAGTGCGCGGCCGCCCGGCGACCACGGTCCGGTCGGCTCCACGGCTCGCGTCACGGCGGTTCGATCTCGGCGCGGACACGTGCACCGAAATCGTGTTCTAGCGATTCGCAGACCTCCGAGATCCTTCGGGCCGTCGGCGCCCACGACGGGAGCCGGTCCCGCGCCACCGTGGCCGCCGCCCGCCACCGGTCCCGTGTCCCCGGGTCGTCGGCGAATGCCGTGAGAGCGGCGGTCATCTCGGCCGGGTCGTGCGTGTCGACGCAGGCGCCGGGCAGTCCGCCGCCGGCGCCGAGAGCCTCTTGCGCGCCGGTGCCTCTGCCCACGAGGGCCGGTATGCCGCGCGCCAACCCCTCCGTGACCGTCAGTCCGTAGCTCTCGTGCCGGGACACGCTGATCATCAGGTCGGCCCGTGCCAACACCCGGTCGCGATCCTCTCCCGTGACCGCCGGGTGCACCCCGGCCCACCGGCCCAGGGGTCTGATGAGCGAAGCCAGCTCGGCGGCATACGACTCGTCGACCACGGGACCGACGAACTGCACGACGAAGGACGAGCGTGGCGCGGCGAGGGCGGCGCGTGCGGTGAGCAGCTGGTTCTTGAGCGGGCCGATCGCGCCGAGCTGCAGCATGACCGGGATGGGATGCGCCGGCGCGAGCGGGGCGCGCTCCGAGCCGGGAACCGCGACGTGCAGATCGGTTCTGCCGTATCGGGTTTCGAGATCACGTGCCGCCCACCGGCTCGGCACGATCACGGCGGAGGCGGCGTGGACGGCGGCTGACTCGAGCGTCGCCAGGCGACTCCTGTCGTCCGGCTGCAGTCCCGGCTCTTCGGGACGCGGCATGTGCACGAGGAGGGCAATGCGGTGTCCCTCGGCTTCGGCTCCGGCGAGTTCTCCCGGGTGTTCGCACCCGAGCAGACCGTCGACGATGCTGACCCGGTGGGCCCGCAGCGCCGAGCGCAGGGTGCTTGCGGTGCGGGGCTCGCCCGGTCGGACCGGGCACGCCACGACTCTCGGGCGATCGTCGGGCCAGGAGCTCATGACGGAGTCGTTGTAATGGCTTCCTCCGGACGGCCGGCCCAGCTCCGGCACGACGAAGCCGATTGCGTTCGCGTCCACCGCTATTCGAGTTCGATGCGGTGGCTGGCCCACGCATCCGGGTGCTCCCGCAATAGGATCTCGATCGCGGTGAGGCCGCGCAGATCCATCCGGTCGCGCAGCTGTTCGGCGATGTGTTGAGCGAGCCGCTCAGTCGTCGTCAGGATGCAGGCGAACTGGGGCAGGTCGTCGAGATTGCGATAGTTCATCGGTGCCAGGACCTCCGCGAGATGGTCTCCTGCTGCTCCGATGTCGACGACGACGGCGTGCTCGTCGAGGTGCGGTCGTTCGAACGTGGCCTCGACGACGAAGGTCGCACCGTGGAGTTGCTGGGCCGGACCGAAGAAGGGATCGGGCAGGCTGTGAGCGACCATGAGCCGGTCGCGGACGGTCAATCGGAACATCAGGTCTCCTGGTGGTAGTCGACGAGTTGGCAGATGACTTCTGGGTCCCCGTCGGCCATGCGGGTCATGGCCGCGGGCAGTCGGTCGAAAGGTATGGGGTCGCTGAGTAGGGCATCGAAGGCGTTGTCCTGCAACGCATCCAGGGCGATACCGAGGCGATCGGCGAACGTGCGGCGCGCAGAACGCGCCGGCGCGATCCGCCCCACCTGGCTGCTGCGAACCGACAGGCGACGCACGTGGAAGGGGCCGCCGAGCGGGACCTCCGTGGTGCGCTCGCCGAACCAGCTCAGCTCGATCACCTCGCCCTCGACACCGAGCAACTCGAGCGCGCTAGCCAGGCCGGGTGATGACGCCGAGGTGTGGAAGACGAGGTCGCACGCGTCGTGGGCCTGAGCCGGGTCGAGCGCCGTCAGGCCCAGACCGGCCACCAGGCCGCGGCGGCCGGCATCGGTCTCTACGACCTCCAGGCGCGCCAACGGATGCCGCCGCAGGAGCAGGGCGATGCTCAGCCCGACCATGCCGGCGCCGATGACCGCGATCCGGTCGCCGATGCGAGGTCCGGCGTCCCACAGGGCGTTGACGGCTGTCTCGACGGTGCCGGCGAGCACGGCACGGGCGCTCGGGACCCCGTCGGGCACGCGGACGATGTCGGCGGCCGGGACGACGAACCAATCCTGGTGGGGGTGGAGGCAAAAGACACGAGCTCCGAGGAGATCGGGCGGGCCGGCCTCGACGACACCGACCGCCAGATAACCGTATTTGACCGGGCCGGGCAGGTCGCCCACCTGATGCGGGGCGCGCATGAGTTCGGCCACGGCCTCGGGGACCTCATGCCGGTGGACCAGCAGTTCGGTGCCCCGGCTGACGCCGCTCATCACGGTTCGCACCAGCACCTCGCCTGGTCCCGGGGAGCGCAGGGGTTCCTCACGGATCTCTCCGCGGCCGGCCGCGACGGTCCAATACGCCCGGGCGGTGGATGGCGGTTCACCATGCTCCACGAAGGTGCTCCCTTCTCGTCGGTGCCGTCGGTGCCGCCGGTGCGGGAGTCGAGGCGTGGACCCGACGCGCACGGAGGTCCGGAGATCGGGACGCGTTTCCCCGGGCGGCGACGGCAGCGCTCCCGCGTTCGAGTTCGATCACCTGGGTGCCGAAGGACCACGCGAGCAGGACCAGGGCCACGAGGATGCACGCCCAGATCGCCGCCGCCGGGAGCACCGGCAGCGTGGCGGTCCAGAGCAACACCGCGACCGCCGCAGCCACGCGTCGTCGGCTGCGTCGGGGCGCGACGTCGCCCCGCCAGGCCGGGCGCACCCACTGGCCGAGCGCCAGCACGTACCGCGAGGCGCCGACGAGCAGGGCGGGCGGGCAGGCGGCGACGGCGCTTGCCGAGAGGATCGCCACCATGGCGGCGTCTACTTCCATGTCGAAGCGCGTTCCGAGCTCGGTCACCGACCGCGTCCGGCGAGCCACGTGACCGTCGAGGAGGTCGAGCAGCAAGGTCGGGCCCGCGACCACGGCCAGCCACCACGAGCCCTCCCCGAGCCGGCCAGCAAGGTCCAGCACGACGATGGCAGCGCACCCGAGCGCCCCGGCAGCGCGCGCCGTCGTCACCTGGTTCGCGGGATTCACCGGCTCACCCGGCCGGCTCCTCAGCGAGGGAGTCGTCGAGGACGGTCAGGTCGCTGGTCGCCGGACCCTCGACAAGAGTGCCATCGGCCTCGAAT
>ERZ795053.6069-NODE-6069-length-12209-cov-4.265921_pt1 | contig 12209 bp, 10 predicted proteins | sample MGYA00375137_ERZ795053 | MGnify/ENA primary metagenome ERZ795053 (study PRJEB30182, sample SAMN05720284) | activated sludge metagenome | isolation source: Anaerobic digester | place: Hong Kong | collected 2014-12-17 ... | reverse complement strand
GAGCAGGCGGCGTCGCGCCTCTTCCATGTCTGCCGGCTTGTGCAGGACCTGTCCATCCAGTGCCAACACCTGATCGCAGCCGATGACAAGAGCTCCAGGCTTTCGAGTCGAGACGTTGTCGGCCTTGGCGATTGCAAGCACTTCAGCGATATCGGCAGGCACGGTTCCTGCCTCGTTGAGCGGTTCCTCGACCGAACGTTCATCAATGCGGGCCGGTTCTGCGGTAAATTCAAGTCCGGCGTTTTCGAGCAACTGAACCCTGAACCTGCTTTTCGATGCGAGAACAATTTCGGTCATGGGTTTGTCTTTCCTGTTTCTGCTGAATCCGAGGGGTTCACCGTAGTCGCTATTGTGGCACGGTGTCTCTGCAACAACGCAATAATGGCTGCTGCGGTTTCCTCGATCGATTTTCGCGATACGTCAATCATCGGCCAGTGCTGGCGCCGGCACAGTTTTCTCGTCTCGGCCAGTTCCTCGGCAATCGCCGTCCGGCTGATGTAGTCGTTCGTGCGGCTGTCGCCCTGCATCCCCAGCACCCTGTTCTTGCGCACTTCCTGAATGCGGTCGGTTGTGGCGACCAGGGCAACCACCAACGGCTTCCGTGCGTTCATGAGTGCCGGCGGCAGCGTGACATGTGATACGAGCGGCACATTGGCCGTTCGGATTCCACGATTGGCGAGATAGATGGCCGTGGGTGTCTTCGAGGTACGGGAAATGCCCAGAAGGATGACATCTGCCGATTCGATATCGTCCGGCAACAGGCCGTCATCATGGAGCAGGGAGAAGTTCAGTGCATCGATGCGGCTGAAGTACTCGCTGTTGAGTTCGTGCTGGGCACCGGTCTTCTGCTCGCCGGGAATTCCAAGGTATGACTGGAAGGTCTGCATGATCGGATCCAGTACGTTGACGCACGGGATCTGCATCGCCGTGCACCTGGCAAGAAGCCATGCTGCCATTGCCTGGTCCGCTATCGTGAACAGGACGATGCCGGGTTTTTCATCCACCGCGGTCAACACCTCTTCCAGCCGCGTCCGGTTCCTGACCATCGGGTAGACGTGTTCCAGCGCATGGGCCTGGGGATATTGCGAAGCGACGGCGCGGCTGGCCGCCCTGAGTGTTTCACCGGTCGAATCGGAAATGAGGTGCAGGTGGAAATAGCGTTCCATTAAATTCCTGTCCGTGCGCTTGGCAAAATTGATGATCCGGCGTTTGAAGGCTATCGCCCGGCAGTTTGTGGATCAATGTGGATAAACGATGCCGCAGGCCACCATCGTCTCGATTCACCCCCGCTGTGCCCAAAATCGTTCCGCAAGAAAACGGCGTGCGCCGATTTTTCCACCGCTTGTGAATAGCGTGGACTGGCAAATTATCCGGATATGTTCCTTCGACTTTCACGAATTGCGTCTTATTGGGTGTGGGCTAAACTATTGAGATTATATCGGTAATGGGATTTTCCCCGTTTTTCACACTTTACTCGGGCGATTGTTTCCAGCAGTGTGCGGCGTGACGTTGCAGGGGGTTTTCGTGTGAATTGGAATCAATCTCCGCTATTCACAGACTCTAAGAATCAAAAAACAGAATCTCATCGAATCTTTTAGGAAGACGAATTGTGGAAAAGCAGGCTGAGAGAAAGGTCATGAAGGTGATCGAAGGGGCACGTTACGATGTGCCTCCGATATGGCTCATGCGGCAAGCGGGCAGGTATCTTCCGGAATACCGGGCTACTCGCAAAGAGGCAGGGAGCTTTCTCGATCTTTGCTATACGCCGGATTTTGCCGTTGAAGTGACGCTGCAACCGATCAGACGTTTTGGCTTTGACGCGTCGATCCTGTTTTCGGATATTCTGGTTGTACCCGATGCGTTGGGCCGCAAGGTCGAGTTCGTGCAGGGCGAAGGCCCGAAACTCGAACCGGCAAGTGCTGGCGACATTGCCAGGCTGGTGGACGAGCATTCAACCAGCGAAGCGGCGTTGGAGCACCTGGAGCCTGTGTTCGAAACCGTGCGGCGCTTGCGCTCGGAATTGCCCGCTGAAACGACCTTGCTTGGTTTCTGTGGCGCACCTTGGACGGTGGCAACCTACATGATTGCCGGGCATGGTACACCGGATCAGGCACCGGCGAGGCTGTTTTCCTATGCCGATCCGGATTCCTTTTCCATGCTGATTGATCTTTTGGCCGATGTTTCGGCTGACTATCTTATCCGTCAGCTCCGTGAGGGTGCGGATGCTGTACAGGTGTTCGATTCCTGGTCAGGAGTTCTTGGTGAGCGGGATTTTGGGCACTGGTGCGTAGAGCCCATGCGCCGGATCGTGGACAGGGTGCGTGGTGAAGTTCCTGATGCGAGGATTATCGGGTTTCCGAAGGGGGCCGGCGTGAATTACAGGGACTACAGGAAGGCAACCGGCGTTGACGCGCTCGGGCTCGATTGGTCGGTGCCGATGGCGCTTGCCAGGGAACTTCAGAGACAAGGTGCGGTGCAGGGCAATCTGGATCCGATGCGGCTTGTAGCTGGCGGTGATGCACTTGATGAAGGCGTTGACGAGATACTTGAGGGATTGGCCGATGGCCCGCTGATCTTCAATCTGGGCCATGGCATTACGCCCCAGACACCGATCGCGCATGTCGAGGCGATGCTCAAACGTATTCGCGGTTAGTGCGGGCAGGTATGTGAACATGGAAACGCGCGAAGAGATGGCGGTTAGCGGTGGCAAAGCTGCCAAACGTGCTGGTGTGGCCATTGCGATCTTTCTCGCACTTACCGGTGCGCTTTTTCTTCTTGACCCGTCCCGTTTCTTCCTCTGGGCGAAGGCAATTCACGTCATCGCCATCATTTCGTGGATGGCGGGTATGGTCTATTTGCCAAGGCTGTTCATCTATCACTGCGAGGCTGAGCGCGGTTCTGTCCAGTCTGAAACATTCAAGGTAATGGAAGGCCGGTTGCTTCGGATCATCATCAATCCGGCTATGACAATTTCCTGGGTTTTCGGATTGTGGCTGGCGTGGGATGCGGGGTATTTCACGGAAGCATGGTTTCATGTGAAGTTGCTTGGCGTGATACTGCTTTCTGCCTGTCACGGTTATCTGGCGCGTGGTGTTCGGATGTTCGCTGAAGACCGGAACGATAAGTCCCAGCGGCACTGGCGGTTGGTCAACGAGATACCGACCGTGTTGATGATCGCAATCGTTATCCTGGTCATAGTCAAACCGTTCTAGGATGCGGTGGGACGGTCTGAACGGGACTTGATTGTGCAGGCCTTGCAGTTGGCGTGAAAGATCGCATATAATGGAAGCGTTCCGGAAGTGATTCCGGCGAGGATGTGCATGCATCCGAAATCAGGCGGAAGTACATACCCGCGTAAAGGTCGCCCGTCCGGGAAGGACCTCTCTCCCCCAACCAGATCCGGCACATATTTTACCGGAAGCAAATCAACTCGAATACAGGCTTAAAACTCCATGGAACAAATGAAGCTCCAGGAACTCAAGGCAAAGTCGCCGACCGATCTGGTGACGTTTGCAGAGGGACTAGGCGTTGAAAATGCGAGCACGATGCGAAAGCAGGAGCTCATGTTCGCGATCCTCAAGGAACTTGCGGACCAGGATACGGAAATCATCGGCGAAGGCGTCGTGGAAGTGCTGCTGGACGGCTTCGGCTTTCTGCGCTCTGCCAGCGCCAACTACCTTCCGGGTCCCGACGACATCTACATTTCACCTTCACAGATCAGGCGTTTCTCGCTGAAGACAGGCGATACGGTCGAAGGACCGATCCGCAGTCCGAAGGAAGGCGAACGCTATTTCGCGCTGCTGAAGGTAAACACGATCAATTTCGACGATCCGGAAAAGATCAAGCACAAGATCCATTTCGACAACCTTACCCCGCTCTATCCGGACGAGCGGTTCCGGATGGAAATCGAGAACAGCGAGTCCAAGGATCTCTCGGCCCGCGTGATCGATCTGGTGGCGCCGCTTGGCATGGGCCAACGCGGTCTTATCGTGGCTCCGCCCCGGACCGGCAAGACGGTTCTCTTGCAGAACATTGCGCATTCAATTACCGCCAATCACCCTGAGAGCTACCTGATCGTGCTTCTCATCGATGAGCGGCCTGAAGAGGTGACGGACATGCAGCGTTCCGTCAAGGGCGAGGTAGTGTCTTCGACCTTCGACGAGCCGGCGGTGCGCCACGTCCAGGTTGCGGAGATGGTGATCGAAAAGGCGAAGCGTCTGGTTGAACACGGGCGTGACGTCGTGATCCTTCTCGATTCGATTACACGTCTTGGTCGCGCCTACAACACGGTTGTTCCTTCGTCGGGCAAGGTCTTGACCGGCGGTGTGGATGCCAACGCCCTGCAGCGTCCGAAACGCTTCTTCGGTGCAGCGCGAAACATCGAGGAAGGCGGGTCGCTGACGATCATCGCCACGGCCCTGATCGACACCGGCAGCCGCATGGATGAGGTTATCTTCGAGGAATTCAAGGGTACCGGCAACTCGGAGATCGTGCTCGACCGCAAGGTAGCAGACAAGCGTGTCTACCCAGCGATGGACATTCTGAAGTCCGGTACGCGCAAGGAAGACCTGCTGGTTCCTAAATCCGACCTGCAGAAGATCTACGTTTTGCGGCGAATTCTGTCATCGATGGGTACGACGGATGCAATCGAATTCCTGATTGGCAAACTGAAGCAGACGAAGAACAACAACGAGTTCTTCGACACGATGAACACCTAATTTGGGTTCAGGTTCGTATGGAACCAATCGATTCGGTATCGAAATCAATGATCAGCCCGGACTCAGGTTCGGGCTGTTTGCTTTCAACCTTCAAAGTTTTGCATGTTGGCTTGGTGAAAACTCGTGAATCTCGATTCTGATACCATCGTCGCCTTGTCGAGCGGCCATCTTCCCAGTGGTGTGGCCGTAGTTCGCCTTTCGGGTCCCCGCGCATTGGAGATCGGCGAAAGCATGGCGGGTACGCTGACGGAACCGCGCAAGGCGTATTTGCGCAGGATTGTCAGTCTTCAAAGCCGTGACGTACTTGATTCTGGCCTGGTTATCGCCTTTCCCGGGCCGCATTCCTTTACCGGAGAAGACTGCTGCGAATTGCATGTGCACGGGGGGAAGGCAGTCGTGGATGCCATACTCTCCGATCTTTGCAGTGTGGATAGCGTGAGGCTTGCTGAGGCCGGTGAATTTTCGCGGCGGGCTTTTGAAAACGGAAAGATGGATCTGACCGAGATAGAGGGTCTGTCGGACCTGATTGCTTCGGAGACCGAGTCCCAACGGAAACTGGCGCTGTCTCAGGCCGGTGGGGCTCTTCGCCTGCGATTGGATGAGTGGCGGGACGAGATCATTCGCTGTAGGGCTTTTATCGAGGCGGAACTGGATTTCGCCGATGAGGATGACGTTCCAGGAAGCGTTTCGGATCAGGTTTGGGCGAGAGTTCAGTCATTGGCCGATGCGATTGCCCGTATGCTTGACGACGGTCGGGCAGGGGAGATCGTGCGCGAAGGCTTTCGTGTTGTGTTGATGGGTGAGCCGAATGCGGGAAAATCGAGTTTGCTGAATGCGCTGGCGCGCCGCGATGTGGCGATTGTCAGCGATGAGGCTGGTACGACGCGGGACCTGATCGAAGTTCATCTGAATCTTTCCGGTTTTGAGGTTATTGTCACGGATACGGCGGGGATCCGCGAAACCGCAAGCGATGTGGAGTCGGAGGGCATTCGGAGGGCAAACTTGGCTGCGTATCGTGCGGATCTTGTTTTGTGGCTCGTGCCTGGCGGACAGGCCATTCCTAGTGATATTCCTGGGAAGGCGGTGGTTGTTCATTCCAAGTGTGATTTGTCTTCCGACACTGAAACCAGTGGCCTTAGTGTTTCGGTGGTTGTGGAGGGTGGTACAGACGATCTTCTCCGGTTTCTTCTGGATAGGGTTGCTCGGGCGGCCAATCTAGCCGAGTCCGGTACAGTGACACGTCTCAGGCACCGCGAACTGCTTTTGGGCTGCCTTAATGAGTTGAGGCGTTCTTTTGAATTTGGGTCGGGTGATATCACGCTGGCGTCGGAACATTTGCGCAGAGCTGGGGATTATCTGGGGCGGGTTACGGGACGGATCGATGTCGAGGATCTCCTCGATGTTATCTTTTCCGAATTCTGCATTGGGAAGTAGGCAGTTCGGATTCACGTGAAACAGTCTGGGGCTGCTCGAAGCTGATTCACGTGAAACGTTTTCCTCATTCGAGCCCCATCTCGGACATACCTGTTTCACGTGAAACATTTTCAGTTGATGAGGATATGGGTTCCACAGCCCCTTTTTCTTTACCTCGCCTGCCAATTCGAGTATGGACTCGCGCCCATACAAGCCAAAATTCAGCATCAACAAGTCAGGCCACGCCATGACCATGCCAATTACGGATATTCCTGCCGCTTGCGACGTCGTTGTCATTGGCGGCGGTCACGCGGGAACCGAAGCTGCCGCTGCCGCTGCAAGGCTTGGCGCGGATACGATTCTGGTTACGCACAAAGCCTCCACGATAGGGGTTATGTCGTGCAATCCGGCAATTGGCGGACTCGGCAAAGGACACCTTGTTCGCGAGATCGATGCGCTTGACGGAATCATGGCCCGCGCAGCCGATCTTGGAGGCATCCAGTTTCGCCTGCTTAACCGGCGCAAGGGGCCCGCGGTCCGTGGGCCAAGGGCCCAGGCCGACCGCAAGCTGTATCGGGCCGCTGTTCAAAGCCTCATTTCCGAATTCTCAGGACTCCGGATAGTCGAAGGTGATGCCTTTGATCTGCGTATCGGCATCGAGGGGGTTGAGGCCGTTATTCTGGCGGATGGCAGGGAGATACGAACGCGTTCCGTCGTGTTGACGACCGGCACGTTTCTGCGCGGGCTTATTCACATTGGGGATCGCAAGATTCCCGCTGGCCGGATGGGAGAGGCGCCTTCCACCGGACTGTCGGCGACGCTCGAGAATGCGGGTTTTGCCCTGGGGCGGCTTAAGACCGGCACGCCCGCGCGTCTCGACGGGAATACGATTGATTGGTCGGGGCTCGACATGCAGAAGGGTGACGACGAACCTGTCGCATTCTCCTCCCTGACGAAAGTTCTGCCAAATCCCCAGATCGAGTGTGGCATAACCCGGACAAATTCGGAGACGCACAGGATCATCCTGGAGAACATCTCGCGTTCGGCAATGTATTCCGGTCAGATCGAGGGTGTGGGACCGCGATACTGCCCATCGATCGAGGACAAGATCGTTCGGTTTGGGGACCGGGACGGACACCAGGTCTTCCTGGAGCCGGAAGGGCTCGATGATCCGACGGTATATCCGAACGGTATTTCCACCTCGTTGCCTGAGGATGTTCAGGAGGCTTATATCCGGTCGATTGCCGGGCTTGAGAAGGTGAAAATCATTCAGCCGGGTTATGCGATCGAATATGATCATGTCGATCCCCGTGAGCTGAAGCAAAGCCTTGAAACGCGCAGGATCGCTGGCCTCTTTCTAGCTGGCCAAATCAACGGGACCACCGGATACGAGGAAGCAGGGGCGCAGGGCCTTGTTGCAGGCCTAAATGCCGCCCGCTGGGCCTCTGGCGGCGATGCCATACATTTCAGCCGTACCGACAGCTACATCGGTGTGATGATCGATGACCTAACCACGCGCGGCGTAGCGGAACCGTATCGCATGTTTACCTCCCGTGCCGAGTACAGGTTGAGCCTGCGCGCGGACAATGCCGATCAGCGGCTCACACCCTACGGTATCGAGATCGGGTGTGTGCGAAGCGAACGCGAAGAGGCGTTTCGTAGCTATCTGGAGAAACTGGAGCGTGGAAGCGCTTTGCTGCGATCTATGTCGATGACCCCTGCCGAGGCGGCCCAGAAGGGCTTGAAGATCAACCAGGATGGGGTGCGCAGATCTGCATTCGATCTCTTGGCCTATCCGGAGATCGGATTTCAGGACCTCGTTAGCCTGTGGCCGGAACTGCAGTCGATTGAACCGGCATGCCGAGAACAGATCGAAATCGATGCCACCTACTCGGTTTATCTGAAGCGACAGGAATCCGACATCGTTACCATGCGGCGTGAGGAGGCCCGCCTCATTCCCGAGAATTTTGACTATGATGCGCTTTCAGGCCTGTCAAACGAGTTGAAACAGAAGCTTCAATCCGTTCGGCCATCGAATCTGGGTCAGGCATCGCGTGTGGACGGAATGACGCCGGCCGCCCTGACGCTCCTTTTGGCCCATATTCGCAAGATTGAGCGGGAATCGGTCGCTCGCGAGGCCGGGGTGGCATGACTACCGGCTCCGGGCCTTCCAGGGAAGAAATCGATTTACTGAATTCCATCTACCCTGTTTCACGTGAAACAATTTCCAGGCTGGAGCGCTACAACGCAATTCTCCGGCAATGGCAGGCTAAGACAAATCTTGTAGCTCCCTCCACATTGGACGAATTCTGGTCCCGTCACGTGGCGGACAGTCTGCAGATCGTCGCGCTGAAGTCTGATGCGCGGAGATGGACCGATATCGGCAGCGGTGGGGGATTTCCGGGACTGGTTATGGCAATAGTCCTTGGAACGGAAAAACCTGGATCTGACCTGGAGATTTCGCTGGTCGAATCGATCCGCAAGAAGTGTGCGTTCCTTTCACAGGTAGCATTGCAGACGGGCATTCGGGTGAACGTCCATCCCAAACGGATCGAAGACGCCACGGATGAACTGAAGGGCGCCGAGGTTATCACAGCAAGGGCGCTTGCCTCGCTTGAAAAACTGCTGGAATTGACCGGCGACCAAATTTCCGGAGACCGCGTTGCATTGTTCCACAAAGGCCGGGATTATCGCGCCGAACTGGAAGAATGCCGTGGCAAGTGGGACTTTGATCTGCTAGTACACGAGAGTGTTCTGGGAGCGGATTCCGTGGTTCTTGAAATCGCGAATGCCCGGCGCCTGTGAGCGTCCAGAAACAGTTTTTCCAAAGCGGCAATAGCGGACAAGACCAGCAAAGATGGGCACGAAGACGGAATCGAGGATCTTGACCGTCGCCAACCAGAAGGGCGGCGTGGGCAAGACGACTACCGCAATAAATCTCGCCACAGCCCTTGCTGCCATTGGCAAGACCGTGCTGATCGTGGATCTGGATCCGCAGGGCAATGCCAGCACCGGTCTTGGCATCGATCGCAATGCCCGCGATGTATCGACAGCGGACCTGTTGCGGGGCGAAGCCAACCTTCGCGAAACCGTTGTTCCGACAGCGGTTCCAAGGCTCTTCGTGGCACCGTCGACCCTCGATCTCCTTGGCATCGAAATGGAGATCGCGGAAACGTCTGACCGTGCATTCCGCCTGCGCAAGGCAATCGAGGCGTATAGTCCGGAAGAAGGCCGCAAGTTCGACTACATCATGATCGACTGCCCGCCGTCGCTGAACCTGCTGACCATCAACGCAATGGCTGCGGCTGACGCGGTTCTCGTTCCGCTGCAGACCGAGTTCTTTGCCCTCGAAGGCCTGAGCCAGCTTCTGCAAACGCTGGAGCAGGTACGGGCGGGCGTCAATCCGGAACTGGAACTGCACGGCGTAGTGCTCACCATGCACGACTCGCGCAACAATCTCGCTCAGCAGGTCGAGGCGGATGTCCGCGAATACATGGGCGACAAGGTCTACAAAACCGTAATTCCGCGCAATGTACGGCTGTCCGAAGCGCCGTCCTACGGCAAGCCGGCAATTTTGTACGATCTGAAATGCGCCGGAAGCCAGGCCTACCTGGCCCTGGCATCGGAAATCATCCGCAAGGAAAACCAGCTGGCTGCCGCCTGATGCGGGCGCACTGCCTGATCGGCAGGGCATGACTCTCGGGAATACTGAACATGGCTGACAACAAGGAAGCAAAAAAGCGTCTGGGCCGCGGGCTGGCCGCGCTCATCGGAGAAATGGACGAGCCGCTGCCGTCGAGGGATGGCAAACAGGCCGCTGTCCCCGAGGCTTCGGTGCGCGCCGACAGGACGGTGGCAATCGAGCTCGTGCGGGCCAATCCGAACAACCCGCGCAGGTATTTCGCTGAAGAGCATCTCGATGACCTGGCCCGCTCGATTGCGGAGCATGGTATCATCCAGCCCATTCTCGTGCGTCCGGTAAAGGGCGACGACCTGGCAGGCGCGAAATTCGAGGTGATCGCGGGTGAGCGGCGCTGGCGCGCGGCTCAACGCGCCAAACTGCACGAAATCCCGGTTTTGATACGCGATGTCGAGGACAGGCAGGCACTGGAGCTCGCCATCATCGAGAACGTTCAACGCGCGGACCTCAACCCGGTCGAGGAAGCGCTGGGCTATCAGCAGCTGATTGACGAATATGATTACAGCCAGGCCGATCTCGGTCAGGTGATCGGCAAGAGCCGCAGCCACGTCGCAAACACGCTCCGACTGCTCAAACTGCCCGCCGACGTGCAGAAGCTTGTTCAGGATGGCGCGCTTTCCGCCGGTCACGCAAGGTCGCTCGTCACTGCTGCCGATCCGCTTGCCGTTGCCCGCAAGATCGTGGCGGAAGGCCTGTCGGTACGGCAGGCTGAAGAACTGGCGCAGGAGCGCCATGAACCTGCAGAAGGCAAACGCGCTCCGGAAACCAAGAGCTTCGATTTCAAGTCGGCAGACCTGAAGGCGCTGGAGCAGAGGATCGAGGATGCGCTCGGCCTCAAGGTCGACATTCGCCACAAGGCAAACGACCGGGGAGAGATCCGCCTCAAGTACAAGTCGCTCGATCAGCTGGACGAGATCAGCCGCAGGCTGGAACAGGGCTGATCTTCACGGAGACGGGTCCCAATCACGGGGGTATGGACATGGGGGCTGCCGGGAGAATTGCGGCGTTGATGGCGTTGCATCCCAAGGGATTCGATCTCTCGCTCGACCGCATATCCGATCTCCTGGCCCGTTTAGGAAACCCGCAGCGGGACATTCCAGGCGCCTTCCACATCGCGGGTACCAACGGGAAGGGATCGACGACCGCCTTCCTGCGCTCGATCCTCGAGGCCGATGGACGAACGGTGCATGTTCACACCTCGCCACATCTCGTGGATTGGCATGAACGCTACCGGCTGGGTGAGGCCGGCGGGGGAAGATTCGTTTCCGACGGAAAACTCGATGACGCCATCCGGCGTGTGGCGGATGCAAATGAAGGCCGGCAGATAACCGTATTCGAGATCATGTCGGCGGTTGCCTTCCTGCTGTTCCACGAGAACGAGGCGGACTATTCCGTGATCGAGGTTGGCCTTGGCGGCCGTTTCGACGCCACCAATGTCATCGAATCTCCACTGATAAGCGTGATCACCCCAATCGGGCTCGACCATGTGGCATGGCTAGGCGACACGCTGGAGAAAATCGCCTTTGAAAAGGCCGGCATCATCAAATGCAACCGACCGGTGATCTGCGGGCGCCAGAACGATGAAGCGAGGGCCGTCATCGAACGTGTTGCCGCGCGAAACCGGTCACCGATATGGGTTAAGGGCCAGGATTTCGACGCGTTCGAACAGGCAGGCCGTTTCATCTATCAGGATGAATATGGTCTGCTTGACCTGCCACTGCCCCGGCTCTCGGGTCATCACCAGCTGGACAATGCAGCACTCGGCATTGCCGCGACCCGAATGCTTGCCCTTCAATGCGGCGAGCTGGCCGAAATCGGAACCCGCGCCTATGAGATGGCCATGGGAAATGTGTACTGGCCCGGGCGCTTTGAGCATCTCAAGCCGGGCCGGCTTGTCGATTCGCTTCCGGAACAGTGTGTCAGGGCGCTGGATATCCGAATAGACGGCGGTCATAACCCGCAAGCAGGATTGGCGATTGCCCGCGAACTTGCCGAACTTGATGAGCGCGCGGCGATGCCGGTTGTCATGATCGCCGGGATGATTAACACGAAGGACGCAACGGGATATTTCGAAGCTTTCAGGGGTCTTGTCTCGAGGGTCTGGACTGTTCCGGTCAATGACAGCGATGCGGGCGTTGATCCGGAAGATCTTGCCGCTCAGGCGAAACGGGCCGGATTCGACGCCTCGGCCTCCAGAAGTGTCCGGGACGCATTGCTGGAAGCCTGCGAATGGCGTGAAACCCATCCGGCCGCAGCAAATGGCCTGCGTGTGCTCATTTCAGGGTCGCTCTATCTTGTAGGCGAAGTCCTCAAGGAAAATGGCACGCCGCCCATCTAGGGCAATTCGGATAGCAGTCCTGACTGCAGATATCAAAAAG
>ERZ795053.6068-NODE-6068-length-12209-cov-4.428090_pt1 | contig 12209 bp, 11 predicted proteins | sample MGYA00375137_ERZ795053 | MGnify/ENA primary metagenome ERZ795053 (study PRJEB30182, sample SAMN05720284) | activated sludge metagenome | isolation source: Anaerobic digester | place: Hong Kong | collected 2014-12-17 ... | reverse complement strand
GGCCACTGCGGATTTCTTGGCCAAAGGCGCTGCGGACTTCTAAGGCATATTGGCCCGGTTCAAGATTGGGGATATTGCCAGACGTATTCAATGAACCGTAAGCACCCCAAGTCAACTAACAAAAAAGACGTAAGGCTCGCTACAAAAAGTCTTACGTCTTCTGCATCACATTCGTTTACAAGGGTAACTGCGCGATTAGGGCGCCATCTCCCCATCGCTCATCGCCAACCTAAACAATCTCCACCAACTCCAAATCAAACACCAAATCTTTCCCGGCCAGGGGGTGATTGGCGTCCAGCGTCACCTCTTCGCCGGAAATATCGGTGATGACTACATTGAGCGGCTGGTTGTTGGCCTGGCGCATCTCTAACTGCTGGCCAACTTGCGGGGTGATGTGGTCCGGAAATTGGGTCTTATTGACCACCACCACCATATCCTCACGGTGGTCGCCATAAGCCTCTTGCGAGGGAATAGTCACGGTTTTAGCATCGCCGGGGGTCATGCCGAGGATGGCCTTTTCAAAGCCGGGGATGATTTGCCCGCCACCCAGCGTAAATTCCAACGGATCGCCCGATGTCGAACTATCGAACTGGGTGCCGTCTTCTAATTTGCCTGTGTAATGAACTTTTACAGTATCTCCATGTTGAGCTTGTGTCATTATCATGCCTTTCACTTAAAATTTAATAACGGTTTCGAGAGCCGCCGCCTCGGCTGCCACCTTTATTCTGCGGCCGGCGATCACCGCCACCTCCGCCGCCTTGGTAAGGCCGGCGGCCGCCACCCCCTGACCGTCCCTCGTTGGAGCGGCTTTTGGGCGGACGAGCTTCGTCAACCTTCATCGTACGTCCGGCAAATTCCGTGTCATGCAAAGCCTCTTTAGCTTTTTCAGCTTCCTCACTACTCGACATTTCCACAAATCCAAAACCTTTGCCTTCGATGATGTTGACACTGCGAACTTGACCATAGTTGTTAAACAGTTCGGCCAGTTGGTCGTTGGTAACGGCGTAACTTAAGTTCCCTACGTACAGTTTACTACCTTGCATCTGAACCCTCCGTGAGTTCTATTCAGTAACCTTTCTTGGCGTCATGCGCAAGATGATGGCATTACTGAATCAAGCTGGTTCGCTTGAATTTAGCGAACGGTTTTGATAAAAAAAACCACAAATATCAACGAAACCTAACCGTTCGTTACAATTTGTGGCTAAAGTTGCATACTGACCTATCGATGCCTTCACGGATATCTTTCATCTACACTTGAAACACTCTTTAGTTTCTACCAGGGTAATAAATACCGATGAGGTGAAAGTGAAGGGAAGACAATCAGGTTCAGAATTAGGTACAAACCATTTTTGTACTAAAAAGTATTCAGTTGCTAGCATCACTATACACGCTAAAAGTGATATGTCAAATGAGATTGAATTTTGTCACCATCTGACTTATAATTACATCCTTTACGATCAGATTAATTGGCGATGAAGCCAACAAGCCATTGTTGGTCCTCTTCAGCCATGTTTGTTAAGTCTAGCCAAATTTTCAGAGTGGTTTATAATATGTTCGATACAATGGGAATACATTTAGCAACGCTTTATGCAAATATCCTTAGGGGGTTATAATTCATGACAGACCATACGATTTCTCCAGAGTTACTGGAAATTCTGCGTTGTCCTTACTGCGTTAGCGGCGAGACGCGTATGCCGGGTGATGATCCGGGCCGGTTGCAGTTAGTCAATGATGGTAAATGGCTCTACTCGCCGGAAAGCGGCTATAAATATCCGATTAAAGAGGGTATTCCGGTGATGTTGATCGAAGAAGGCCGCAAATGGAAAGATACGCCTATTGAAGAGCTACCCGACCCCGGATTGCTGGTTGAACCGGCTCCGATGGGTGCGCCATCGGCGTCTTTTGTTTCAACCCCGTCATCCGGCCCCGATCCAAGGTTGATTGCCGCCGGTATTGTGGCTGCTCTGGCCGCCGTTTTACTCGTCGTGTTTATCGCCTCACGGCGCAAGTAAGCAATATCCAAGATGAACAATCCAGGTGACAGTCATTTACCAAACCAAATGACTGTCATCTGGATTCTGGCTTTATAAGCCGGAGTCGAGACTTTAGTTGGATACTGTTCATAATTAACCGGCTAAAGTCCCCCCAAAAGTGGCTATACACCCAAATGGTAGGCAAGACTGATTTTTGACCGGAGAGGTTGAAAGCTGGACCGACCTCAGTATAATTAGAGAAATAACAGGTTTCTGTGCAACCGCCCGGCTAACTGAGGAGTAGCCGTTGGTCAAATGACGTCCAAGGAATTTAACGGGTGTGACAATCTTTGCCTATAGTGATGTGGTGCATTTGGTTAATGCTGCTGTTGGCGGACGAGGAGGGTATAATTTCAGCGGCAAAAACTTAAGCGGCGCAAACTTGAGTTTGACGAATTTAATTCAGGCCGATTTCAGACAAGCCAACCTGACCGGCGCTTTCCTGAGTGGAGCGGATCTCTCATTTGCTAATTTTAGCTGGGCCAATCTGAGTGAAGCTAATCTGGTCCGGACTAACTTACGGATGGCTTATCTACGCTATGCCTACCTCAGTGGAGCCGACCTTTTTCGGGCTAATCTCACGATGGCCGATCTAAGAAATGCCGATTTAACCGAGGCTTATCTGGATGAAGTTAACCTGCGCGCCGCTAAATACAATCATGCCACCAAATGGCCCGAAGATTTCGATTTTAGGCGAAGCTATGCAATTTATGTAGATTAACGCATCTGGACTCTTAATAAATGAAAAAAATATCGTTGGTAGGGCTGACCTTATTTGGCTGCCTGACCCTCTTTTTTCTTCACCTCATTTATCCCGCCCACCCCGCTGTTGCGACCGAACCGACACCAACGCCCACTGTTAACACCCCCTCCAATCTCTCCTCTGCCGTGCAATGCCGCATTGTACAAGGAGAGGAATGTGAGATTTTTGACAAATTAACCCACCGGCCGCTCGGGCTTCCGGCCCCGGCTTTGAGCCGGCAACTTTATCCCATTCCAAACGCCAGCGGTGTGCCCACCTACACCTTGGTTTCCATCGCCTTTCCTATCCCTGTTGAGCCGGACTCGGTCACGAGCCGTTCTTTTTATCTTACGCAAGCGGGGCAGCCCGTGGAAGGCGTGGTCGATTATATCGATAGCAGCCAAACAGCGGTTTTTTATCCGGCCAACCCTCTTTTGCCGAACAGTACTTACTCTGCCAGAGCGACACGTGGCATCAGAGACCTATCAGGGATATCGCTTGAGCAGGATATTTTGTGGGAGTTTACCACCACCACCGGCGCGCCTATATTCTCCAATGAGGTCTCAACCGCTAATATTCCTTCCTTTGGCAACATGAAAATTTACTTTGGCGACTTGCACTCACATTCGCTCTATTCCGATGGCCAGGGGACGCCTCTAGAAGCTTATCAAACTGCCAGAGCACGGGGGCTGGAATTTTTTTCGCTCAGCGAGCATGGGTTTATGCTCACCCAAGATGAGTGGAATAGCTTACAACAGATTGCCGACTCGGTAACCGTAAATGGCCAATTTATTGGCATCCGGGGGTTTGAATATACCGGCTACAAAGGGCATATCAACGTTTTTAATACCAATACCTATGTCCGCCGCAATGATCCGCAGTATGATACCCAAGCCGAATTCTACAATTGGTTACTCGGCCAACCCAACGTCATTGCGCAATTCAATCACCCCTCGGCGGTCAATCCACCGGATTTTAACTTTAACAATTTTGCTTATAACCCCCCGCTTGACCACAAAATTGTCTTACAGGAGTTGAGCAGTCCCACCGAATTCTTCCGCAGTCTTAACAACGGCTGGCATCTGGGGTCGGTTGGCAACTCCGATGCTCATGTCAAAGATTGGGGGGCGCGTAGATTGGGCATTGTGGCCCCCAGTCTTACCAGAAGCGAGGTGTTCAAGGCGCTGGCGGCCAGACGCACCTTTTTTGCCTCGCCCAACTATGTGGGGTTAGCGGTCGTAATGCAGGCTAATGGCTACTGGATGGGGTCGGCCGTACCGAATACCACTCAACTTAATTTTAACATCCATGTTCACGATCCTTCACCCAGCGGCAAAACGTTGCGTTTGAAGTTGTTAGAAAACGGCAGCCTAAAAGCACAGGCCAGTATCTCCAGCCGTTCGTCATACTACTGGTCGCCTTCAGTTTCGGCCCAGTTGGGGAATTACTATTACGTTGAAGTCTATTACGATGGCTGGTCTTATCCGGCTTATTCCAGTCCCATCTGGGTTGAACGCCATCCGGTCGCCGAGGCGGATTCCGCCTTGATTGTCCCCATCGGCTCAACGGTGGCTTTGAATGGTTCGGCCAGTTATGATCCGGATCAGGATGCCCTTATTTACCAATGGGGCCAGCAAAGCGGTCCAGCCGTCAGTCTTAATAATAAGACCGCTGTCAAGCCAACTTTCACGGCGCCAAATAGTTCCACCAACCTAGCCTTTCAACTAATCGTCACCGATCCCGGCGGCTTAACCGCGTCTGATACCGTAGCCGTTCAAGTGACCGACCGGCCCATCCTCCGCATTTCAAAGACCGGTCCCAAACAGGCCGAGCCGGGCGCGTTGATCACCTACAGTCTCAAAGTGACGAACCTCGGCGCTACACCGGCCACCAATGTAACCGTTACGGATCGACTACCGAGTGGGGCTAATTATGTCAGCGGCGGAAATTCCATCAACAATGGCGTTGTGACTTGGACTGTGTCGACCATTCCGGCCAATGGCGGTGTAGCTGAAGTTTCGTTCTCGGTCACAACCAATGGCTCAATCGCCAACGTTGAGTATGGGGCAACCTGTGCCAATTGCTTCGCTGCGCAGGGAACTGTGCCGGTTTTAACCAACGGTCAAATGTATTATCTTCCTATTCTCAAGCTAAATCACTAGGAAGCAAATTGGCACGCTATCTAATGGTATGATTTTTATGATACGAGGAGTATGAAATGAGTAACAGTTATTTTCAAGACCAGGCTTTTACATTCGATGATGTGCTGCTGCTGCCCGGTTTTTCCGAGGTCTTGCCGCACGAAATCCAGGTTCAAACCTACTTTGTCCGCGATATAAAACTGAATATCCCGGTTGTCTCAGCCGCTATGGACACGGTCACCGAGAGCCGTCTGGCCATTGCCCTGGCCCGAGAAGGAGGCATTGGGGTCATCCATCGTAATATGTCCATCGAAAACCAGGCTGATGAAGTTGACCGCGTCAAGCGATCCGAGGCCGGCATGATTACCAACCCGATTACCCTTTCCCCGGATAATTCATTGGCCGAAGCGGAAGAGATAATGGCTCGCTATCATATTTCCGGCATTCCCATTACCGACTCGCAGGGAACGGGTCGGCTGGTCGGCATATTGACTAACCGCGATATGCGTTTCGTCCGCGACTGGAACCAACCCATTTCCAGTTACATGACGGCTCGAGACCTGGTCACGGCCACCATCGATACCACCCTTGAAGAGGCCGAAGAGATTTTGCAGCGGCACAAAATCGAAAAATTACCGCTTGTCGATGAGGCCGGTAAATTAAGGGGCTTAATCACCTTCAAGGACATCAGCAAAAAACGCGACTACCCTCGGGCCGCCGTTGATAAACAAGGCCGGCTGCGGGTTGCTGCCGGTATCGGTGTCGGTGATGACTACCGTGAGCGATTGGCGACTTTAAATGAGGCTGGGGTCGATGCGATTGTGGTCGATACCGCTCACGGCCACTCCCGCAAAGTGGTCGATGCCATCAGTTGGATTCGCGGTAACTATCCCGACTTGCCTGTTGTCGGCGGCAATGTTGCTACCGCCGAAGGCGCGCGTACTATTATCGAAGCCGGCGCGGAAGCGATCAAAGTGGGGGTTGGAGCCGGTTCAATTTGTACCACCCGCATTATCGCCGGAGTCGGCGTACCGCAGCTAACGGCCATTTTAGAATGCGCCAAAGCAGCCGGTGAGTACAACGTCCCGGTCATCGCCGATGGCGGTATCAAATATTCCGGCGACTCCGTCAAAGCGCTAGCGGCCGGCGCTAACTGCGTGATGTTGGGCAGTATGCTGGCCGGCGTTGAGGAATCGCCCGGTGAAATTATTGTCTATGAAGGTCGCCCCTATAAAGATTATCGCGGCATGGGCAGCTTGGGCGCAATGAGCCAGTTCAGCAAAGATCGCTACGGCACCGGTCAAAAATCCGACAGCGGCAAAACTGTTCCCGAAGGTATCGAAGGTCGAGTGCCTTACAAAGGCAAGCTAGCCGATTTTATCTACCAATTTGTCGGCGGTATTCGCTCCGGGATGGGCTATGTCGGGGCCAGTCACTTGGATGAACTGCGCACCAAAGCCAAATTTATCACCATTAGTAACGCCGGACTACTAGAAAGCCATCCGCACAGTGTCGCCTTAACCAAAGAAGCGCCTAACTACAGCCCGCGCCGTTCGTAACCACACTTGCTGTTAATTACTGGGTCTCACGCTCTGCGTGGGACCCAGCCCCGTATCCTCCGAAAGGTCTATTTGCGATAACCCTCCCTTTATGCTATGATCTAATCCCAGAGTGTAAATTCAGGGGAAAAATGTCTCGGATTTGTACCTGGCTCAAAAAGATAACTTTCTTCAATTGCAGCGACAATGCCTGATTCGTTTAGAATCAGGCATTTTTATGTGCGAAGGTGTTTAGCCAGGTGACACTCACTCGCTAAGTGACTATTACCTTTAACTGTGAGGATTTCATGTCTAACCTAATGTTACCCGGTCTCGTCGATGTCCATACGCATTTGCGCGTGCCCGGCGGGGAATACAAAGAGGATTTTACCACCGGTACTGCGGCTGCTCTGGCCGGGGGCATCACCACCGTTTTGGCGATGCCCAACACCTCACCGCCCTTGACCACGCCGGCGGTTTTGGAAGAGACGCTCCAAAAAGCCCAACGTTCTATCCTCTGTGACGTTGGGCTTTTTGCTGGAGCCAGCCCGGAACAGATCGAAGGCGTGATTGAGTTGAGCCGCTATACCGTTGCCCTAAAGATTTATCTTAACGATACGTTCGGCCCGCTGCGAGTAGAGGATTTACCCACGCTCAACGCCTGTTTTCGGCTGTGGCCCCGCCACAAGCTCATCGCCATACACGCCGAAGGGCAGAGTGTGGCGGTCGGTATCGGGCTGGCGGCGGCTTATCAGCGGCCGGTACATTTTTGCCACATCAGTCGCAAAGAAGAGATTGAGTTAATCGCCGCGGCCAAAGCCCAACGCTTGCCCGTCACCTGCGAGGTCACGCCGCACCACCTCTTCCTGACCGAGGCCGACGCCGACCGCCTCGGTCCCTTGGGCGATATGCGTCCCCGGCTGGCCACGGCCAAAGATGTGGCGGCCTTGTGGGCCCACATTAACTCCACCATCGACTGTATCGCCACCGATCACGCCCCCCATACTTTGGAGGAGAAACAGTCGGACAGCCCGCCGCCCGGAGTGGCCGGCCTGGAGACATCGCTGCCGCTGATGCTAACGGCTGTTAAAGAAGATCGCCTCGATCTCGACCGGGTCATCAAACTGATGGCTACCAACCCGCGCCGTATCTTCAAGCTGCCGCTTCAACCCGATACCCATATTGAAGTCGATACCGATACCGAGTACACCCTTTCAAACGATGAACTGCAAACCAAATGTGGCTGGACGCCGTTTGCCGGTATGAATGTGGTCGGCCGGGTTCGGCGCGTGGTGCTGCGGGGTGTAGAGGTTTATAACGATGGTCAAATTACTGCCGAACCCGGTAGTGGTCAACTATTATTGTAAAGAAGGAGATAATCATGCTTCGAGAAGCAACCAAACTTCAACCGCTATTTAACCTTGACGAACTAACTCCCCCGCCCTCAGTGGGTAACGGCTTAACCGGTAAGGACGTCATTTCTGTCTCGCAGTTTGACAAGGAAAAGCTCGATTATGTGTTTATCCGGGCCAGGGAAATGCGAGAGATGGTCGAGCGGGTGGGCGCTGTGGATTTGCTCAAGGGCTTCGTCCTGGCCTGTCTCTTCTACGAGCCGAGCACCCGGACCAGTTCGTCTTTCATCGCCGCGATGGAGCGACTGGGCGGCGGCATTATTCCGATTACGCAAGGGGTTCAATTTAGTTCGGTCAGTAAAGGGGAAACGCTGGCCGATACCATTCGGACGCTGGAGCAATACGCCGACGTCATTGTCATGCGCCACCCTGAATTGGGCGCGGCGCAGGTGGCCGCCGATTACGCCAGCGTGCCCATCATCAACGCGGGCGACGGCGCCGGCGAGCACCCAACGCAGGCTCTGCTTGATTTGTTCACCATCCAGGAAGAGTTGGGGGGTATCGACGGTTTAAAGATTGCAATGGTCGGCGATTTGCGCTACGGGCGCACCGTTCACTCGCTCACCCGATTGCTAATGCAGTACGACGTCAGCCTGCGCTTTGTCTCACCCGAAATTTTGCGCCTGCCGTTGACCCTGATGAACGATGTCATCGACTCCGGCATCAATGTGCGCGAAACGCACGACGTGGCCGATGTCATCGAAAACGCCGACGTCCTGTACGTCACCCGCGTCCAGAAGGAACGCTTCCCCGATTTGGTCCAATATGAAGAGGTGAAAGATCACTATGAAATTACCACCGAGATTATGGAAATAGCCAAGCAGAAAATGATCGTGATGCACCCTTTCCCCCGCGTCGGCGAAATTCATTACCACGTCGATGCCGATCCGCGCGCGGCCTATTTCCGTCAGACCAAGAACGGGATGTATATTCGAATGGCGTTGCTGGCGGCGGTGTTAGGGCGAGCGTAACTAGGGCGTACTTTTAGCCGTAGCATGATTGCATTATCGAACAGATTTTTCTTACCGCAGAGAACACAAAGGAGGCGCAAAGTTTACAGAGGTTTTTCTTTACGTCCTTTGTGCCTTCTCTGCGTTTCTTGGTGGTTGAATTGTTATTAATTAGAAGATCGCTGTATTGGGTGCAACAGTCACTGGATCAAACGGAAAGACCGGCCCATCCAGACAAGTAAGCCAGCCCTGGCCGACCTCACAACTGCCGCACAACCCAATACCACAGCGCATGTGGGCTTCCCAAGAGACCTGCACCGGGATGGCTTCGGCCATACATACCGCCGCCACTGCCCGCAGCATTCCGGTTGGCCCGCACGTACAAACCACCGTGGGCCTGGTAGCCGACTCGGCCAAAAGGGGAGGGATGGCGTCCGTCACCAGACCACGAATCCCCGTTGAGCCATCCTCGGTGGTCAGCCACACGGTTACGCCAATGGTTTTAAGATCGTTGACCAACAGCAGATCGGCTTCCTTTTTAGCGCCGATGATCATCGACACCTGATAGTCCAACGCCAACGCCTGCCGGGCCAGAAACAACAGCGGCGCGACGCCGTACCCGCCGCCAATGAGTAAGGTGTGCTGCTTGGCGCTTGACTTCGCTGGTAGCGAATACGCCTTGCCCAGCGGCCCGCGCACCCAAACCGAGTCGCCAATATGGAGTTGGTGCAGCGCGTGGCTTAGTGGGCCAACGTCGGCAATGGTCAGGCAAATGGGATCGGCCGCGGCCAGGCTAAAAGGCTTGTCTTCATGACCCGGCAGCCAGGCCATCACAAATTGGCCGGGTTGGGCCTCGAGTTTCCCGCCTAAGATAAAGGTTTTGGTTGAGGCGTTCTCTACTTTTATACCTGTAATCTTCAGGGGTTTCGGTAAGGGGCTGTGACTAATTCGCAAAATTCCATATCTCCAGAATGAAATTAGACAGGATTGATAAGATTGGCAGGATCTCTACTAAACGTGACCAAAATCTTTGCCATCTGGTAAATTCTGTCAAAATCCGTTAATCGTTCCAGACGTACTATTTGTGACTCCGGCCCGACAATTCTTCGATACTTGAATAACCATAACTTTCCATAAACTCAACCAACTCCTGCCCAACCTCCCGCATAGCGGATACGCCTCGATAATAGACCGCCGAGCCAACCCCCACAACCGTCGCGCCGGCCATGAGCATCTCAGCCGCATCGCGACCGGTAGAGACGCCGCCCGTGCCGATGATCGGCACCGAAACGGCTTTGGCGATTTCATACACACAGCGTAGGGCTATCGGCTTAAGCGCCGGGCCGGAAACGCCGCCGACGTTGTTGTGCAGCAGCGGTTGGCCCGAAGCCGCGTCTATGACCATGCCGGGCACGGTGTTAATGGCTGTGATGGCATCCGCTCCGGCTTCGACCACGGCGGCGGCGATGCGGGCGATATCCGGCACATTGGGCGCCAGCTTGACCGAGATCGGGCAGGTCACCGCCCGGCGTACCGAGTCGGTCACGGCGGCGGCGCTTTCAATCGCCCCGGCAAAGGGCGTGCCAAACTCATCGCCCACGTTAGGGCAGGAGATGTTGACCTCGATTAAATCCGGCTTAGCGGCGGCCACGATGCGGGCGACGTCCCCGAACTCGGTGACGGTGCCGCCAAAAAGGCTGGCAATCAGCGGCACACCGAGCGGCTGAAGCTGCCGCCGTGTTTCGGCCAGCAGTTCAACTTCTTCTTCGGCGCCGGGGTTGGTCAAACCAATCGCGTTCAGCAAGCCGCCGCCAAAATCAAATGCAACCGGGTTGGGATGCCCGGTTCGGGGCGTTGGGCCGCAGCTTTTGGCTGTCACCATCCCAGCGCCATTGTGCGCCGCTCGCACCATCAGCGACGCACTCGTGCCGATAATGCCGGAGGCCAGGACCAAAGGGGTGTTGAGTTCAAAGTTTAAAAAGTGGCAGTTTAGTTTTGTGTTCATAAGGGCTTGTTTAAGCAGCCTTTTGTAAGTCTGTAACTTTTTCGAGTTCTTCTCGAATAACACGCCGCATGATCTGTTCCAGTGGTTCGTCGTGTCCTTTGATATATTCTCACAGGGCGTTATTGATTAGGGTTTGATAATTCCCCCCTCCGGCTAAGTGAACTTGCTGCCGAAACCAGTCAAGGACATCATTATCTAATCGGATGGTGATGCGGGTTTTGCCTGGCGGTGTCGGATCGATTGCCCCTCTTTTGCCTTTACTAAAATCATATTCTTTCTTCATTTTTCGTTCAAACCTGCAACGGAATAAAATTATCGCCATAGGCCCCCATATTAGGTCCTAGCGCGTCCTGATAATTGGGCCGGAGCGCCCATTCTTCGTCGCAGGCGTTGCATTTGAGGCAGCCGGCGGGAGGGCAGGCGTCGGTTAGATCGTCGCGGAGAGCGCGGCGCAGGTCCCAGGAGAAGAACGCTTTGCTGACTCCGGTGGTGACGCTGTCCCACGGTAGCTTTTCGTTCACGTCCCGCTCGCGCAGGAATTCATCCTGGTTGAGACCTTCGGCTTCGAGGGCGCGCTGCCACTCGCGAAGGTTGACTTTGCGCATCCGGGCCAACGCGCGCCCCAATCGCCGATCGCCGCGAGCCAGCACTCCCTCGACAGCGGCCCAAGCCGGGCTGTCGCTGCGTACGGTAACCCCGTTGGGGTTGAGACGATCCTGGAGATATTTCACGCGGCTCTCCAACACCTCGACCGGCATCATGGCCGACCATTGGAAGGCGGTGTGACTTTTTGGCACGTAGGGCGTCGCGTTGATGGCCATATTGCGCGGGAAGATGGCGCGGGCCGCCAAAGCCAGTTGAGCGATGGCTTCCACGTCAGCTTCGGTTTCCGTCGGCTGGCCGACCATGAAATACATCTTGAGTTGGGGGAAATTGTACTTGGCTGCCAGGTCAACAGCGTGCATGATCTGGTCATCGGCTTGGGGTTTGTTAATGACTTTGCGCATACGCACGCTGCCCGCCTCGGGGGCGATGGTCAAGGTTTGGTTGCCGCTTTCGGCCAGCCCTTTGATCAGCGGTTCGCTGATCGGATCGGTGCGCATCGACGAGGCCGTCAGCCGCGCCCCCATTCGGCGGAGTTCGATAGCGATTTGGTCAATCCAGCTATGATCGCTGACGGCGGCGCTGACCAGACCGATACGGTCGCGGTGTTTGAGGCCATGACGGGCCAAACTCAATACGGTATCGAGATGCATCTCGCGCATGGGGCGATAGACGTAGCCGGCCATGCAGAAGCGGCAACCGCGCCCGCAGCCGCGCGCAATCTCGACCAGCGTTCGGTCGCCAAATTCGGTCCGGTCGGTGTAGATTTGGGTCACGGTCGGGCG
>ERZ795053.6066-NODE-6066-length-12213-cov-4.541783_pt1 | contig 12213 bp, 11 predicted proteins | sample MGYA00375137_ERZ795053 | MGnify/ENA primary metagenome ERZ795053 (study PRJEB30182, sample SAMN05720284) | activated sludge metagenome | isolation source: Anaerobic digester | place: Hong Kong | collected 2014-12-17 ... | reverse complement strand
CGCGGGCGAAGCGAGATAGATGGCGAGCGGGCCAATCTCGTGGGGTTCGCCGGTTCGCCCCATCGGCACCGACTTGACGAATGTTTCGATAACCTCCGGGTGCTTCTTCGCCCATTCACGGTTTGGCTCGGTCATGAACAGACCAGGACAGATGGCATTCACGGTGACGCCGCGCGGCGCCCAGTCGGCTGCCGTGGCGCGCGTGAAGTGGATGACGGCTGCCTTGGCCGTTTCATAATGCCGCCCGGCGATACCGCGGTTGGCGATGATGCCGCTCACCGAGGCGATATTGATGACCCGGCCCGCGCCGCGTGCAAGCATGGCGCCGCCGATCATCTTCGTGCACAGGAAGACGTGCGTGAGATTGAGGTCGATGAATTGCTGCCATGTCGCAAGGCTGGTGTCCTCGACGGGGACATCGAGATTGCGGCCGCCGACATTGTTGACGAGGATGTCAATCCCGCCCGGCTCCGCCAATACCTTGCGACATGCCTCCTCGCAGACGGCGGGGTCGGCGATGTCGGCCGCAATGGTCCACGCCTTTCGGCCGCGCTGACGTACTTCGTCAGCCGTCTGTTCCAGAACAGTCGCATCACGGGCATTGAGCACAATGTCGGCGCCGGCTTCGGCCGCGGCAAGTGCGATCGCCCGGCCAAAGCCGCGGCTGCCACCGGTGATGAACATCCGCTTTCCATCGAGGCGGAAACTGTCGAGTACGCTCATGTGAACATCCCATGCCTTGGGTTCAATTGCGGTCAGAGCCGCAAGCCCGTTGCGGCGTCGAAAAGGTGGACTTTATCGAGATCCGGCGACACCGGCAGCTTGTCGCCTGGCCGCGCGGTGATCCGCTCACGGAACACGCCTACGAATTTCTGGCTGGCGAGCTTTCCGATCACCTGCGTCTCGCCGCCCATGGGCTCGACAACCGAAACGGCTGCTTCGACCGGACCGCCAAGTGTCAGGTGTTCGGGCCGTATGCCGTATATCGCAGGCTTGCCGTCGCTCGCCGTGGGAGCGGCCGCCAACGGAAGCATCGTGCCGCCAGCCGCTTCGAACGCAGGCCTTCCGTTTTGGCTGCGGATGATGCCTTCCAGGCAATTCATGGAGGGCGAACCGATGAAACCAGCGACGAACAGATTGGCAGGCTTGTCATAGAGTTCGAGCGGCGCGCCCGTCTGCTCAACGTTGCCGTCGTGAAGGACCACGATGCGGTCGGCCATGGTCATGGCCTCCACCTGGTCATGGGTGACATAGATGGTGGTGGTCTCCAACCGCTGGTGCAGTTCCTTGATTTCCGCCCGCATCTGGACCCGAAGTTTGGCATCGAGGTTCGACAGCGGCTCGTCGAACAGGAAAACGGCGGGACTGCGCACGATGGCGCGGCCCATTGCGACGCGCTGGCGCTGGCCGCCCGACAACTCCCGCGGATAGCGCGCCAGCAGCGGGACGAGGTCAAGAATTTCGGCCGCCTGCATGACGCGCTTGTCGATTTCAGCCTTCGGCTCGCCCTTGAGCAGCAAAGCGAAACCCATGTTCTGGGCCACTGTCTTGTGCGGATAGAGCGCATAGCTCTGGAACACCATGGCGATGTCGCGCTGCTTGGGTTCGAGCTGGTTGACCACCCGGCCACCAATCCGGATGAGGCCCGCGGATATGTCTTCGAGACCGGCGATCATGCGGAGGAGTGTCGACTTCCCACAGCCCGAGGGTCCCACAAGCGCCAGGAACTCACCATCGGGCACCTCAACGGAAATGCCGTGGATGACCTGATGCGGGCCGTAGGATTTTTGCACCTGCACAATATCGACTGATGCCAAGGTGCCAGACCTCCTGCGTGACGGAATTGCAGATTTGCCGAAAATCGCCGGACCTGCAAGCCTCGCCACAATGCCGCCTGTTGTAGAGCGTGACAAATTATGGGAGGGTTGGGGTGCAATGGTCCGGGGCATGGACTCCCGGCCCTAATCGGGAGAAAGCCTATGAGCATTCGCAAGGAACGGGAACTTCTCTTGCAGGCGGCGTCGCGACAGGCGTTGCTCGGCGGACAGATCGACAGGCGGGAATTTCTGTCCCGCACGTTGATGGCTGGTCTCGGCATGGCCGGGATCGGCGTTGCCGGCAAGGCCAGCATCATGCCGGCTCTCGCACAGGACAGACCGCTGACGCCCACCTTCTATCAATGGATTCAGGACCTGCATCCAAGCATTCCGAAGGTCAACGAGAAATTCCCGGGCGTGAATTATCAAATTGCTCCGGTCGAGGGCTTTGGTATCGAGCGGTTCGTCGCCGAGGCCAAGAACCAGGAATCGACCTGGGATGTCTACGTCGGCCAGACGCCGTTCGTCGAGATGACGGCGATGATCAAGGCCGACGTCATCGAGCCCTGGGACAACTATATTCCGAAGGACGTGCTGGACGACATGATCCCGTCGATCCGTGCGGAAGGAACCGTGGATGGAAAACTGTATGGCTGGCCATTCCTGCTCGATGTGATCGGCAACTCCTGGCACTCGGGCCTCACCACCGCGGCCGGCCTGCCCGACAAGGCACCCGAAACCTGGGATGAACAACTTGCCAATGCCAAGGCAATCGTCGACTCGCAGGCCGCTCCCTTCGGCGCTGCCTATGACGACCGCGGCTGGCGCTCGCTGGCGCCGATGACACATTCGATGAGCCCCGATGTCTACACGCCAGAGGGCCTGTTCAACTTCGAAAGCGACGCGGCCATCGAGGCCCTCAAGCTGATGAAGAAGATCTTCGCCATGTCGACTCCCGACCTGTTGCTCGAAGGCTCCTCCGACGGCGGCGTCAATGGAACGCCGGACGAGGTGGCCTTTGCGGCGCAGCGCGTGGGATATTATTCCAAGTACTTCAATGCACCGCTGCGCATGGCTCAATATTGGGACGATCCCAAGGCGTTGCACCTCGGCCCGCTCCCGAAGTTCAGCAATGGCGCGGGCTCGACCGTCTTCTGGACCACCGGCTGCGCCCTGTTCAAGCATGGCAAGAACAAGGAGAAGGCTGCGGAGTACATCAAGGCGCTGACCTACGACATGCAGATCTGGCAGGATTCGATCGCCGGAACGGCAAGTGGCCACCCCGGCCAGCTTCCGCCCTACAAGTCGATCTATGCAGGTTGGGATGCGAACAAGCCGGACTGGATGCCGGAGTTCGTGTCGCTCGTGCGCGGCCAGCTCGACCGCGCCAAGGCCATCACCAACCACCTCTTCGGCCTCCAGCAATTCGTGATCGGCAAGCCCATCTGGGATGCCTATCTGAAGGGCGAGGAGACCGACGAGAAGGCGGTGATGAAGAAGATCACCGAGGCCGTGAAGGCAGAAATGAGCCGCGGCTAGTACGCCCGACGATCAATGGGCCGGGGCGTTTCAGGCGTTCCGGCCGGATTCCGCGGAGCCTCGATCGACATGCTTGCCCGAACACGGCCAGACACGCTGTTCTGCACTTTGGATGCACCGGCATGGCCAGCATAGCCGACCGGCAACTTGACGATCTCGCAGCCACCGCTCCCGGCTGGTTTGGCATGCTGCGAAAAGACCTGCGCACCTGGGTGTTTCTGGTGCCGGCGATTGCGTTCTTCATCGGTTACCAGGCGTATCCCATCGTCCGCGTCCTGTGGATCAGCTTCACCGACTATCAGTATCTCGACAACCAGCCTGCGAACTGGGTCGGTCTCGACAACTACATCTCGGCGCTCAATGACCCGCTGATGTGGCAGAGCCTTTGGCGTGCCACACTCTTCACGCTGATGTTCCTGCCGGGTTGCATCATTCTTCCGCTCATCCTCGCTATCCTGATCGATCGCGTGAAGAGCCCGGTTCTGGCGACCGTCTACCGTGTCGTCCTTCTCATACCGGCGGTCATCCCGAGCACGCTCGTCTTCGTGCTGTGGAAGTGGATGTACAATTACCAGTCCGGGCCCATCAATCACTTCCTGGTCAATACGACGGGGCTGTTCACGCTGCAGAATGCGCCGCAATGGCTCGGCGGCACGTCCCTCACCTTGCCGGCGATCGCCGCCATGGAAGTCTGGTGGGGGCTCGGCTACCACACGATTTTCTTTCTCGCCGGACTGGCCGCCATCCCGAAGGATCTGCCGGAAGCCGCCCGCATTGACGGCGCAAACGAGTGGCAGATGTTCTGGCATGTGACGTTTCCGCGCCTCATGCCGATCATGATGATCCTCGTGGTGCTGCGTTTCGGTTCCGCGATGGCGGTCATCGACGAATATCTCATCTTCGGCGGCTTCAACCGCGATGCGCCAACCTACACCTGGACAATCTTCATGTATGACCAGGCCTTCAAGCTGGGCCTCTGGCGGCAAGGTTTTGCCGCCGCAATCGGATTGATCGGATCGATCGCCATGATGATCGTGATGATTATCCTGTTGCGCATCTTCCGGACGAGAGGGTGACGGCGATGAGCGATACAGCACTGCAATCCGAAGCGCACGTACCGCCAACCAACTGGTTTGCCCGGAACATGCCGGCCATCATTCGCCATGGCATCATCAATTTCTTCATGATCATCATCCTCCTGCCGCTGGCCTGGGTCATGATCATGTCGGTGAAGTCGCGGCCCGATGCGATGCGCGGCGATTTCTGGCCGCGCAAATTCGACTTCACCACCTATGCCTACGTGTTCCAGAAGATCGATACGCTGCCCATCAACATGTGGAACAGCATCTATGTGACGGCAGGGACGGTGTTCCTCACCACCATCTGCGCGGTGCTGGCGGGCTATGCGCTGGTTCACATGCGCCCGAGGGGTGGAGGCATTGTCATTGCGGCGCTTCTGATATCGCTCTACTTCCCGACCCGCGTGGTCTCGATCATCAGCGTCTACGAAATCCAGCACAGCCTTGGCCTGATCAACAGCACCGCAGGCCTCATCCTGCCCTACGTGACCCTGAACCTCGCGATCAGTGTGCTGATCATGCGCAGCGTATTCCAGCTTGTTCCGCACGAAGTCATCGAAGCGGCAAAAGTGGATGGTGCCGGTCATTGGCGGACGCTGTTGACGATTGCCCTTCCGATGGCTCGCAATGGCATCGTGGTGATCTTCATCGTCAATTTCGTGACCGCCTGGGGAGAGTTCCTCCTGTGCACGACCCTGACAAATGACCAGGCCGCCCGCACCATGCCCGTGGTCCTGGCCGGCGCGCAGGGAGGGCTGGGCCAGTGGACATGGCCCAACCTCGCGGCCGTCTACATGATCGTGGTGACGCCGGGCATTCTCGCTTTCACGTTTGCGCAAAAGCTGTTCTTCAAGGGTTTGGCTGAGGGCGTCGTGAAGGGCTGAAGCGCTCCCACGCTTTGGCGGAGGCGCCTGTGCAGAGGTCAATCACTCTCCCCAGATTACTTATGTCACTCCCATTGGGCATCTGGATCGGACCGCAATGTTACCTCGGGAATCGACGCTTTTGCCAACTTCTGGCGCATTCCAGGCGTTGTAAACAAAGGCCATCCAACCACAATAGAGATCAGTGATGTACAGGTTCAATTCCCAATCAATTCGTCCAAACCTTAAGATGCCGGCACTTATCGTGGCTGTGATCGGTCTGATGGCATTGCAGCAGCCGCCATCGGCACAGGCCACGTCGTACACCTCATCGGGTTCCAGCCAGAAAGCGTGTAAATCGGCTGGTTATATGTGGAGCAGTTCACTCAGGAAATGTGCCAACAAGAATTGCAGTGCCAATGGACAGAATTACTCTCCTGGTGCGACCAGGATCAGTACTCCGGTTCTGGGAGTGAAACGGGTCTACCTGTGGTGTGATGGGTTCACCGGCAAGTAGGGAACCATTCGCTATCCGCTCTGATCGCGCTGAGCAGAAAATCGTCAAAGCCGTCACCATTGACGTCTCCGCCACCGGACACAGATGTCCCAGTATAATCATATGCAGAATCTCCGTCGAGGCGGAAACCGTTGCTGCCATCAAGCACGGCAACATTGAGAACAGGCGCAAACTCACTCATGGCATCCTCCTGATGCTGATAAGTCAGTCAAATAGCCGCCCCTCGGGAGTCAAGTTGATGTAAGTTGGTTCCATCGTCAAGGGCAATCGGGAGGTGCCTCTCTCACCACGATGATCACCCGTGTCTTGGACGTCAGAGTGAATACACCCAGCCCAGCGCCGAAACATTCAGCGCGGTCAATGGCGCGCCAAAATGCGGGAGATACGATCAAGACCGGGTGATCATCAGCGTGGCGTCCGTCGACTTGGCCTGATGGCCAGCGTAAGGGCCGCTGCGAAAAATCAGAAGGTCACTGGCGCTCGCCGCATCGGATGGGAATCAGGCTACAAGGCCTCAAGAATCATCTGAGCGCCTTTTTCGGCGATCATGATCGTCGGGGCGTTGGTGTTGCCACTGACGATTCTCGGCATGATCGAGGCATCGATCACGCGCAGGGCATCGAGACCTCGCACGCGCAAGGTATGATCGACCACCGCCAACGGATCATTTCCCATCTTGCACGTGCCACTCAGGTGATAGTTCGATGTCACTTCGCTGCGGATATAAGCATCGAGTTCCTCGTTCGACTTGGCAGCGGCTCCCGGCTGGTATTCCTCGCCGCGATAGGGATCGAAGGCCGGCTGTGCGAACAACTCGCGGCTGATGCGAATGCCTTCCCGCAAGGCGGCGATGTCGTTGGGATCGTCGAAGTAGTTGAGGTCGATGGCCGGTGGGCTGGCTGGATCGGGAGCTCGGATCTTCACGGTGCCGCGGCTGCCGGGGCGCTGCAAGGTGAAGTAGGTCATGAAGCCATGCTTGTCGATGATCGTGCGGCCATTGTTGGTGTAGAGAATATTGGTCATGAAGTACTGCAGGTCCGGCGCCACGATGTCGGGACGGGTCTTCACGAGCATCTGGGCCTCGCCGCCGTGGTAGGCAGCAGGACCACCGCCGGTAATGAAATAGCGCGCAACCTGCAGGGCAGACGTCAGCGGCCGGGTCTGTGTCAGCAGGCTGATTGGCTGGCTGCACAACTGCTTCACCGTCATTGCCGGGTGATCCTGGAGATTGCGCCCCACCCCCTTGAGATCATGGACGACATTGATGCCAACCGACCTCAGATGATCAGGATCACCAATGCCGGAGAGCTGCAGAAGTTGCGGCGAGTTGACTGCACCGCCGCTGAGGATCACCTCACGCGCGGCCCGCAGGCTGGACGCCGCCCCATTGCCTGTGGCGAACTCCACGCCGGCGGCACGGCCATTTTCGACAAGAACCCTCAGAGCGCGGGCTCCCGTGAGGACCGTGAGATTGGAACGGCTGCGGACGGGATGCAGATAGGCATCGGCGGAACTGCATCGGCGGTTGCCCAGCATCGTGCTGTCAGTCTCCCCGACACCCAACTGGCCGCCGTGGTTGAGGTCGTCGTTCCAAGGCAGGCCCATCTGCTGGGCCGCCGCCACGAAGGCCTTTGACAATGGATGGTGGACGCCATGGCGAAGCGTCTTGAGCGGGCCGCCGGTGCCATGCCCCTCGCGCGGTCCCGACTTGTGTCCCTCCGAGCGAATAAAATACGGCAGGCAATCGGCAAAGCTCCAGCCGGGGTTGCCGAGTTGCGCCCATTGATCGTAGTCCGACTCGTCACCTCGAAAATAGACCATGCCATTGATGGCGCTCGATCCGCCGATCACCTTGCCGCGCGGGAGGTAGAGCTTGCGGCCGTTGAGATTCTTTTGCGGCTCACTGTGGTAGCCCCAGTCGAGAGCACCCGACTGCATCAGGGGGAGAAAGCCGGCGGGCATGCGGATGAACGGGTGACGGTCCCACTTGCCGGCCTCCAGCAGTATGACCTTCACGTCCTTGTCGGCCGACAGGCGGTTGGCCAGCACACATCCTGCCGACCCTCCACCGACGATCACATAGTCCGCTTCGCGCGGTTCAGCCATCGCCTGCTCCTTCGAAAAATTCGCAAACCGCATCGACCTGTCCTCGTAATGTGTGACGGCCTGGCAAGACAGGGCAGCCACGGTCCGCGGCCGCCGCCAGAAGTTCCGTCATGATGGGCTCAACGACGAGATCGACGACGAGGGTGCCCTGCTCCAGCCGCGCCGGATCGACGGATGTACCAGGCGTGGTGGCCATGCCAAGGGGTGTGCAGTTGATGACCACCTGGAAGCCTTCGGGATCGGCAGACCCCGTTTCAACCAGAATACCCGGGACGGCTGCGGCAAGGCTGGTCCGCAAGGTGTCCGCCCGCTCCAGGTCAATATCGTGGAGACGCAAGAGTGCCGGTGCATGACGCGCTATGGCGGCCGCAACGGCGCGGCCCGCACCTCCCGTCCCGACCACCAGAACAGTCTTGCCTTCCACGCGATGGCCCGCGGCACGGATGCCGGTCACGCAGCCGAGGCCATCAAAATTCTCGCCATACCAGCGGCCGCCGCTTTCGCATCGGATGGCATTGATGCTTCCCACCAGTCGCGCTTCAGGACCGTGTTCGTCAACGTAATCGAGGGCGGCGGTCTTGTGAGGCGTGGTCAACACGACGCCGCGCAGATTCTCGATGCGTCGAAGGCCCGCGAGTACGGTCATCAGGCCGGTTGCCTTCACATGCATTGGCACAAGCGCGGCTTCCCAGCGGCGGGCTCGAAACGCCGCATTGAACAGGGCCGGTGATCCCACCTGGGCGATCGGATCTCCGAGAATGGCGTAAAGTGATGTCCGGCCAGTCAGCGGCAACGGCAATCCTGGACCCGGATAATCAGTCCCGCCGGTCATGGCGTCTGCGGAATGCATCAATACCGTCCAAGTGCTGGCCCGTGAAACACAGGGATGACAGCTCGTTCTCGTAGGCGATGCCCTGGTCAATCGGAAGAGACAGGGTCGCACGCGCCGCTGCCTTGGTCGCCTGGAGAGCCATTTGGTTCATGCCTGCGAGCCTCTCACAGACTTCGCGCGCCCGTACCGGAGCGCCACCCGGGGCCGTTACTTCTTCCACCAATCCCATGGTGAGCGCTTCCGCCGCGCTGATTGGTTCACCCAGCAAGAGCAGCCTCATCGCCTGGCCGTAACCCACCAGCCGCGGCAACAGTTGCGTCCCGCCGCCACCGGGCACCCACCCGTTCTTCACTTCGGGGAATCCGATACGGGCTGTCTCGTCGGCGATCCGCAAGTCGGCCGAGAGTGCGAGTTCCGCGCCCCCGCCGAGCACCCAGCCGAACAGTGCAGCCACAACCGGTTTACGCAGACCGCGTATTGCCGCAGCATAGTCGACTCGGTTGCGATAATCCCAAGCGCTATCGTACCGGGCAAGTCCTTCGAGGTCAGAGCCGGCGCAGAAGCCGCGGCTGCCCGCACCTGTCAACAACACCACGCGCGCTGCGTCGTCACGATCGATCTCACGGCACAGATCCACCAGTTCCATCGTCATGCCGGGTGTCACTGCGTTGAGTTTTTCCGGCCGGTCGATGACGACCGTCGCGATTCCATCGGCGATGCTGAAAGTGACGTGTCCTGGCACCACGGTGTTTCTCTGAAGAAGTGCGACAAACGTATCGGCCGCCACATTGTGAGTCAATGAAGCTGGTCCACGTTGACCGCCTGCACCCCTTGTGAAATGCTTCCGCAGCATTCGAGGTCTTTTCCATGAAAGTCATTGCAGCGCCGGAAGCCGCGGCCCTCATCGAAGACGGCGACACGATCCTCGTCGGCGGGTCCGGCAACGGTCACTCAGTTCCGGAGGCGATCATGGCGGCCATTGAAGAACGCTTCCTTGCGGAAGGCCGGCCGCGTCACATCACGTCGATCCACCCTGTCGGCCTTGGCGACAGGGCGCGCAAGGGTGCTTCGCATTTTGCACACGTGGGCCTCCTCAAACGCATTGTGTCTGGCACCTATGTCGATAGCCCTCCGATCGCCGACATGGCCGCAAACGACGAGATCGAAGCCTACACGCTGCCACAGGGCGCAATTTCGCTGTTGATCCGCGAGATTGCGGGCGGACGGCCGGGCCTCGTGACCCATACAGGTCTCAACACGTTCGTCGATCCACGCATGGGCGGCGGCCGGCAAAGCGCCAGCGCAAGAGAAGATCTGATTGAGGTGGTGACTCTCGCGGGACGGGAGTGGCTGTTCTACAAGCCCTTTCGCGTCGACGTGGCGTTGTTGCGCGGCACCACGGCAGACGAGGACGGCAACATCACCATGGAACACGAAGCAGTCTATGGCGAGATGCTGTCGATGGCACAGGCGGCGCGGCGTTGTGGCGGCTTGGTGATTGCTCAGGTCAAGCGGCTGGCGCGGCGTGAAACGCTGGCCCCGAAAGAGGTCAAGATACCCGGCATGTTCGTCGATGCGGTGGTGGTGGAGCCTGACCAGTGGCAGACCTTCCGGACCAAACACGACCCGGCTTATGCGGGCGAACTGCGCGTGCCACTTGGCGATATGCCAGCGCTTCCGTGGGACGAACGGAAGATCATTGCCCGCCGCGCTGCCCTGGAACTCTATCCAGGAGCCATCTGCAATATTGGTTCCGGCATTTCGACGGGATTGCCCGCCGTCGCTGCCGAAGAGGATATCCTCGACCGCATCGTGCTGACCAACGAACAGGGACTGATCGGCGGGGCGCCTTCCACTGACGCAGGTGCCGCCCGTAATTACTCGGCCATTGTCGACCAGCCCTATCAGTTCGATTTCTATGATGGTGGCGGCATCGATCTTGCTTTTCTGTCGGCCGCAGAAATCGATGCGGAAGGCAATGTCAATGTGAGCCGTTTCGCCGGCAAGATCATCGGTATCGGCGGCTTCGTGAATATCAGCCAGAATGCCAAGAAGGTGATCTTTTCCGGAACCTTTACCGCAGGTGGCCTCGAGGTGGCAGCAGGTGACGGAAGTCTCCGCATCGTGCAGGAAGGCCGGCACCGGAAGTTCGTGACATCGGTTGAGCAGATCAGCTTCAACGGCAAGGCGGCGGCGGCAAAGGGACAAGACGTCCTCTATGTCACGGAACGCGCCGTTTTCCGTCTGGCGGGCGGCGGGCCGGAACTCATGGAGATTGCACCGGGTGTCGATCTTGCTCGCGATATCATGGCCCATATGAACTTCCAGCCGCTGGTCAACCCTGCACTGAAAATCATGGATGTACGGCTCTTCAAACGCGACCCCATGAACCTTGCCGCTGGGTTGGCCGGGCAGCCGCGAAGACATCCGCGCCTGGCGCGTCTCGGAAACCAGGCCGCAGACTCCTAAGACCTCTGCCACAGGCGAATGGCAGCGCGCTTTGCGAAGGCGGGATAGTTGTGGGCGATGCAGTCGTCTTGTGTGACGATGTGTCGGAATTGCTTGAACTCGTTGAAGCAGCATTCGATCAGATTGCGCTGCCGGCATTTTCACTTGCTGCAGGTGATGCCGCCGTAGCGATTTGATTTGGGCGGGCTGACGAATGAGTCGATGCTGGAACCAATCATCCGCATCTTGCCGTCATGGGCGGCAATAATCGCCTCCATCAGTTTGTCCCACACACCGGCCTTCCGTCACCGGTTGAAGCGGTTGTAGACCGTCGTGTAAGCTGCATATCTTTCGGGCACATCAGCCCAGGTCGAACCGGAGCGCAGGTGATAGAAGATGCCGTTCAACACCCGGCGGTCATCAACGCGGCGAACGCCGCGCGTCTTGTTCGGCAACAGCGGCTGGCTCGTTCGCCAGTCGAACTCGGTCAGTTGGTAACGGCCTTGTGCCATCTTCAAACTCCCTATCGGGAGATTGAATCACCTTCCTGCCAATTTGCTCACCCTTTATGAGCATGCATGCTAGCTCAGTGGACATCAGATGTGTTCTTCTGGACCGGGCGGTTAGCAACAATTTGATCGATGGTCTTAAGGGGGCGTTTACGTTCGGCCTTCACCATCTGTTCCGCGAGCAGAATGACGCATGTGTAGACGGCATCTTCTGGAGGCAAAAATGCCGAAATTGTTGCGGTTTCTGATTGATGATAGCGGAGTAACTGCTGTCGAGTATGGAATCATCGCGGCAGTGATGGGCCTAGCCTTAGTGGCCGTCCTTCCGGTCCTTGGATCGGCGGTTACCAGCAGCTTTGCCAGTATCGCTTCCCATATTAGCTCCGGGCGCTAGTGCGTAATGCGCCAAGACGGAATCGTCTTGGCGAAGCAATGACGCACCAACCTGTTGATGAGCGAGCAACTGATCTGACTTTTGATGGTTCCATCAAAAGTCAGGTTGC
>ERZ795053.6064-NODE-6064-length-12217-cov-3.725867_pt1 | contig 12217 bp, 11 predicted proteins | sample MGYA00375137_ERZ795053 | MGnify/ENA primary metagenome ERZ795053 (study PRJEB30182, sample SAMN05720284) | activated sludge metagenome | isolation source: Anaerobic digester | place: Hong Kong | collected 2014-12-17 ... | reverse complement strand
CGGCGAAATCGCCTGCCGGGTCATGCGCACGGCGCGCAGGCTCGGCATTCGTACCGTCGCTGTCTATTCCGATGCCGATGCCTCCGCCATGCATGTGCGCGAGGCGGATGAAGCTGTTCATATCGGTCCGTCGCCGGTTTCCGAGAGTTATTTGCAATCGGAAAATATAATCCGCGCGGCGCTGACGACAGGCGCGCAGGCTATCCATCCGGGCTACGGTTTCCTGTCTGAAAACCCGGATTTCGTGGAGGCGGTCGAAGCCGCCGGTCTCGTCTTCATCGGCCCGTCTGCGGCCGCGATCCGCGCCATGGGGCTGAAGGATGCCGCCAAGGCATTGATGGAAAAGGCGAAGGTGCCGGTCGTGCCGGGCTATCACGGCGACATGCAGGAACCGGGGTTCCTTGCGGCAAAGGCCAACGAGATCGGTTATCCAGTGCTGATCAAGGCGCGCGCGGGCGGCGGCGGCAAGGGCATGCGCAAGGTAGACGAGGCGAAACAGTTTTCAGCTGCGCTCGCATCCTGCCGCTCGGAGGCCAGATCCTCGTTCGGCGACAGCCATGTGCTGATCGAGAAATACGTTGCCAATCCGCGTCACATCGAGGTGCAGGTGTTTGGCGACAGCCACGGAAACGTCGTGCATCTCTATGAACGCGACTGTTCGCTGCAGCGGCGCCACCAGAAGGTCATCGAGGAGGCGCCCGCGCCCAGCATGACCGCTGAAATGCGCGAAGCCATGACATCTGCCGCCGTGAAGGCCGCAAAGGCGATCAATTACGCCAATGCAGGCACTATCGAGTTCATCGTCGACGGATCAGGCCCGCTGAGGCCGGACGGCTTCTGGTTCATGGAAATGAACACCCGCCTGCAGGTCGAACACCCGGTGACCGAGGAGGTTACGGGCCTCGATCTCGTCGAATGGCAGTTGCGCGTGGCGGCTGGCGAGCCGCTGCCGTTGAAACAGGAAGAAATCCGCCTCAACGGCCATGCTTTCGAGGCCAGGCTCTACGCGGAAGACGTTCCCAAGGGTTTCTTGCCCGCCACCGGCACGCTGCACCATCTGGCGCTGGACGAAAGTGCCCGAAACGATACCGGCGTCGCCGAAGGCGACACGATCACGCCGTTCTACGATCCGATGATCGCAAAGGTGATTACGCGTGACGAAACCCGCGAAACCGCCTTGATGGAGCTTGCCGCAGCGCTTAGGCATACAAGGATTGCCGGAACGGTGACCAACAGGGCATTCCTTGAAGCGCTTTGCGCCAACAAGGAATTTTCCAGTGGAAAGGTTGATACCGGCCTGATCGAGCGCCAGCTCGATAATCTCACGGCTACTACCAATCCAACACCCGAAACGGCGGCTCTCGCGGCGCTGATTGCGTCCTTTGGCGAAGATATTACCCGGCATTGCGTCTCGTCTGGTGAGAAAAATGCTGCACTTTATGCTGCGGCGCACAATATTGCCGTGGAGCCGTTTGCTGCGCTTGGCGGATTTGCGCTTTGGGGGGGGCGCAGCCAGTTCGCCGATATCCTTCTGGACGATGAGTTGAAAACAATTCGCGTGCAAAAACAGGAAGATGGATCATATCGTGTTGATCTTCCTGCAGGCGCACAGGAAATTATGCTGCGCAGCATGACCTGCAGCATTTCGCGCAGCAATTCCCATCCTGTGACTAGCGGTCATGCCGATTTCGAAATGGCTTCGGGCCGCCACAAGGCGTGGTTTGCACGTTGGCACGGCAAGCTGGCGGTGTTCGCCGATGACGGAACGTTCGAATTCGCCACGCCCGATCCGCTTGAGGCTTCGGAAGGCGAGGCAGGCGGTGCCGGAAAGATCGTTGCGCCCATGCCGGGCCTCGTGAAGAAGGTTTTCGCCGCAGCTGGTGACAAGGTCGAGAAAGGTACGCCGATCCTGGTCCTTGAGGCGATGAAGATGGAACACACGCTTTCTGCACCGCGTGACGGAAAACTCTCCGAAATCCTGGTAGCTGAAGGCGATCAGGTGGAGGACGGGACCCTGCTTGCAGCAATGGAAGAAGAGTGACCCGGATGCTGGTGCTGCATCACTGCCATGAATCGCGGTCAATGCGTTCGCTCTGGCTCCTGAACGAGCTTGGCCTCGAATTCGATTTGAGGGTCTATCCCTTCGGCCCGGAACTGCGAACGCCGGAATACCTTGCCAAACACCCGTTGGGCAGGGTTCCCTGTCTTGAGCATGACGGACGCATTTTGTTCGAGACGGGCGCGATCACGGAATATCTGTGCGAGACATTCGCCCAAGAAGCTGCCCATCTGTTCCGTGTGCCCGGTGATCCCGAACGTGCCGAGTGGCTTCAATGGCTGCACTATGCCGAAACCGTGGCAGTGCATGGCGCTTCGCTGACACAGCAGCATGTTGTGTTGTTCGAGGATTCCATGCGGTCCCCGGTCATCATGAAGCTGGAACGCAGGCGGCTCGAAAAGGCACTCGAAGTACTCGACAAACACCTTGCGGGACGCGAATACCTTCTGAAGACCGGATTTTCCGCCGTCGATACCAATGTTGGCTATTCGGTACATATCGCCCGTTTCTTCACGCCGCTTGAGGCGTTTCCCAACCTTTCGGCCTATTACGAGCGTCTTGCGAGCCGGCCAGCCTTTCTTGCCAGCCTGCCGCAATGCCCTTCAATCTATCACAAGCCATTCTACGATTTGCCGGAGCAACAGACATGACGACTGGCGATGCTGGCGAAAGGATCACGATTTTCGAGGTTGGCCCGCGTGACGGGTTGCAGAACGAGAAGCGCCTGATTCCCGCAGCAGACAAGATCCGCCTGGTCGACATGCTGTCTGACTGCGGTTTCTCGAAAATCGAGGTTACCTCCTTCGTGCCGCCGAAATGGGTTCCCCAGATGGCCGACAATGCGGAGGTCATGGCAGGCATCGCGCGCAGGCAGGGCGTTTCATACGCCGTGCTGACGCCGAACCTGAGGGGCTATGAGGGCGCAAGGGCCGCGCGCGCCAGCGAAGTCGCGATCTTTGCGTCCGCCTCGGAGGGATTTTCGCAGGCAAACCTCAATGCCTCGATTGCCGAAAGCCTGGAGCGGTTTGAACCTGTTGCGCAGGCTGCAAGGGCGGACGGCATTCCGGTGCGCGGCTATGTATCCTGTGTAACCGACTGCCCTTTCGATGGCCCCGTCAAACCGGCTTCCGTGGCCAAGGTGGTTGCATCCCTTCGCGACATGGGGTGTTACGAGGTTTCGCTTGGCGACACCATCGGACATGGCACGCCCGAGACCATCGCGCGCATGCTCGACGCGGTAATGCACGAACTGCCACCGCAACACCTCGCTGGTCACTACCATGACACGAAGGGCAGGGCGCTCGACAATATCGATGTTTCTATAGGCAAGGGCCTTCGCACCTTCGATTCCTCGATCGGCGGACTGGGGGGCTGTCCCTACGCGCCGGGCGCAGCAGGAAACGTCTCCACAATAGCGGTCGTCGGGAAGGTCGAGGAAATGGGCTTTTCGTCCGGCCTTGATCGCGCGGCACTTGAAAAAGCGCAGGCCTTCGCACTGTCGCTTCGTGGTGCGTGAAAGGCCGGTCAGCCGTCGAGGCCGTCGAGATAACTCTCAAGCTGGCTGATACCGCGCCGCATGTGATCTTCCACTTCCGCCAGCATCAGTTCCAGGCTGTCGCCCAGCGCAAGCTGCATGTAGCGCTCATGGGCATCCTTGATCGGTCCCCTGCGCCCATGCGCACGCTGGTGAATGGCAAGATAGAGCTGCAACCTGCCTGCGATGCGCTGCCAGCTTTCGAGTAGCAGCCGGTGGCCGCAGGCCTCGTAGACGAGCGAATGGAGGTTGACTTCCGCCTCGCTCGAAGCGACGTGGTCGTTCATTTCGAGCGTTGCGAGCAACACCTTGTGGCGAGCCTCCAGTTCCCGCGCGAACGCTGCGTCGCGATGGTCCCAGATCTCCTTGAAGGCAAGGGTTTCGAGCGCGGTCCGCATCGAGTGAATTTCGCGAATGTCGCGCGGCGAGAGTTTCAATACGCGGGTGCCGGTATAGGGAATGGTGACGATCAACCCTTCCGAGGAAAGCTGGCCCATCGCTTCGCGCAGCGGGCCGCGGCTGACGCCGAAATGCCGGGCAAGATCGGATTCGGTAATCTGCGTTCCGCCCTCGATCTCTCCGCTGATGATGGCGCGGCGCAGGTTGGTGGCGATCTGGTTGCTGAATGTTTCCCGCTTGACGGGCGCCATTCGCTTGTCAGTTTTGGTCAACATTCTCGCCTCCCCGTATTTTCTGCCGTATGCCTGTCCGGATCAGCCGGATACCCATGCCTGGTAGGTGTCGCTTGCCTGCGATGTAACTGGGCCGGGCTTGCCGCTGCCGATGATCCTGCCGTCTACCTTGACGACCGGCGTTACGCCACCCAGCGTGCCTGTTATGAACACTTCATCCGCCGAATACACCTCGGCCAGTGTGAAGTCTTTCTCCAATGCCGTGCCGCCTGCGGCGCGCCAGCTTTCGATTACCGCTCTTTGGGTCAGCCCCTTGAAAGAGAATGAACCGGTGGATGTCCAGATTTCCTGGCCCCTGACGATGAAGAAATTCGTCGAATTGCAGCTGGCGACAAAGCCGCGTGGATCAAGCATCAGAGCCTCGTCGGCACCGGCATTGATTGCCTGGATCAGTGCCTGGATAAGGTTCAGGCGGCTGTGGGAATTGAGCCTGAGATCGAATACATCCGGCCCGCTAGTACGGAACGTGGAAGTGAACAGCGAAAGGCCCTTCTCCTTGGATTCAGGCTTGGGTGTCTTGTATTCGGCGGCGATGACAAGCGTTGCCTTGCCGATAACGAAACGCGGATCCTGGTTCGGCGTGCTTTTCATCCCGCGCGAAACCATCAGCCGGATATGTGCTCCATCCTCCATCCCGTTTGCGTCGAGCGTTTCCTGTATCGAGGCCTTGATTTCGTCGCGGCTTCTCCCGATGTCGAGTGCGATTGAACCCGACCCCTCGAACAGCCGGTCGAGATGCGACTCAAGCTGGATGATCCTTCCCTTCTTGAGTCTAAGCCCTTCCCATACGCCGTCACCCAGGACGAACCCGCTGTCGAACACGGAGACGACCGCCTGGTTCCTCGGCACGAGCGAACCGTCCACATAGATCAGGACATTCTCGTTTCGCGGATCGGCAAGGTAGCCCTGTGCACTTGAATTTTGCTGCATCGAATTTGTTTCCCTAGAACTGGAAGCGCTGGTGGTCAGCGAGAAATTGCTGGGTTAGTGGCCGCGCCGGGTGCTTGAGCACCTCCTCGGGCGTGCCGGTTTCGTAGATGCCGTGTTCGGCAACGAACACGACACGCGTGGCAACGTGATAGGCAAAGCCGATCTCGTGGGTAACCAGGATCATGGTCCGGCCTTCGTTTGCCAGTTGTTCGATAACGCCAAGGACTTCTCCGACGAGCGCCGGGTCGAGTGCGGAAGTCGGTTCGTCGAAAAGCAGGATCTCCGGGTCCATCGCCAGTGCGCGTGCTATCGCCACACGCTGTTTCTGGCCGCCGGAAAGGCGCGAGGGATAGGCGTCACCCTTGTCGCCGAGGCCGACGCGTTCAAGTTCTGCCTGTGCCCTCTCCAAAGCCTTGCCGGATGACATGCCGCGCACGGTGACAAGGCCCTCAGCAACATTGCCAGCGACGGTCATGTGCGGGAACAGGTTGAATTGTTGGAACACCATCCCGACGCGCTGGCGCAGCGCGCACAGATCGCGCTCGGTGCTGCGCAACCGGCCCTTGCCGTCCGCTTTCAAAAGCGGCGTTCCGTTGATTTCGACAAGACCTTCGTCTGGCGTTTCGAGTGCGTTGATGCATCGCAGCAGCGTGCTCTTGCCGGAGCCGGAGGCACCGAGAATGGCAATCCGGTCGCCGGGCATCACGTCGAGATCGACACCGGAAAATACGAGGTTGGTACCGAAGGACTTTCCCAGTCCGCCAAGCCGCAAAAGGGGTTCGCTCATGTCAGTCGCTCCGTGCCAGGCGGCGCTCGACTGCATAGGTCACACGCACGATTGGATACAGTATGATGAGGAAGATCGCGGCGATAACCGTGTAAACCTCCAGTGGATTGAAATTGAGAGAGGCAATGAGCTTGCCCTGCTGCATCAGTTCCACATAGGCAACGACGGATGCCAGCGTCGACATCTTGAAAATCTCGACGCCCCGGTTGGTGAGCGCGGGAATGATGCGCCGGATGGCCTGCGGCAGGACGATGCGCCTCAGCGTCTGCGCGCCCGTCATGCCGATGGCACGCGCCGCCTCCCACTGCCCTGGTTCGATGGACTGGATGCCGCCCCGGTAGATCTCGGCTGCATAGGCCGCTGAATTCAGCGAAATGCCGAGTATCGCCGCCATGAAGGGGCTTATCTCGATTGGCGCGAGTATCGGCAGGGCATAGTAGAACCACAGGATCTGCACCAGTACGGGCGTGTTGCGGAAGAACTCCACGAAGAAGGTGGAGAGCCAGCGCAACCAGCGCCGGTGCGACCTGCGGCCAAGAGCGACAAACAGGCCAAGTGTCATTCCAAAGACAAGACAGACCGCAAACAGCTTGAGTGTGCCTGCGAGGCCGATTGCCAGTGCCCACCAGTTGTCGAAGACGCTCGCGAAGTTCCAGTGATAGGTCATGTGGTGAACTCCCCGCTGCGGGCGAAGCGGCGCTCGAGGCGCGAGGCGAGAAAGCTGATGAACGAGATCGTCACGAAGTAGATCAGCGCCACCACGGTAAATACCTCAAGCGGGCGGAAGGTCTTCTGCGCAAGCTCGTTGGCCTGGAAAAGAAGGTCGGCATAGGAAACTGTGGCAACAAGTGTCGTCGTCTTCATCAGTTCGATGGAGCGCTCCATCATCGACGGGAACATGCGCTTGACGGCCTGGGGCAGGATGATGCGCCGCATGCACTGGGCATGGCTCATGCCGATGGCCTTGGCAGCCTCCCACTGGCCGCTCTCAATGGAAACGATCCCGGCCCGGAAGATTTCGGCAAAGAAAGCGCCACTCTGGATGGTGAAGGTAAGTGCCGCCGCAAGAAACGGCGTCATCTCTACGGCGAGAACGATCGGCAGGCCAAAATAGAACCAGAAAAGCTGCACCAGCGGCGGCGTGGTGCGGAAAAGCTCGATTACCGCGCCCGCCGGAATCCTGAGCCAGCGCCGGTGGGAAAGTCTCGCCAGTGCGAGCAGCAGCCCCACCACAAGTCCGCCTGAAAGCGCAGTTGCGGTGAGGATCAGCGTGTTGCGGAAACCGGCCAGAAGAAAGCCACTTTCCGCAAGCACCGGCGAGAAATTCCATTCATACATGCCGGTCAGAAACCTCTAGAGAAGTTCCTTGATGATGGGCGGCGCCGATTTCGGATCAAGCCCGAAGCCGCTCAGGAAGGATTCGTACCATTCCTGGATCTTTCCGGACTGGTAGTAGTCCTTCAACTGGCCATCGACAAAGGTGACGAATTCGGTGTCTCCCTTGCGCACCGCCGCGCTCGTCGGGTTGGACTTGACCGGCGAGGGAACAACGATCTTGCCGGCGCCAAGTTTCTGGCGGGCTGCGATCAGCGGCGGGTGGAACAGGCAGACGGCATCGACACGGCCGGACTGGAAAGCGGCAATCGCCTCCGTATTGCCGGGGAAACGCTGGATATCCGCCTTGCCGACGTTCTCGGTGAGGAACTTGTCCATGCTGGTTGCCTGCGGCACGGAAATGCGGACTTCCGGCTTGTTGAGGTCTTCCCAGGTTGTGACGTCGAGATCGTCCTTCGCCAGTACGGCGAGCGAGTAGTAGAGCAGGGGAGCTTCCGGGAAGTCGGCTGCTTCCTTGCGCTCGGCAGTGGCATCGAGAACGAACATGATGTCGATCTTGTTGCTCTGGAGTGCTGCAACGGCAGTACCCCAGGTTACCTCAACCGGCTCGAACTTGACGCCAAGCGCCTCGGCCATCGCCTTGCCCGCTGACACGCCAACACCGGACGTCCATTCGCCCGTCGAGGGATCCTTCGAATACCACGGCGGAGCCTGTGTAACGCCGACGCGCAGCGAGCCGCGCGACTTGATGTCTTCAAGGGTTCCGGCCATCGCTGCCCGGATGCCCGGAGCGCCTGCTGTTGCCAGTGCGGCGCCTGCAAGAATCGAGAATTTTCTCCGGCTGATTTTCATGTCTGATTTCCCTTCTCCGTTGTCGGCATTCGGTCCGGCACATTTCTGGTGGGTCTCGGGGGGCGTGCCGTCTCCAGCGACAGAGGATATGGAAAATGATCGATTGTCAACAATCTTGCCAGCAGAGATCCGAGTCCGCTGTCATGTCCGCTGCCGCGCCCGGCGACGCCTCTTGTGATTCAGGGTCAGGTTAGCCGCTGCAGCGGGCCTGCGATTGCCGTTAACCCGCCATGCAAAAATAACATGGCTGAATTGATGGAATCCTCTTGAATATTACAGCGAATTCCATCATATCCGCCCTGCCCATACGCACGTGCTCAGGATGCGCACATGCTTGCACTGGGTAACCGGTGCAAGAGGATCTGGTGAACCCGGCGGAACAAAGGCCACCCTTGAGGTTGGTCGCCGTCGAAGGCGAAATTCCAGGTAGTGTCCATGTGGTGGATGAAATGCCGCCCGCAGCAACGACGGAGGGCTTTTTTGGTCTCAGCGGTTGTCCACAAACCGCGCGAACTAAAGAGGCACCCGGAAGGTTTTCGAACCTTCAGTTGCCGGAAGTGCGGGGGATCCACTCCTTCCAATCCAAGGCAGCAGAGACAGTTGGTTTTCCGTGTTTTTCACGGTGGGCCCGTTTTCGCTTGTACCGCTCGCCAGGGCCGGTCTCGTGTCAGTTTCTGACCCGTTCCGGTACGGCGGCGCACAATAACATGCTGCCCGCAAAGAGGCAGCGGATTGGAGAAACGACATGATCAACCCGCGCATCAAATCGTTCCTGAACGACCGCAAACCCGACGAGCCTTGCCTGGTGATCGACCTTGACCACGTGCGACGTAACTTCGATGCCTTCCGCACTGCAATGCCGGAAAGCGCCATCTACTACGCCGTCAAGGCCAACCCGCATCCCGAAGTACTGCGCCTGCTCGCCAGCGCCGGTTCCAACTTCGACTGCGCATCGGTCGCAGAAATCAACATGGCGCTTGAAGCAGGTGCCACCGCGAACCGCATCTCCTTTGGCAACACCATCAAGAAAGAGCGCGACATTGCCCGTGCCTTCGAACTGGGCGTTCGTCTCTTCGCAGTCGATTGCGAAGCCGAGGTCGAGAAAGTCGGCCGCGCCGCTCCCGGCTCTAAAGTGTTCTGCCGCATCCTGACCAATGGCGAAGGCGCCGAATGGCCGCTGTCGCGCAAGTTCGGCTGCGCGCCCGAAATGGCAACCGAAGTGCTGGAGCATGCACACCGCAACGGCCTGAAACCGATCGGCATCTCCTTCCATGTCGGTTCGCAGCAGACCAACACCGAAGCATGGGACGCTGCACTCGAATCGGCAGCGACGATCTTCAAGGAAATGGAAATTCGCGGCATCCGCCTGACCATGGTCAACCTCGGCGGCGGCTTCCCGACCCGTTACCTGAAGAACGTTCCGGTGCTGGCCGAATATGGCAGCCGCATCTATGGCGCGATCCGCAAGTTCTTCGGCAACCGCCTGCCCGACACGATCATCGAACCGGGCCGCGGCATGGTCGGTGACACCGGCATCATCCGCTCGGAAGTCGTGCTGGTCTCGAAGAAATCGGCCGAAGACAGGAACCGCTGGGTCTACCTCGATATCGGCAAGTTCGGTGGCCTGGCCGAAACCATGGACGAAGCGATCCGCTATTCCATCGTCACCGAGCGTGACCACGACGCAAAGAGCCCCTGCGTTGTTGCCGGCCCGACCTGCGACAGTGCTGATGTGCTGTACGAAAAGAACCCCTATGAGCTGCCGGATACCCTGCAGCCGGGCGACTTCGTCTACATCGAGGGTACGGGTGCCTACACCTCTACCTATTCGGCAGTTGCGTTCAACGGTTTCGAGCCGCTGAAGACATTCGTGATCTGACGAAACTCATTCTCTGCCCGGTTGCGGGTGGGGCTTCATGGCCTGCGGGCGGTCAACCGTCCGCAGCCGTTTCTCCTGACTGTAAGTGATTTTCCCGGCAACGGGTTTGATCCGTTGGTCCGCCTCCGCTCCGGAGCGCGGGCCTTTTTTTCGCAGGCTGCACTTCTTGTGCAAACCGGAATTGTTCCGATGCCATCACGCCCGGACTTGTGCTCGCCGTCGTCGCGGGTAATCTGACGCGCTGACGGGGAGAATGCGGGAGGAGATCAGATGACGCTGGAACCGGTGATGACCCATGAGGAGGTCCAGGCCTACACGCTGGAAGTCTTTCCCGAATCGGCCATGTATGGCTGGAAAGTGGAAGAGGTTTCCGGCGGCCGCATCGCCATGTCGATGCAGACGAGCCAGGAGCACCTGCGGCCGGGTGGCACGGTTTCCGGTCCCACCATGTTCGCGCTTGCCGACGTCACTGCCTATGTGCTGATCCTCGCCCATATCGGAAAGGTGGCGCTCGCCGTGACCACCAATCTCAATATCAATTTCCTCCGCAAGCCCGAACCCGGCGCACTTCGTTCGACCGGCAGGCTGGTCAAGCTGGGCAAGCGCCTTGCGGTTTGCGAGGTTCACATCTATTCCGGTTCGTCCGACGATATGGTTGCCCAGGCAACCGCAACCTATTCAATTCCGCCGCGCTGACCGCCATGCCGATTGGCAAGGGAATGCGCGATACCGTGTCCCAGGAATAACGCCATGCATGATCTTCAAGTCGAAAAACTCACCCGTGAGGCATTCGCGCCCTTTGGCGATGTCATCGAGACCGAGGGAGCGGACCATTTCGAGATCAACAACGGCACGACGATCCGGTTTCACGACCTGGCGAAAGTCGAGACGCTTGGGGAAAATGCGCGCACGATGATCAGCATCTTTCGCGGCAAGGCGTTCCATGCGCCGATATCCGTCGCGATGATGGAGCGCCACCCTCTTGGCAGCCAGGCGTTCTACCCGCTGCAGAAACGTCCTTTTCTGGTGGTCGTCGCTCCCGACGAGAACGGCGAACCCGGCAGGCCGCACGTGTTTCTCGCTGCACGCGGACAGGGGGTCAACTACCATGTCGATACATGGCACCACCCGCTGATTTCGCTGGAGGCGGAAAGCGAATTCCTGGTTGTCGACCGCGGCGGCGACGGCAACAACCTCGAAGAAGCCTTCTACAAGGAGCCTTTCACCATACATGCGCTTGCCATGCTTTCGGGCAATGCTGCGGGTTCGGCTGCCGACAATACGGATTGAGCCGAATCGCCCGGCTTGTTAGCCTCCCGCAACGGGAGATGCGACATGGCAATTCAGGCAAACCTTCGGGCGAACCCACACGGGCGTATTGTGCGGCGGGCTGCTGCAGCCGCGATTCTGGCAATCTGCATTGCAACGCCGGCCTCCTTTTCCATGGCACAGGATGCCGGTGCGCTCGATGCGCAGTTTCGCAACTGGCTTTCAAGGGATCTATGGCCGGAGGCTGCCCGGCGCGGCGTCTCGCAGGCGGATTTCAATTCCGCCTTTTCAGGCGTGTCGCTCAACCTGAAACTGCCTGACCTTGTGATACCCGGTCAGAAGAAAACGGTGCCGAAGAAACAGCACCAGGCAGAGTTTCGGGCACCTTCGGCCTATTTCAGGGAAGCGGTCATCGGTGGCGTCGTAAGTGGTGGCAGGCCCCGCTTGCAGCGGCACGCAGCCACGCTCAAGGCAATCGAACGCGAGACCGGCGTGCCCGGGCGGATTGCCGTCGCGATCTGGGGCCGGGAGTCCGGCTTTGGCCGGGCGAAACTGCCCTACAATGCCTTCGAGGTACTGGGCACAAAGGCCTTCATGTCCACCCGCAAGGACTATTTCCGTGGCGAGTTGCTTGCAGCGCTCGAAATGGTCTCCAGGCGCCACGTCAATCCGCGCGCACTCATGGGGTCGTGGGCTGGTGCGCTTGGCCAGCCGCAGTTCATGCCGTCATCCTATCTGGCCCATGCCCGCGATGGCGACGGAGACCGGGTCGCCGACATCTGGCGCTCAGAGGCCGACACGCTTGCCTCGATTGCCGGCTATCTTGCGGACAAGGGCTGGGTGCGCGGCCGCGACTGGGGCTTCGAGGTCAGCGTGCCAC
>ERZ795053.6063-NODE-6063-length-12217-cov-5.122677_pt1 | contig 12217 bp, 14 predicted proteins | sample MGYA00375137_ERZ795053 | MGnify/ENA primary metagenome ERZ795053 (study PRJEB30182, sample SAMN05720284) | activated sludge metagenome | isolation source: Anaerobic digester | place: Hong Kong | collected 2014-12-17 ... | reverse complement strand
GGCCTGATCTATATCAATGGCCCGGTTGCGCCGTACCGTGGGCTCCAGTCCGGGAATGCCCCGGATCAGTTGCACCAGATTATAGGTGAATGAGTCGTAATTGTCGAGGATCAACACACGCATGGTCAGATCGTTTCGGCGATGGCCAGGGCCTTTTGTAGCGCCCCCAGTTTGTGATTCACTTCCTGCAGTTCCGTCTCCGCCACGCTATCCAGTACAATTCCCGCGCCAGCCTGTGAATAGAGGGTTTGGTTCTGGCTGAAGAAGGAGCGGATCATGATGGCCTGGTTCATATTGCCCTGCAAATCGATGTATCCGATGGCTCCCCCATAGGCACCACGATGTTGGTTCTCATACTGATGGATCAATTCGAGAGCCCGGTACTTGGGTGCCCCACTGAGCGTGCCAGCCGGGAAGGTATCCGCAAAGACCTGGATCGGGTTGGTGCTGTCAGCCAGTCGGCCTTTTACTTTGGAGACGAGGTGCATGACGTGGCTGTACGCATGGATCTCCCGAAGGGCCGCGACGTGGACATCGACTGCATGGCGGTTGAGGTCATTGCGAGCCAGGTCAACCAGCATGACGTGTTCGGCATTTTCCTTGGGATCGGCCAGTAAGGCATTGGCCCGCAGTTCATTGATTGCCGGATCGGCATCCATCGCAAAGGTTCCGGCGATGGGATGGATCTCGGCCTGCCGATCTCGTACGATCAACTGTGCCTCGGGAGATGACCCGAACATGCGATAGTTGCCAAAGTCGAAATAGAAGAGATAGGGAGAAGGGTTGATGGAACGAAGGGCCCGGTACACTTGCAGGTCGTCGCCCTGGTAATCCTGTTCGAACTGACGGCTGAACACGATCTGGAAGACATCTCCCCGCTGGCAATGGTGCTTGCCTGCCTCAACCAACCGGCGAAAGGCCTCATCGGTCAGATTGCTGCGTACCTCTCCTGTCCGGTGAAAGGGATGAATGGCCGGTTGGTGACGATGGAGGTCTTCCAACAGGCGATCGACCTGAGATTCCATGCCGGGTAGCCGGTTTTCAAGAATGTAAAGATGATCGTGGAATGGATCGAAGGCCAGGACAAACCGGTAGAGGTGGTAGCGCATGGAGGGGATCTGGAAGCGGCGTTTTCCCGGATCAAGCTGCAATTCCTCCAGATCGCCGACGGCATCGAATGCCGTGTGGCCAAACAGCCCGTTGAATCCCCGGAACGGTTGATCGCCATCCACCTGGAACCGGAGTAGGAATCGCCGGAAGGTTTCCGGGACATCCGTGAATTGTCGGATGGGGATGGCCTGGTCGGATTCACCAAAAGCCTCGATATGCATGGTGTGGTCCTCCACCCGAAATGTGGCGATGGGATCGAGGCCGATGAAACTGGTCGACTCAGCGGCATTGTATCGGTCATTGCTTTCCAGAAGTACGGGAACGGCATACCGATCCCGAAGCCGGGCATACAGGCTGACCGGTGTCAGCTGATCGGCCAATAAGCGACGGGAAGAAACCTGAAGGTGCAGCGGTGTGTTGTTCATCGGTTGACAATTGTTCAAAACGAAAAGTGGCCTGCCGGAAGATCCGACAGGCCACTTTTGATTCAAGTTCACAAACAGGGCATATCAACTCTCCCGGGATTCCGTGAGGTTCGACCACCACCAATTTGTCTGTGTACAGGAATACATGTTCTTCTGTTGTTGCGCTCAAAGATAAGGGGGTACCTGTAGACAACGCAAGAGGGGGAGCAGATATATTTATAAAAAAATAAATTGATTGAACGGGGTATGTGTCCTGTGCCGTTTGCAGCCTGCAAGGAGGATCCCTGTCCAGACCACTGGCAGTATCCGGGGTAGCCGGACTCCGGCGAGGCTCATGAACAAACGCTTTGAGCACCCTTTTGGCCTCCACGCATGGGAAAGTCCTCCATTGGTTGCACCGACAGCAATTCCTTCCCTGGATGACAGCTTTTTCTCCGGATGGACGGCGGTACGTCCTGCACGATTTGGGACGCGGGCCTATTCCAGGTCGCCCTTCCGCCGAAGCGACTTGATCTTCTTTCCTTCTGCCGAACAGCGGATGAGCTCCTGGAGCCGACGCATCCGGGTGGATTCCTGTTTGGCGCTGATCACCCACCAGATGGTCGGTTTTTTCACGGAAGGCGGCAGCTGCTGGAAGAAGGTCCAGGCCTTTTTTTCTTTTTTGAACAGGGCCTCATAGGCGGGAGGCAATGTCAGGGATCCAGGGTGCTGTTCGAAGGAATAGACCCCGGACTTCTCTTCCTTTTTCCGGGCAAAGGCGGCTTTGCCAGCCGGTTTGATCAGGCCTTCACTGAGCAGGGCTGCATATCGTTTCTGATTGACCTCACTCCAGATACTGTCCGGTTTTCGGGGGGTGAACCGGATGCGGTAGCGGTCGGCATCAATGCTGCGACGAAGTCCGTCGATCCAGCCGAAACACAGGGCCTGATCGACAGATTCCGGCCAGGTAAGGGTGGGCTTACCGGTGTGTTTCTTGTAGTACCCCACCCAGAGGACTGTTGCCTGCAGGTGATGTTCCTCCAGCCAGCTGCGAAAGGAATCCGGACTGTCAAAGAAGATGGTGTCCTGAAGATCATTCATGGCAAATAGCGATTGGTGTTCAAGGTAGCGCTTGTCCATCGGGACGACCAACACAAGCTGGACCAAACGTTGGACGGTCGTTCCATATCGCAGATCAGGTCGCTGCGGGACGCCACTTCGGGCTGGAAATGACCACCCTGCCGGTCCTGCAGCCTGATCAGATTCTGCAGGGCTTGCTCTCCCCGCCCCAGGAGGATGGCGATCTGATACAGCGATTGTCGAATACCAGATCGTGGACAGGGCAAGTGGCACCAGGAACGGCCGAATCGTTCCAGCTCGGTCTCCCATAGGTCGCGGATGGAGGACATGTCCAGCGTCTGGGTAACCAGGGTTTGCTGTCCGGCCTGAATGTCCTTGTGAATATCGAACAGGTCATTAGTCAATTGCAGCAGAAAGCCAAGAGAAGCAATGGCCTCTTCCTCTCCATCAACAAGGGGGTGATCCAGGATGACCCGATAGATCAGGGTAAAGGCATTTCCCTTGGCCCGGGTGATCCGCAGCAGTTCATCAAGGTGGAGCGGTGCGGAATGAACCTGGGCCAGACTGGCATTCTGGGCCTGTCCGCTCAGGTCCAGGACCTGGTCAAACAAAGCGGGTCGCTTAACCTCTTGGCGGATCTCGTTCAAGAGGGAGCGAACCAGTTGGACCGAGGGTTCTTCGGAGGACAGGCTGCCCAGGATCTTCTGGTGGGTCCAGCCGTGTTCATCCATCAGGTCATCGTAGAGGGGGGTGAAGGCCCCCATTCGCAGGGCCAATTGGCGTTCCCTCGGGGATGGCCTGCGTCCGTGCAGGGAGGTGAACCAGCAAGTGGTGATCGCACTCAAACGGGTGTATGCCCGCATTCGACGGACCAGATGATCATCATCGACTGCATGGTCGGCCAACCATCGCCGGGTGCGGATATCATTGCGGAGATAGACCTCATTGCCCAGGGTGGACAGGGCCTTCCATGTTGAGATATTCGGAGTCATTGCTCCGGTTCACTCCGCCAGGCCAGGAAAAAGAAGATGGCCGGTACAATGGCGGTCAATCCGTACCACCAGGCATTGGGACCTCCGACAAAAGGAAAGAAGATCCCGGCACCAATCAAGATCATCAAAACAGCCACACGTTCGCTCCGCCAGGCGAACAGATAGCCGAGCAACAAGGTCAGGTGGGCCAGTTGCATGACCCAGACCATCAGGGGGGGTGGTTCGGTCACAAAGGACTGGAACCAGGACAGATGCTCAAGAAAGAAGGCACCCCACAGGAAGAACAAGGCCAGAGAGAGGATGCGGGCGATCCAGCGCAGCCGGGTGCGGGTCAGAATGGAGTCCATATCCAAAGATAAGGGCCATCCCGCAGGTTTGCGTGTCCTGCCTACGGATGATCCTGATCACCGTTGGGGGGTGAAGACGAGCGTCATGTCCTTTCTGGTCATGGTCAACTCATCACCGGCCGACACCCGAAAGGACTGGCCGGACATGGCTGCCATGAATCGGCCTTCCAGATCGAGGATCGGGCAGGCACGCTTGGTGGAGATGAACTCACCGAAGGTGATCGTCTCACCCCGAAGCAGGAAAGTGCCGTTGATGCGGTTGCAGCCACCGCTTCCCGTAGCGGTTCCATCCAGGGCATTGATGATGAGATACGGATACAGGCCCTGGCTTTCTGCCTCGATCGATTCTCCATTCAGGGAGGTCAGCCGCCAGATGTCATGCATGCGAAATGGCGAGGGATGAACCCCGCACCCCTGGAAGAAAAGAGGTGAGGTTCGATCGTTCAGTTGGAGTTCCGCGGAAACGGTATGGGTTCGTTCTTCCCCGGACATATCGTCGGAACAAGGGGTCACTGCGGCTGTCACCGTCAGCTTGCCTTTGTCGGATGTGCCACTGTATGTATAGGAAACACCCGCCTCGGATGGATCCTGGCTCGTCAGGGAAAAAGTCAGGTCAAACTCCTCTGGCCCCAGGGCCTTGAAGTGCATGGTATGGTCAGGATTGATCTCCACCATCCAGAAGGGTTCGTTGCCGGTTGCCCGGAAGAAAACGGCATCTTCATTGGTAAACATGACCTCCTCGGGAGCTTCCCGGTGAAGGACATACCGTTCGGGAAACTCCGTGATAATGAGTTGGCCCAGTGAGTCCACCAGGGTCAGGGATTCGCCTGTTACCAGGAGGTGATGCAAGCCTGTGATCGCTTCTGACAGGACGATCCTGCCGCCGCGTCTGGATTGAAAGGTGCCCTGGGTGACAGTCGACTCGATCTCGCGATCCACATACCGCTGCTCCAGCGAAAAGGTTTGATCGGCATTCAGGATCAGAGTCGTGGTGATGCCGGGGCAATCAGCGCAGGGAAGTATGCCATGGAACGCTCCGGTCGGACCCGTGTATCGAAGGGTGGAACAGGAAAGCAGGACAAGCAGGGAGAGTGGAACAAGGATCTTCATCAGGACAGATTGACATGAACATGGCTCAGATGAGCCTTCTTCTGGTCATACGGTTTGTTTGGCCATAAGTTTTCCCAAAGGTCAACTTCCCTTCCTTCCTTTCCAACCCTGGTCGCCAAAGCGTTGTAATTTTGCGTCATCCGATCATCCAAAAATGCGCATACAATGAAAAAGTCCCCTTTGTTGCTGATCCTGTGGTTGTTGATGTCTCTGGCCATCCAGGCTCAAGTGGAACTTCGCCCTACCGTGGGGATGAACATCAGTTCGCTGGAAAGCCTGAAGGACACCGCTTCTTTTCGCAGTGATGCCGGTTTTTCGGTCGGACTGGATCTTCAATTCGGCAACCGGTGGTATGTTCAGCCCGGAGTGCACTACGATGTCTCTCGCAACACGATCGAGTTGAATGGAGGGGAGGAGTCTGCTCTCAAGGTCGGACGGGTACGACTACCTGTTTTAGTGGGCTACAAGCTGTTTGAGCCGGATGTCGATCGCTTTTTCAATGTCCGCCTCTTCACAGGGCCTAATATCTCCTTTGTCACCAGTGTTGATGATGGAGAGAGTCAACTGGATATTGACAAAGAGGATTTCAAGTCATCTACTTTTGGCTGGCATGCCGGCGGTGGATTGGATATCCTGATCGTTTTCATCGATTTTGGCTACCAGTTCGGTCTGTCGGATATATTTGATGATCTGCAGATCCAGGGATTGGAAGGAGCGAATTCAAAGAACAATGTCTTTTATCTGAATGCGGGCCTTCGGGTTCGGTTCTAGACCATCTGGTGCAAGATGATGGATAAGGGCTGACCCAGTAGGGTTGGCCCTTTATCATATGATCCCTGGATTAGCCCATGATCCGACGCGATCAGACAATGCCGTCCTCTTGGTAGAGGCGCACACCGGTTTGGACCATGTCCTGGATATCCCGGGTCATCTCGTCGTCCAGGGCTTTGATGTGAAAACAGCTTTTTCCTTTCAGGCATTTTCTCAACGATGCGGAAATTCCGGTGAACTGGTCTGCATGGGTATAGATGGGGAAGAAATACAGACGCACATCCTTTGGCTTGGGGACGATGCTGGCAAAGTAGATGCCATCCACTTTCTGTTTCCCTTGCATGGTCGGAATGGTGCCCGCAAATTCCATACCCCCGGGTCCGGCTTGACGAAGTTGCAGTGGTGGGGTATGGGCCTGGAATATTTCCTGCAGTGTTTGTTGGATCCGGGCAATGTTGTCGATCATCCTGTTCGATTCAGTCCATAAACCTAAGGATTGTCAGGCGAACTCTTCGCGTGTTTCACCTCCGTATGGTTTGGTCGGATGTCGTCGGAAGGCTGGAGATTGCCCTTGGCCTACAGCAACCAGATGCTCAGACCAAGCAGCACCAGGATCTGGAGGAGAAAGATGATCAGGCCGAAACCAAGGGCGACCTGGCCGGTTCGATAGAGCTGCTGAAATCGAATGCCAAGGCCAATGGCGACCATGGCCATGGTCAGCAGGATCTTGCCCGTCTCCTTCAGGATGGCCAGGAGCTGGGCAGGGAGGTGGACAAAAGATACCAATGTGACCACCAGAAGAAACCCCCACAGATAATAGGGCAACGACAATTGATCTCTCCAGGATCCGGTCCGGTTGGCCAGGAAATTGAAAAAGATCAGTCCGGGAACAAGGAGGGCCACCCGACCCAGTTTGACAGTGAGGGCCAGGTCGCCGATGGAGTCGGTCATGGCATAACCGGCACCGGCTACGTTGCCGACGGCATGCAGGCTGCCACCGATCAGCGTGGCTGCAAGCGGATCCGATTGGGGCCACATGGCCAAAATGGCGGGCAGAGCCAACATGCCAACAAGTCCCAGGAGATTGACCACCGCCAGGGCAATGCCTACATCCTCCTTTTCTTTGGTCACGGAGGCGGAGAGAGCCGCAATGGCGGATGATCCACAAATGGCGGTTCCGAAGCCCACCAGCCAGCCAGTGGTCGTCTTGCAACCAAAGAGATTGGCCAGGGACCAGGTCAATACGAGAATGATCAACACGGTCAGGATCAATACCACCAGGGTGCCTGTTCCGAGGGCGGCCATATGCTGGAAGGAAATGCCAAATCCGAGAAAGATGATGGCGGCATTCAGGACTTCCTTTCCCGTCCAGGTGATCCCGGCAGTCATCCGGTCGGGTCGCCAGCCGCTATTTCCCAAGATGACCCCGAAGATGAGGCCGAGCAGGACTTCATTCATCCGGGGGATCATCGGTGACAACACCAATGCTGCGATGGCCAGGGCAAAGGTCAGGAGGATACCGGGGAGGCGGTTCGGCCAGGTGGAAGATGACATATCTGCAAAAGTACACCGGTCGGGGAATCGGTGTATGTGATCATGATTACCGGAATTTCTATCCGAATGGCGAAACAGGTCAGGAAACCAGTGCCGCAATGGCATACCAGATCATCACGACACAGAGCACTACCTTGAGGAGGACACCGAACAGGAAACCAACAAAGGAGCCAATGGCCGCGCGAGTCGCGGTTCCGGTGTCCTTTCCCACCATCAGCTCGCCGACCAGGCCGCCGACAAAGGCACCGATAAAGATACCGAAGGGGCCGCCGAACAATCCGACCAGCAGACCGATGGTACTCCCCCACATGCCTGCCTTGGAACCACCAAACCGCTTGACGCCCCACATCGGCACCAGGTAGTCCAGGATGGTGACGACCAGCGTCAGAATGGCAAGGGTCCAGAGCAGGCCCCCGTCAAATTCGGCTTTGGATGACCAGTGGATCAGGAAAAGCCCCAGGAGGCTCAGGGGCGGACCGGGCAAGGGCAGCACCGACCCGATCAATCCAATGATCAGGGCCAGGAAACCCAGGGCGATCAGGAGAATATCTGCAACCATCATAGGCGAAAAATAGGAAAAAGGAAGGAGGCCTGGCACCTGAAATCGATGAACGGCGCCTGTCGGACGATCAGCGACCCGCTGAGTCCAGGAGAAAGTACTGGAGCACATCCGGCTGATCGGGCAGTTGGATCGTTCCTTCCTCACGAAACCCCAATCGATGGAGCAGGGCAATGGAGCGGGCATTGTCCGCATCGGTGATCGCTGACACCCGTGGCATGGCTGCAGCATCTTCAGCCAGGATGGACCTGGACGCTTCATACGCCAGCCCCTGGCCTTCGTATTCGGGCAAAAGGGCGAAACCGAGATCGGGATAGGCCAGCCCGGCCCGCCGGACAAGCCCGCAGATGCCGATGACCTCTCTTGTATGCCTGAAGACCATGCGCCGCATCCCGAAGCCGAAGTCGAGATAATGCCGCATCGGTCCATTGGTCAGGTAGTCTGCGGCTTCTGCCCGGGTATGCACGTTCCTGTCGCCGATATATCGAAGCCAGGAAGGCGTGTTGACCAGGCGAAGAAAGAAGCTGGCATCGCGAAGCCGGAGGGTATCCAGGATGAGCCGTTCTGTATGGAGTGTTTTCATCACCCTTCTGAGACTGGCATGAAGAGGGACGCATTTTCCTTTCCCTTGATCAGCGAATAGACCGCCATGTCCAGGAAGTCCTCCTGGAAGTGGATCCGATCATGAAAATGGGCTTCCTTCCGGAAACCGAGGTATTCGAGGAGGTAGATGGCGCTGCGGTTGGACGGCAATACCTTGGCTTCAATGGAATGCAATCCCAGGGTGGTCAATCCGAATCCGACAATGGCGATGAGCGCTTCGAGGGCGACCCGTTGCCCCCAGTAGTCCGTGGCCAGCTCCCCGCCGATCTCCGCCCGCAGGTTGGGATGATCGATCTGATTGAATCCGCAGGTCCCTATGATCTGCTGGCCATCCTTCCAGATGCCGGCCCAACCGATGGCCTGTCGGTTGGAATAGGCCTCCCGGGTACGTTCCACCAGGGCTTCTGCGGATGCCGGATCATCCATGGCCGGTCGGGCAATGAATTGATTGACCCGTCCATCCGAGCGCATTTGAAAAATGGCCCGGGCATCCGCGAGTCGAATGTCCCGCAACAGCAACCGACGGGTGTGGAGGATCGGGAAGGCGCGAAAAACGGATGGATTCAGTGTTGCCATAAACAGGGATCAGCGGAGCTGCATGGTTTTCGATGAGCCCGATACCGGGGTAGGGACACCAAAGGTCAGGCGTTGGAGGTCCGTTTGTGTTCCGAACCACCCATTCCGTATCCGGACCAGATACAGGTTGTCGTAATCCCCATGATCGATGACCTCCTCTTCTCCGGTCAATGCCTTGATCAGCGCCGGGGTCGTGTTGGAATGGCCGACCACCAATACATGCTGTCCTCTCAGTGACCGGAGGATGGGGACCAGTTGCAGCACAGTATCCGGACGGTACAGGATCATGTCCCTGCCAATGGCCTCCGCCAGGGGTTGGCCTGTCTGCCGGGTCCGCAGATAATCCGAGCAGTAAATGTCCGTGATCCCTTTTCTGATCAGGGCATCCTTCAGGTCGCGGGCGCGTTGCATGCCAGCTGCTGTCAGTGCGGGATCCCTGGATTCATCCACCTTTTCAGCATGCCGGACAAGATAGATGTCCGTTGTCGAACAGGAGGTGATCAGCAAGGTACCGATCACCAGGAGGATTATGATCGAATGCCTGCTCATGATGCGGAATCAACCGGGATGATGAACAGTGGAACCGGAGAGTCGCGAAGAACCTCCTTGCCAACACTTCCGACGATCCATTCTCGCAATTTGATCCGGCGATGATGGCCCATGATCACGAGGTCAATTCCTCTTTTGACCATTTCAGACCGGATCACCTCATTGGGGTATCCCTGGATCAGGAGGATCTCGCAGGGGACCTCCTTTTCCTGAAATCGCGATTGGAGTCGCTCCAGGGCCAGATGTTCCTTGCGCAATTCTCCCGCCCGATGGTCCCGTATATATTGGGGTCCCGGCTCATAACCGACAAATTCGGGGTCAGGCGCAGCGACGTGCAACAGCCAGCAACTGGCCTTGTAGGCCAGGGCCAGATCAATGGCATGCGCAGCGACCTGTTCGGTGGGATCTTCGAAGTCGACCAAGACCAGAATTTGCTTCATGCGACTGGAAATTAGAATTGAAAGTAAATAAACTGTTCGCCACTGCCCTGGGCCATGCACAACAAAGTGAGCATGACGGCCCAGATACCGCCCAGGATCGACCAGTGTGTCTTTTCGGCCACCGCCTTGACCGAGGTGTTGCGCATGAACCAGTGCGACAGGAACAACAGGGTGGTCACGGTAAAGACCTGGATGATCTCATGGGTGTCCAATACCTTGTCGCCCTCCGGATGGAGGAAGAACATGGAGGCAAGGATATCGCTGGCTTTCCCAAAGGTACCAGCGCGGAAGAACACCCAGGTGATGTTGACCAGGGTATAGGTGCCCAGGGCCAAAAGGATGCCATTCCACGCGTTGATGGTCATCCTGACCCGCCGTTTGATCAGCCGTTCCAGGACGAGGTAGGTGCCATGGAGAAACCCCCAGAAGAGAAAGGTCCAGCCTGCGCCATGCCAGAGTCCGCCCAGGAGCATGGTCATCATCAGGTTGACCATTGTCCGTCCGTTGCCGAGGCGATTTCCTCCCATGGGGATATACAGGTAGTCTCGCAGCCAACTGGACAGGGAGATATGCCAGCGTTGCCAGAGCTCCGAAAAGCCGATGGATGCATAGGGATAGCGGAAGTTGTCCGGCAGCGTGAACCCCAGCATCAGGGCAATCCCGATAGCGCAGGTCGAATAGCCGGCAAAGTCAAAGAAGATCTGTCCGGAGAATGCCAGGGTGCCGGTCCAGGCGTCCAGGGTATGAAGCACTTTTCCGGATCCGAACACGGTATCGGCGTGGTCGGCCAGGAGCACATCGGCCATGACGACTTTTTCAAACAGGCCCAGGGTCAGCAGGAAGGTGCCCCACAGGAGTTGTTGTTGAGTGGCCCGTCGTGGGGCAGAGAACTGGGGCACCAGTTCCTCCGACCGAACGATCGGTCCGGCGACCAGCTGAGGGAAGAAGGTCACATACAGGGCAAAATCCAGGAATCGGGGGGCCGGATCGATCTTGCGGTAATACATGTCGATCGAATACGACATGGTCTGGAAGGTGTAGAAGGAAATGCCCATCGGCAGGATGATGTCCCATTCCAGAGGCGTGAACGAGAGTCCGACCCAACCGGCCATGACCTGGAAATTCTCCAGCAGGAACCCCCCATATTTGAAGAAGACCAGGAATCCCATATTGACCAGGATGCTGAGCATCAGCCACATCCTGCGTTTGCGCGGATCTGTCTCCCGATGCAGGCGGTTGCCCGCCACCCAGTCGACCACTGTGGAGATCCAGAGCAGGATGACCAGCGGTGGGTTCCACAGGCCATAGAAGATGTAGCTGGCCAGGAGGAGCATCCGCTTCCGATGTGTCCACGAGACCGGCAGGTTCCAGTAGATCAGGACCAGGGCAAAGAAGACCAGGAAGCTGAGCGAGTTGAAGAGCATGGAGGGGAATCTGGAGGTGAGGGTTTCAACAGGTTAAAGGACACCATCCTGTTGCATGATGGCCAGGATCCGTCGGGTGTATTCTCGGGCATCCGGATTGCTCAGGTGGGACCACTCCGGCGGGACAAATCGGGCCAGCGAGGGATAGTCCTGGAAATGATAGGCAGGACAGCCACATTGCTGGACAAAGGCATCATAGTACAACTCTCGTGGATAGTTCTTGGCTTCAAATTCGGTGTACCACCCGGAGGAGGGATTGAAGGTGAGGATCATCCGGCCTCCTCTGGCTTCCAATCTCCTGATGAGATCCAGATAGAAGGGAAAGGACTGTTCGATGACCTTGTCCTCACGTTTTTGGTTCTTCCCAAAGGTATACCAGGCGTTTTGGATGGTGCGCTGAAAGGCCGTATCCGTTTCCATGCGAGGCATCATCCAGGTATTGCGGTCAGCGCTGACCTGGGAGAATCGAGGGAAGGGAACGCCCTGCTTCACTCGGCCTTTGGATGGTAAGGTGCTGATCATGGATTTCAGGTCAGGATCTCCTTCCTCTCCGGAGGTCAGGAAGGCAAAGACGGACTGGGGGCCATAGGACAGCCAGTGATTGAGCCGTTGGGCCAGGGTCCGCTTATGGTAGGAGTCGACCCAATCAGCTGCTCTTTTCCAGCCACCGATGGAATCAGCGGGGGGAATAAAAAAAA
>ERZ795053.6062-NODE-6062-length-12219-cov-5.824975_pt1 | contig 12219 bp, 9 predicted proteins | sample MGYA00375137_ERZ795053 | MGnify/ENA primary metagenome ERZ795053 (study PRJEB30182, sample SAMN05720284) | activated sludge metagenome | isolation source: Anaerobic digester | place: Hong Kong | collected 2014-12-17 ... | reverse complement strand
GTCAAAATGATGAGGTCGGGGCGCTTGGTTTTGACGAGCTGGACGAGGCGTTCCAGCGTAGCCGGTGTCAAGGCGACGGCCGATGGGTTGCCCGGATTGACCATGAAGAGGGCTTTGACATTCGGGTCCTCAAGAACCTTGAAGTCCTCTTCGGTGTATTGCAGATCGTCTTCCTGCTCGGCATTCATGAAGACGGACTTGAGGTTGTAGTCCTCCAGTTCCGGCATTTCCAGGTACGGCGTGAAGATCGGTGTTGCCAACGCGATCGTATCGCCGGCATTGAGCAGGCGGTTGTTCTTCAAGGCCTTGAAGATGTAGCACATGGCGGCCGTGCCACCTTCGACCGGGAAGAGATCGAATTTTCCTGCAGGCGGTTCATTGTTGCACATCGCCCAGTCCAGATAGGCACGGGTGATGACTTCATTGTGCGCAAGGCAGCGATCGGGAACGGGATAATTGTCGCCGATCACCGAGTCGGTCAGTTCGTGCAGGAAAGCGTCCGCATCAAAGTCGAACTTCGCGATGGCAAATTCGACGACGTCCTTCAGGACACCCGCACCGGGCAGGTTTGCATGTGTTGCAATCCACTTGTCGAAGCGTATCCGCACGCCCTTGACGGGCGGCATGCCGGCCAGTCCGACGGGATCTTCAAAGACGGTCTTGGCTTCCGCGATTGCAAACTGTCCGAGCAGGAAAAAGGCTTCACGCGCCTTGGTGGCAATCCAGTTGGGATTGCCGCGGCCGGCATTCAGGAAGGCGTGCGAGGATTTGATGCCCTCGCTTTTGGCCTGCTGGATCAACTGATCCTTGATCTCGAAGGGGCTGAGCTTTTCAAGCGCACTGTAGTCGATCGGCGTCATGAGACACACTCCGGCGATGAAATGAAGATGTGGGCAAGGGGGCAAGCCTGCCCTGAGGGCACGCTCGCCGGTTCAATATCTTTGGAATTATTTGACCATCAGTACGATCGCCAATCCCCATAGGGTCAACAGCGTGTTGGATACGGCATAGGGAACCGTATATCCAAGCATTGGAACATTGCTCTTTGCCACTTCGCCAACCATGGCCACCGAAGCCGTGCTGGTGCGCGCACCACCACAGCATCCAAGGTTGATTGCCGGATCGAACTTGAAAATGTACTTGCCGATGTAGGGAGCGAGCAGCATTGGAGTGGCTGTGGCAAACACACCCCAGAAGAAGAGTTCGAACCCTGCATCCTTGAGGCCCTGGATGAATGTTGGACCAGCGGAAATGCCAACCACGGCGATGAACACGTTCAAGCCGACTGAGTTCATGAACCAGAGCGTCGAGGCGGGCACGCCACCGAGCTGTGGGTGGAATGTGCGCAGCCAACCAAACACGAGGCCTGAAATCAATGCGCCGCCAGAGGTGGATAAGGTGATCGGGATGCCATGGATCGGAAACACCAGCGCACCGACAAGACCACCAAGCAGAATTGCAAATCCGACCAGGACCATGCTTGTCATGTTCGTTGGACGATCTGCATAGCCAATGGCAGAGACGAGTGCTTCGATATGCTTTTTCGTGCCGGCAACTCTTACAATATCACCGATCTCGATCTCGGTTCCGGGATGAACAGGGATATCGACCTGAAGCGAACCGCGCTTGATGCTGTTGATGTAGACGCCGCGCGTGTAGGGCTCGTTGGCAAGATCTGACAGCTTGCGCCCGTCGACCGACCGGTTCGTGATTTGGACGCTCACCTCTTCGACCGGAACGTTCAAGATCTCGCGATCATCGACGTTTTCGGCCTCGTTGGAGAACCGTGCAAGGGTTGCGGGCTTTGCTGATACCGCAACGATATCTCCAGCCTGCAAGACAATATCGTCGCTCACTTCGATTGGTTTGCCATCACGCCGCAACGCCTCGACGAAAAGCCTTTCATCCTTGAAATTCGCCTCGGCGGCGCCGATCGTCTTGCCGACAACCGGGCTGTTTGCAGCCAGCTTGTATGCGCGCATTTCATGCTGGTGCCAGGCGGTTTGTCCGCTGGCATCGGCATTGCCGCCCTTCATTTCGAGTTCATAACGTGCGCACTCCTTCTGGAGGTCGACGCCCAGCATTTTGGGTCCCAGAAACGCCAGGATCCAGCCCGTGCCGATCGTGCCGAAAAGGTAGCAGATCGAATAGGCCACCGGGATATGATCGAGCTCAACCTTGGTTGCCTCGGGTGTTAGGTGGAGGTTGTTGATTGCGTCGGTGGCAACACCAATCGATGCCGAGATTGTTTGAGCTCCGGCCAGCAGACCTGCTGCATACCCAGGCCCATAGCCCGACACAACCGCAGCGATATAGACACAAAACAGGCACAGGAAGCAGATGATGACGGCGAATACCGCCTGCGGCGCTCCATTTGAGGCGATGCCACGCACGAACTGGGGCCCGACACTGTAGCCGATGGAAAACAGGAACATCAGGAAGAAGACCGACTTGACGACAGCGGATATCTCAATGCCGATCTGGCCAATGAGCACGCCCGCAAGCAGTGTGCCCGTCACGGCGCCCAGACTGAAATGGCCGAATTTCAATCCCCCGACCCAATAGCCCAATCCGAGCGCGAAAAAGATCGCCAACTCGGGATGCGCCCTTAGTGTGCTGAAAATGTACTCAAACATTACGTACTCCTGTCACGCCACTGCGCTACGAAGAGGGAGCGGCAGCGTTGTCCGCTCCCTATCAAGCAGTTGTTCTAGCTAAAGAAATCAGCACTTCGTTGAGGAGACGTTGGCGTGGGCATGCAACTCCGGCGGCGTCACGTTACCGCCGTGCTTTTCCAGCCACTTGCAAGCATTCACGATGTCGTTTGCCAGTCCCTCAATGACGTTGTGATTGAGGTGGGGGCGCACCACAACCCGCAAGCTCCTCACCGTTTCGGCATTCGGCGGCATCGTATAGGCCGAGAGGACCCAGCCCCGCTCGCGAACCTTGGCCGAGACATCGAATTCATTGAAGTTCGTGAAGTTGCTTTTTAGTGTCAGGGCAACAACCGGAATTCTTTGAGTTTCATTCATGATTTCAAAATAACCGCTTTTCACAAGCAGGTCGCGAAGAAGCTGTGCATTTTTGACCGTCTGAGTCATGATTTCCTTGAAGCCGGAAAACCCAAGCCGCAAGAAAATATAATATTGATAGGCAATTTGAAATGCGTTTCGGCTGAAATTCAATGTCGCCGTAGGCATTTCTCCGCCAAGGTAGTTCACGTAGAAAATAAGATCTTTGTTAAAAACCTTGTCGTCGCGGAAAACCACCCACCCGAGGCCGGGCGGGACGAGACCGAACTTATGGCCCGAGGCGTTGATCGATTTGACGCGCGGCATGCGAAAATCCCAAACATAGTCGGGATACACGAACGGGTTGACGAAGCCACCAGAGGCGCCGTCGATATGCATGGGAACATCATGTCCTGTGCGCTTCTGGTAGTCGTCGAGCCAGGCGCTGATCGCCTCGAAATCGTCATCCTCGCCGGTGAAAGTCTGCCCGGCAATGGCAACGACGGCGATGGTGTTTTCATCCACATAGTCGGCGAGATGCTCGGCGGTTAACCGATACTGCCCAGGCTTGAGCGGAACAATGCGCGGCTCAACGTCAAAATATCGCATGAACTTTTTCCATACGATCTGCACGTTACCACCCGTAACCAGGTTGGGTCGGGAACCATCTTTTCCCGCCTTTTCCCGTTCCTGGCGCCAGTTCCATTTGTGCGCCAGGCCGGCAAGCATGCACGCTTCGCTCGAGCCAACCGTTGCGGTTCCGTATGGCGTGACATTCTTGGGGCCATTCCACAGCTGATGCAGCCATCGCACCATTCGCGTTTCCATGGCGAACAGCTGCGGGTACATGTCGTGATCAATATGGTTCTTCAGAAAGTGGTTGTGCGCAATTTCCACCGACTCGGGCTCGGTGAATGTCGTGACGAATGACGACAGATTCATCATCGGCTGGGAGTCGGTCCACGCTTCGCTGTTGACGATTGCCTGGGCTGCGCGGGCTGCAACGCCTTCGCGCGGAAATGTATCGCTTGGAATTGGCTCATTGAACATGTGCCAAGCTGTTGCTTCATTCATGGGAAAGGTCCTCAGTATATTGATCGATGTCAGCTGATTGCCAAGGGTTGCACGGTGCCCTTGAAAAGCAGCGAGTCGCCGCGTAATTCTTTCAATTGAAAAATGAAAACAACAACACGACGCACCGTTCTATTTTTTGATCGGCTCGCAGAGGATATTAAATTTGGATTATAAAAGACGTCAATGCGTTGAAGTCTTGAAACAAGCATATAAGACGAAATTATTAAGTGTGGTTAATTTTGTTTTGAGGAAAAAGGAGAGACATATTAGGGGGCAACGGTTTCCGAGTTGATGAAGTATAGCGTCTGGATTTGACGTTCCCATGTCTCCGGGGCAGGTCGTCGAACATCAGTTGCTCGGGAACACAAACCAAAAGATATCTAGAGCATTTTCCGACGAAGTGGGTGCCGGTTCGTCGAAGAAAATGCGACCAAACCAAAGAGCTAGAGCGCCGGTTCCGTTCCATCGGATCGAAAAGGGCTCTAGCCCGCCTTTCTCACGAGCGGCATGGCCGTCGTCGTGCTGGCGCGAGATTGACTCGCAAGGGGGCAGGGACGAAAGGCGCGCCAGGTTCGTTAATGATGTCGTGCGCCAGCCGCGATCCTCCAGCAATGGTTGATCACCAACATCGGCCCTGTTCGCCGCTAGCGGGAAAAGCACGTGGTAAGCATCCGTGAGCCCGGTGGATTGGATGCGACCGACGTCAGCCGTAGAACATCACCAGCACGCTGGCGCCGAGGATGATCGTGCCCATCAGGACAATGGCGATGGAACGAAAAAACTCGGCCATTTGCTCTCTCCATAAGCTTACCTGACGGCTTGCCGTCTGGCCGCTGTTCAACCTTTGAGAGATCCTAGGTACTGCTGCCTGAACGATGTCTGAGGCGGGCGTTTAGTGGTCATTCATGTGGGGTTCGCCTTTCCGGCAGTCCTTTTGCAATATCGTCGGGCCGGGATCGCCGGGCGGGATGCCGCCGGGTAGCGCTTTGGTGCAGAAACAACTGAGACCGAAGCCTGGCTCCGGTCCCTCAAGTCTTCTGCAGGGTGCTCTTCTTTTTATATTTACAGGTTCTCAGTTCGCCGCATATCCGTCGGTCTGGTCACTCAAGGCGCGTGTGGCAAGTTCGAGACGGCTGCCGGCCTGGGCGCAGAGCATCAGCGTTTCTGACAACGGCAGATCGAGACCGAGAGTGCGCAGAGCCGTTACCGCCAGTGTGGTGGCGCCGTCGAGGAATGCCGCATGTGACTTCGACTGCGATGTGGGCATGATCGTTCCAATTCGCCTCGTCGTTTGTCCGGCGCTTGAAAGTGCGCATGCGGTGACGCGACGCGCATGTTGAAGATTGACGCAACAGGACAACTGGGAATGCGAGGAGCACGAATTGCGATGGTGGCCATGCCGCTCGTGAGAAAGGCGGGCCAGCCATGACAGAACCGCGTGAAGCTGGGCGATCATCGGGGATTGGGAACTGTTCGATGTCACCCACCGACCAGCAGCCCACCGGCCAACCGCACCGAAGGCGAATGTTGAGCACGGGACGCTAACGACACGGCGCAAGACGCAAACCACGCGGCGTGAATTTCCGGTGCAAATCTGGAGCAAGCCCCAGGTGGACCAAACGCGACCTCGATAATCATATCGTGATCATATTGTAATCGCGACGGGACCAATGAGCGTGGCTTGAGGACAATCCCCGTTATCCCCAACTCACAGCGTGTTTGCAGCACACCCCAGTGCGCTTAGTGCCAGCTTCAGCGTTGCATCGGGCGTACCTGCGGCATCGATCCGTGCCCAGTCGAGACCACCCAGATCGTACTGCAGTTGGCGCTCCACCACTTCACGCGTTGCGTCTGAGGCGTCACCGCGGCGGCCGGCAACACGTTCCTGAAGGATTTGTGGATCAGCCTGGAGCCATAGGCCATCGAAGGCAATGGCGAGCGTGCGCGCCATTGCGGCCAAACGCTCCCGTTCCTCTGGCTTGGAAAAAACAGCATCCACGACCACGCTCTGATTGGCCTTGAGCGCGGCCGTTGAACGCCGCAAAATTCGCTCATAAACGCGCTGCGCCGCCTCGCGCGTATAATGTTCGCCGGGTAACCGTTCCGTTTCCTCGACACCCATCATGGCCTTGCGTTCCAGGTCTGAACGCATATGCAGCGCACCAAGCGGCCCACCGATGTGCCGTGCTAGTTGCGCGGCAAGCGTCGACTTGCCCGATCCCGACAAGCCGCCCACGGCAATCAGGCGTGGTGGTGGCGGTGCGAGTGCCGCAATCGCCTCACTGAGATAGCCGCGCGCATCTTGCACCACGATCTCTCGCTCTTTTGCCTGAAGGTGTTGGGAGGGCGCGCGCGTTGCCGCAACCATGGCCCGTATCCCACCCCGGCAGGCAAGGTAGAGCGGCATCAGTGCAAGCGCCTCGATATCCTGGCTCGCGCCCAAAACGCCTCCCGATCGCCACAGATACCGGTTGAGCACGTTGTTGGCTGCCGCACGCTGACCATGATGGATGAGATCCATCAGCAGAAAGGCGAGATCATAGAGGGTATCGACGGTTGCCATCTCGTCGCTGAACTCCAGCGCATCAAACAGCGTCGGCTTACCCTTCCAGATGACGATGTTGGCCAGGTGCAAGTCGCCATGGCACCGCCGGAAAGCCCCTTGGCGAACCCGCGCCTGCAACAGGCCCGTGGCGGAGGCGCAGGCGGCCCTTGCCGCACCCTCGAAAGCGTCGACGTCACCAGCGGCAAGAACATCGGGGCATTGCCGGCAGATTTCACTGATCTCCTCAACGATGGCGCGCATCTTGGCTGGTGCATCGACGCTGTCGGCACGCACTGATCGCTGGTGCATGGCATAAATTGCGTCGGTGGTCTGGCGCATCAGTAAGGCATCGAGCGGGCCTTGCTGCGTCCGCCGCAAGAGAAGATCACGGTCCTCGAACGCGGCCATCTCGACGGCCCACTCGACGGGTTCGCCCCGCCCTCCAATGGCCAGCGTACCGTCTGCCTCCCGTGTCATGGCTATGACCCCGCGATAGATCTCGGGAGCATTGGCGCGGTTGACGGCAATCTCGCTAAGGCATGCGCGATGCCGTGCTTGTAATGTCGAGAAGTCGAGAAACGCGAGCTTCACCGGGCGCTTGATCTTGAGCGCCCGTCCGCCAGCAACGAAAACGAAGGCGATGTGCGTCTCAAAAATCCGCGGCTGGCCTGGTCCCACGACACCGGCTGTGGATAGGAAGGCGACGATCTCGTCATGCGTTGCCATGGCGTCTTTCGCCCTAGAGCGCTTTTCGGTCCGATAGAATCGGATCAGCGCTCCAGCTTCTTGTTTGGTCGCATTTTCTTCGACGAACCGGTGTCCACTTCGTCGGAAAATGCTCTAGGGTCCGGCCGGTCCATCGAGGTCTGCACGAAACGCGCCCCTCAGCACACCGTCGGTTGGCACAGGCGAATATCGAACGTCTCATGCGTCGAAGGCCGCGAGAAGTCAAATTCGCGCCCATCCAGGCACCGTACCCGACCCTCCTTGGAGACGCTTGCCCCCACCTCGACGTCGCGCTCGAACAACACCTTGTCGAGATCGCAGCGATGCTGGTCCTTGAGCTGCAGGGTGAGCACGCTCTGCCACGTCGGAGCGCTATCTTTGGCCTCTTCGCCACGCGCATCCGCTATTCCGCCAGCCAATATCACCGGCCCAGCCAATATCACGAACAATGAGCCAGCGAGGCTGGCAGGACTGGTGCGTGCATGAAATCGACGCGCCCAGGGCGCATGCTGTATCAATCGGCCAACATCCATCGCGCATGCACTCCGTGATTGTCTTTGTTCCTGCTATAGTGAGCGCTGCAGGATCGCCGCGACCTTGACGGTCGTCAAGGTCAGATGCCACTCATGGATGTGAAGTCTTTCGATAACCTCCAGAGTCTTCTGGTCGTCGGCAGAATATGGCGAACAAATGGCGATCCATACGGTTCTCATTCATCTCAATGATCGGCGCCGGGCGTCCCGCCTGATCAGCGCGGCCAAGGCATTTTCTGGTTCGGACAATGCCAGACTGATCGGTCTTCATGTATTTTCGGCGGTCCCGCCCGTTGCGCCGGTGATCGTTCCTTTTGGTGACGACATTGTGCAAGCGATTGAGCAAGCCGAATCGCGCGACGCTGCGGCAATCGAGGCGACGTTCCGTAAGTTGACGGCGGCGCAGGCGGATCGCGCAACCTGGATCTGTGAACGCGCCGCTGGCCCCGATCTGGCCCACCAGGTCATGCAGCATGGACGCGGTGCCGATCTTATCGTTGCCTCGGCTGCCGATGCCGATTGGGAGATGGCGCCCGTCCTCGATTTTCCCGAACGGCTGGCCATGGAAAGCGGGCGCCCGCTGCTGATGATCCCCAACGAAGGCACGTTCGAGACGACACCCTCTCATGTCGTTATTGCCTGGAACGGTTCGCGCGAAGCGGCCCGCGCCGGGTTCGATACCGTGGCGCTGTTTGGCAGCACGGTAAAAATGACGGTGCTCGCAATCGGGGACGAGGATGGCGATGAGGACCAGATGGCAAGCGCTCGCCGGTTTGCCGATACGGTTGCCCGCCACGGTGTTTCGGTGACCTTGGCGCATAGGCCACCAGCAGGGCGAAGCGTCGGCGAGGCGATTTCAGCGGAGGTGGCAGCCTTGCGCGGCGATCTATTGGTTATGGGCGCCTATGGTCATTCGCGGGTCCGAGAATTCGTTTTTGGCGGCGTCAGCCGTCATGTTACCCATCACCTCAAATTGCCAACCCTGCTGTCGCATTGACCGCCGCCGTGGTGAGGCGCCAATCGCGACCCAACCATGTAGCACCAGTACATGGGCTGCAAGAAACGTGGAGAAACATTGTTTGATGGAAAAGCATGTCATTGTTCCAATGAAGCGCGTGCGCCTTGAACTTGCCCGTGATCACGATCACCCAGTCGGCAATCGCCAGCATGGCTACGATTTTATCGCTCCAATCGACGAAAACGGTCACATCAGCCCGGACGATTGGAAGAGGAATCGCGAGCGGTGTCGTGTGAAGCGGTTTTGCGAAGGTGAAGCGGACGAGGTGGGGCACATCATTCGCAAGCCGGGCGGCTCATGGGCCTTCCATTATGACATTCATGGCACCGGGGACGCCGATGAGGGCGGTTACCGCTTCGACCAGCACGTCTTCAAGCCCGGTGAATATGTCTCGATCCGCGAGCACGATGGCGAGCTGCGCACGTTCAAGGTGATGAGCGTTGTTGAGATGGATTGAATGCACGGCGCCGTTTGCGGGGGGAGCGCGGATGGATCTGATGCCGATAACGAACGTGATGTCCGCGAATGTCCAGGTGCCAAAAGCCCGAGCCCGTCACACCGCCAGGAACCGTCGCAATGGCGCTGGACTTGATGGTGTGGTGAGGAAGGGAACTTGCGTCGGTCCAGGATTGAAGTGCTCGTGATGAAATGCGGGGCATAGGGCCTGGGCAATATTTCGCTCAGCGCCTCATAATCTTGATAATTATTCTGCAAGTGCCAATCGGCCCACCGCTACCCCTCCCCAGAACGTATTCCATTGCGTTAATTCAAACAGGGGGGCTTCCCGTCGGCCCCAAACACGGGCATTCTGTAGTATCTTAATGTTCTTGATCTAGATCAACGGTCAAGTTCGTTTCGGCGGCGATTCTTGAGTCCGGCGCGCACCTGCGCAAGGGTAGCGAACGTTTAGGCACAAAATGGGAGGCAGCATGAACGTCCTGGATTCAGTGATGTCGTTGATGGGCGATACCGATGGTAAAGTGTCTCCAGACATCTCGGTCCGGCACGTACCTTTTGACCAACCCTGGGAATGGCTGGCGGCGGGTTGGCGCGATCTGTGGACTTACCCGGTCATCAGTCTGACTTATGGGTTGGCTTTCTCCATCGGGGCCATTTTGATGGCATTTGGCACCACGCAAGCTGGTGTGCAATCCATCATTCTTGCCTTGTTCGGTGGATTTCTGCTGATCGGCCCGCTGTTTGCTGTTGGTTTATATGAAGTGAGCCGGCGCATTGAGACCGGTGAACCGGTCACTTTGGCGACCGCGTTGAAAAAGAGTTTTCAGCCCAAAGGGCAGCTTGGTTTCATGGGCGTCGTGCTGCTCTTGATCTTCATGGCCTGGATGCAGCTGGCATTTCTTTTATTCATGCTGTTCACGGGCGGTAGCGTCTTCCCGCCGCCAAGCGAATTCCTGCATATGCTGTTTTTCACCGACCATGGGCTTGCGCTGCTTATTGTCGGCACGATGGCCGGTGCGCTTCTCGCTTTTTTCACCTTCTCCGTGTCGGTGGTTTCCGTTCCGTTGCTGATGGTTAAGGATATTAATGTTGCAACCGCGATTTCGACGAGCTTTCACGCGGTCAGACGCAATCCGCGGCCGATGATTCTTTGGGCGGGCTTGATCGCCGGATTTGTCGTATTGGGCATCTTGACGATGTGTACGGGGTTGATCATCGCATTCCCCTTAATGGGACATGCAACCTGGCATGCCTATAAGGATCTTGTCGAATTCACCGACGGTTCGGCGTCTTCCTGAGTGCAGCTGCTGATCGCATCTTCGCGATCTTGGTCTTGACGGTGGAACGCTGCTGGTTCGCCGCGCCGCGCGTCAAACAGAATTGGTTCCGATTTATCGCACGGTGCTCGAGGTCTGAACCGCTCTAATCCGGAGCGTGTGTCTTGGCGCCAATGCTGTTGGCTGTCGAAGCCTCAGATGCCGAAGGTTCGCTGCCTTCGCCACCTTGGCGAGATGTCTCAGGAATTTGAGGTGGGCGATCATCGAGCGCCCGCCATGCGGCGCCTTCCAGATCGTCATACTGTCCGCTCTTCAGAGACCAGAGAAAAGCCGCAAGTCCCAGCCCACCCAAGATAAGGGCCGCCGGGATGAGCCAAGCAAGCGATGTCATAGCTTGAACTCCAGACGCTTCGTTCTCAGACGTATGGTATTGGCCGTCACGGCGATCGAGGAGGCCGACATTGCGACGGCGGCAATCAACGGCGTGACATAACCCAGCATGGCCAGTGGTACGAACACAATATTGTAGCCGATCGCAATTGCGAAATTCTGCCGGGCCATGCGTTGGCAGGCACGTGCAACCGCCAGCGTTTCGATGATCGGCGCCAGTCGTCGACCTTGAAAAATTGCGTCAGCCGTAGTCTGGGCAATGTCGGAAGCTCCAGCCGGCGACATCGAAGCGTGCCCGGCTGCCAGCGCCGGCGCGTCGTTCAATCCATCGCCGATCATCAGCACCTTGTGTCCCGCACTGGTCAATGCCGCTAGGCGCTCAAGTTTGCCGGCCGGGCTGGTGGCGGCTCGATAATCATCGATGCCCGCTTGGTGCGCTGCGGTATTGACTGCGCCTTCACGATCTCCCGACAACAGTTCGATCCTATAACCCGCCGTCCGCAGGGCATCGACCACATCGCGTGCATCAACGCGCAAACGATCGATGAAGGCATAGTGCACAACCTTTCCTTGTGCGCTCCGGTAGACAAGCAGCGAAGCGGTATCAACCGTCTCGGCACGGCCATCAGGGTCTGCAAAAGCGGGTGAACCAAGCCGTTCTGTGCCGGACCTTGTGATCGCTTCAAGGCCGCTTCCAGGCACTTCGCGAACAGCCTCGGCGGGCCGAATGGCGATGCCAGCTGCCTGCGCGGCACGCACCAGAGCGCGGGCGTAAGGATGCCGGCTTGCGCTGGCCAGCTGCGCCGCCCGTTCCAGCAGTACGCGGTCGTGTCGCTCGGGGTGGACAAGCTGCGGCTCGCCCAGCGACAGCGTTCCCGTCTTGTCGAAAACGATTGTGTCCGTTTCCGATATGCGCTCCAGTCCATCGGCTGATTTGATCAGCACGCCCGCCTTCATTAGCCGGCTGGTGGCTGCAACTTGCACTGCTGGGACGGCCAGTGCGAGCGCACACGGGCAGGTGATGATGAGCACGGCGATTGCGGCAGTAAGCGCCGACTCCCAGCCCGCGCCAAGTATCATCCATCCAGAGAAGGTCAAGGCCGCCAGCACGTGCACGGCAGGCGAATAGATTCGTGCCGCCCGGTCGGCAAGGCGCACATAGCGCCCACGTCCCTGTTCGGCGACA
>ERZ795053.6061-NODE-6061-length-12220-cov-4.468146_pt1 | contig 12220 bp, 15 predicted proteins | sample MGYA00375137_ERZ795053 | MGnify/ENA primary metagenome ERZ795053 (study PRJEB30182, sample SAMN05720284) | activated sludge metagenome | isolation source: Anaerobic digester | place: Hong Kong | collected 2014-12-17 ... | reverse complement strand
CAATGTGGTTCCTATCAGCAGGTGAAAATGATCCAGATTGTCCGTTGATCGGGTACGGGGTTGCTTTACCGGGGGGAAACCCGTTAACTTGATGGTTTAATCTCAGCCATGATATCTCGCATTTTCCTGTTGTTCGGCAGTCTGTTTGTCTTCGTTTCCGGGACTGCCCAAGAAGAATCTTCATTGGTCACTCCGCTGAAGGAGGATACGACGGTACATACCTGGGTCGCGCAGATGCCGGTCTTTGACGGGTGCGACCCCATGGATGCCAACGCATATACCTGTACGTTGAAGGAGATGACCAAGTATCTGTTCTCTGCCATCCGTTATCCGCAGGAGTCCATGGCGCGCAACCAGGGTGGTATCGCTCAGGTCGGGGTGGTGATCGACAAGCAGGGCCGGATCAAGACCGCCCGCATCGAGGAGAGTTCAGGCGTGGCCGAGCTGGATGCGGAGGCCCTGCGGGTGATCAAGGCCATGCCCAAATGGAAACCCGGGGTCGACAATGGCCAGGCCGTTCTGGTGGCCATGACCATTCCGGTGAATTTCCGGCCGGAGGCCTATCGGAGGGAATAACCGCATAGCGGGATACCGATCCATCCCTGGTTTCCGTGTCTGCATTCATTCGCGGACAATCGCTCTGGGGATCATCTTCCTGGTCTTGTCTGTTGGTCATCGTTCAAGGATCTGAAAGGATCTGGACAGCCTGGGCACGTGCTAAATGGTTGTTGGGAGGACAGGGTGACAAATGGTATCGGACAAATCCATTATCTTTTCTCCGGTTCTAACAATTCACTGAATAATGAATCAGTTGCTTGCTGCCTGGGTATGGTTGATCCCCAATCTGCTCTTCGCGGGTATTGTCGATACGATATCCATTGAATCAAAGGTATTTGGTGGTCTTCGGGAGGTGTATGTTCATTTGCCGGATGACATGGAATTTCATTCGGATTTAGTCCGATTGCCGGTTATCTATGTGTTGGACGGACAGCATGAGTGGTTTGTAAACCCGGTCACCGATGACATCCGATACCTGCAATATACCTATGAGATTCCCCGGGGAATCACAGTGGTGATCCCCCACCAGGATCGGATGGCCGAATGTGCAATTGGCAAAGGCCTGGACACGAATGAGCCACTTCCATTGTTTACGTTCATCACATCAGAACTGGAGGAATACCTTGAGCCATATCGACCGAATGCGTACCGTCTGATCATCGGGCATTCTCTTTCTGCATCCTTTGCACTGTACGCCTATCAACGGGGTAATGGCTTTTTTACATCAGTGATTGCCCATTCACCCATGGACCATTTGGATGACTTGTTCAGGGAGTTTCATGATCATCCGAACCTCGGTGTGGACAGGGTGTCCATATCTACCGGGGGGGTGGAACATGACAAGGATCTTTTCCATCGGGAAGCATTCGAGAAGGTTGCCTCCAGGTATCCGGAAATCAGGTCAAGAATGACTGTTTACGAGGCTGATGGTGTGGCCCATAACGCAGTGCCAATCGTTTCGAATCCGATGCTGTTGAGCAAATTGTTCTATTCATTCAGCAGGCGATTTGGTCAGATCGCTCAGGTTGATGCGGAGTACAGGCTGGTTGGCCAACCTGATGACCCCGCTGTCGAGTTGGGTAAGATCATCCAGGCATCTACCCTGGGACCATACAGGTATGCTCCTGAAATCGGAGAGATCTTTGGGCTGGCCAGCCGATATCAGAACAGCGGGTTCATGGAGCAGGCCATCGCCGTGTATGAGGTCGGCCTGACCTATTACCCAAAACTGATTGACCTGTACCTTTCTCTCTATCCGCTCTATTTGGAGCAGGATGAACAGCTGGCCCGCAATTGTCTGTTGAAGGCGTATGCATTGATCGGCAACGGACCGGAACCGGATCCGGAGATGGATGCCTTGAAGGAGGAGATCGGAACTGAAATCCGGAACAAGGGATGGTCAACGGATTGAATGATCATTGTGTCCTGGATATCCCCTTAGCTCTCAGGTGATGAGACCAGGGTGTGAGCCATTGGACCGGATGATCGTCCTGTCGAGTTGACGGCTTCATGATTGCCATTCTGGTCTTTCTGTCATCAAGTGGCGAGCCCGCCAAGACCCGAGGATCCATGGAAGGGATGGGTGAAGAGAAAAGTGTATGTTCGAAACCGTTTACGAGATATTATGAAAAATGATCAGCCGCGAATATGGCCGTTCAAGCGTTGGTGGACACCAGGATTCTTGTGTTTCATGTTGGGAAGTTTGTTCTCCTGCACCAAGACGGATTTCTCCTTCTACAGCGGTCCGGGTCAACGACCTGTCTATGTCGATCTGGCCTCAGCGCGCATGATCGGTAACGAGCCACCCCGTCCCGTGATTCGTGGGGGCACGATCGTGTTGCAGGATTCGCTCCTGTTCCAACTCGACTATGGGCAGGGGATTCATGTTTCTGATGTGAGTGACCCCGCGAATCCGCTGGCATTGACGTTTATCCATATCCCGGCCATTACTGCCTTTACCCTCGATGGTGGGTTCCTGTATGCTGACAACTGGCGGGATCTGGTCACCCTGGATATCACCGATCTGCTCCAGGTGGTGGTGCTGTCCCGGCAGGAGAATGTCTTTGAGCCGCTGATGTTTCCACCCCAGTATTCCGGCATTTTCGAATGTGTGGATCTGTCCAAAGGTGCCGTGGTCGGGTGGGAAGACGCTGATCTGATCGACGCACGATGTCAAACTGACCAATAATGCAACCAGAAACAATGATGAATACTTCTGCATCCACCCGGATGATCCTATTCCTCCTCTTCGGCCTGTTCACAGGTGGCCTTTTTTCCTGTGCGAAGGAGAGCAGTCTGGTTCAACCCGATGTGAAATCCGGATCCCTGGCCCGGTTTGTGGTCCATCAGGGTTACCTGTATTCATTGAATCACCATGAGGTGATCACCTTTGCCGTCCAGGCGGACGGTGTGCCGCTGCTGGTCGATCGGCTTCCCCTGGATTACGGACTGGAGACCATTATCGTGTATGAGGGTCTGGTCTATGTCGGAGCCCGCACCGGATTGTATATCCTGGATATAGCCCAACCCGGCAAGCCGGTGATGCTATCCCGCACAGAACGCTCCCAGAGCCTGCTTGGTGGGTGTGATCCGGTGGTGGTCCGCGACTCTTTTGCCTTTTCCACGGTGAAGATCATCAATACCATTTGCGGGCAGACCAATGTCCGCAGCGCGCTGCTGGTCTACCAGGTAGCCGACCCGACAGCGCCGGAGGAGGTGGGCCAATACGATCTGGATGAACCGAATGGCCTGGGCTACAAGGGTGATGTGCTCTTCGTCTGTGATGAGGGATCCGACCGGGTGGTGCTCCTGGATATTGCTGACCCCCGATTTGTCAAGCTGTTGGATATCGAGGTGCCCATTGAGGATCCCATCGACCTGATCATCCATGGTGAGCGCATGGTGGTCGCTACCCGAACAGCCTTCCAGTTTTATGACATCCAGGATATCCAGGATATCCGTCCACTCGGAACGATCAGCAAATGACGCGATGGTGGGGCATCTTCTTCCTGTTGTGCCCGGTGTTCCTGGCCGGGCAGGGTCTATCCGGGCAAGATACCCTACCGGGTGAACCGCCCAGGGTATTGATCAGGACGGATGTGCTGAGGTGGGTCAGTCTGCTCAAGCCGGCCGCCAATATCGGATTGGATGTTGCTGTTGCCCCCCATCATCGACTGGACCTGAGTCTGGGCTGGTACCTGGGTTCAGGTTATTTTGCTGAATTCAACGGGGAAAGCTACCGGGGTCCTCGCCTGCGCATGGGGTGGAAATGGATCGGCTGGATCGATCGAAAAACTGCCTTGTTTGCGGGGCTGGAGGCACGGTATGATCGGATCACGCACCGGGAGTGGGCATATGTATCCCGACAGGGGCAGCAGTACGTGGAGATCTACCTTCGGCATCGCCAGGTGGAGAGCCTGGGAGGAGCCTTCCGGGCCGGGATGCAATTCTATATGGGGCCCACCGGTCGATGGGTTCTTGAACCGGAAGTCCTGTTGGGAGTGGCCCGTCACCAGGTGAGCTATCGGGATCCGGATGATGTCTCTTTTGTATCCGACAATAACGGCTGGTTCGACTTCCGGTTCCCGGAAGGGCAGAGCACGTGGTTCTATCCGGTTCTATCCGTGAATCTCGGGTATGTGATCCAGCCATAACTCACGGTATGAGGCTGACGGCCCTCTTCTCAATCAGATTTCCGACGTTGGGTCCTAGCCCTTTTCCTCCAGGACGGCTGACAGCCCCCGGTCAAGCAGGGCATCCTTCTTGGGCAGGAGGTCAGGTTTTGGACCAGTCTTGACCGTAGCCTTTCCCTTGAAATGGATCAGCAGGGACAGTTGTTCGGCTTGTTCAGGAGTATGGTCCAGGATCTCCACCAGGCATTGAATGACCCAGTCAAACGTGTTGACATCATCATTGTAGACGAGGATCTCGGCCAGGGTACCCGTACCGGTATCCACAGCATCTTCGAGGAGGAGTTCTTCGCTGTCCTGTTGCCAGTTCATGACGCAAAGATAGGCAATTTGGATAGTATGTCCGTCAATTCAGGTCACCGAGGACCTTGCGAACCGCTTCAAAATTAGGGAGTTCACCAGCATTGTCCAGTACCTCGGCATAGCGGACGATACCTTCCCGGTCGATCACGAACGCCGAGCGCTTGGACACGCCGTTCAGGCCGAGGATCCAGTGTTCATAGCAGGCTCCGTATGCCTTTGATGCCTCTTTGTTGAAGTCGGAGAGGAGAGGGAAGTTCAGATTCTGCTCCTCCCGGAATTTGCCCAGGGTAAAGGGCAGGTCAACGGAAATGGCCAGGATCTGGGCATCCAGGTTTTGATAGGTCGCGATATCATCCCGCATGGCACAAAGTTCAGCGGTGCAGACACCGGTGAAGGCGGCAGGAAAGAAAAGAAGGACGACGTTCTTGCCCCTGAAATCTTCCAGGGAAACCATCTGTTTGTCAAACGCAGGGAGAGTGAATGAAGGGGCGGTTGTACCGATTTGAAGGCTCATGTTCCGATTTTTTTACCCGAACAACAATTCAGGGGTGGAGGTTTAGGGAATAGGCAAAATTTGAATGAACTGGGTCACCTGGCGGCGGCTGAAGTTATTGTCCGATACAAGTGTCAGAGTCTGTTTGCCGTTGGGAAAAGGTGGCCCCGGGCATAGACCTTCCACGTTGTCGATATACGGATTGAATCCGCTTTTTCGTCCGGCCTGCAGGTTGTACACCAGCCTCGTGGTTACTGGACGTACTGTGTCAGGGTCCAGTTCGCAAAGACTGCCGACCGATCGGACATCTGTTGCCGCCCGCAGGTCCGCACGAAAGACCAGAATGTCGTTTCCGGTCAGGGGCGACCAGGATCGCTCCAGGCACAGGAGGTGATCGACTTCGTCCCATACAAGGTCGACCAGTCCGTGTCCGTTTTCGGCGAAGTAGAGGTATTCGTGGATGATCTGCCCTGTGCTGATGGAAAGGACGACCAGCCGGAGGGGCTGGTACGGGGGCATCCAGTCGGATGCACAATCTTCATCCTGTTTGAGCATATTTTCCGTAGCCACCATCAGCGCAGATCCATCCGGGGAGATCGCCAGGCTTTCCAATCCGGCATTCGTCCGGATGCCCGTTCCGTTCAGGTCGGGTTGAAAGGCCCTGGGTAACGGATAGCACCGGTCGACCCGACCTTCCAGGTCCATCCGATAGACCGTGGAATTGGCCTCATTGCTCCAGTACAGATGCTTCCCATCCGGATGCAGGCGGATCGCTTCCGGATCGACAGACCCTGGCTCCAGTCCCCGGGTGAAGCTGATCCGGGTTTCGTCGATGACCTCCGGAGCAGCTCCAAAGCTGTCCACCTGCAGCGTATAGAATCGCGCCGGGGCTTTGTCTGATATGCAGTAGTACACCTGGCGGCTGCTGTCGTAGCAAATACCGGACAGACCACCCAATGCCGGACCATCGGGGTCCCAATCATCCTCATCGAGCTGATGGATGACCATGCCGGATGGCGGATCACCTCCGGTCGGGTGATCCATGATCAACCAGCCTGACCCGGCCAGGAGGAGACAACCGGTCACTATACGAAGGAGCAGCATCGGATGGATCTTGGTGCCGAAAGATACATCGTCCTGCTCTTCTCTTCCTTATGGTCGGATCGCCGCAATGGTCTCCAACTGCCGGTAGAGCTGTGCCGCCTCCCGATAACTCAGCGTCTGCTGGCCATCACTCATGGCGCGCTCCGGTTGTTCATGGACCTCGACGATGATACCATCCGCCCCGGCGATGGCCGAGGCCATGGCGATCTTGTCCACGAACGCCCGCACGCCGATACCATGGCTGGGATCGGCGATGACCGGCAAATGGGTCTTCTCCTTGAGCATCACCAGGGCGTTGATGTCGAAGGTATTCCGGTAGGCCTGTTCATAGGAGCGGATGCCCCGTTCGCACAACATGATCTTTTCGTTGCCATGCGAGAAGATGTACTCCGCTGCCTGGAGCAATTCTTCAATGGTGCCGGAGATCCCTCGTTTGAGGAGGACCGGCTTGTCCACCTCGCCCAGGGCATCCAGAAGGTTGAAGTTCTGGCTGTTGCGCGCACCTACCTGGAAGATGTCGACATAGTCGACCATGTCCCCGATCTGTTCGGTCATCATCACCTCGGTAATGATTCGAATACCCGCTTCCCTGGCCTGGTTGTGCCACATCTTCAGGCCGTCCAGTCCCATGCCCCGAAAGCTGTAGGGCGACGACCGGGGCTTGTAGACCCCGCCCCGCATGATCCGGATGCCATTCGCCTGCAGGTGGGCCAGCGTGGAGGCCACCTGTTCGTCCGACTCGATGCTGCAGGGTCCTGCCATGACGATGAGGCTGCCGTCTCCGATCCGAAGGTTGTCCCCCAGGTCGATGGAGGTGTTCTCTACCCGCCATTTCCGGGAGACGAGTTTATAATCGTCACTGACGCGATGGATATCCCGGATGCCTGGCAGGGTGCCGATGCTGCGAATATCAAATTCGGCTTTTCCGACACCGATCAGGTAGTCGGCACTCTGGGTCGTGACCGGGGTGACCTTGTACTGGATCTCTGCCAGTTTGCGGGACAGGAGTTCGCGCTGGGTGTCGGTGATGGTCGGTTCGAGTTGGATGATCATGATGCTGAAGTTGAGCGTTTGGAATATTCAGATGAGGTGGCAGGCTGAGGGCCACGAATGTGCTGCACAAAGGCAGGAATGACCTGACCGAGAGGCTGGCCGCCATCCAGAGCGCGAATGAAGGCACTGCCTACGATGGCGCCGTTGGCATAATGACAGGCGGTGGCATAGCCGGCATGATCGGCGATCCCGAATCCGATCAGTCGCGGATTCCGAAGGTCCATGTCGGCCAGACGGGTGAAGTAGCTGATCTGTTCGTCACCAAAGGCCGAGTTGCCGCCGGTGATGGCCGAACTGGACACCAGATACAGGAATCCAGAGCTGGCGGCATCCAGCTGGCGGATGCGTTCCGGAGGTGTCTGGGGGGTCACCAGGAAGGCGATATCCAATCCGGCCTTCTGGAGCAGCTCACGATACGTCCGGTCAAATTCCACCAGTGGCAGATCGGGTAGGATGAGGCCGTCCACTCCGGCTGTCCGGGCGTCCCGGAAGAAGCGTTCGGCACCGTATTGCATGACCTGATTGAGATACCCCATCAGCACCAGGGGAACATCCGTATCCGGGCGGACCTCCCGGATCTGTTCCAGCAATATGGGCAGGGTCATGCCATTGGCCAATGCCTGCTGGCTGCTGGCCTGGATAGTGGGTCCATCGGCCAGTGGATCGGAATAGGGTATGCCGACCTCGATGAGGTCGACCCCGGCCTGGCTCAATTCGCGAATGATGGTCCCGGTACTGTCCAGGGTGGGATGCCCGGCCGTGAAATAGATATTGAGGATATCCTGCCTCTTTCTGTTGAACAGCGACGTGATCCGACTCATGGCGTGGAGGTTTCAGAGGATTGATCGAGATGTTCGATATAGGTGGCCATGTCCTTGTCCCCCCGGCCGGACAGGCAGAGGACGACCACATCATCCGGCTGGAAAGCGGCGCGGCCAATGGCGGCCAGCGCGTGGGCAGACTCGAGAGCGGGAATGATCCCTTCCAGGCGAGTCAGCTCCAGAGCTCCTTCGAGGGCTTCCTGGTCAGTGACCGACAGGGCCTCCGCCCTTCCCGAGCGAATCAGATGGGCATGGAGCGGCCCGATCCCTGGATAGTCCAGACCGGCCGAAAGGCTGTACGGCTCGACGATCTGGCCATCGTCGGTTTGCATGAGCAGGGTTCGACTGCCATGGATGATCCCTTCGGTCCCCAGCACGGACGTCGCTGCGCTGTGCCCTGAATGAATGCCCAGGCCGGCAGCCTCCACGGCGATCAGGCGCACGTCGGGTTGGTCGAGGAAATGGTAGAATGCCCCGGCTGCATTGCTTCCGCCACCGACACAGGCCATGACCGCATCAGGGTTGGACCGCCCGGTTTGGTCAAGCAGCTGGGTTCGGATCTCTTCGGAGATCACCGACTGGAAGCGGGTCACCATATCCGGATAGGGGTGAGGGCCAACCGCTGAGCCAATGATGTAATGTGTATCCTCCGGGTGATTGATCCAGTCACGGATGGCCTCATTGGTGGCATCCTTGAGGGTGCGGCTGCCACTTGTCACGGGCCGTACCTCGGCGCCGAGCATGCGCATCCGGGCCACATTCGGCGCCTGGCGGGCAATGTCCAGTTCACCCATATACACCACGCAAGGCAAGCCCACCAGGGCACAGACAGTGGCAGTGGCCACGCCGTGTTGTCCGGCCCCCGTTTCGGCAATGATGCGGGTCTTGCCCATTCGCATGGCCAGGAGGATCTGCCCGATGGCGTTGTTAATCTTGTGCGCTCCGGTATGGTTGAGGTCTTCCCGCTTGAGGTAGATCCGGGTGTTGTAGCATTCACTCAGGCGTGGAGCAAAATAGAGGGGTGTCGGTCGGCCGACATAGTCGCGCAGCAGACGATGAAAGTCCTGCTGGAATTCCGGTTCATCCATGATGGCCCGGTAGGTCAGGCGAAGCTGCTCGACATTGCCGTACAGCATTTCAGGAATGAATGCACCGCCAAAGGGACCGTAATAGCCTTCGGTGTCGACGTGGTAGGAGGATGTTGTTAAATCGTGCATGGTGAGGTCTCCAATTGAATCAGGAATCGGGCAAGTCGGTCAGGGTCCTTCACACCCGGTTGGTTCTCAAAGCGGCTGTTCAGGTCGATCCCCACCCATTGGGGGTGGGTCAGGGCGGCCAGTTTGGAAATGTCTTCGGGGCCGATCCCTCCGGCCAGCAGGAAGGGGGTCGTACCGTGGTAGTCCTGCAGGCGTTCCCAGGCAAAAGGGACACCGTTGCCACCGGGGGCATTCCCACCGGTATCGAAGAGGAAGTATCGACACCAGGGTTCATAGGCATCAGTGTCGGGAAAGGCATCGGTCGATACGATGGAGAATGCCTTGATCAGAAAGGGCTGTCGCATGCCGGTTTCCTGGAAGGCCTGCTGCAGCCGGGCGAGATCCTCGGCTGACTCCCGGCCGTGCAGTTGAATACCGTCGAGGCGGAACGCGCGGGTGCGGTCCAGGATCTCCTCGATGGTGGCATCGACGAACACGCCAATGCGCACCATGGTCCGGGGAAGGATTTGCTGAAGGCTGTCCGCCAGTCCATCATCATCACCCACATAGCGGGGTGATGATGGGTGAAAGATGAACCCCATGGCATCCACCGGCAATTCGGCCACAGCACGGATGGCGAGCGGGTCGCGCATGCCACATATCTTGATGATCATGAGTGAATGGTTTGTGGATGCCGGCGTGCGGTTTCGATACGACGAACATCCTGGATGAACTGGCGACAGGCCTGGCCTGGGCGGTCGGTCGTCATGAAGGCTTCACCCATCAGGAATCCCTTGAACCCGGCCTGCTTCAGATCGGCCACCGTTTCCGGCATGCTCAGGCCACTTTCCGAGATCGGGACCATCTCCGACGGAAGGAAGGGCAACAGGTCCATGGATCGTTGCATGTCGACGGAGAAGTCGCGCAGGTCGCGGTTATTGACCCCGATCACCTGGGCTTCCGGACTGATCTTGTCCAGATGGGCTTCTTCATGTATCTCGATCAGGACCTCCAGGCCGAGTGAACGGGCAAAGGCGGTGAACCGGCGGATCTCATCGTAAGAGAGTGCGGATGCCAGGAGGAGAATGGCATCGGCGCCGATGGACCGGGCTTCCAGGATCTGGTATTCGGAGACGATGAAATCCTTGCGCAGGATGGGACAGAAATTGAATTTCCTGGCTTCCTGCAGGTCCGCATTCTTTCCCCCGAAGAAGGTGGTATCCGTCAGGATGGACAGGGCGGATGCGCCGCCCTGCATGTATCCGATACTGACCTCTTCCACCTGGGCATAGCGATTGATATCGCCCTTGCTCGGGCTTTTTCGCTTGAATTCGGCAATGATCCCGATCTTATCCGGTCGGGTGAGGTACCTGGAGAGGCTGACCACCGGGGTATGGAAGTAGATGCTCTGCTCGAGCAGCTTGACGGGCACCAGTTCGGATTTCTGGGCTACTTCTGTGCGCTTGTGGGCAATGATCTTGTCGAGAATGGTGTTCATGGTCCGATTGATTAACCCACCCGGATCGGGGTGGCGGTTGGATGAAGAAGCAGGTGAAGGGAACGCCTGGCATTTCCCCGATGAATACTTTCCCTGGCCAGGTCTACCGCATCCGGCAGGCTGGTATCCGGTCGATGAAGGTTGATGGCCAGGGCGGCATTGGCACAGACCACATCCTCCTGTTCGCGGGGTGCCTTTCCCTCCAGGATGGCCAGGAGGACCTTGGCGGCCTGGTCCGGTTGATCTGGCCCGACCAGGGATTCGGGACGGACGGGCTTCAGGCCAAATGCCGATGGCGGCAGTTGCGCCTGGGTGCCCTGGCGGAAGACCTGGGTCGTGCCGGTGAGACTGATCTCATCGTATCCATCCAGGGCATGGACGACGGCATATTCCTGTCCGGCATCTTGCAGGACATAGTGATAGGTGCGGGCTTGTTCCAAGGTAGCAGTGCCCAGGACGGAGTACCGGGGTCGGGCCGGATTGAGCAGGGGGCCCAGGGCATTGAACAGGGTGGGAATGGCCAATGCCTTCCGCACGGGGACGACGGCTTTCATGGCCGGATGGCAGATCGGGGCATGGAGGAAGGAGATACCGGCATGCTCGAGCTGACGGTTGATGATATCACTGTCCACGGTGAAGGGTACCCCCAGGGCCTGCAGGACATTGGACGAACCGACGGGAGAGGATACGCCAAAGCTGCCATGCTTGATGATGGGTACACCGGCACCTGCTGCGACAAAGGCCGATGTGGTGGAAATATTGAAGGTCTTCTTGCCATCACCTCCGGTGCCGACAATGTCCAGAAGGTCCTGGCGATCGAGCTGAAGAGATACGGCCCGATCGATGAGGGCATCCCGGAAGCCGGACAGTTCAACCACGGTCACCGGTCGCATCCGGTAGATGGCCAGGAAGGCAGCGATCTGGGCGTCCGGGAAGCGCTGGTCGGCAATGCCACCCATCACCTCGCGGGCTTCCTCGCGGTCGAGGCTCTGGTGCAGGAAGAGTTTATCCAACAGTTGTCGCATGATCGTTCTGGTTGCTCCGGCTTGACTGGGCTCCGGAAATATGATGGAAGAATGCGGTGATCATCTGTTCCCCGTCCGGAGTAAGAATGCTTTCCGGGTGAAACTGGAGGCCGAAAACGGGATCCTCCCGATGCTCCAACGCCATGATCTCACCCTGGTCGTCAACGGCGGTGATCCGCAGGCAGTCCGGCAGGGATGCAGGTTCGACCACCCAGCTGTGGTAACGACCGATCTCCAGGGTCTCTGGCAGATGCTTGAGGAGGGGGCTGACCGGTTGGAGGACTGTCATGGGCGTCGCGACTCCATGTCGGGGTCGGATCATATTGCGCAGGGTGGCACCATAGGCCTCGGCAATGGCCTGATGTCCCAGGCAAACCCCCAGGATAGGAATCTGTCCGGCCAGCCGGCGGATCAGTGCAGGCATGATGCCAGCCTCGGAGGGAAGCCCTGGACCGGGTGACAATACAATGGCATCGAAGG
>ERZ795053.6060-NODE-6060-length-12222-cov-6.358264_pt1 | contig 12222 bp, 14 predicted proteins | sample MGYA00375137_ERZ795053 | MGnify/ENA primary metagenome ERZ795053 (study PRJEB30182, sample SAMN05720284) | activated sludge metagenome | isolation source: Anaerobic digester | place: Hong Kong | collected 2014-12-17 ... | reverse complement strand
TAACCGAACGTGACTGGAGTTCAGACGTGTGCTCTTCCGATCTGGTGGGATGACCGTGGGTCGCCGGCCCGCGACCCACGGTCATCCCACCCGAGCCGTATGCCGTGCCGGCGCCGGTCACCCGACGGCTGCCCTCAGGGCTGAGCGTCCTCGCCTACGACCTGCCCGGCCAGTACGTCCTGTCGGTACGGCTCGTCGTCCCGCTGCCGTTGCGGGTCGAGCCTCGCGACCGCGAGGGCGTCGCGACGATCATGGCGCGCTGCCTCGACGAGGGCACCGCGCGGCATACCGCGGCCGAGTTCGCCCGGCTGCTCGAGCGGCGTGGCGTCGCGCTCGGCGCCGGCGTCGGCGACTCCGCCCTCTCGGTCGACGTCGATGTCGCCAAGCGTCACCTCGGCTACGCCCTCGACCTGCTGCGCCAGTGCCTCGCCGAGCCCGCCTTCCCCGAGTCGGAGGTGGCCCGGCACGTCGCGACCCGGCTGGCCGAGATCGAGCAGGAGCGATCGGTCGCCGCGCATCGGGCCAGCACCCAGTTCGCGGCGACCCTCTTCGACCCGCAGGCCCGGGCCTCCCGGCCGACCGGCGGCAGCCACGCGACGGTCGAGCCGATCACCCGCGACGATGTTGTGGCCTTCCATGCCGCCCACGTCGCTCCCGAGCAGGCCACGGTCGTGGTCTCCGGCGACCTGTCCGGCCTCGACGTCTTCGCCGAGGTCGAGCAGACCCTCGGCGCCTGGCGCACCCCCGAGGGCTACGCGAGCCTCGGCCCGTGGCAGCCGACCCAACTGGCGGCTGACCGGCATCGGGTCGTCGTCGTGGACCGACCCGGCTCGGTCCAGACCGAGATCGTCCTCGGCTGCCCCGGCCCCGATCGGCTGGTGGCCGGCGGCTGGGCGCCCTATCCGGTGCTCGGCTTCGTGCTCGGCGGCTCGCCGACGGCGCGGATCGACGCGCTGCTGCGCGAGGATCTCGGCTACACCTACGGGATGCGCTCGTCCTTCCGGCCGCGGCGGGTCGGCGGCGTCTTCGTCGTGTCGGGCAGTGTGCGCTCGGAGGTCACGGTGCCGGCGGTCGTCCACTTGCGCAGGGTGCTGCGCAAGGCCCACGACGGCTTCACCGAGGACGAGACGGAGCAGGGCCGGCAGTTCCTCGTGCGCACGGCTCCCGCCCGCTATGCCACCGCCGACACGGTGGCCGACGAGGCGGCCAGCCTGGCTCTCGACGGTCTGACCACCGACTTCACCAACGACACCCTCGCGCGGATCGCCGCGATGACCCCGGATCGGCTCGATGCGGCCTACCGAGCGGTCATCGACGACACCTGGACGATCGTTCTCGTCGGGGACGCCGACTCCTTCGTCGACGACCTGCGCGAGGTCGTCAGCGACGTCACCGTCGTGCCCAACTAGCCTGGCGCGCAGGCCGATCCGGTATGCCGCGCAATCGGCAGCACCCGGTCTGGGAGCTCACCCTCAGTGCGCGAAGATCAGCGGCGCGAGCGTCTGCCCGAGCAGGTGGACCCGTCCCTCGACGTGCCCGTTGGCAGGCAGGTTGACAGTGACCCCGTCCACTCCGGCAGCGAGCACCGTGGCGACCACCTCGGCCAGCCGATCCGGGGCACCGATGAGCGCCCTGGCCCGGCTGAGACCGGCGACGTCGGGCGGAAGAGTCGCGAACCACGCCTCGGCCTCGGCCACCGCCTGCTCGTGGGTCGGGGCGACACAGCCGCTCAGCTGGTAGGTGACGGTGATCTCAGACCGGTCCCGACCGAGCCGATCGCAGTGGGCCGCAAGGGCATCGAGCTTGCGCGACACCTCGTCGAGGGGGCAGATGATGTTCGAGTCGTCGGCATACTGCGCGACCATCCGTAGCGTCTTGCGCTCGCCACCGCCGCCGATCATGACCGGGATTCGGGACAGTGGCGCGGGGGAGTTGATCGCGTCCCGCACGGCATACCAGCGTCCCTCCAGGGTGGGCCGCCGGCCGCGGAGCATGCCGAGGACGATCTGCAGCGACTCCTCGAGCTTCTCGAAGCGATCGGTGAAGGTGCCGAACTCGAAGCCCAGCGCGTCGTGCTCGAGCTCGAACCAGCCGGCACCGATGCCGAGCTGAGCACGCCCGCCGGAGACGACGTCGAGGGCGGTGACGGTCTTGGCGAGCAAGCTGGGGTGGCGGTAGGTGTTGCCGGTGACAAGCGCCGAGAGACGCACCCGCTCGGTGTGCTGGGCCAGCGCCGCCAGCAGCGTGTAGCACTCGAGCATCTCCTGCTCCGGTCGGCCGAGCATCGGCAGCTGGTAGAAGTGATCCATCACCATGACCGTGTCGAAGCCGCTGGCCTCGGCCTCCTGAGCCTGCCGCACGATGGTGGGGAACAGCTGGGTCGCCGGCGTGTCCGGGTAGGTGAAGTTGGGGATCTGATAGCCGAGGCGAGTCATCGCGCTGCTCCTGTCGCGGGTGGTCCAGACACCCGGACTGTATGCCGTGTCGCTGTGCGCTTCCAGGCGGAGCCTCGGGCAGCTCGTCGTGCTACTCGCCGACCCGCGCTCGCGCTCAGCCCTCGCCGATCCGCTCCAGCACCGCCTCGTGCAGCAGCCCGTTGCTCGCCACCGCATTCCCGCTCCAGCACCCGTCCCGCCCGTCCAGACCGGTGAACCGGCCGCCCGCCTCGGTGACGATCGGCACGAGCGCCGCCATGTCGTAAACCGCGAGCTCGGGCTCTGCCGCGATGTCGACCGCGCCCTCGGCGAGCAGCATGTAGGACCAGAAGTCGCCATAGGCCCGGGTCCGCCAGCACTCGTCCATCAGCGCGACGAAGTCCTCGCGCCGACCTCGCTCGTGCCAGCCGGAGAGCGAGGCATAGGACAGCGACGCGTCCTCGAGCCGGGAGACGCCCGACACGTGCAGCCGCTTGGCCGACGACAGTGACCGCCCGGCATACGCGCCGGAGTCGCGAGCCGCCCACCAGCGCCGACCGAGGGCGGGTGCGGCAACCAGCCCCACGACCACCTCGTCGCCGTCGATGAGCGCGATGAGGGTCGCCCACACCGGCACGCCGCGCACGAAGTTCTTCGTCCCGTCGATGGGGTCGAGGACCCAGCGCCGAGGCCCGTGCCCGGTGCTGCCGAACTCCTCGCCTTCGACGGCGTCTCGGGGGCGGGTGCGCTGCAGCTGCAGTCGGATGAGCTCTTCGGCCGCGCGGTCCGCATCGCTCACCGGGGTGAGGTCGGGCTTGGTGTCGACGCGCAGGTCCTCGGCGCGGAAGCGCGCCATGGTGATCTTCTCGGCGGCGTCCGCCAGGACGTGGGCGAGGCGCAGGTCGTCGTCGTAGCTCACTCGGCCGATGCTCACCCTCCGCACGCTAGCGGACGTCGTGCGCGCGACGCCCCGCCCTCAGCCGGTATGCCGCGGGCCGGCGAGGTCGTGCGTCTCCCGGTGGTCCTGGGCGACGGCGCGCACGGTGGGGGCACGGTCCTTGGTCCGGAGCCGGACGAAGAGCCAGTGCCCGAGGATCACCGCGCCCGCCCAGGCGATGCCGATCGCCGCCCCGGCGAGGACGTCGGTGAGCCAGTGATGACCGAGATAGACCCGGCTCGACGCTACGAGGAGCGCGAAGAGCGCCAGGCCGAGGCAGCTCAGCAGTCGGCCGATCCGGCTGCGCACGTAGAGCAGCACGAGGTAGCCGACGATCGTCACGATGACCACGGTGTTGAGGGTGTGCCCGCTGGGGAAGGAGGCCGAGGTCTCCAGCGGCGGCACCGCCTGATCGAAGGGCGGTCGGGCCCGCGCCGTGAGGGTCTTGCCCCTCGTCGTCATGACGAGCGACCCGGCCGTGGCGATGAGCATGACGACGACGGGGGTCCAGGTCCGCCACCAGCGGGCGAGGGCCAGGACGGTGATCGCGGCGAGCACCGGCATCCACACCTTGCCCCCCAGGTCGGTGATGATCGTCGCGAGCCGGTCCAGCCACGCCACGCGGTGGGCCACCATCCACTGCTGCACCGGCTCGTCGAGCTCGGCTGCCCCGCTTCCCTGCTTCACCTGCTCATAGGTCTCGCCGGTGCCGAAGAGCCCGCCGGCCAGGGCGAGGAAGAGGCCGACGACGGGGATCGCGCCGAGGGTGCGGGCGGTGGGCTTCGTGGCATGCCCCGGGGTGACCCTGCCGGGCGCGAGGTCGGTGGGGGCGATCGAGGGGTCGTCGCCCGTCGGCCCAGCGCCTGCAGGGGAGCGGCTCACTTGGCTCCCACGACCGACCCCCACACCGCTTCCGCGCCGGTGTGCCCGGCCCGGAAGGTCATCCACAGCACCCCGATGGCCGCCACCATCGTCAGCATCACGGCGATCGGCCCCACCCGCCGGTTCGTCCGGGTGAGGGCCACGAGCACCGCCGCGCCGAAGAGCGCCGCCGCAGTTAGCGGCAGCTTCTCGGCGATCTCCTCGTGCGCCTCCACGTTGACGCCGAGCCGGCGCTGCAGCGCCTCACCGCTCTCCTTGGCGACCAGGGCCATCCCGACCAGTCCCAGGTCGAGCACGGCGACCACCCAGGCCCAGCGCTCACGAGGCCCCTTGCGCGCGGCGACGAGCACCGTGACCAGCGCCATGAGCGGCAGCAGCACGACCACCCCGTGAACGACGAGCGGGTGCATCGGCAGTCCCAGGATCGTGTCGAACATCGTGCCTCCTCGCTGGCGTGTCGGCTCACCGTATCCCGCGATCACCGATGATCCGCCGCTGGCGTCGTTGCCTCGTTGGGCACCAAGGCGGCCCGATCGGGCAGCCGACAGTCGACGCGCAACTCAGTCCGGCTCGCCGGAGCGCGCTCGCAACAGCCGGCGCAGCGAGTCCAGACGGGCGGCGCCGGCCGCCCCCGCGCCGCCGCTCGCGACGAACGCGTCCAGCCCACAGTCGATCTCGTCGTGCGTGCAGCCCCGGGGGCAGCCGTCGGTGCCGGGGAGCAGGTCCGGGAAGTGCGAGACGATCCGGGCCGGCTCCACGTGCGCGAGGCCGAAGGAGCGCACGCCAGGCGTGTCGATGACCCAGCCCGTGTCGTCCGGCAGCGCGAGGGCCACCGCCGACGTCGAGGTATGCCGCCCACGCCCGGTGACGTCGTTGACCTGCCCGATCGCCCGGTCGGCTCCGGGGACGAGCGCGTTGACGAGCGTCGACTTGCCCACCCCCGAGTGGCCGACGAGCACCGACACCCGACCGGTGAGCTGAGCTCGCACCTCGTCCAGCCCGACGAGTCCGTGCGGTCCGCGGGCGGTGACGACCGAGGGCACCTGCAGCGACGCGTAGCCGGCGAGGAAGTCGGTCGGGTCGACGAGGTCGCCCTTGGTGAGCACGAGCAGGGCGTCCATGTCCGCGTCGTATGCCGCGACGAGACAGCGATCGATGAGTCGGGGCCGGGGCTCGGGGTTGGCCAGGGCGGAGACGACCACGAGCTGGTCGGCATTCGCCACGAGCACCCGCTCGACCGGATCGGTGTCGTCGGCGCTGCGGCGCAGGACGGTCCGGCGCGGCTCGATCCGCACGATCCGGACGAGCGAGTCCGGCCGGCCGGCCGTGTCGCCGACGACCGCGACGTCGTCGCCCACGACGACCGGATCACGGCGCAGCTCGCGGGCCCGCATGGCGACGACCACCCGCTCGGGCTCCCGGCGGCCGCCTACCCCTGCACCGAGCAGCACCTGGTAGCGACCCCGGTCGACGGAGACGACCCTGCCGACGACGGCATCTGCATGGGTGGGCCGCTGCTTGGTGCGCGGCCGGGTGCCCTTGCCTGGGCGCACCCGCACGTGGGACTCGTCGAGGTGCTCCCAGCTCACCCGCGCCCCTGCTCGAGCATCCGATGCCACAAGCCGGTGAAGTCCGGCAGGGTCTTGCCGGTCGTGCCGATGTCCTCGACGACGACCCCAGGCACGCGCAGGCCGACGATGGCCCCGGCGGTCGCCATCCGGTGGTCGTGATAGCTGTGGAAGCGGGTGCCGCGAAGCGCCCCGTCCGTGGGTGGGGCGATCCGCAGCCCGTCGTCGGTCTCCGTGACCCGCGCGCCGAGGGCGCCGAGCTCCGTGGCGAGCGCGGCGAGCCGATCGGTCTCGTGCCCGCGGATATGGGCCACGCCCCGGATCCACGACGGGCTGTCGGCGAGCGCAGCCAGTGCGGCCACCGTCGGGGTGAGCTCGCTGCAATCGTGCAGGTCGACGTCGATGCCCTCGATCGTGCCGTCGGCAGCGACGGTGAGCCCGGTGCGATCCAGCCGGACGTCGGCCCCCATCGCGTCGAGGATGTCGCGCAGCGCATCGCCGGCCTGGGTGGTGTGAGCCGGCCAGCCTGGCACCCGCACGCAGCCGCCGGCGACGAGTGCCGCGGCGAGGAAGGGACCGGCATTGGACAGATCGGGCTCGACCTCGACGTCAAGTCCGCTGATCGGCCCGGGCTCGACCCGCCAGGTGTTCGGCTCCGAGTCGTCGACGAGTACGCCCGCGTCGCGCAGCGTCTCGACGGTCATCGCGATGTGCGGCTCGCTCGGCACCGGCTTGCCGTCGTGGTGCACGGTGACGCCCTGCTCGTAGCGGGCGCCCGCCAGCAGCAGCGCGGAGACGAACTGTGACGAGGCCGAGGCGTCGATGGTCACTGCGCCGCCGCGCACCCGCCGCCGACCGACCACGGTGAACGGCAGCGCGCCCCGTCCATCGTCGTCGATCTGGACACCGAGGCTGCGCACGGCCTCGAGCATCGGGCCCATCGGCCGGCCGCGGGCCTGCGGGTCGCCGTCGAAGCCCACCGGACCGTCGGCGAGCGCGGCCACCGGCGGCAGGAAGCGCATCACCGTGCCGGCCAGCCCGCAGTCGAGGTGCGAGGGGCCGCGCAGCAGCTCAGGGGCGACCTCCCAGTCGCCCGGGTAGTCCGCCACGTCGGTGATCTCGGTGCCGAGAGCCCGCAGTGCCTGCGCCATGAGCAGAGTGTCGCGAGAGCGCAGCGGCGCGCGCAGCCGGGATCGGTCGGCGGCCAGCGCGGCGAGGACGAGGTAGCGGTTGGTCAACGACTTGCTGCCGGGCAGCCGCACGATGGCATCGAGCGGGCCGGAGGCAACCGGCGCCGGCCAGTCGTCGGTCGCCGAGAGACCGCGTGACCCGGTGGCGCTCAGGCCCGGGCCTCTCGAACGTCGGCGATCCGGGCGGCGGTCTGCTCGCGCAGACGGCGGGCATGCCAGGCGACGCTCGGGTTCCCGTCGGTGTCGACCGCCGCGAGCAGCAGGCCACCGAGCAGCCCGAGGTTCTTGAGGAACTGGGTGCGCTGAGCTGACCGCTCGGCAGGGTCGCTCTTGGTCCAATAGGCATGTCCGGCAAGCGTGGTCGGCACGAGCGCTCCGGCGAGCAGCGCGGCGGCCGGCCGAGGAAGGCGGCCGGCGCCGAGCAAAGCGCCGCCGACCAGCATCGCCACGCCGTTGGCGCGCACCAACATGACCTTGTCGTCGGGCAGGCCCAGCATCGGCACCAGCCGGTCGAGCAAAGGAGCCGCAACCTGCGCCCGGGCACCGGGATGCTTGACGGTGTCCAAGCCCTGCACGACGAAGATGGAGGCGAGGAGGGGGCGGGCCAGCGACCGGATCATGGCTCTACCGTAGTTGCTGCCCAGACTGTCTGGTGAGCCCCGGCGTCCCGAACCGGCCGCTGTCGGCCGGCTCGTTCGTTCCTCACTCGCCGGCGCGGCCTGGGACGCCTGTCGCATCTGTCGGCGTCCCGAACCGGCCGCTGTCGGCCGGCTCGTTCGTTCCTCACTCGCCGGCGCGGCCTGGGACGCCTGTCGCATCTGTCGGCGTCCCGAACCGGCCGCTGTCGGCCGGCTCGTTCGTTCCTCACTCGCCGGCGCGGCCTGGGACGCCTGGCTACCGCTCGGTGTCGATCTGCACGACGGTGAGCCGATGCACGATGGTGGCCCGCAGGGAGGCCGGTGCGCTCACCGGCTGGCAGGACCGCTTGACGACGAGCTTGACCATCTGGTCCAGGTCGTACTGACGCAGGCACTCGGCGCAGGTGTCGAGGTGAGCGGAGATCGCGGCCTGGTCTCCCGGGGTCATCTCCCCGTCGAGGAACTCGAAGACCCGCAGCAGCGCCTCGGAGCACTCCATCGGCGAGTGCTGGCCCGAGCCGGGGTGGCTGACCTCGCTCACGACCGCTCCTCGCTGCTCGGACCGTCAGCCGGATCGGCACTGCCGGCACTCGGGACACCGTCGGCACCGGCGCCCCGGACGAAGCCGCGCTCGACGGCATACTCGGTGAGCAGGTCGCGCAGCTGCCGGCGCCCGCGATGCAGCCGCGACATCACCGTGCCGATCGGCGTGTCCATGATCTGCGCGATCTCCTTGTAGGCGTAGCCCTCGACGTCAGCGAGGTAGACGGCCAGCCGGAAGTCCTCAGGGATCTGCAGCAGCGCCCGCTTGACGTCACTGTCGGGCAGGTGATCCAGCGCGACGTCCTCGGCCGACCGGCCACCCGACGACGAGTGGGAGTCGGCCCGGTGCAGCTGGTAGTCCTCGATCTGCTCGGTGTCGGCCTGCTTGGGCTCGCGCTGCTTCTTGCGGTAGCTGTTGATGTACGTGTTGGTGAGGATGCGGTACATCCACGCCTTGAGGTTCGTGCCTGGCTGGTACTGGTGGAAGGCGGCATACGCCTTGGCGAAGGTCTCCTGCACCAGGTCCTCGGCGTCGGCCGGGTTGCGGGTGGTGCGCAGCGCCGCGGAGTAGAGCTGGTCGAGCAGCGGCAGCGCCTCGCGCTCGAAGCGGGCCCGGCGCTCGGTCGGCGTCTCGGTGGCCAGGTCGACGGGCTCCGGCACCGCGCTCGACTCGGCATCGCCGGCCGCGAGATCCTCGGTCGGCTCGATGTCCTCGGTCGTGTTCATCGCGGCCCACGGTAGCCGACCGACCGACGTGCCGACGGCCACCGCCGGCCCGACGGGGCCGCGCAGGTGGTCGGCGAGCACGAACATGCCGGTCCCAACACGCCCGACCGCGGGGTTCATTCCCCCGGTCCGACAGCCCACCGGCAACGGGTATGCCGCCCGCTCACCCGAGCGCGGCCGTCACCGCCGCCTCGACGGCACCGGCCGAGCCGGCAGGAATGGTGTGCGTGCCGGTGACCGGGTGCAGCCCGGCGAGGTCATGCGGCAGACCGGCAACGGCGGCGGCGATCTCGGCGGGGGAGCCGAACGGGTCGGCCAGCCCCTGCACGACGTGCACGGGGAGACCGGTCGTGACGACACCCCGCAGCTCGTCGTCGCGGGGCCGATCCGGTCGGCCCGGCGGATGCAAGGGGAACGACAGACACAGGACGCGCTCGGCGCCGAGCGCGTCGGCGGTCCGGCAGGCCACCCGCGCGCCCGCGCTCCGGCCGGCGACGACGAGGGGTCCACGCACCGTCGCGAGCGCCCCGCCGCGGCTCCGCACCGCCGGCACCACCTCGGTCCACGCGGCGTCGAGCACCGGCGGTCGAGCCGCCACCCGGCCGCCCGCGACGAGCCACGGCTGCTCGACGAGAGCGACTGCCCACCCGGCCCGCACGGCCGCCACCCGGGCGGCGACCAGGTCGACGGTCGTCAGGCTCGGTCCGGCGCCGTGCCCGAGCGCGACCACCCCGCGGGCTCGGGCAGGTCGCCAACAGTGCACTCGCGCAACGCCGTTCGCGGTCTCGACGGTCATGACCTGTTCGGCGCCAGGGTCTGGACGGGAGCGGCGCGGGGCGGGCGGCATACGAAGTGCTCCTTCAGTCCCCGACGATCTCGCCGGTCGTCGGGTCGACGACACCGTGCAGCGACGCGGCGGGTGCGGGGTCGAGCAGCTGCGGGCCGTTGTTCCGTGAGCCGTTGACCGCGGTCGTCACGGGGTATGCCGCGAAGCGCCCGGGCTGCGCGAAGGCCAGCAGCGCCGCGACCTCGTCGGGATCGGTCATCGCCGGGTCGAGCCAGCGAGCCCAGTCGGCCCGTTCGAGGACGAGGGGCTGCCGGTCGTGAATGCGGTCCAGACCCGGCTCGGCGGCGGTCGTCACGATGGTGAAGCTGCTCAGCCAGCCGAGCGGGTCCTCGGGATCGGCGACCTGCGGGTCCCGCCAGAACTCGTAGAGCCCGGCGAAGGCACACACCGCCCCGTCACCCCGGTGGATGAAGAAGGGCTGCTTGCAGGGCTTGCCCTTGGCGTCCAGCGCGGTGGGGGAGACCTGCCACTCATACCAGCCGTCGGCCGGCACGAGGCAACGCCGGGTGAGCGCGGCCTTCGCGAAGGCGCCCGTGCCCAGGACCGACTCGGCCCGGGCGTTGATCATCCGCAGCCCGACCTTGGGGTCCTTCGCCCAGCCGGGCACCAGCCCCCAGGTGAGCAGCCGCAGCTGCCGCACCGGGTCGGCGTCGCGGTCGGTGCGTGGTGCCCGGGTGAGCACCACCGGCGCCTGCTTGGTCGGCGCGAGGTTGAAGTCCGGCGTTCCCGGCGGGGGCTGCTGAGGTGCCGCCAGCACGCTGCGCGTGGGCTCGTCGGTCGCGTCCAGCTCCACGTCGAGCTCGAGGATCAGGTCGGCCTGATCCTTGCTCGCGGCATACCGTCCGCACATTCGCCGGCCTGGGCCCGGGTGCCTCCGGGGCGGTCAGGCGTTGGGACGCCGACCGTGGTTGGCGGAGTTGCTCTTACGGCTGCGGCGCTTGCGCGAGCGCTTGCTCATCGGTGCTCCTGGTCATCGTCGTGCTGGTCGGGATCGCTGTCCTCCACGACCTCCGGCGGGTACGCTCCGCCTGCCGGGTCGCGAAAGGCTCTGCATTGTCGCACAATCGAGTGACGGCCCACGCCGTCCCGCGCAGTCTCCCGCTCTCCCGCGCACCCGAGGAAGGTCGCCCATGACCGCCGTCGTCCGCATCGTCGAGGCCATGCTCTCCGTGCCCGCCGCGCCGCTCTGGATCGGTCCTCCCACGCGTCCCACGCGCTGACGCCCACCGCCGCGCCCGCGGCTCGGTGACTCTCGGCAACGCTCCGCTGGCCTTCGTGCACCGCCCACCGCCGCGCCCGCGGCTCGGTGGCCCAGATCTCTCCCCATGTCCCATCCCCCACCGGCGGCACCGCCGCCACCAACCTAAGGAAGAGCCCACCATGAAGACCTTCTCCAAGATGTTCGAGGCCATGCTGTCCAAGCAGACCACCCCCACCTGGGGCGGCCAGGGTGCGCCGACCTCGTGGCACGGCTGGGACCCGCGGGGCGCCGACGTCACCGGCTGGCACGGCTGGGACCCGCGCGGAGCCGATGTCACCGAGTGGCACGGCTGGGACCCGCGCGGCTGACCGGAGCCTCGGCTGGCACAGCTAGCCTTCGGGCATGACGAGCACCAGCGACGGGCCGGGGGGCCGACCGCGGTGGCTCGTTCCGGCCTTTATCGCCGCGACCTGCGTCCTCGCCGTCGTCGTCATCGTGTTCGCCTGGGTGGTCGGGGGACCACCCCGCGACATGGTCGCGCTCGTCGTGCTGGGGCTGCTGTCCATCGCGAGCTGGGCTGTTCGCGTACCCCTGCTCGCCCGGGTGAGCGTCGCGGCCGGGAGCATCATCTCGCTCGCGTCGCTCGTCATCGTCGGCCCCTTTGCGACCGCGCTCGTCAGCGGGGTGTCGATGGCGCTCGAGATCGGCCATCGACCCGTCCGGGTGCGGGTCTTCAACGCCGCCATGTCGGCCTTGTGCGGCGCAGTCGGCGGCTTGACCTATCTGCTCGCCGGTGGCCCGCAGGACATCGACGTGCTCACCGGGCCGGTGCCCTTGCTCGTGCGGGTGGGCCTGCCGCTCATGGTGGCCAACCTCGTGCAGAGCCTGCTCAACTTCACCCTCCTCGGCGGCATCGTGTGGGCCGACCGAGGCACGTCCTATCGCCGCTTCGTCCAGTCGATGCTGCTGACCTCGGGACTGGCCCAGATCGGCTACGGCGTCATCGGCTTCCTCTTCGTCCTGCTGTGGGAGCCGGCCCGGGTGGGACCGTTCAGCGCCGTCCTCATCCTCATGCCCCTCTTCGTCGCGCGCTGGGCCTTCGTCCAGTACGGCGACGAGCAGCGCGCTCACGAGCAGACCGTGGCCGCGCTGGTGGCCGCCGTCGAGATCCGCGACCCGTATGCCGCGGGGCACAGCGAGCGCGTCGCGCGGCTCTCCGAGCAGATCGGCGAGCAGCTGGGGCTCGGCGGGGGAGCGATCACGACCTTGCGCTATG
>ERZ795053.6059-NODE-6059-length-12224-cov-5.439642_pt1 | contig 12224 bp, 11 predicted proteins | sample MGYA00375137_ERZ795053 | MGnify/ENA primary metagenome ERZ795053 (study PRJEB30182, sample SAMN05720284) | activated sludge metagenome | isolation source: Anaerobic digester | place: Hong Kong | collected 2014-12-17 ... | reverse complement strand
CGCTCGCCTTTGTCCGTTTGGGCCTTGTTGAATTTATTGAATTCGGCGATAGGGATGTAGACCTCGCCGCGCACTTCGATGCGCTCCGGGGGGGTGAGATCGTTTGATTTGGCCGGAATACGAAGAGGAATATTTTTGATGGTCCGTACATTGGCCGTCACATTTTCGCCGACCGAGCCGTTACCTCGAGTTGCGCCCCGGACCAGAAGCCCGTTTTCGTAAGTCAGCGCGATGGCCAACCCATCGATTTTCGGTTCGACCACAAACTCCAGATCGGCTGTGGTGACACCTTCCGGTAGAATCCGACCGACCCGGGCCAGCCAGTTGCGCATGTCATTGTCATCGAACGTATTGCCCAGACTGGTCAAGGGAATAGGATGGGTCACCTTTTCGAACTCGCTGAGCGGCTCGGCCCCGACGCGTTGGGTGGGCGAATCCGGCGTGACCAGCTCCGGCTGGGCGGCTTCGAGTTCGCGCAGTTCGTTCATCAACTGATCGTATTCGGTATCGCTGATGATCGGGTCATCGAGCGTGTGGTAGCGATACAGGTGATAGTTTATTTGATCGCGTAATTCAGCTAATCGGATTTCGACATCGGCCATGATCTCTCCAAAAAAATAGGCATCGCCATTGCAAGCGATGCCTATTATAGGGCAAAACTGCCCAGTATCAACTGTTAGTTACCGCTTTGTTGCTCCAAAGCTTCGGGCGGCAGGCTGGGTTCGAGGAAATCTTGGACGACCCATCCTTCATTTTGATCTTCATCGCGAATATACCACCAGACAAAATCTTCCTGATTTTCGTCGGCCTCAGGCCCTTTCAGAATTAAGACGATGCTGTCTTCGTTAGCCACGGTCAGTCGGGCGTTGTTCGTCCCCGGCCCAGATCGCATACTGACGCCGGCTCCCTCCGTTCCGATCACTTTGGCGTACACATCCGGCGCTAATGCGGCCGGTAGGGTCGGCACAGGGGTAGCGGTTGGGGGCAGTGTTGCAGTTGGTTCTAAGGTGACAACAGGCGGAATGGTGGGCGACGCTACGGCTTGTCCCGGCGTCGCTTCGGCCACGGCTTCGGTGGGAACCACGCCGGGGATAGTGCTAGGCGTGGGGGTAATGGATTGTTTTCTGATAATATTGAGCACACCCAGTCCGACCAGTCCAATGACAATCAGGCCGGATAGCGCTCCAATTAAAATCCACGCAATCGGAAAACCGACTTCCGCGGATTGCACTTCTTCCAGGCGACGCGGGCGGCGTGTCCTGCGAGTTTTTTGATCCCAATCAGCCATACTTTATTTTTCTCCAATATTGAGGATGGTTGTCAACTATTATACTTTTTTGGCGAGTGAGGCTTCAGTTTTGCGTGACGCGGTTGAACTTAAACGGCCTTCGTAATCAAGAGAGTCAGATCATCCGGTTGTTCTTCCCCGTCCCGGAACTCGTCGATGTCGGTCACAATAATGTTAGCCAACTCTTTGGCTGGGCGATGCCCTTCTCTGGTAACGATGGTCTGAAGCCGTTCCAGGCCGTACATTTCTTGGTCATCAGGCCGCGTAGCATCGGTTACGCCGTCGCTGTAACAAACCAGGATATCGCCTTTTTCAAAAGAGAGGCTTTCTTCTTGGACAATAAGATTGGCAGCAAACCTAAAAAGCGGCCAGGCGCATCCAACAGCTCGATCTCTTGCGTTGCCGCCCGATAAAGCACCGGTCGATCATGCCCGCCCCGAATATACGTCATCGACCGCGTGGTGTAGTTGAGATTGGCGTAGAAGGCCGTTACGAACATCTCGGCCGTCGAGACTTTGAGGAGTAGTTCGTGAACCTGATGGGCAATTTCGGTGGTAGAGAGGTGAGCGTGAGCCTGACTTAAGAATAGGGCCCGAACGACGGCCATGTAAATCGCCGCTTGCACACTTTTTCCCGACGCATCGGCCATGACAATCCCCACATTTTTATCATCGATGGGAATAACATCGTACAGGTCGCCGCCGATTTCACGGGCAGGTCGGGCGATGGCGGCAAATTCAAAGTTGGGAATTTCGGGAAACGAGGTCGGTAGGATGCTTTGGTGAACGATGGCCGCAATTTCCAGATCGCGCTTCATCCGTTCTCGGCGGACTAATTCGGCTTGCGCGGCTCGCAAGTTGTCCAGAGTCCGGCCCAATTCATCATTTTTGAGTTGGAGTTCGGCAATAGTGATCTGGTCGGTGTCGCGCACGCTGCGGGTAATGCCACGCATAATGGCTCGGGCCACCGAGGGATTGCGGGTCAGGATCATATCCAAGGTGGTTTCATGAATTTCGAGCAGCTTACAGTCTGAGATGGCGTGAACCGTGGCGGCCCGAGGCGCCCGATCGAGTACGCCTAGTTCGCCGAAAAATTCCCCACGCCCCTTTAGACCCAGAAACTGCTCGCCTTTATCCATCTTTTTGGTAAAGGCGACTTTGCCATCCTGGATAATATAAAAAACTGGCTCCAGTTCACCTTCGCGGCAAACAATAGAGCCGGCTTCATATTCGCTTTTATTGACCGCTTGAATTAAAACGTTGAGATCGTCATCGGGGAGTATTCCCAGTGCAAGCTCTAGTGCGGCACGGATTTCATCATCCAAAGGTTTGCCTCATTTTTACCACTCAGTAACTAACTCACGCGCCATATTTTCTTCACGAACCGACTCTAATCCACGGATGCGGCACTCTTCAATAATCGACTCAACCCGATCAATTATCTGCTGAGGAGAAAGCGGCTTAACCAAATAGTCAACCACCATCGGTCCGCAATCAAAAGCCATGGTGATTTCTCGGTGCATGCCTCTGGCGCTAAAGAACACCACGGGAATATCCGGCCGCTCTTTGGCGATAGTACGAGCCGCATCATAGCCGGTAGTCATGGGCATACGTGAGTCAAGAATTATCAGATCAATTGGTTCCTCGCGCACAATCTGCACAGCTTGAGACCCATTAATGGCTTCGTGGACCTTGTGGTTTTTTTGCCGGAGGGCATAAGCAAATAACTCGCGACAATCTCGATCATCTTCGGCGTAAAGAATATTAGCCATATTATTTATTCTCCGCGGCTAGAGCTAACATTTTACTATTTTGTGGAGTCTTAAGCAAACCTGTTTGTCAAAGAGCAGGTATTTTTTCAAATGGAAGTATAACACAGTTTTTTGAGCGTTACAATGACCATCTAGTCCCTTGACATGTGATAAATGATGTAACCTGTTTGTATTACCTCAATTATTTATGTCAACTTAGGTTTAATGAACTTAAAATTTTTCTGGCAAATACACCAGATCATCCCAGAGCTTAGAGGGAACACGACCGAACCTATTATCCGGCAATGAAAATGAAAATGTAACGGAGCGACAACGCTTGCTTTGTCACACTGACCGTCAGGTCAAAGTTTACTTTGACGCTCCAAGCCCTTATTTTCAGAGAAGCAGTTGCTTCACTTTTTTGCAGTTGTGTACTATAATCAGCCTGCCTTTTAGAGGACTGAAAAACATTTGGAGAAAAGAAATGGATCTTGAATCAGCCAAAACAAAGCGCGGTCTAGCGATCGGAGCGGTCATCGGAGCTTTGCTTGGAGCCGGCGGGGCGTACTTACTGATGACAGCGCCCAAAGAGGCTGTCCCCGGTGAAGACCCCGACCCCATTACCGCCGGCGATATCATCAGCTTAACGGGAGCTGCTGCCGTATTGATCCGAAAGATTGATGATTTTCGGCGTAAAGCCTAGTGAATCTTCTCATAACTTAGAAAAATAACAACGGATGCAGAGATAAACGGATAGAAAAGGATAAAATTAGTTCATTCCTGATCCGTTGTTGTACGCTCCGAAAGATTGAAATGTTACACCATCACCTTGAAAAAGCAATGGCGAAAGGAAACTATCACCTACCCGTATGGATAATAAAGTTAAACCCAATGTAAAGAAAGTGGTACTGGCCTATTCCGGTGGCCTGGATACCAGCGTGATCGTCCCCTGGTTGAAAAATAACTACAACTGCGAAGTCGTTTGCATGTGCGCCAATTTAGGCCAGGCGGAAGAGCTTGACGGCTTGGAAGAAAAAGCCCTGGCTTCCGGAGCCAGCAAATGTTATGTTGAAGACCTGCGCGAGGAGTTTATTTCCCAATTCGTTTTTCCGACGCTACGGGCCGGGGCGGTCTACGAGCGCAAATACTTGTTGGGAACCAGCTTTGCCCGGCCGATCATCGCCCGGCGGCAAGTAGAAATTGCCGAAATCGAAGGCGCCGACGCTGTTGCGCACGGAGCCACCGGCAAAGGTAATGACCAGGTTCGCTTCGAACTGACCTACCAAGCCTTAAATCCCAAACTCCAGGTCATCGCTCCCTGGCGTGAGTGGGACATTCGCTCGCGCGAAGACGCGCTGGATTATGCCGCCGAGTACAATGTACCGGTCTCTGTAACCGAAAAATCGATCTACAGCCGCGATCGGAACATCTGGCACTTGAGCCACGAAGGCGGTATCTTGGAAGACCCCTGGCTTGAGCCGGAAAAGGCCATGTTTCAACTGTCTGTCGATCCCGAAGATGCCCCCAATCAGCCCGAATATATTGAGATCGATTTCCAGGAGGGGATCCCCAAGAAAATTAATGGGGTGGCCCGTGGTCCGATTAGCCTCATTACCGAACTCAACGAAATCGGCGGGCGGCACGGCGTGGGGCGGGTCGATCTGGTGGAAAACCGGCTGGTGGGTATGAAAAGCCACGGGGTATACGAAACGCCCGGTGGTACGATTCTATTGGAAGCCCACCAGGGGCTGGAGCAGATTTGCCTGGATAAACTGACCCTTCATTATAAAGATATGATCGCCCTCAAATACGCCGAACTGGTTTACAACGGTTTGTGGTTCACTCAACTGCGCGATGCGCTGGATGCCTTTGTCGATGTCACCCAGGAACGCGTCACCGGTACGGCCCGATTGAAACTTTACAAAGGCAACGTGACATTGGTCGGCCGACGGTCGCCCTACAGTCTTTACCGCGAGGATTTTGCTACATTTGGCGAAGAAGATGTCTACAATCAAGCCGACGCCGAAGGTTTCATTAAGCTCTTTGGCCTGCCGCTCAAGGTAAATGCCATGCTGGGCCTTGAAGGCGCGCGCCGTGGTCGGCACGAAGAACCGGACTACAGCAAATTCAAACGGGATTAGCGGGATGTCACAGCAGCTCTGGGGCGGACGCTTTAGCGGCGCAACCGACGCGCTTATGCGCAAATTCAATGACAGTATCTTTTTCGACATCCGGCTATGGGAGGCTGATCTGGATGGCAGCATGGCTTACGCCAAGGCGTTGGCCAGGGCGAGCGTGCTAACCGAAGAGGAAGCCGATATTATCCAGGATGGCCTGGATGAAATTCGCGCCGAATTTTCCCAACGGCGTTTTGAGCTGAAAAGTGGTGATGAAGATATCCATTCGGCGGTTGAGCGCCGGCTGGGCGAGCTGATCGGCGATTTAGCCGGCAAACTCCACACCGGCCGCTCCCGCAACGATCAGGTCGCCACCGACACCCGGCTCTGGCTCAAACGGAAGCTGGTCGTCCTGCGGGAGCAGCTCGATACGCTGCAAGGGGTGATTGTTAGCCAGGCCATCACGCATCTCAACGTGATTATGCCTGGCTACACTCATTTGCAGCAGGCCCAACCTGTTCGCTTTTCGCATTGGTTATTGAGCTATGCCTGGATGTTTCAGCGTGACAAAGAACGCTTGGACGACCTGACCCACCGCGTCGATGTGCTGCCGCTGGGGAGCGGGGCGTTGTCGGGTAATCCCTTCAAGATTGATCGCGTTTTTCTGGCTCAAGCTCTGGGCTTTGCGGCGCTGACGGCCAACAGTATGGATGCCGTCAGCGACCGGGACTACATTGCCGAGTTTCTCAGTTGGGCCGCGATCACCCAACTGCACCTCAGCCGGTTGGCCGAGGACCTCATCATCTACAGTAGCCGTGAGTTCGGTTTTGTCGAGCTTGACGACGCCTACTCGACCGGCTCCAGCCTCATGCCCCAAAAGAAGAATCCCGACTCGCTGGAGTTGATACGGGGTAAAACCGGGCGGGTGGTTGGCTCGCTGACCGGGCTGCTGACCACGCTTAAAGGCCAGCCGTCCACCTACAACAAAGATTCTCAGGAAGACAAAGAGCCGCTGTTCGACACAGTCGATACTCTGGGTATGACCCTGCCGATTGCGGCCGGAGTCATCAAAACGCTCAAGGTCAACCCTGGTCGTATTTACGACGCGATGGACAGCCTTATGCTGGCAACCGAGCTGGCCGATTATCTGGTTGACAAGGGGCTGCCGTTCCGCGAGGCGCATCATCTGGTGGGTAAAATAGTGCAGCAGGCCATCGCTATCGATCAGCCCCTTTACTCCTTTCCTCTGGCCGCTTACAAAAAATTCAGCGATCTGTTTGACCGCGACGTTCACGAACGACTGACCTTTAATCGCGCTGCCGACCGCCGCGACAGCCTGGGTGGGACCAGCGAGAATGCCGTCAAAGCTCAGATCGAACTGCTCCGCGATTTAATTGAGTTTGACTTCGATGAGGAGGTCGCAGATTAGCGTTTAAGTTATGGTTAAGTTCCTCTTGACAAAAATCTGATTTTGGTGTAATATTTTAATATTAAATCGTTGAAGATTGAATTGAATTTATGAGTACACATTATCAGGGAACAGAAACCGAGCGCGTAGCTTTAGACGCCTATATCAAACTATCACGGGCGGCTGACGCGGTTTCAGCTCGGATCAATCACCATTTGAAAGAAGTTAATCTGACCATCAGCCAATTTGGCGTTCTTGAGGCGCTCTACCATCTGGGGCCGCTGCATCAAAACGAACTGGGCGAAAAGATATTGAAAACGGGCGGCAACATGACCTTGGTCATCGACAATCTAGTCAAGCGAGGTGTGGTCTGCCGCGAACGCGATGAAGATGATCGTCGTTTCATCACCGTCCATTTAACCGAGGCCGGTCAGAACTTAATTCAGGACCTTTTTCCGCGCCACGTGCGGGTAGTGGTCCAGGAAATGGGCGCATTGACCCAAGAGGAACAAGCTCAACTGGCTGCCCTATGTCGTAAGATTGGTTTAAGTGAACCCGTCTAATACGCGTAGTAAAAAGTTTTTTGCTGAATAATTTGATATTAAACGATTGGGTATCGATTTAAACTAAAGGAGAGCAATAAAATGCAACCCATTCAAGGACTTCATCATATTACTGCACTAGCCCGGAATCCGCAGACGAACGTCAATTTCTACCACAATGTTCTGGGCCAGCGATTAGTCAAAACCACCGTCAACTTTGACGATCCCGGAACCTATCATTTTTATTATGGCGATAAAGTTGGCACGCCAGGGTCGATTATGACCTTCTTTCCGTGGCCCATGGCCGCTCGTGGGGTACGGGGTAACGGCGAGGTTGGCGCATCAGCCTATTCTATCGATGCCGGTTCGGTTGACTTTTGGCGCAATCATCTGGCGTCGAACGGGGTGACCGTGGGTCAGCCGGAAACTCACTTTGGCTACGACGTCATTTCGTTTGAAGACCCGGACGGGATGGCGCTGGAACTGATCGTTAAAGACGGGCCGGCCACATATCAATTTTGGGAAGACGGTCCTATTCCGGCCGAACACGCGCTGCGGGCGTTTCATGGCGTAACGCTGTGGTTGGCCGAAGCCGAACGAACCGGCGCGCTGTTAACCGAGCAAATGGGCTACGAGTTGGTCGGTCAGGAAGGCAACCGCTGGCGATTTAAGGGCGCATCTGATGACATTGGCTTGTATGTCGATATCCTGGTTGATCCGAAACGCCCGGCTGGGCGGATGGGCGCTGGTTCGGTCCACCACATCGCCTTCCGCACAAGGGATGACTCGGAGCAGTTAGAGTACCAGCAGCAGTTAGCCCAAGCCGGTTTAGGCGTGACGCCGGTTAGAGATCGCCAATATTTCCGCTCGATCTACTTCAGGTCGCCGGGCGGGGTGTTATTTGAAATTGCGACCGATGCGCCGGGGTTTGCGATCGATGAGCCGGTGGAGACGCTGGGGCAAAGCTTGAAACTACCGGCCTGGTACGAACCCCGCCGCCGGGAAATCGAGGCCATTTTGCCGCCGTTCACGATCAAGCCGGTGGAAAAAGTGAGACAAGCAGAGGTGATCAATGAGTAACCAGGGCCTACCGCATCGAGGACAACCGGTTTATACGGCCGGACAGCCCTTAAATGAAGCCAAAGCCGCGATGATTCTGGTCCACGGTCGCGGCGCCACCGCGCCGAGTATCCTGGAATTGGCTAATGCGCTTTATCATCCCGATTTCGTTTATCTTGCGCCTCAGGCGGCTAACAATACCTGGTATCCGAACAGTTTTCTGTCGCCGATTCCTAGCAATGAGCCGGGCCTGTCGTCCGGACTGGCCGTACTGGGCGATTTGATCGCTCAAATTGAGGCCGCCGGCATCTCGGCCGAGAAAATCGTACTGGCCGGGTTTTCGCAAGGAGCCTGTCTGGCGTCGGAATTTGTGGCGCGCAATGCGCGTCCCTACGGTGGATTGCTGGCCTTTAGCGGCGGGGTGATTGGACCGCCGGGTACGCCGCGCAATTATGAGGGATCGCTTGAGGGAATGCCGGTCTTTGTGGGGTGCAGCGACTCCGATTTTCACATTCCGGTGGAGCGGGTTCACGAATCGACCGCTGTCTTTGAAGCGCTGGGCGCAGCCGTTACTGAGCGTATCTATCCAAATATGGGGCATACGATCATTCAGGACGAAATCGATCAAGCTCGTGGAATTGTTGAAGGGGTTGTGACCGCCTAGCGGTCAGAGGTATTTAGAGGAGTCCAATTTCGTTTTTGGACTCCTTTTTTATTTCGGGCAGATTATGAATTAATGAGCGGTGATGAATTGCCCTTAACTCCGTTTGATATATTGGCTGCCATCGGTAATGTAAAGAAAAAAATGCTGCCCTGATCCGGTTCGCTCTGGACGCCAACTTGACCACCCAATTTTTCAACGATACGTTTGACAATTGACAGTCCCAGACCGTGACCTTTAGTACCCACCCGGTTGAGCCGATTGAACTCGATAAATAAATGGATCTGATCGGCCTCCGACAACCCCGGCCCGCTATCGCGAACCCAAAAGCAAACCATATTACTTTCATCCAGATTGGCGCCTAATTCTAGTTTGGGCGGGCTGCCCCCATATTTAAGACCGTTCGTGATATAGTTAGTCCAGACCTCTTCAACCCAGGGCGCGTAGCCCAAGGCGGTCGGCCAGATCGGTGGCACACTTATTTCAGCCTGATACTCTTTAATCATCGGCTGCAACCGTTCCTGAACTTGTTCAATGATGGCCGTCATATTAAGCGGTTGGTGCTCGGTTTCATTTTTGCGAACCGTGGCTAACAACAGCAGTTCATCAATAATACTCACGGCCTTTTTCCCCGCCGATTTAATAATTTGCAAGCAGTCGTTCAACTCCTTGGGACTCACCGCTTCCGGGTCAAACAAGAGAAAATCGGTATAACCGATGGCCGTACTCAATGGATTTTTGAGATTATGAGCCACTGTATGAGCAAAGGCATCCAGTTCCTCATTTCGTTCGCGCAGAATAGTCTCGATGAGTTTACGTTGGGCAATCTCCTCCTGCGCTTCCTGATAAAGGCGGGCATTTTCGATGGCGATGGCCGCAGCGGTGGCAATTGAGTCAACCAGCGACAATTCATCCTCGGTAAATCGACCCACTTCCGTATCGACCAAATTTAATACACCGATTACACCTCGGCGGGTGCGCAGCGGAATACTCAAAATGGAGCGAAAATTGATCCCTGATTGCTGGTCAACCATCCCAAAATGACGGCTGTCCTGTTTAGCATCCGGAACGAGCAAACTTTGCCCTGTCTGCGCGGCCCAGCCGGCCAGCCCCTGCCCCTCCGCCAATCGCCAGCCGATCACCGTTTCAGCCCCCGCTCCGATGGCATGCTGGCAGACCAACTCGCCGGTTTCCGGAATGCGCAGCCAAAATGAGGTTGCGGTGATATTTAACAAGTTGTGAGTGCCGCTTAACACAATTTCGAGAACCTGCTCTAACTCTAAAGTCGAGGTAAAAAGTTGGCTGGCTTGACTAATTAAGGCCAGTTCTCGGTTACGTTGTTGTAGAATTTCTTCAACACGCTTTTGTTCAGCGCCAGGTTGTTTCAGTTCAACTCTATTTTTTGCCGTATGACTCATAATTCCTGTACCTGAATAATAAATCCGGTACCCAGTCTCTGAGAAACATCTTATTACAACCCGTCAAACTGTGCAAGCGAGCCGGCTGCGAGTCGATTAGTGACTCCCGTTGAGCAAATGTTCGGCAATTTTAGCTGATGATAAAACGCCCGGCAGCCCCGCACCGGGATGGGTGCCCGCGCCAACAAAGTAAAGATTTTCGAACTCCTCCGAGCGATTGTGCGGCCGGAACCAGGCCGACTGGGTTAAAATAGGCTGCACCGAAAAAGCCGAACCGAGATAGCTGTTAAGCGTGTTTTGAAAATGCAGTGGGTCGATATAATGCTCGGCGATGATGTTTTCCTCTAGATCGGGCAAGTAATTCTCCTCTAGAAAGCCGATAATGCTGTCTCGATAGGGCTTGGCCGCCTGAGTCCAATCGACCGGTCCGCCCAGATGTGGCACTGGCGCGAGCACGTAGAAGTTTTCGCAACCTGTCGGCGCAATGGACGGATCGGTGATGGTCGGCATGTGCAGATAGAGTGAGAAGTCATCGGCCAGCACTTTTTTCTTGAAGATGTCGTCCAGGAGGCTTTTGTAGCGGCGACCCAAGATGATGTTATGATGGGCCAGCCCCGTATCGGTGTAACGGCGCTTGGTACCAAAGTAGATGACAAAAAGCGACATACTGTATTTCATTCGTTTGATTTTGTGATCGGTATATTTACGGCGGTACTGCGGTGGAATCAGATTGAGATACGTAAAGGCCACATCGGCATTACACACAATATCGTCAGCTTGGTGGATCGAGCCGTTATCCAGGCGAATGCCGGTCACCCGGCGGCGGTCGTTGATCAGGATTTCGTCAACGGCAGCATTGAGATGAATTTTGCCGCCTAACTCATTGAACAGCCGGCCCAACGCCTCGACAATGGCTCCTGTGCCTCCCAGTGCATAGTGAATGCCCCACTCTCGCTCCAGATAATGGATCATGGCGTAGATGGAGGGCGAGTCGAACGGGTTGCCGCCGACCAGCAGTGGGTGGAACGAAAAACAGCGCCGGAGGAAGTCGTCCTGGACGAATTGGGCGGCGTACTTATAGACGCTCAGGTAGGATTGCAGCTTGATCAGATCAGGCGTCACTTTGACCATATCCAGCACCGATAGAAAGGGTTTGTCGGCCAGTTCGACGAAGCCCTTCTCAAAAATGGCTTTGGTGGTACTCATAAATTTTTGGTAGCCGGTGACATCGGCCGGATTCCATTTTTCTATCTGGTCCAGAATGAACCGTTCGTCGCCGTTGTAGTCGAAGGCGCGGCCTTCGTGATTGAATATGCGGTAGAAGGGATCGCACGGAACAAAGGTGATGTAATCTTCGCGGCGTTTGCCGGCCGCTTCAAAGAGTTCGTCAAAGAGAAACGGCGCGGTGATCACGGTCGGCCCGCCATCGAATTTGAAGCCGTTTTTCTCGTAAACATAGGCTCTGCCGCCCAACTTGTCTCGCTTTTCGAAAATTTCGACATCGTAGCCCTTGGTCGCCAGCCGGACTGCTGCCGCTAAACCGCCAAAGCCGCTGCCGATGACAATGATCTTTTTTCTCATGAATAGCTGCCTTTATTGAATTGAATGTGTTTACTTTGCCACCAGATGCCCGGCAGCATTTTTACCTTAATCCACTTGTTTACATAAGCGCGCCGAGTAAATATGTCATAATCGTGCCGCTCGATGTCGTCGAGAATTCCTTCATACAATTTGGCCGCCGCCGCAATCGCCAGGCGTCCGCGGGGATCGAGCAAGGCAATCCCAGGCCGTGCTTCAGCGTAAAGCCGCCGATTACGTTCAATCTGAAAACGCATGAATTTCCGCCAGCGGCCATCGACCTGACCGAGCGCCAGATCGGCTTCGGTTAAATCAAAGGCGGCCAACTCGGCCAGCGGTAGGTAGATGCGGCCGGCCTGCCAATCTTCGGCCACATCCCGCAAAATGTTGGTTAATTGGAGGG
>ERZ795053.6057-NODE-6057-length-12225-cov-5.798603_pt1 | contig 12225 bp, 11 predicted proteins | sample MGYA00375137_ERZ795053 | MGnify/ENA primary metagenome ERZ795053 (study PRJEB30182, sample SAMN05720284) | activated sludge metagenome | isolation source: Anaerobic digester | place: Hong Kong | collected 2014-12-17 ... | reverse complement strand
ACCGGGCATGGCCGGAGCGGCCTCGTCCTCGGGCTTGTCGGCGACGATGGCCTCGGTGGTGAGCAGCAGCGACGCGATCGACGCCGCGTTCTGCAGCGCCGCCCGGGTGACCTTGGCCGGGTCGATGACGCCGGCCTTGAGCAGGTCCTCGAAGTCGCCGGTGGCGGCGTTGAGGCCGATGGCCCCGCTCTCGCCCTCCACCCGCTGCACCACGACGGCCCCCTCGAGGCCGGCGTTCTGGGCGATCATCCGGGCCGGGGCGTCGAGCGCGTTCCAGACCGAGCGAGCGCCGGTGGCCTCGTCGCCCTCGAGCCCGTCGACGGCCGTGGCGACCGCGGCGCGGGCCCGCACCAGAGTGGTGCCACCGCCGGGCACGACGCCCTCCTCGATGGCCGCACGGGTGGCCGAGAGCGCGTCCTCGATGCGGTGCTTCTTCTCCTTGAGCTCCACCTCGGTGGCCGCACCGACCTGGACGACGGCCACGCCGCCGGCCAGCTTGGCGAGGCGCTCCTGGAGCTTCTCGCGGTCCCAGTCCGAGTCGGTCTCGTCGATCTCGCGCTTGATCTGCGCGATCCGGCCGTTGACGTCGTCGGCCGAGCCGGCGCCCTCGACAATGGTGGTCTCGTCCTTGGTCACCACGACCTTGCGGGCCGAGCCCAGCAGGTCGAGCGTGGTGCTCTCGAGCTTGAGGCCGACCGTCTCGGAGATGACCTGGCCGCCGGTGAGGGTGGCCATGTCGCCGAGCATCGCCTTGCGGCGCTCGCCGAAGCCGGGGGCCTTGACGGCCACCGAGTTGAACGTGCCGCGGATCTTGTTGACCACGAGGGTGGCGAGGGCCTCGCCCTCGATGTCCTCGGCCACGATCAGCAGCGGCTTGCCGGTCTGCATGACCTTCTCGAGCACCGGCACGAGGTCCGACACGGCGCTGATCTTGGACTCGGTGAAGAGGATCAGCGGGTCGTCGAGGACGGCCTCCTGGCGCTCGGGGTCCGAGACGAAGTACGGCGAGAGGTAGCCCTTGTCGAACTGCATGCCCTCGGTGAAGGCGAGCTCGATGCCGAAGGTGTTGCTCTCCTCGACGGTGACCACGCCGTCCTTGCCGACCTTGTCGATGGCATCGGCGAGGACCTCGCCGATGGCCTTGTCGTTGTTGGCCGAGATGGTGGCGACCTGGGCGATCTCGCTGCGGTCGTCGATCTCCTTGGCCTGCTCGGCGATGGAGGCGACCGCGGCGGCGACGGCCTTGTCGATGCCCCGCTTGAGGGCCATCGGGTTGGCGCCCGCGGCGACGTTGCGGAGGCCCTCGCGCACGAGCGCCTGGGCCAGCACGGTGGCGGTGGTGGTGCCATCACCGGCGACGTCGTTGGTCTTGGTGGCCACCTCCTTCACCAGCTGGGCGCCCATGTTCTCGTAGGGGTCCTCCAGCTCGATCTCGCGAGCGATGGACACGCCGTCGTTGGTGATGGTCGGGGCGCCGAACTTCTTCTCCAGCACCACGTTGCGGCCCTTCGGGCCGAGGGTCACCTTCACGGCGTCGGCGAGCTTGTTGACGCCCGCCTCGAGGCCACGGCGGGCCTCGTCGTCGAACTTCAGGATCTTTGCCATGGTGCTCCTCTTCAGCTCTCGACGATGGCGAGCACGTCGCGGGCGTTCAGGATCAGGACGTCCTGGCCGTCGACGGTGATCTCGGTGCCGCCGTACTTGGAGTAGACGACGGTGTCGCCGACCTTGACGTCGACGGGGATGCGCTTCTCGCCGTCCTCGTCCCAGCGGCCCTCGCCGACGGCCAGGACCTCGCCCTGCTGGGGCTTCTCCTTGGCGGTGTCGGGGATGACCAGGCCGCTGGCGGTGGTCTCCTCGGCGTCGCCGGGCTTGACGATGATGCGGTCTTCGAGCGGCTTGAGAGCCATCTGCGCGCCTCCTGGGCGGTCCGGTTCGTCCGTGCCACGCCCGACCTGGGCGTTAGCACTCCTCTGTTGCGAGTGCTAACCCTACGGCGCGCCGCCGCCGATCGCAAGCAGTCGAGGCGGGAGAGTGCTAACCGGGCGGGCCGGCGGGATCAGCCGAGCAGCGGGAGCTTCAGGTTGGGGTCCGCGCCGTGGTCGAGCGGCGTCGGGCCGTCGGCCCCGAGGCGCCACCAGGCGGCCGCCGCCACCATCGCCGCGTTGTCGGTGCACATGGCCCGGCTCGGGAGGAAGCCGTGCACGCCGTCCTCCACGCACGCGGACAGGAACCGCTCGCGCAGCAGCGAGTTGGCGGCCACGCCGCCGCCCAGCGCCAGTCCCTTCGCCCCGATCTGGCGGGCCGCTCGGCGCGCTTTGGCGACGAGCACGTCGACCACCGCCTCCTGGAACGAGGCGGCGACATCTGCGGTCGCCGCCTCGGGGTGCTTGCGCACGTGGTTGATCACCGCGGTCTTCAGGCCCGAGAACGAGAAGTCGAGCCCCTCGGCGTACATCGCGCGCGGGAAGGCGATGGCGTGGGGGTCGCCCTCCATGGCGATGCGGTCGATCGCCGGGCCGCCCGGGTAGCCGAGGCCGAGGTAGCGGGCGACCTTGTCGAACGCCTCGCCGGCGGCGTCGTCGAGCGTGGAGCCGAGCAGGCGGTAGCGGCCGTGGCCCTCCATGGCGACGAGCATGGTGTGGCCGCCCGACACGAGCAGCACCACGAGCGGCAGCTCCAGCGACGGGTCCTCCACCAGGGCGGCGTAGAGGTGGGCCTCGAGGTGGTTGACGGCCACGAAGGGCACGCCCCACACGAGGGCGAGGGCCTTGGCCGAGCTGACCCCGACCAGCAGCGAGCCCACGAGCCCGGGCCCGCTGGTGGCGGCCACCGCGTCGAGCTCGGCGCCGCCGAGGCCGGCTTCCACCAACGCCTCGGCCACCACCGGCGTGAGCAGGTCGACGTGGGCCCGGCTGGCGATCTCGGGCACCACCCCGCCGAAGCGGGCGTGGATGTCGACCTGGCTGGACACGACCGAGGAGCGGACCTGGTGGCCGCCCACCACGACGGCGGCGGCGGTCTCGTCGCAGCTGGTCTCGATGCCCAGGATCTTGGTGCCGGCGTGGATCGGGAAGCCGAGGGTGGAGGGGACGGTGCTGGTCATCGGGCCTCCCCGATCGCGGGGTGGACGGGTCGGGACGGGTGCGCGGGGTGCGTCGGGCGGGCGGGCTCGACGCCCTCGCGCCGGAGGTCGGGGAGCCGGGCGCCCACGGCCGCGAGGCGCGCCGCATAGGCGTCGTCGCGCACGTCGTGGGCCCACATCACCAGGGCGTCCTCGTGGTTGTCGGCGTAGTACGCCTTGCGGACCCCGGCGGGCGCGAAGCCCAGCTCGCGGTAGAGCGCCTGGGCCCCGGCGTTCGACGCCCGCACCTCCAACGTGAGCTGGTTCGCACCCAGCGCGAGGGCGCGGTGCACCAGCTCGTGCAGCAGGGCTCGACCGATCCCGGCGCGCTGCTCGAGTGGGTCGACCGCGACCGTGGCGACGTGGCCGTCGTCCGCGATCATCAGCAGCCCGGCGTAGCCGACCACCCGCTCGCCCCGGCGGGCCACGACGTAGGCCCGGCCCCGGCGATCCAGCTCGTCCTCGAAGAGCCGCTTCGACCAGGGCCGCGGGTACACCTGCGCCTCGATGGCGAGCACCCCGGGGAGGTGGCGCCGGCGCATCGGCGCGAGCACCAGCGGGCCTTGCGTCGACGCGGCGCTCACGCGCCCTCCCGGACCGACCAGTTGATCTCGGCGTCGGGCTTGCGGAGGTACAGCAGCTCCACCTCGTGGGGGCGGATCCAGTCCTCCCGCAGGGCCTTGGCGTGGGCGAGCTGCACCAGCGAGCGGGCCGACGGATACGCGTGGTCACCGCCGGCCACCTCGATGCCCGGACGCTCGGTCAGCCGCTCGGCGTAGCGGACCGCGCCGTCGCCGGCGAGCAGGGTGTCGCCGGGCTGGGCCAGCAGCTCGGCCGCGAGCTCGTCGGGCGTGCCGACGGTCGGTTCGCTGACCCGCTGCACGCCACCGGGCACCTGGCGGTAGAACGCCCAGAACACCTCGTTGCGCCGGGCGTCGATCACCGCGGCGATGCGGCGGTCGGCGAAGCGCAGCGGGAACGCCAGCAGGTCGAGGCTCGACACCGCGATCATCGGCACGCGCAGCGCCTGGGCGATCGCCTTGCCCGAGGCGACGCCGACGCGCAGGCCGGTGAACAGGCCCGGCCCGTTGTCGACGGCCACGCAGGAGATCTCCGACAGCTCGATGCGGGCCTGGCGGCACACGAACTCGATGGCGGGCGTCAGGTTCTCGGCGTGGCGCTTGCCCCGCGCCGAGTGCGACGAGGCCAGCACGCCTTCGTGGCCGCCGATGGCGCAGCCCACCTCGGCGGTGGCGCTCTCGAGCCCCAGGATCAGCATCGCTCGCCCTCCTCGTCGTCCTCGGCGCGCCACGGCCCGATGACCTCGCCGAGCAGGCGCTCGCGCGCCGGCCACGACCCACCGCTCGGGCGCAGCTCGAGGATGCGGTCGTCGTCGCCCTCGCCGAACGAGATCCGCACCTCGAGGTACTGGTCGGGCAGGGCCGGGAGCACGGCGTCGCCCCACTCGACGAGCATCACCGCCTCCTCGTCGAGCATCTCGGCGAGGCCGAGGTCGGCGACCTCCCTCAGGTGCTCGAGCCGGTACACGTCGAGGTGGTGCATCGCCAGGCGCCCGCCGGTGTGCTCGGCCACGATCGTGAAGGTCGGGCTGGTCACCCGGCCGGGGATGCCCAGGCCACGGGCGAAGCCCTGCGCGAACGCGGTCTTGCCGGCCCCCATCTCGCCGGCGAGGACGAGCAGATCGCCCGCCCGGACCACCGCGGCGAGCGACTCGGCGAGCGCCTGGGTGTCGACCGCCGTGGACGTCTGGGCCACGAGCCGCCGATGCGCGCTCACCGGCGGTCCTCGCAGGGCGCAGCGGCGACGGGGACAGGGGTGCGAGGCACGCGTCGATCGTAGTGATCGCCGCGGCGATCCCGGTCCGCCCGCCGACCGCCCCGGCCCCACCCGTTCCCTGCGCCGAACCCGCGCCACCAACGCACGAACCCGGCGAAGAACCCCGAGCCGCAGGACGCACGACGTTCCCTGCGCCGAACCCGCGCCACCAGCGCACGAACCCGGCGAAGAACCCCGAGCCGGAAGGGCACGGGCTCCCCCGAGGCGACGCCGCCCCGGATGGGTCGCCGGCCGTGAGCGACGGAGGCGTCGACGATCCATCGAGGCATGACGTCGAAACCACCGCCTGCCTCATCGCCGCCACCGCCACCGCTGCCACCGCCATCGGCCTCGCGACGCCTGCGGGTCGACGGCCGGGAGGTGGGCACGGTCGAGGTGGCGACCACGCGCCGCGCCCGGGCTCGAGGCCTCCTCGGCCGCCCCGCACCCGACGGGGCCCTGCTGCTCCCGCGCACGCGATCGGTGCACGGCGTCGGCATGACCTACCCGATCGACGTGGCCCGGCTCGACGCGGCCGGCGTCGTGGTGCGCGTCGATCGCCTCGCGCCGGGCGGGCTGCTGCTCCCCTGCCGCGGGGCGCACCACGTGCTCGAGGCGGCGGCTGGCGCGTTCGCCTCCTGGGGGCTCGGGCCGGCGAGCCAGCTCGAGGTGGCGCCGGCGGCGTCCGTCAGGACGGGTCGCCGGCCGCCTCGACCTCGGCGGCGGTGACCGGTCCGGCCTCGGCGGCCACGGCATCGGCCACCGACCCGGCCGCGCCCTCGATGCGAGCCACCAGCGCGTCGATCAGCTCGGCCAGCTCGTCGGGCCGCTCCTGCATGAGCTGGTGGCCGGCCTTCGGCAGCACCACGAGCTCGGCATCGGGCAGGAGGTGGGCGAGGTGGCGGCCGGCCGGGACCGGCGTCAGCAGGTCGCGGGTGCCGACCACCACGAGCGCCGGCGTGCGAGTGGCCCGCAGCGCAGCCCGGGCGTCGTGCTCGATGAGCCCGGCGAGCGACGGGACGAGCGCCTCGGGGACCAGCGAGCTGCCCATCTCGGCCACGAGCGCCACCGCCCGCGGGTGCGGTCGCTCCCCGAAGGCCAACCGAGCGGCTCGCTCGGTGACCGCAGCCCGAGCGGGGAGCGATCCGCCCGAGTCGAGCAGGCCCTGGCCTTGGGCCACGAGGGCTCGGGCGCCACGGTCGAGGCCGGGCGGGATCACCTGGTGGGCACGGGTGGCGACGAACACCAGCCCGGCCACGCGGTCGGCCAGGACCTCGGGGTGCTGCCCGCAGAACTGCATCACGGTCATGCCGCCCATCGAGTGGCCGACGAGCACCGCCTCGTGCAGGTCGAGACCGACGAGCAGCGTGGCGAGGTCGTCGGCGAGGCGCCCGATGCCGAACCCGTCGGTCCCGGCCTGCGACTCGCCGTGGCCGCGGAGGTCGACGGCGATCACCCGGTACCGGTCGGCGAGCTGGTGGAGCTGCGGTGCCCAGACGTCGTGGCGCAACGTGATGCCGTGGAGCAGCACGAGCGGCCGACCTCGCCCGCGCTCGACGGCGTGGACGATCCCGCCGTCGGGCGTCGGCAGGCGGTGGTGGACCACATCGGCCGGCAGGTCGAACAGGTCGTCGTCGACGCGGCGCCGCGCCCGCCCCGGATCGGGGGTGATGGGGCCGCCAGCGTCGCGTGGGTGGGTGGCGCGGTAGGCCCCCAGCGCGGCGGCCCCGATGCCGAGCAGGGCCGCGCCGCCCACGACCGCCCGGCTCGGCCTCACGACGGCTCCCGGTAGCGACGTGGGACGCGCGGGCTGATGGCGCACACGACCTCGTAGGCGATCGTGCCCAGCTGCGATGCCCAGTCGGCGGCGGTGATCTCCAGGTCGCCCTGGCGGCCGATGAGCACCACCTCGTCGCCGACCTCGACGGGGTCGTCGCCGCAGTCGACCAGGATCTGGTCCATCGTCACCGATCCGGCGATCGGCCGCCGTCGGCCACCGAGGAGCACCGATCCGCCGAGCTCGCCCAGACGCCGCGGGAGCCCGTCGGCGTAGCCGAGCGGCACCGTGGCGATGGTGGTCTCGCGCTCGGGCCGGTACCGCAGCCCGTACGAGATCCCCTCGCCGGCCGCCACCCGCTTCACGTGCGAGGCGCGCGCGTGCAGCGACAGGGCGGGGGTCAGGGGCAGGCGGCCGGCGAGCGCCGGGGACGGGTCGATGCCGTAGAGCCCGATCCCCACGCGCACCAGGTCGCGCCGGGCGCCGGGGTGGTCGATCGCCGCAGCCGTGTTCGCGGCGTGCTGGCACGGCACGTCGATGCCGGCCCGGGCGATGTCGCCGAGCACCGCGTCGAAGCGGGCCAGCTGGACGTCGGTGAAGGGGTTGGCGGGCTCGTCGGCGACCGCGCAGTGGGTGAACGCGGAGGCCAGCTCGAGCGCGGCATCGGCGTCGACGGCCTTGGCCAGCCCCACGGCGTCGGCGGGCTGGGCCCCCACCCGGTGCATGCCGGTGTCGACCTTGAGGTGCACCCGCACGCGCGGACCACCGGCGCGTCGAGCGGCGGCCGCCCCCAGGTCGCGGATGCCCTCGTCGGTGTACACGGTGGCATCGAGGCCGTGGGCGACGAGGTCATCGAGCTCGTCGGGCGATGCTTGCGACAGCACCAGCACGCGCGCATCGATCCCGGCCTCGCGCAGCTCCGCCCCCTCGGCCACCAGCGCCACCGCGAGCAGGTCGGCCCCACCGGCGAGCGCGGCCCGCGCCGAGGCCACCGCGCCGTGGCCGTAGCCGTCGGCCTTGACCACCGCGCACACCCGGGCCGGGCTCGATCGGGCCACCAGCGCCGCGGTGTTGGCCGCGATCGCACCGAGATCGACCTCGGCCCAGACCGGACGCACCGCGCGACGCTCCTAGCCCTCGGCGGGGGCGGCGTCGTCGGACAGGATCGCCCGCAGGATGTCGGTGCGCGAGACGATGCCCACGAGCTGCCCACCGTCGACCACCGGCAGCCGGCTGACCTTCTCGTCGTGCATGGACGTGGCGGCGTCCTCCACCGTGGCGTCGGACCCGATGGTCACCGGCTCGGGGGTCATGACGTCGGCGACGGTCGACCCGAGGGCCCGACGGAGGTCCTCCTCGAAGTGCCGCTTGGACGAGGGCAGCTCGAGGGTGGCGCCGAAGAGCGACAGGATCGTCGGCACGTGGAGGGTGGTCTCCTGGACGATGAGGTCGCCGGTGGAGAGCATGCCGACCACCGAGCCGGCATCGTCGACGACGGGCGCGGCATCGATGCTGCGCGCCACCAGGCTCGACATGGCGTCACCCACGTTGTCGTCGGGGCGGAACGTGAGCACCTCGGTCGTCATGACCTCAGCGACGGGGGTGGAGCGTGGCAATCGGGCCTCCGGCGACAGCAGCGAGCGCGGCCGGGAGGTGGTCGACCAGGTCGCCGGCCACCAAGCCGCGAGACCAGGCTAGGTCGCCGGCCCGAGCGTGCAGGAGAGCGCCGGCGGCGGCCGCCTCCGGGCCGGCCATCCCGACGGCGAGCAGCGCGGCGATGACCCCGGTCAGCACGTCGCCCGTGCCCGCCGTGGCCAGCCGGGCATCGCCCGCATCGACCGCCAGCACCTGGCCGCCGGGCTCGGCCACGAGCGTCGTCGGCCCCTTCAGCAAGACGACGGCGCCGGTGGTCCGGGCCAGCTCGCGCGCCTCGGCGAACCGGTCGGCCCCGGGCCCTCGCCCCACGAGCGACCGCACCTCGCCGTCGTGGGGGGTGAGCACCACGGGGCCGGCGTCGGCCGCCCGGCCCGCCACGCACGCCGCGGCCTGGTCCCCGAGCGCCACCAGCCCGTCGCCGTCGACCACGGTGGGCACGGGCGCCGAGCGCACGAGGCGGCGCACCTCGTCGGTGGTCGGGGCCGACCGGCCCAGGCCGGGGCCGACGGCCAGCGCGGCGAATCGGGCCAGGTCGCCCGCCACGGCCTGCGCCCAACCCTCCGCGGGGAGGGGGTGCACCACGACCTCCACCGGGGCGTCCACCGCCGTCGCCGCGCCGGGGCACGAGAGCCGCACGTAGCCGGCGCCGGCTCGCTGGGCCCCGCCGCACGCGAGGCGGGCCGCCCCGGTCATCCCGGGCGAGCCGGCCACGATCCACACCGCGGCCTGCCACTTGTGGGCCTGGCGCGCCCTCGACGGGAGCCAGCCGGCCACATCGGCGTCGTGGACGCGATGCGCCGCGGCGCGGGAGGTGTCGAGCCCGATGTCGGCCACGACGACGTCGCCCGCGAGCGCCGCGCCGTCGGCCAGGAGCAGGCCCGGCTTGAGGGCGGCGAAGCTCACCGTTCGATCAGCGGCGAGCGGCCGACCCGAGGCCACGCCGGTGAGGCCGTCGACGCCGGAGGGGATGTCGACGGCGAGCACCGGGGTGGCGGGGTCCCGGGGTCGGGGCGCCTCGTAGGTGCCGCGGAACCCCGTGCCGTACGCCGCGTCGATGATCAGGTCGGCCGGAGGGAGCGACGCGGGGGCCTCGCCGGCGGCGAGGACGGCGCAGCGCACCCCCCGGCGCTCGAGGCGACGGGCCGCCGCCCGGCCGTCGGCGCCGTTGTTGCCCTTCCCCACCACGACGACGACGCGCCGCCCGTAGGCGCCGCCGAGCAGCCCGAGCGCCTCCCGCGCCACGGCGGCGCCGGCCCGCTCGATCAGCTCGTCCACCGGCTCGGGTGCCGCGGCGTCGATGGCCGCCATCTCCTCGGGCGTGACGATGGGCTCCACGCCTCCATCCTGCCCGGCCCGAGCTCACCCCATCCGACCCGCCGCCGCCCTCCCGGTAGGGTCCCGCCCCGTGCCCTCGCCCCGGACGATCGTGCTCCCCGACGGTCGGCGCCTCGCGTACGACGACGTGGGCGACCCGGACGGCGTGCCGGTGGCCTTCCACCACGGCACGCCGGACTCCCGTCGCGCCCGACACCCCGACGACGCGCTCGCCGCCGAGGCCGGCGTGCGCCTGCTCGCCGTCGACCGCCCGGGTATCGGCGGCTCCGATCCCCACCCGGCTCGCACCCTCGGCTCCTTCGCCGACGACCTCGCCGTCCTCGCCGATGCCCTCGACGTCGAGCGCCTCGGCGCCCTGGCCTGGTCGGCGGGCGCCACCAGCGCCCTGGCCTTCGCCGCCCGCCACCCGGACCGGGCCGCCGACGTCGTGGTCGCCGCCGGCCTCGTCCCGTTCGAGGCGATGGCCGAGCCGGGCCTCCTCGACGACGCCGACGGCGGACGCCACCTCATCGCCGAGCTGGGGGCGTCGCTGGGGCCCAGCGGTGCCGCCGAGCTCGCCGTGCCGATGCTGGCCCCGTCACCCTGCGACGACGCCCTCGCCCTCGAGCACGTGCTCGAGGGCGCCGACCCGACCCGCCGGGCCGTCCTCACGTCCATCCCGGGCGCGGCGCGCGCCCTGGCGGACGGCGTGGTCGATGCGGTGGCCCAGGGCCCGGGCGGGCTCCACCGCGAGGTCGAGCTCCAGATCGACGCGCCCGACGTCGACTGGTCGGCGGTGGCCGTCCGGGTCGAGCTCGTCTACGGCGCCCTCGACGCCACCGCCCCACCCGCGTTCGGGCGCTGGTGGGCGCGGGCGCTCCCCCACGCCGAGCTCCGCATCCTGGCCGACGAGGGCCACCTGCTGGCGCTCACGCGCTGGCGGGAGCTGCTGGCGACCGCCGCTCGGCGCTGAGCGACGGCCGTCAGCTCGGCGGTCGGCCGATCAGCGGGCGACGACGACCGCCTCGGCCATCGACGCGGTGTGGGTGAGGCTCACCAACCAGCCCGACACGCCGAGGTCGGCCGCCAGCTCGAGGGCGCGACCGGTCACCACCAGGCGGGGGCGGCCGCTCCCCTCCCGCACCACCTCGACGTCGTGCCAGTCGATGGCACCGAGACCGACGCCGAGCGCCTTCATCGCCGCCTCCTTGGCGGCGAAGCGCACGGCGAAGCGCTCCGCGGGATCGTGCGCCGCCCGGGCGTACGCCCGCTCCCCGTCGGTGAACAGCCGGGCCTCGAGGGTGGGCGTGCGGGCCAGGGCGGTGCGCATCCGGTCGACCTCGACGAGGTCGACGCCCACGCCGATCACGAGCCCCGGCGGTTGTCGACGAACGCGATGCCGATGATGACGAGCGAGATGAGGAACACGGCGATGACGATGATCACGAGCTCGGCTCCTCGCCGGCCCGCCAGCGGTCGGCGAGCACGTTGACCGGCGTGGTCAGGACCTCGACCGGGGGCAGGACGCCGAGCAGGTCGTCTCGGAAGGTGGGCTCGGTCTCGGTGACCGCGTCCTTCAGGGCGGCGTACCGACCTCGGTAGGACTCGAGCACCGAGCGCATCCGAGCCGAGGCCAGCGCCTCGGCGAACCGCACGTGCAGCAGGGTGATCCCGGTGCACTGGTTGCCCTTCACCTCGGGCACGAGCACGAGGCTGCGGCCGTCGGAGCGGCCCACGGCGACCGTGACCTCGCGCTCGGTGGCCACCCGGTGCTTGGTGCCGCGCAGCAGCGGGTTGCGCTCGGTGCGCAGCGGCAGGTCGCGAGCGATGCCGCCTCGATCGACGACGACGATGGTGGCCTCGCCCTCGGCCACGTCGCCCTCGATGCGATAGCGCGTGTACCCGGTGACCTCCGCAACGGCGGCGTCGAGGCCGGCGAGGGTGCGCAGCGCCTTGTAGCTGAGACGGTCGCGCGCGGCGCCCGCCGCCAGCGCCTCGCGGACGAGCGGCACGTCGAGGAGGCTCTCGTCGGAGCGAGAGATGCCGACCGTCACCGTCTTGGCCTGGTGCTTGATGGCGTCGACCGGACGGGTGAGCTCCTCGATGGCGGCCGTCAGGGCGCTGGTGAGGTCCTCGACCACCACGCTCGGCGTGCCCACCCGCCCGTGCTCCACCTGGTAGGCCTCGAGCGGCGCCAGGCCGGTGGCGTACCGGAACATCGAGGCGAGGCGCACCGCCGTGCCGGCCTCGAGGCTCCCGTTGTAGGCCCCGCTGCGGAGGCCGTCGTGGAAGCGGCCCGAGATCGGCTCGAGCGTGGGCCGCAGCCCGGCCAGGAGGCGGTCGCCATCGACGATCGTGGGATCGGACACGGCGTCTTCGATGGCGCCGCGGGCCTCGCGCAGCCCACGGGCCTGGGCATCGATGGCGAGCGCGGCCTCGTAGCCGAAGAGGTGGCCGGCCACGGTGGTGAGCACGAACGCCAGCTCGGGCCGGACGCTCGGCACCGAGATCACCCGCA
>ERZ795053.6056-NODE-6056-length-12226-cov-11.905760_pt1 | contig 12226 bp, 10 predicted proteins | sample MGYA00375137_ERZ795053 | MGnify/ENA primary metagenome ERZ795053 (study PRJEB30182, sample SAMN05720284) | activated sludge metagenome | isolation source: Anaerobic digester | place: Hong Kong | collected 2014-12-17 ... | reverse complement strand
ATGCCGCGCAGCACGCTGTCGATCACGTGGCTTTCCCAGGCCGCGACGGCCTCGGGCGTGTCGATGCGCTCGCCGAGGAAAGCGCTCAGCGTGTAGCGGTTGGCGGTGTGGAAGTAGCCGGCGGCGGCGATCAGCAGGTAGACGTCGCGCGCCGCCAGGCCGGGCCGCACCAGGCCCTGCGCCACGCCGGCTTCCAGCAGCCGCGCGGTGAGGGTGATGGCGTGCGACGAGTACTCGCGCGCCTTCTTCGACTTGGCGATGTGGCGGCCGCGGTGCAGGTTCTCGGTGTTCAGCAGCGTGACGAACTCCGGGTGCGCGCGGTAGTAGCCGAGCACGAAGCGGATCAGCTCCACCAGGGCTTCGAGCGGCCTGGCTTCATCCAGCGCCAGCGCGCTCTCGGCCTCGTCCATCTCGGCGTAGATGCGCTCCAGCACGGCGATGAACAAGCCTTCCTTGCTGCCGAAATAGTAGTAGATCATGCGGTCCACGGACTTGGCCGCGGCCGAGATCTTGTCGACCGTGGCGCCGTCGTAACCGTAGCGCGCGAACACCCGCATCGCCGCGCGCAGGATCGCCTCCCGCGTGGCCTCCGCCGCCGCCGCCCGCACGCCCGTGCGCCGCTGCGGCGGCTTGGGCGCTGCGCGGGACGTGCTCATGCTTGCAGCCCCTGCCGGCTGGCGGCGCCAGCCAGCCGCGCGCCGGACCGGCCATGCATGCACCGCCGCGAAAACAGGTCTCCCGGGGTGCCGCCACCGCGACCGAAGGCTCCCGTTACCACCGGCCTCCACCAAGTGGCACCCCCGAATGGCCGCGGAGCAGGCCACGCCAGCGACCGCCGTGCTCGGGCTTGCACCGAGCACTGGCGGTGCCCCCTCGAGGGGGGTGGCGCAACAGCGCGCAGCGCGTGGAGCCTGGGGGTGGTCACTTCTCTACGAACGCCCGCTCCACCACATAGTCGCCCGGCGTGGTGGTGTTGCCTTCGTGGAAGCCGCGCTGCTCCAGGATCATCTTCATGTCGGCCAGCAGCATGGGGCTGCCGCACAGCATCACCCGGTCTTCCTCGGGCGAGAGCGGCGGCAGGCCGAGGTCGTCGGTGAGCTGGTTGCTGGTCACGAGGTCGGTGATGCGGCCCTGGTGGCGGTAGGGCTCGCGCGTCACGGTAGGGTAATACAGCAGTTGTTCACTCACCATCTCGCCCAGGAACTCGTCGTGCGGCAAATCCTGCGTGAGCGTGTCGTGGTAGGCCAACTCGTTGACGTGGCGCACGCCGTGCACCAGGATCACCTGCTCGAACTTCTCGTACGTCTCCGGGTCGCGCACGATGCTCATGAAGGGCGCCAGCCCTGTGCCGGTGGCGAACAGGTACAGCCGCTTGCCGGGCAGGGTGTAGTCGATCAGCAGCGTGCCGGTGGGCTTGCGGCCGACCACGATGGAGTCGCCCACGCAGATGTGCTGCAGGCGCGAGGTGAGCGGCCCGTCCGGTACCTTGATGCTGAGGAACTCGAGCTGCTCCTCGTAGTTGGCGCTGACGATGGAATAGGCCCGCAGCAGCGGCTTGCCGTCCACCTTGAGGCCGATCATGGTGAAGTGGCCGTTGGAAAAACGCAGCGCCGGATCGCGCGTGGTGGTGAAGGAGAACAGGCGATCCGTCCAGTGGTGGACGGTCAGCACGCGTTCCTCGTGAAATGCACTCATGTTGGGCGCCAGGTGTTGAAAAGCGGTGCGGATGCCGGCTTTCGGGGCGTTGTGGAAAACCCTGAAGCCGCGCGGCGGGTTCGTCCATAGAATATCTTTTTCATGTAGCAAACACAACATGAAAATGAAGTGCCTGCCACATTCACGGCAAGGCTGGCGCGGAAGTTGCAAGACCTTGGAAGATTTGCCGAGCTGGTGCACCCAACGATGACGGAACACACCAAGACCGACGGCCTGCCGGCCATGGACACGCCCCTGATGCCCGATGTGGCGCAGCGCGCCGCGCCGCGCAACGAGCGCATGGCCGCCAGCAAGGTGGAATGCAACGCCTGCCCCGTGCTGTGCCAGATCTCTGAAGGCCGCGCCGGCGCGTGCGACCGCTACGCCAACCAGGGCGGCGTGCTGGTGCGCGTCGATCCGGTGGTGCTGCTGCGCCGCACGCTGGACGCCGGTGGCACGCCGGTTCTGGTGCCTTTTGCGCCTTCCGCCCAGGCAGCATCGCCGCAGGCAGCTACTGATTCAGTAGCAATCAGCACCGCCGACGCCGCCTGGAACGGCGACCTGCTGCATGCCAACGAGGTGTTCGTCACCGGCGTCGGCGCCTCCACCACCTACCCCGACTACAAGCCCGCGCCCTTCATCGTCGCCTGCAAGGCAGATGGCGTGGACATGGTCACCGTGGTCACCGAAGGCATCTTCAGCTACTGCAGCATGAAGGTGAAGATCGACACCGACCGCTTCCTCGGGCCCGAGCAGGCCAACGTCCGCTACAAGGGCGAGGCCATCGGCCACGTCACCACGGCCGAGTACGGCTCGCAGATGCTGTCGCTCGGTGGCGTGCACCACCTCACCGGCGGCAGCAAGAAGGAAGGCCGCATGGCGCTCGAGCTGATGGAGCGCCTGGGCAACAAGCAGGCGGTGGAATGCACCATCGACGGCGGCGCCACGGTGGTCATCCAGGCCGGCAAGCCGCCCGTCGTGGGCGGCGTGGAAGAGCAGCGCATGCGCGTGGGCTGCGGCTCGGCGGCGGTGGGCATCTTCGCGCGGCAGCTGTTCGGCCACGCCGACGAGGTGGTGGTGGTGGACGACCACATCACCGGCGTGCTCAGCGAGCACCAGGCCGGCCGCTGCCTGGGCATGCCGTCCTCGGGCATCCAGATGCGCGGGCGCAAGTCCACGCCGGGGCGCTACTTCCAGGTGGCCAACCCGGGCACCGGCTGGGGCGGCACCGACATCGCCGATCCGCTCTCGATCATCGAAGGCTGGGAGCCCGGCGTGGCCCGGCCCGGCCTGCGCCTGCTGATGACTTCCACCACCGGCGAGCACGCGCAGTGGTTCGTGCTCGACGAGCAGCTGCGCCCGGTGGAGCAGGCCATGCCGCCCGAGGTGCGCCGCGTGGTCGAGCGCATCGGCGAGAACTGCGAGCCGTCGCTCTGCAGCGTGCTGTTCCTGGCCGGTGCCGGCGGCTCGCTGCGCGCCGGCGTCACCGAGAACCCGGTGCTGCTCACCACCGCCATCAAGCGCGCACTGGTCAACGTGACCTGCGGCGGTGCGCCTGCCTACGTGTGGCCGGGCGGCGGCATCACGGTGATGGCCGACGTGCTGCGCATGCCCGACCGCAGCTTCGGCACCGTGCCCACGCCCGCCATCGTGGCGCCGATCGAGTTTTCCATGCGGCTGGACGACTTCGCCGCGCTTGGCGGCCATGTGGACCACGTGATGCCGCTGGAGGAAGTGCTCAAACGCGGTGCCTGGCACAACGACGGCGCGCCGCAGGCCCGCCAGTGGCAGGCGGCCTCTCCCCTCAACCCGTGGCCGCTGGGCGAGCCGCCGATGCTCGGATGAACACCCCCCTGAGTCGCCTGCGGCGCCTTCCCCCCTCTTGCTTCGCGAGGGGGGACAACGCCAGTGCTCGGTGCAAGCCCGAGCACGGCGTTCGCTGGATTGACCTGCTCCGCGGCCACCTGAGCTGGTGCCCGGCGCGGATGGATGGGATGCCGAGCTGCGGAGGCTCTTCATGAACGCGGTCCGCGCGCGGCTGGATGGCGACCGCTGGCACTGGCAGCACGGGCCGATCGACATCGTGGCGGACGCGCATGGCGAGCCGTCGGCGGTGGCTGCCGCGCACGAGGCGGCGTGGCAGCGCTTCCAGGGCGTGCTGGCCGAGCTGGTGGCCGAGCTGCCGCTGCTGCGCCAGCCGGTGGGCGATGGTCCTTGCCCGCTGACCGGCCCGATCGCCCGCCGCATGTGGCAGGCCTGCGCGCCGTTCGGCGAGCGTTTCATCACGCCCATGGCCGCGGTGGCCGGCAGCGTGGCGGAGGAGCTGATCGCCTGCTACCGGCAGTCCAGCATCGCGCGCGCGTGGCTCAACAACGGCGGCGACATCGCACTGCATCTGGCGCCGGGCGAGAGCCTGTCGGCCGGCATCGTGAGCGACCTGGATAGCTTTCATTTTAATAGCTGCCTGCGCCCGTCCCTGGCCGGCAAGGCGGTGATTTCGTTCCAAGATCCGGTGCGCGGCGTGGCCACCAGCGGCTGGCGCGGGCGCAGCCTGTCGCGCGGCATCGCCGACAGCGTGACGGTGCTGGCCGCCAGCGCGTCGGCCGCCGACGCGGCCGCCACCATGATCGCCAACGCCGTGAACACGCTCGACCCGTCCATTGAACGCCGGCCCGCCAGCAGCGTGCGCGACGACAGCGACCTGGGCGAGCGCCTGGTCACCGTGAACGTGCCGCCGCTGCCGCCGGCGCTGGTGCGCCGCGCGCTCGACGCCGGCGCGGCCTGCGCCAGCGTCGCGCAGCAGCGCGGGCTGATCCACGCCGCCCTCATGGTTTGCCAGGGGCAATGGGTCGAGGTGGAGCCGATATGCTTGAAGTCGCCCGCCCCCGATGCAGGCACTGCCGTCTCCGCACGTCCCGTGGTGGGCACGGCGCTTGCATGAACACACCCAGGAAGCCATGCCAGACCTGATCGACATCCGCCGCGTCTTCACCCAGGTCGAGGAGATCCGGCACGAGTTCGGGCCGCCGCCGCCCGCGCCGCTGCTGCGCGGCGCCATCGCGGTGGTGATGACCAACCCCTACGCCGGCCGCTACGAGGCCGACATCCTGCCGATGATGAAGGCGCTGGAGCCCGTGGGCGTGGACATGGCCGAGCGCCTGCTGGCCGCCATGGACGTGCCGCGCGAGGCCGTCGCCACCTACGGCAAGGGCGCCATCGTGGGCGCCGCCGGCGAGCTGGAGCACGGCGCGCTGTGGCACGTGCCCGGCGGCTACGCCATGCGCGAGCTGCTGGGCTGGAAGGGCGACCGCGCCGCCTACGTCGCCGGCCAGGGCAGCGGCACCACCAAGGGCCAGCCGGGCAACGCGCTGGCCATCGTGCCCTCGACCAAGAAGGTCGGCCCGCCGGGCGCCGCGCTCGACGTGCCGCTCACCAACATCAACGCCAGCTACGTGCGTGGCCAGTTCGACGCCATCGAGGTGCGCATCCCCGGCGCGCCCGCCAGCGACGAGGTGGCCTACATCCTGGCCATGACCACCGGCTACCGCGTGCACGCCCGCGTGGGCGGGCTGCGTGCCGAAGACATCGCCCAGTGGGATGGACTGCGCTAAGAAGACCAGAAGGAACGAGACATCATGAGCATCGACATTCGCAAGATCGTGGTCCAGGTGGACGAAACCCGGCAGGAGCAGGGCCAGCGCATAGAGCCGCCCACGCGCCGCGCCGTGGCCATGGCCGTCATCGCCAACCCCTACGCCGGCAGGTTCAGCGAGAACCTGGATGAACTGGTGGCCGCCGGCGAGGAGCTCGGCGGCCTGCTGGGCGACAAATGCGTCAAGGCGCTGGGCATCGCCCCCGGCGAGGCCGAAAGCTACGGCAAGGCCGCCATCGTGGGCGAAGGCGGCGAGCTGGAGCACGCCGCCGCCGTGCTGCACCCCAAGCTGGGCGCGCCGCTGCGCCAGGCCGTGGAGAAAGGCGCCGCGCTGGTGCCTTCGGCCAAGAAGCGCGGCACGCTGGGCACCGCCATCGACGTGCCGCTGGGCCACAAGGACGCCGCCTATGTGCGCAGCCACTTCGACGCCGTGGAGGCGCGCGTGAGCGACGCCCCGCGCGCGGGCGAGATCGTGGTCTGCGTGGCCGTGACCGATTCCGGCCGCCCGCTGCCGCGCATCGGCGGCCTCACCACCGCCGAGATCAAGGGCGAGGACGGTCTGCGCTGAGCAGCCTCCCCGCGTTGTAGCCATTCACCCCTTCTTTTTTTCACCGACTGGAGCCAAGCCCATGAAGACGCCCCGCCGAACCTTCTGCCTTTCTTCCCTGGCCCTGGGAGCCGCGCTGCTGGCCGGCGCGCCCGCGCACGCCCAGGGCGTGATCAAGATTGGCGAACTCAACAGCTACAAGGCGCAGCCCGCGTTCCTGGAGCCCTACAAGAAGGGCATGGAGCTGGCGGTGGAAGAGGCCAACAAGGCCGGCGGCGTGAACGGCAAGAAGATCGAGCTGATCACCCGCGACGACAACGCCAACCCTGGTGATGCCGTGCGCGTGGCCGAGGAGCTGGTGTCGCGCGAGAAGGTCGACGTGCTGACCGGCACCTTCCTGTCCAACACCGGCCTGGCGGTGGCCGACTTCGCCAAGCAGAAGCAGGTGTTCTTCCTGGCCGGCGAGCCGCTGACCGACAAGCTCACCTGGCAGGGCGGCAACGAATACACCTTCCGCCTGCGCCCCGGCACCTACATGCAGGCCGCCATGCTGGTGCCCGAGGCCGTCAAGATGAAGAAGAAGCGCTGGGCGGTGGTCTACCCCAACTACGAGTACGGCCAGTCGGCGGTGGCGGCGTTCAAGGCGCTGCTGAAGGCCGCGCAGCCCGACGTCGAGTTCGTGGCCGAGCAGGCGCCGCCGCTGGGCAAGCTGGACGCCGGCAGCGTGGTGCAGGCCCTGGCTGACGCCAAGCCCGACGCCATCTTCAACGTGCTGTTCGGCGCCGACCTGCTGAAGTTCGTGCGCGAGGGCAACACGCGCGGCCTGTTCAAGGACCGTGCGGTGGTCAGCGTGCTGACCGGCGAGCCGGAGTACCTGGACCCGCTGCGCAACGAGGCACCCGACGGCTGGATCGTCACCGGCTACCCGTGGTACGGCATCCAGACGCCGGAGCACAAGGCCTTCTTCCTGGCCTACCACACCAAGTACAAGGACTACCCGCGCCTGGGCTCGGTGGTGGGCTACAGCATGATCAAGTCGGCCGTCGCCGGGCTGAAGAAGGCCGGCAGCGGCGACACCGCCAAGATGGTCGCCGCCTTCAAGGGCCTGCAGGTGGACACGCCGTTCGGCAAGATCACCTACCGTGCGCTGGACCACCAGTCCACCATGGGTGCGTTCGTGGGCAAGACCAAGAACGACAACGGCAAGGGCGTGATGGTGGATTACCAGTACCTCGACGGCGCCAAGTTCCAGCCGCCCGAGGCCGAGGTGAAGAAGGCCCGCTCGGCCTCCTGAGCCGCGTCCGCCCCGTGCCCGCGCGCCGCCCCTGCCGGCGGTGCGCGGGCGGAGGCTGCCGTGGCCTGCAGGCCGGTTTTTCAAGCCAAATCGGCCTTCAGCCCAATGACAGCGGGCGCAGACAGCTCCTGATTTTATAGTGATCGTTCCCCTGGTTCACCTTCGCAAGCGTTCCGCATGAACTTCTCCGGCCTGATCGTCCAGCTGCTCAACGGCCTGGCCAGCGCGTCGTCGCTGTTCCTGGTGGCGGCGGGCCTGTCGCTGATCTTCGGCGTCACGCGCATCGTCAACTTCGCGCACGGCTCCTTCTTCATGCTGGGCACCTACATCGCCTACACGCTGGTGGACCGGCTGGGCACGCAGTGGGGCTTCTGGCCCTCGGTGGTGCTGGCGGCGCTGGCGGTGGGCGTGCTGGGCGCGCTGATCGAGCTGCTGCTGCTGCGCCGCATCTACAAGGCGCCGGAGCTGTTCCAGCTGCTGGCCACCTTCGCGCTGGTGCTGGTGATCAAGGACGCGGTGCTGTACCTCTGGGGGCCGGAAGAGCTGCTCGGCCCGCGCGCGCCGGGCCTGTCGGGCTCGGTGGAGATCCTGGGGCGCCAGTTCCCCAGCTACGACCTGTTCCTGATCGTCGTCGGCCCGCTGGTGCTGGGCGCGGTGTGGCTGCTGCTCACGCGCACGCGTTTCGGCACGCTGGTGCGCGCAGCCACGCAGGACCGCGAGATGGTCTCGGCCCTGGGTGTCAACCAGGTCTGGCTGTTCACCGCCGTGTTCGCGCTGGGCGCCATGCTGGCCGGCCTGGGCGGCGCGCTGCAGCTGCCGCGCGAGCCGGCGCACCTGGAGATGGACCTGAACACCATCGGCGCCGCCTTCGTGGTGGTGGTGGTGGGCGGCATGGGCTCGCTGCCCGGCGCCTACCTGGCGGCGCTGCTGATCTCGCTGATCAAGGCGCTGTGCATCTGGCTCGGCGTGGTGGAGCTGTTCGGCCACAGCGTCTCGTTCTCCAAGGCCACGCTGGTGGTGGACTTCGTGGTCATGGCCGCGGTGCTGATCTGGCGGCCCTGGGGCCTGCTCGGCCGCCCGCAGGGCCGCAGTCGCCACACCGGCGAGGCCGAGGCGCCGCTGCGCCCGGCCGGCACCGTTTACAAGCTGATCGTGGCGGCGCTGCTGCTGGGCCTGGTGGCGCTGCCCTGGCTGTCCAGCTCGCCCTACGCGGTGGTGCTGGCCACCGACCTGGCGGTGGCGGCGCTGTTCGCCGCCAGCCTGCACTTCATCATGGGGCCGGGCGGCATGCATTCGTTCGGCCACGCGGCCTACTTCGGCCTGGGCGCGTACGGCGCCGGGCTGGTGCTCACCGCGCTCGGCCTGCCGATGGAAGTGGCGCTGGTGGTCGGCCCGATGGTGGCGGCCGTGGGCGCGGCGGTGTTCGGCTGGTTCGCGGTGCGGCTGTCGGGCGTGTACCTGGCCATGCTGACGCTGGCCTTCGCGCAGATCGCCTGGGCCGTCACCTACCAGTGGGACGACCTCACCGGCGGCAGCAACGGCCTCACCGGCGTGTGGCCGGCCCAGTGGCTGTCGGACAACCGCAGCTACTACTGGCTGGCGCTGGCGCTGGTAGCCATCGGCGTGCTGGCGCTGCGGCACATGCTGTTCTCACCCTTCGGCTACGCGCTGCGGGCCGGGCGGGACTCGCCCCTTCGGGCCGACGCCATCGGCATCGACGTGGACCGGGTGCAGTGGATCGCCTTCATCGTCGCCGGCCTCTTTGCTGGCGCGGCGGGCGCGGTGTACGCCTTCTCCAAGGGCAGCATCTCGCCGGAATCCATGGCCGTGGGCAAGTCCGTCGACGCGCTGGTGATGGTGCTGCTGGGCGGCCTGCACACCCTGGCCGGCCCGGTGGTGGGCGCCGTCAGCTTCACCTGGCTGCAGGACGCGGTGGCCCGCAACACCGATTACTGGCGCGCCACGCTCGGCGCCATCATGCTGGTGCTGGTGCTGGTATTCCCGGACGGCATCGCCGGCGGCGTGCAGAAGCTGTGGCACCGCCTTGCGCGCGGGAACGAAGGGGCTAAAACATGAGCCTGCTCAAGGTAGAAGGCCTCGGCAAGTCCTTCGGCGGCGTGAAGGCGGTCGACGGCATCAGCTTCGACCTGGCCAAGGGGGAGCTGCTGGCGCTGATCGGCCCCAACGGCGCCGGCAAGTCCACCACCTTCAACATGGTCAACGGCCAGCTGAAGGCCGACCGCGGCTCGATCCAGCTGGAGGGGCACGAGCTGATCGGCCGCAAGCCGCGCGACATCTGGCGCCTGGGCGTGGGCCGCACCTTCCAGATCGCCGAGACCTTCGAGTCGCTCACGGTGGTCGAGAACGTGCAGATGGCGCTGCTCTCCAACGACCACCGCCTCTACAACCTGTGGCGCCGCGCGGCCGCCCACCGGCGCGACGAGGCCATCGCCCTGCTCGGCCAGGTGGGCATGGCCGAACAGGCCGACCGCCCCTGCAGCGAGCTGGCCTACGGCGACGTCAAGCGGGTGGAACTGGCCATTGCCATGGCCAACCACCCCAGGCTGCTGCTGATGGACGAGCCCACCGCCGGCATGGCGCCCAACGAGCGCAACGCGCTGATGGCGCTCACCAAGAAGCTGGTCACCGAACGCGGCATGGCCGTGCTGTTCACCGAGCACAGCATGGACGTGGTGTTTGCCTACGCCGACCGCATGATCGTGCTGGCGCGCGGCCGCCTGATCGCCGAGGGCAAGCCGCTGGAGATCCGCGACCACCCCAAGGTGCAGGAGGTGTACTTCGGCACCGGCAAGACCTTCGAGAAACACGGCGGCCAGCCGGCCGCCGCCGCGCCCACGGAGGCCGCCCATGGCTGAACCGCTGCTGCAGGTCAAGCAACTGTGCGCCTGGTACGGCGCGGCGCAGATCCTGTTCGACGTGGGGCTGGAAGTGCCGCGCGGCGAGGTGGTGGCGCTGATGGGGCGCAACGGCGCCGGCAAATCGACCACGCTCAAGGCCATCATGGGCCTGGTGCCCAGGCGGCGCGGCAGCATCGCCTTCATGGGTCACGACCTGTCGCGCGCCGAGCCCTACACCTGCGCGCGCCTGGGCCTGGGCTTCGTGCCGGAAGACCGGCGCGTGTTCACCGACCTCACGGTGCTGGAGAACCTGGAAGTCGGCAGGCAGCCCGTACGCCACTGGCCCGACGGCGCCGCCGCGCCAACCTGGAACCCGTCGCAGCTGTTCAAGCTGTTCCCCAACCTGGGCGAGATGCCCGAGCGCCCCGGCGGCCAGATGAGCGGCGGCGAGCAGCAGATGCTCACCGTGGCGCGCACGCTGATGGGCAACCCCTACCTGGTGCTGCTGGACGAACCCAGCGAAGGCGTGGCGCCCGTCATCGTCGAGCAGATGGCGCACATGATCCTGGAGCTGAAGGCCGAGGGCGTGAGCATCCTGCTGTCGGAGCAGAACATGCACTTTGCCGAGCTGGTGTCCGACCGCGCCTACGTGCTGGAAAAGGGCCAGATCCGCTTCGCCGGCAGCATGGCGGAACTGGCGGCGAATGAGGAGGTGCGGCGTGCGTACCTCAGTGTATGAAACACCCCCTGAATGTATGGGCCACCCCCCTGAGTCGCTGACGCGCCTTCCCCCCTCTTGCTACGCGAGGGGGGACACCGCCAGTGGCCGGTACAAGCCCGGCCACGGCGGTCGCTGGCATGGCCTGCTCCGCGGCCGCTTGGGGGCGCCATGGGTTTCTCGCCGCGCTTCGAATCGCCGAGGGCTTGCGTGGTTTGCTCGCGCTCGGTGCGAAGCTCGGGGTGAAGGTCTGTCAAGGCATGCAGGCAGCGCTCACAGACCGTCAGCGCTCCAGGATTCACTATGATTTACATAGCTGCCTGCGCCCGCTGTTGTTGGGTTGGAGCCTGATTCGACCCTCAAAAGAGTTTGTTTGTCCCACCACCAGGAGGTTTGCCATGCGACGTCGTGATTTCGTGTTTTCCGCGGCTGCCCTCGGCAGCGCACCAGCGCTTTGGGCCGCGAGCCCGATCAAGCCCGGCCCCAAGGCCGCGCTGATCGTGGTGGACGTGCAGAACTGCTTCGTCGACGGCGGCACGCTGCCGGTGAAGGGCGGGGCCGACGTGGTGCCGGTGATCAACAAGCTGGCGCCGGCGTTCCAGAACATCGTCGTGACGCAGGACTGGCACACGCCGGGCCACGCGTCCTTCGCCAGCGCGCACACCGGCAAGAAGCCGTTCGAGACCACCACCATGCCCTACGGCACCCAGGTGCTTTGGCCCGACCACTGCGTGCAGGGCACCGAGGACGCCGCGCTGCTCAAGGGCCTGAACCTGCCCACCGCGCAGCTCATCATCCGCAAGGGCTACCACCCGCAGGTCGACAGCTATTCCGCCTTCCAGGAGGCCGACCGCAAGACGCCCACGGGCCTGGCCGGCTACCTGAAGCAGCGCGGCATCAAGACCGTGTTCGTCACCGGCCTCGCCACCGACTTCTGCGTCGCCTGGACGGCCATGGACGCACGCGCGGCCGGTTTCGAGACCTACGTGATCGAGGACGCCACCCGCGCCATCGACCTCAACGGCTCGCTCGCCGCGGCCTGGAAGCAGATGGCGGTCAAGGGCGTCAAGCGCATCCAGTCGGGCGACGTGGCGACTGCCTGAGGCCTGCCGCTCCCTCCATGCCCACGCTCGCGCTCACCGTCAACGGCCAGCCGGTCGAACGCGAGGTGCCGCGCGAGGCCACGCTGCTGCACCTGCTGCGCAACGACCTGGGGCTGAACGGCCCCAAGTACGGCTGCGGCCTGGGCCAGTGCGGCGCCTGCACCGTGCACGTGGATGGCGTCGCCGCCCGCGCCTGCGTGATCCCGGCGCATGGCGTGGCGGGCCGCAGCATCACGACCTTGGAGGGTCTCGGCAACAAGGAGCACTGGCATCCCGTGCAAGCCGCCTTCGAGCAGGCCCAGGCCGCGCAGTGCGGCTACTGCCTGAACGGCATGGTCATGCAGACCGCCGCGCTGCTG
>ERZ795053.6054-NODE-6054-length-12228-cov-4.095211_pt1 | contig 12228 bp, 9 predicted proteins | sample MGYA00375137_ERZ795053 | MGnify/ENA primary metagenome ERZ795053 (study PRJEB30182, sample SAMN05720284) | activated sludge metagenome | isolation source: Anaerobic digester | place: Hong Kong | collected 2014-12-17 ... | reverse complement strand
TCATCAAATGTTCGCCGCCGGGGTCGTGCAAGCCGTAAATAAAGCGATTTTCACCTTTATGAAATGGCATAGTCTTTCTCCTAGACTCTGATCCCCTGCTCTCGTCTCTACTTCCTACTTCTTACTCCCTGCTGTTATTGTAAATTCCTAAACCGTTTCCCCTGCAAAACCAGCGCTTCGAGTATTTCACGCGTTTCGCGTTGGGTCGCTCCGGCGATGCGATCAACCTTGCAGCCGGCGGCTCGCAGCGCCGCATCGACCGAGGCCGGGATGCCGCTGGGGCCGCCCACAACGGTGACGGCTTTGGCCAACTTGGCTTCCTCGACCGAGAAACCCATCGTTACCGGGAAGCGCGCCACATATTCAATGGCCCCGCGCAGGTCCCATTCGGCCCAATTGTCCTGATCTCGATACCAGAACAACATGTAATGTTCAATCGGCTTACCGGCGACAGGTTGGCTGTCACTCACCGGCGGCGTGACCTCCGTTTCGGCGGGCGGCGTGACCCCTGTGTCAGCAGGCGGCGTCACCGATGTCAACAAGCTGTTGACTTTCGCCAACAAGACCGGCTTCCACTGCGGCCAGGTCGCGCCGGGGCTTTGCGTCCGGGCGATCTCCTGATAGCCGTAAATGTCGGTGGTGGTGAGGTTTAATTTACTCAGTAACTGGGCCAGCACCACCGCCGTCGCATTCAACTGCGCCTCCGGCGGCGGAGCGCTGGTAAAGTTGCCGATCAATGCCACCCCGACACTATCCCGGCTTTCTTGACCGGCGTGAGCCGCCATCGCCGCCAGTGGTTGGGTTTGGTAGGCCAGCCCTTGGTCGGTTACGCAGAAATGATAGCTAATGCCCGGTAGGTCGCGGTTCTCAACTAAAAATTGCGCGATACGCGTTACGGTAATGTTAGCCGGCGTGGCGGTGTGATGGATAAAAATCCGCTTGATGGCGGTTGTCTCTCGCCGGGCATAGCGTTTAGAGGTATGCTGCGGCAGTTGCTCGATGACGTTTTGAATTTGTACCGAAGCCGGCGTGGGTGTGGGCGTCGGCTGGGGCTGGGGTTGAGGTACGGGCGTTGGCTGCGGTTGGGCCGGTTCCGGCTTCGTTTCGACCACAACCGGACTAACGGTGACCGGACTGACCAGCAGGCCCGCGTCCCCTTGGGTTATAAACCAGGTGACCATCTCGTGAACCATATCCCAGCGGAGTTGGTAGACGCCGGCTGTATCCGGGGAGCGCAGTTTGGCTTGCAACACCACCAACCCGTCGGGCGGGATATCACGCGGCAGCGAGGTGCGAAAATCGAGTTGGGGCGGAATGGTCACGGGCTGGCCCTGAGCATTGATCCATTGAAATCCCAGCCGGAACGGTTTATCGCCATCCTTGACCCAGGTATAGTTGCCGGCGTTGCGTATCGTCAAGCTAACCGGCACCGATTGCCCGGCGGTGACCGTAGTGGGCGTATTGTGACTCAGATAGCGAGTCCGGTAGCCGGGTTCTGGCGGTCGGGGAATAGGCTGGCTGGAAGCCGGCTGCGCCTGGGGTTGCGGTTGGGGTTGCGGTTGGGGTTGGGGTTGCGGCTGGGGTGCGACCACTTGCCGCCAGGTATAGTTTTTGGCCACGGCTTCACGCAAATCTTGCTGAACCAGCCCCTTGCCGTCGATGTGCCAGGCATCATCCCGCGACCAGCGGTATAAAATTGCGCAGCGAATCTGCTGGTTGTTGGCCTGATTCCAATCGTTGATTTCTTTGTAAGCATTTTTTACCCAACCGCTGTTGGTGTCGGGCCATCTGACCCCGGTGGGATCGACATCGCCGTTGGCTTCGGTCAGGTAGACCGGCAAATCCTGGAAATCCGTGGGGATAGCCCACATTTGGTTCAGGTATGTGCGGAAATGATAGTAGTAGTTCTGGAAGGGCGCCCCCATCTTTTCATCGCTAAATATCAGGTTGGGATTGTAGCCGTGGGAATAGGCGTGAATGGCAATGGCGTCACAATTTTCGCGGCCAATGGCCACCAGCATATCGTGCATATATTTGATGAAGTTACCAAAAAATCCGTTGTAAGGATAATTGCCGGGCGCGCCGGGAATTTGATTGGCCGGATATTTGCCCTGAGGATCGGCCTCGTAAGCCGTTTCGGCGTTCCACGGCCCGATAGCCCCGACAACGACCTGATCCTTGTCGTGACCGGGCACCGCTTTGATGGCCTGGCGGCATAGCTTGTAACATTCGGCGTAACGGCGCGGGGTGATGCGTTCGGCTTGAGGATTGCCGGGGCTAAGGCGCGGCTGTTCCCGTTCGAAATTTATCTCATTACCGATAATCCAAATATGCGCGCCGGGCGAGTTTCGTACAAAATTGGCGGCGCGCCGGGCGAAATCGCGATATTTCGCCTGGAGGGGAATGGTGCCGTCAGGCCCATAGGCGTGATTGAGCCGGACGATGACGCCAAATCCTTGATCGGCCAAGCGTTTGTAGAAATCGCCTTTGCCGCTGGAATCAACCGGATTGGCCCGAATCTCTTCCGTAACCAAAACCCAGCCTTTAGCTTTTCCCTCGTGCATTAATAGATTCTCGCCGCCGGGATCGTGGAGGCCGTAGATATACTGGTTTTCGCCGTAAGGAACAGCCATAGGTTACTCCTTTGCTGAATTTTTATAACTAGCTTCAATCATCTCAAACATTCGGGATAGCGTAAGACAGACATAAGACTGCCCTAATATAAACCCCCTACTTTCTGAGAAGACACATTAGCGTCTGGAAAACTGACACTGGGTACACTTTTGAAGTAGGAATATTTTGTGAGTCAACGAACGTGTGGCTGATGTTTAAGGTCTTTAAGATTATAACCAAAATTATAACCGAAAAAATTATTTATGTACAGTTGGTTATGGAATTACTGTTCTTTGGGGGAATAAACCTTTGTTTAAGAATTACTGTCTCAAATTTACTTGATGGAGCCAAACTCCTGGCGATCGATGCCTAGGTCTTTGAGAATACTTCGCACCGTGCCGGGAGGAATATCTTTACCGGCGTGGTTAGGGATGACGCTAAATCCGTTTGTTGTGGGGTTGATCCAAATCTCATGGCTGCCTTTGCCCTGCCGGCTGAGTTGGCAGCCGGCTTTCCTCAGCCGTTTGGCCAATTCCCGGTAACGCATCAGGTGTTGACCATTATGCCTGTATTGACCGTCACCAGCAAGTCAGTTTCAAGCTTTGTCTCATCAACGGGTTGTTGTAAAGCCGACGGTCGAGCCAATCCTTCACTATCCATGAATTCAAGTAAGGTTTCTAACGCATCGGCCACGTTAGCCCTGATTTCGGCCAGATTGGCCCCAAATGTGTTTAGCCCCGGTACGTCGGGACTGCTGACGGCATAAGCCTGGTTAGTTTCATCCCACTCTAAAGTTAATCGAATTTTGTAAAGGGCCATTGAGCTAACTCCGTGACCCCGGCCTGGCCGGGATTGGGTTTGAGATTTAGTCTAAATTCATAAAAGATTATACTTATTTTCTATCTATCATTATTGTCCTACATTTTCGATTTTACATCAAATTTTATTTTTATTCAGCAACTCAGGAACGGCCACTTCATTAGCCAGCGGCGTCACGGTCGGCAGTCGGCGGTCAAGCGCAGGCTTACAACAACCCCAACTCTCTGGCGCGGGCGACAGCTTCCGTGCGACTGCTGACGCCGAGCTTGCTGTAGATATTGTTGAGATGCCACTTGACCGTTCCGACGGTTAAGATCAGCGTCTCGGCCAGTTTTTTGTTAGACAGACCTGTCGCCGTCAGACGGAGAATTTCCAACTCGCGCTCACTGAGAGGATCGAGCAGGGGTGGGGCGGGCGTTTTGACCGCGTCAAAGATAGCTAGCAGTTTGCGAGCATAGGTCCGCTGGGACATCGAGCCGTGAGCGGCGATTAGCTGCCGCAGCAAGTCGGCCAGCGGGTCGCCTTCATCGACAAAAACTCGCACCATCTCTTCCGGCGCGGCCAGTGACAGAGCGCGCCCCAATGCGGCGAGGGCCTCGTTTATTTTATCCTGGGCTACCAGTAGCCGGGCTTGCAGCGCCAGCGTTTCGATCACTCGGCTGACGCGTCCGTTCACTTGGGCGGCATCGAGAATCAGCGATAGAACTCCGGCGGCGATAGTCAAGGCAGATTCGCCGACTGGCCCGGATCGATCAGCCGGGGCAGCGCTGTCAGCCAACAGGAATCGCGCCAGCAACAGGTATTCCGCTTCGCGCAAATAAGGCACGCTGGCCGGTTTAGACGCCGGCCACAACCCGCGAGAGACGAGCCAGCTTTGCACAGCGGTAAAATTGTCGTGAGCCAGCCATAGGGCGGCCTGATACGTGGCAATCTGACCGGCCCAATAGAACGGACCGGGATGCTGGCGCGCTAATCGTGCGGCCTGGTCGATGGCCGTGCGGGCCTCATCGTGCTGGCCCTGGGCAGTGTGCAGTCGAGCCTGAATCCAGTGGGCGCTGGCCAGCATACCCTGATCTTGTCCCACCGACAGCGTTGCCAAACCGGCGTCCAGATAATGTTGGGCTTGATCTAGTTTATTTTGTTGGTAACACAGTTCGGCCAGCCCTAAGTGAATGCGACCCGGATCAGGCGGTGTGATTGAAGCAGCCAGTACCGTTTCGGAAGCGGCCAGGGTTAGCGCTTGCCGGTAAAGCTCGCCGGCTTGTTTGAGCCGGCCCTGTTCAGCCCGAATCGAGGCCAGGCTCCATAGGTCCATCACGACCGCTTCCCAATTGTCCGCCGTCCGATTGATGCCGTCGGCTTCGGTAAAGGCTTCGGCGGCTTCATCGGTGAGGCCGCTCCAACTCAAGGCTGAGCCTAAGGTTTGGATCAAAATGCCTCGCAAGAAGGGATTACCGGCCGGCAGCAGGGTTAAAGCGTGCCGGCATAAAGCAATAGCTTGCGGCATATCGCGCTGAAAGTAAGCGGCGAAGGCGCGCATGGCATTTATCTCGCCGAGGATGTGGAGTCGCTCCGCCTCGGCCGGTTGGGGATCGAGCGCCAGTTGCTGCTCTATCTCTTGCAGACGCGGCTCAATGGTGTCCAGTTCGCCGGTCAAGACCAGCGCCCAGACCGGTAATAACGGTACGCGCGTCCAGGATCGGGTCATTTCGGGCGGTAGATGTTCCAGCCAGCTCAATATAGCAATAAATTCGCCTTGGCTGACCAGGCCGGCCGCTTTTTCTCGAACGAGTTTCACAATCCGCCGGGTATCGACCGCCGCCAGGGCGTGGCTCATGGCTTCGGCGGCGAAACCGTGCTGGTGAAACCAATCGCTGGCCCGTTGGTGCAGGTCGATCACCGTAGCCTCGTCGAGCTGCCGGGTCAACCGGTCGCGCAGAAGATCGGCGAATAAATGGTGGTAACGATACCAGCGCCGCTCGTCATCAAGGGGTATGATGAAAAGATTGGCCTGTTCGAGGTGGTCGAGAATAGATTGGCAATTGATAATTGATAATTGATAATTGACAATGGGAGATGGGGTGGTGGTGGTTAGAGGTTGAGGATTGATTACTGCTTCCTGATCCCTAGTCTCGGCGTGATGGTGTAGGAGGGCGTCGCAGAGGGGGGCGGTGAGGCGGTTGAGGATGGCGGTGCGAAGGAGGAAATCTTGAATGGGTTGGCTCTGGCGGTTGAGAACTTCTTCCATTAAATAGTCTAAAATGTAGCGATGACTGCCGGTGAAGGCGTGGACGAAGCCGGCGGCGTCTTGCACGCCTTGCATCGATAGCGCCGCCATTTGCAGGCCGGCAATCCAGCCTTCGGTGCGGGTTTCCAGGGCTTCGATCTCACGCGGCGCGAGATTGAGGCCCATGGTCCGATTGAGAAATTCGGCGGTCTCGGCCGGGGTGAAGGCCAGGTCGTGGCCGGTGAGTTCGGTCAGTTGGCCGCGAGCGCGCAGGCGGGCCAGCGAAAAGGGTGGATCGGTTCGGCTGGCGATAACCAGTTGACCCTGCGGCGGCAGGTTATCAAGCACAAAGGTTAGCCCCTGATGAATGAGCGGCGTTTCGATCACGTGGTAGTCATCGAGGACAAAAATAAAAGGTGTCTCAATCGCCATCATCTCGTTGATCAGAGGAGTTAGAAACGTTTCAGGCGTGAGGGCCTGATCGTCCAGCCGGGCCAGGGCGTCGTGACCGATGCCGGGCTGGATTTGGCGGAGCGCAGCCAGCCCGTAGGCCAAAAAGCGGCGCGGGTAGTTATCTTCTTCATCTAACGAGACCCAGCCCACCGGGCGAGGTGATGGGGCGGTATCACGGGTTTGGTGAATCCATTGGCTGAGCAACGTGGTCTTGCCGAAGCCGGGCGGCGCGGAAATGAGCGTCAGCCCCGGGTTACGCTGCATACCGGTCTCGAGCCGCGCCACCAGGTGAGATCGAGTTACGGAGCCGGGACGCGGGGGCGGAATATACAATTTAGTCGCCAGCAGGATATCGGGCTGAAAAGCGGCGGTGGTCAAACCGGCGGGTGGCTGAGTTTGGGGCATGAGTTACTCCGCTAATGCGCGTGTAGAATACGGGAAATAGTATACCATGAGTAGTGACGAAGATCACCTCAATCGAGGTGATGGTCACTTTTGCCGGGGCAAAGCCGTTGTTACTGCCGATCAGACAGGTGTTATTGACCAAGTGTCCGTCACCTGGTCGCTACATTGAGAATTGTCGCAGCCGAAAAAATTCATTTGACAGCACCTAAGGCTCGTGATAAAATCTCGAATTGTAACGAACATAATCTCCCCAAAAGTATCATAAACCATTTTTCACAACAGGTGACAGTCACATCTTTTTTGAGGCTAACCTGCATCTAAACTCTCCAAAATAAGTCAGTTTTGGTTAAGACATCTTGAGCCTATCACTCAGATCGTTCACCAATAGAATCAACGGCCTTAACTAAGGCCGGCTTTGAATTATCACATTGAACGCGGCCTGAAACCGGCTGCATTTCGAGAAAATTTTGCGTGTTTTTTACAACAAACAGCTAAGGATAATTTGTAAACCGCCACTATTTATATTGCTTCTTATAGGACTGGTATCTTTACTTCGGCAACTAAAAGCCAGTCACCCGATTTACTGAGTCAATACTCGAGGAGGAACATCGATGGAATTAGAAGGCACCTATACATTTGACGCCCCGCAAAAGGTCGTTTGGGACGCTTTAATGGACCCGGAAGTGCTGGCTAAAGTTATGCCCGGCTGCGAGAAATTGGAAGAAATTGAGGAAAATAAATATCAGGGTGTGCTCAAGATCAAAGTCGGTCCCGTGCAAGGTAAATTTCAGGGGGTGATCACCTTGTCTGATGTTAACGCACCCGATACCTACACCTTGAATGTTGACGGCAAAGGCGCGCCCGGCTTTATGAAGGCGACCGGCAATGTTAAGCTCAATAGCGAGGGTAACTCAACTGTGATGCAATACGACGGCACAGCCCAGGTTGGCGGCCGCATTGCCAGCGTCGGCCAGCGGCTGCTCGATAGCACGGCCAAAGCGCTGACCCGGCAGAGTTTAGATAACTTAGACAAGCAGATTCAGGCCAAACTTGAGCCTGAACCGGTCGCCGCTCCGGCGGAGGCGACTGTCGCCCCCCATAACGGCGCAGCGACGACGGCCGTTCCGGCCGCATCAGCCCCGGCCCGCCGCGTCAGTTCCGCCCCGGCTGAAATTGAAGCCCCGTCGGAATTTGAGTTTGCTATGGGTGTCGCTAAAAATATGCTGGAGGATTTAGTGCCGCCGGAAAAACAACCCTTACTGGCCCTGGCAGCGGCAAGTGTGGGCGTGGTAGCGGTGTTGATGTTTTTTAGTTGGTGGACTAATTTAATTGCTAATAAAGTCGCCAAAAAAGTTGTAAAACAATTAACCTAAGGAGGTTGACCTGGATTTCAACGATTAAAAATTCTTCCCAATAAATCCCAATAATTTATACAATTACAGAATTGTTAATTAATCTATCGAAGGAGATTGTTTCTATGGCAGAGATTACTGTAACAGTTAACGGGAAATCCTATACCCGTGATGTCGAGCCTCGCATGCTCCTGGTTCATTTCATTCGAGATGTGCTGGGACTCACTGGAACCAATATCGGTTGCGAAACCAGTGTGTGCGGGGCTTGTACGATTCTTATGGACGGTCAGGCCATAAAGTCGTGTACCCAGTTGGCGGTGCAGGCCGACGGTAGTTCGCTGACCACCATCGAAGGGCTGGCCAGCAACGGCGACCTGCATCCGGTGCAGGAAGGCTTCTGGGAAAAGCACGGCCTGCAATGCGGTTACTGCACCCCCGGTATGATCATGGCCAGTGTCGATTTGCTGCAAAGTAACGCTAATCCGACCGAAGATGAAATCCGGCATGGGTTAGAAGGTAATCTTTGCCGCTGTACGGGCTATCACAATATTGTTAAAGCAGTTCAGTACGCTGCCGAAAAGATGCAAGGGGGCAACTAATGGGTAAAGCAATTGGACAAGCCATTAAGCGTAAAGAGGATCCACGCCTGATTACCGGCCAGGCCAAATATTTGGATGACATCCAACTGCCGGGGATGGTCCATGCGGCAGTACTGCGTAGCCCGTACGCCCACGCCAAGATTAACAGCATCGACACCAGCGAGGCCGAAAGTCTCCCCGGCGTGGTGGGCGTTTTTACCGGCAAGGATTTCGCCGATCTGAACCCGCTGCCGTGCGCTTGGCAAGCGGGCGGCGTTAACAACAACGCCAACACACCGCGCACATTGGAAATCGACAAAGTGACCTTCACCGGGGCCGGCGTAGCCGTAGTGGTAGCGGAAAGCCGCTACATCGCCGAAGATGCGCTGGCGTTGATCCACGTCGATTACGAGGTGCTGCCGGTGGTGGTTGACGCCAAAAAAGCGACCGAACCCGGCGCGCCGCAACTGCACGAGAACGCGCCCAACAACATCTGCATGGAATGGTCGTGCGGTGACGAGGCCGCCACCGATCAAGCGCTGGCCGACGCCGATGTCGTCATCAAGCAGTCACTGCGCAACCAGCGCCTCATCCCCACGCCGATGGAACCGCGCGGCGCGATTGGCGTCTTCTCTCCCGTAGCCGAAGATTACACCGTCTATATGACCTCGCAAGCACCGCACGTAATGCGGCTGTTGATGACGGCCTTCGTCTTCGGCATACCCGAAAACAAACTGCGCTGTATCTCACCCCAAGTGGGCGGCGGTTTCGGGGCCAAGATCTTCCTCTATCCCGAATATTGTATGGTGGCCGCGGTGTCCAAGAAACTGGGCGGTTTGCCGGTCAAATGGATGGAAACCCGTCGCGAAAATTACATCGCCACCACCCACGGCCGCGATCACGTGACCGAGTTTGAGGTCGCCGCCAAGAATGACGGCACCATCACCGGCCTGAAGGTGGAAACGTACGCCAATTTGGGCGGTACGCTGTCAACCATCGCCGGTGGCATTCCGACCACGCTGTACGGCCGACTGCTGTCCGGAGTCTATAAGTTCCCCAACATCTATTGCAAAGTTTACGGTACCTACACCAACACCGGTATGGTCGATGCCTATCGCGGGGCCGGCCGTCCGGAAGCCTCCTACCTGGTAGAACGAGCCATCGATCTGGTGGCCCAAAAGCTCAACATGGATCCGGCCGAAGTACGGCGCGTGAACTATATTCCGCCCGAAGCTTTCCCCTACGCCCCGGCCTCCAATATCTTGAACGGCTTGAAATACGACAGCGGCGAGTATGAAGGAGCGCTCAACAAGGCTCTGGAGTTGGTCGATTACAAAAATCTGCGCCAGGAGCAGGCCGCCGCACGCGAGGCCGGCCGGTTGATGGGTATTGGTTTCTCCAGCTACGTCGAAATCTGTGGGGTAGCGCCTTCAGCTTGGATTGGGCTGAACGGCGAGGGCTGGGGAGCCGGTTTATGGGAAAGCGCCAACGTACGGGTGCATTTAACCGGCCAAGTGGTCGTTACCACCGGCTCGCAGTCGCACGGTCAGGGCCACGAAACCACCATGGCCCAAATTGCGGCCGATTTGCTGGGGATGGATGTGGCCGACGTACGCGTCGAGCACAGCGACACCTTGGGTACGCCGTTTGGCTACGGCACCTACGGCAGCCGCAGCGCGGCCGTCGGCGGGGTGGCCATTCATAACAGCGTCCAAAAAATTATCGAAAAGGCCAAGAAAATCGGGGCGCATATGTTGGAAGCCGCGCCCGAAGACGTGACCTTTGAGGACGGTAAAGTCTTTGTCAAAGGTTCGCCCGACAAAGCCAAGACGATTCAGGAAGTGGCGCTGGCGGCGGCGGTGGCCTACGATTTGCCGGAAGGGACCGAGCCGTTCCTGGATGACACCACCTATTATGACCCGCCTAACTGTACCTACCCCTTTGGGACACACGTTTGTATCGTCGAAGTCGATAAAGATACCGGCCATGTAGCTATCAAGCGCTACCTGGCGGTGGATGATGTGGGTAAGAAAATCAACCCGCTGATTGTCGATGGACAGATTCATGGCGGTGTGGTCCAAGGTTTGGCTCAGGGCTTGTGGGAAGGCGCAGTCTATGATGACAACGGCCAGTTGGTCAGCGGCTCGTTGATGGATTACGCCCTGCCCAAAGCGCACTTCTTACCCATGATTGAAACCGACAGCACCGAAACGCCATCGCCGGTCAATCCGTTGGGCATTAAAGGAGCCGGCGAGGCGGGCACGATTGCTTCGGCGCAAGCCGTGGTCAACGCCGTAGTTGATGCCCTGGCGCCGTACGGCATTACCCATCTCGACATGCCGTTGACGTCACAAAAGGTGTGGGAAGCTATTCATTCAAGTGGAAACGGGAGGGAATAAGATGTATCCGGCAAAATTTGATTACTATCGCGCTGCCAGCGTGCAGGAAGCCATTCAACTGCTGCAAGACCATGAAGATGCCAAATTACTGGCCGGCGGGCACAGTTTAATCCCGGCCATGAAACTGCGTCTGGCCCAACCGCCGGCCATCATCGATATCGGCCGTATTGCCGAACTGAAAGGCGTATCGCACGACAATGGCTCGATCAAGATTGGCGCGCTGACCGTTCACGCCGATGTGGCCGCGTCGAACGTACTTAAGTCCAACTGCCCGTTGTTGGCCGAAGCCGCCAGCAATGTCGGCGATCGGCAGGTGCGGCACAAAGGCACTATCGGCGGTAACATTGCTCACGCCGATCCGGCCTCGGATATGCCGGCCGCGATACTGGCCTTAGGTGGAACGATTCATCTAATAGGCCCCAGCGGCCGCCGCCAAGTGGCCGCCGCCGATTTCTTCATCGACTTGCTGGCGACCGACCTGCACGAAGACGAAGTCCTGACCGCCATCGAAGTGCCGGCGCAAAGCGGTAAAACCGGCTCATGTTACCTCAAGTTTGAGCATCCCGCCTCCGGTTATGCCGTCTGCGGCGCAGCGGCGGTGGTAACGCTCAACGACGACGGCGCCTGCGCCGGCGCCAGCCTCTGTTTCAACGGCGTCACCGCCACCCCCCACAACGCCAGCGCCGTCACCAACGCCCTGGTTGGCCAAGCCCTGGACGACGCCGCCATCGACAAGGCGGTCGATGCCAACTTGTCCATCAGCGACCCCATGGGTGATATGCACGCCTCCGGACCTTACCGGATCGAACTCGCCAAGACCTTCGCCAAACGCGCGCTGAAGTTAGCGCGGGATCGAGCGTAGGGCATAGCCAGCAGACCGCCGCTAGCTGACCGCCAACCGCCGGAAAGTAGGTCCACCCGGCGAAGTTCGGCAGCAGCAGTCGGCGGTCTGCCGGCAGATAGTATTCGTAGGATATACTTGAGTTTGTCCTACGAATATATTCATCGTCGTGACTGTACCGCACGGTCTGTCGCACTCCCTTTTTGATTGACTATTCCTATTCCTCGCTCCTTGTAATTTTTTAAGCGAATCATCTTCCACGCCCTATTGTTGGTTTTTGTCGATGATTTGGTCTCGTGGTATGCTTGCCCTCCACGCTCAAACAATTTGACAAGGGGGTATGGACTATGCTCAAGTCTTTTCGCCGCATGTTTGTCATCTACAAAGATTATCGTGGCCGGCTGATTTTCTCCCAGGTATTGCTGCTCATCTCGGCGGCGGCCATGCTGATGGTAGCGGCGCTGAACCAGCGCTTGATCAATCTGGGCATCCAGGCCGGCGATGCCGAGGTGATTGTTCAAGCGCTGGTTCAGCGCCGCTA
>ERZ795053.6053-NODE-6053-length-12228-cov-7.311756_pt1 | contig 12228 bp, 12 predicted proteins | sample MGYA00375137_ERZ795053 | MGnify/ENA primary metagenome ERZ795053 (study PRJEB30182, sample SAMN05720284) | activated sludge metagenome | isolation source: Anaerobic digester | place: Hong Kong | collected 2014-12-17 ... | reverse complement strand
CCTGAATATGCTTTTCATAACCGTTGCTGCCGGGCTGATAAAATTTGGGCTGGCCTATTTCCGGCGGCAGGTAGCTTTGCTCTACGTAACCGCCAAAGTCATGCGGATATTTATAGCCGATTCCTTTACCCAGCAACCGACCGGCCTGGGCATGGGAAGTGTCAGCCAGATGGGGCGGCACTTTGATCTTTTCCTGCCGGCGGACAGCGGCAATGGCTGCATCAATCGCCAGTTTGCTGCGGTTGCTTTTCGGGGCGGTACACAGGTAGATGACGGCCTCGGCCATGGGGATGCGGGCTTCCGGCAAACCGACGTATTGCACCGCATCGGCAGCTGCCGTAGCCATGGACAGGGCAAAAGGATCGGCCAGACCGATATCCTCGGCGGCATGCACGATTAAACGCCGGGCAATAAATTTGGGATCCTCGCCGCCTTCCAACATGACCGCCATCCAGTATAAAGCCGCATCCGAATCCGAGCCGCGAATACTTTTTATAAATGCGGAAATGCAATCGTAATGCCAGTCGCCGCTGCGATCATACTTGACGATCAACTTGCCGCAGACTTTTTCCAGCAAGGCCGGGGTGATCAGCAATGAGCCGTGGGCGTCGGTATAGGAGCTGCTCAGCGTGTCGAGTATATTCAGGATCATGCGGGCATCCCCCTGGGCCGCCCGGATCAGCAACGCCAGACTGTCTTCGGCAAAGGTTACCTTTACCTGTCCCAGTCCCCGTTCCTTGTCGGCCAGCACCCTGGCAATGATTTGCTGCAAAGCAGTGCCATCCAGAGGATGCACCATGTACACCTTCATTCGCGACAGCAGCGCTGAATTCAGTTCATGCAGAGGGTTTTCCGTGGTGGCTCCGATCAGGGTCAGGGTACCGTCTTCCACAAAGGGAAGCAGCACGTCCTGTTGGGATTTATTGAAACGATGGATTTCATCCACAAAAAGAATGGTTTTTTGTTGATAGTATTTGTGCCGGTCCCTGGCATCCTGGGCCATTTTGCGGATATCGCTGACGCCGGCGGTTACCGCTTGCATGTATTCAAAATGAGACCTGGTCACACTGGCAATCGTACGGGCGATGGTCGTCTTGCCGGTGCCGGGGGGACCATAGAGGACAAAGGAGTGAAGTTTGTCGCGATCGATTGCATTGCGCAAAGGACTGCCCGGCGCCAGCAAATGATCCTGCCCGTAAATCTCATCCAGATTTCCGGGTCTCATCCGCCAGGCCAGCGGCGCAGCATCAGACTGCATTTTTTCGCTGCCCAGACTAAACAGATCCATCTCGCATGCCTCCCTGCCGATTACTTCCAGCGTTTGCTGCGATCATTATAGAACATTTGTTTATTTCCTGCAAGTGCACGCTTCGGGATGTGTCCTCCAGGTGGGTATTTTTTATCGCAGTTGGGGTAAAAATAGCATCAGCAATATATGCGATGGCTCAACCAGGAAGGATTTATGCTTTGAAGCTGCGCAATCTGGTCAAACTTCCCCTGCTCGATGGACATACCGCTGAAAAGCTGGGCGAAATCAAGGGCGCTGTCATCGGCGATGATTTTCGCGTTCTGGCGCTGATCATGCACAGTCAAAACGGTTTCGCCGGCTGTATTGCTTGTGACGAAGCCATTATCAATTCGGATGCCGTGCTTATTTATGACCGGCAATGTATTAAACCCTGGCAGGATGGGGAACAATTCACTGTATATGAAGCCAAACTGGGAGATCAGGTTTTTGATGAACAAGGACGGGAATTGGGCACGATCAGCGATTTCGTCATTGATTGCGCCAACCAGGAAGTTTGGGGTGTAGAAATCTCAGGGGGCGTTATGCAGGACCTGTTGGACGGGCGCCGGGAGATCCCGATGGAAAAACTGAGTTGGGCCAGTCAGGAAAATGCAATCTGTGATCAGGAAGGGAATGAGCAGGAATGACCATAAAATGTCCGGTTTGCGGAGGTCTGCAGGTAGGCAGGGTAGGCAGCGACCAGTATTACTGCTGGAATTGTTTCCTGGAATTCAATTTTGCCAAAGGCCGGGTCAATCTCTATGAAGTTGCTGAAGACGGCAGTCTGCTGGCCATGGATGAGTCCGCCGGCATGTTATAGAGAGGCGTGAAATAAAGAGTGCTTCAGTCCAACAAGCTGTTTCGATATATTATTTTTGGCGGGGTGGCATTGGCCACCTTTTGTTTTGCTTATCTGGTCAGAGAAGTGGTCTGCACGTTCCTGGCCGGGGGCTTGATGACGTATTTCCTGTTTCGCCCGGTTGCATTGCTGGAGCGTCACGGGATACCAAGAGGTTGGGGGATTGCCATTGTGTATCTGCTGCTGGGCGCCATTACGGCGGTTTTGCTGTGGATCGCAGTGCCCCGCTTGCTGCAGGAAATAAACGAAGCCGCTGCCAGGCTGCCGGCTTACGCTGCCCAATTGCAGGAATTTTCCGGGCGGATTCATGACGTACATTTACCCGGCAAGCTGGACCTGATGCTGCAGGACAACCTGGACCGGATCGAAAAATCCATCTTTGCCCTGATCAAAGACATGGTCAACAGCATTTACACCTTTTTCAGCAAAGTTTTAATCATTGTATTTGCACCCATCCTGGCGGTTTACATGATCAAAGACTGGGAAAAAATCAAAGCTGCCTTGTTATTTATTTTGCCTCCGGCCGCGAGGCGGGAAACCGTTATTCTGACCAGCCGCATCGATGCAGTTTGGATCGAATATTTGAAGGGGCATCTGCTGGTGTCTGCGCTGGTCGGGCTGGCCACCGGTCTTGCTGCCGTCTTGATCGGCGTTGATTTTGCTCTGGTGATCGGGATTATCGCCGCAATCACCAATCTGGTGCCCTATTTCGGGCCGATTCTGGGCGGGATACCGGCCATCCTGCTGGCGTTGGTCCAGTCCTGGCAGAACGGACTTTACATGGCCATCGCCATCCTTCTCATCCAACAACTGGAGTCCAATGTATTAACGCCCAAGATCATCGGGGACAAACTGGGTATGCATCCGCTGGCAGTGGTTTTTGCCTTGCTGGCGGGCGGAAAACTGTTCGGCATTTTCGGTATGCTGATCGCGGTACCGCTGGCAGCAGCACTGCGCATCATCATTTCCCACGCGTATTTAAAGTTCGTTGAATAGCAAGTTTATTGACATCCCTCGGCGAATCTATGAAAATAGTATAGTTAGGAAGAATTCAAGGGAAAGAGGAGGCCAATCTGGTGTGGACGAGCAGTGAAATCCGTCAAAGTTTCTTGCAATACTTTGAGAATAAAGGTCATACGATCGTGGAAAGTTCTTCCCTGGTGCCGGTGAATGATCCCACGTTGCTTTTTACCAATGCCGGGATGAATCAATTCAAGGATGTTTTCCTGGGAATCGATCGGCGCAATTATATACGAGCCACGACTTCGCAAAAATGTGTGCGGGCGGGCGGCAAACACAATGATCTTGACACGGTGGGGCGGACCCCGCGGCATCATACCTTCTTTGAAATGCTGGGCAATTTTTCATTTGGGGATTATTTTAAAGCGGATGCCATCCAATACGCTTGGGAATATCTGACCGAAGAAATCAAACTGCCGAAAGAAAAATTATGGATCACCATCTACGAAGACGATGATGAAGCCGATCAATTGTGGCAGCAGGTTGCGGGTGTCCCCGCGCAGCGGATTATCAGGATGGGAGAAAAAGATAATTTCTGGAGCATGGGCGACACCGGTCCCTGTGGTCCCTGCAGTGAAATTCATTATGACCGGGGCACGGACTTCTCCTGCGGACATCCGCAATGCGGACTGGGGGTTTGCGATTGTGACCGCTGGCTGGAGATCTGGAATCTGGTTTTCATGCAGTACAATCGTGACGAACAGGGCGTCATGACGCCTTTGCCCAGACCCAGTATTGATACCGGTATGGGATTGGAGAGAATCAGCTCGATTTTACAGGGAGTACAAAGCAATTATGATACGGATTTGTTTGTGCCACTGATCAAAGCGGTTGAAATCTTGACCGGAAAGCCGTATGACCGGGGTGAAGGCGGCTTTGCCTTCCGCGTCATCGCCGACCACAGCCGCGCCTGTACTTTTTTGATCGCTGATGGGGTGCTGCCCAGCAATGACGGACGGGGGTATGTACTGCGCCGGATTCTGCGCCGGGCAGTTCGCTTTGGCCAGTCGCTGGGAATCAGTGAGCCGTTTTTATATAAAAATGTAGATGTAGTTTGCGAAATGATGGGACAGGCCTATCCTCAACTTCATGAAAAACGCGATTTTGTCAAGGATGTCATTCGCCTGGAAGAAGAACGCTTTTTAGTAACCTTGAATGAAGGGGTAAAAAAAGTTGCCGATATTATCAAAACAGCTCAAAACAAGGGGACGAATGCCATCAGCGGCGAAGAAGCCTTTATGCTGTATGATACTTACGGATTTCCGCTTGACCTCACTGAGGATATGGCCGAAGAGAATCAATTCAGCGTTGACAAGGACGGCTTTGCCCGCATGATGGAAGAACAGCGGCAGCGGGCCAAATCAGCGCACAAGAGTGAAAACGCCTTTGCCCGGGATCAGCTCTTTGCCGAGCTTTTACAAGAAGTAGCCCCCAGCAGTTTTGGCGGTTATACCAGATTTACTGATGAGTCCCAAGTGCTGGCCATTTTCCAAGATGATCAGCGGGTTGATTTTGCTGCCGATGCAGATATTATCGTGGTCACCGCCAGTACCCCTTTCTATGCGGAAAGCGGGGGAGAAGTGGCTGATACCGGTGCCATTACTGCTGCCGGTGGTCGCCTGGTGGTCACGGATGTGCAAAAGATCGCCGGTTGGATTTTACATTTTGGGAGCCTGCAAGGCAGTTTGCGCCAAGGTGACCAGGTGCAGATGGAACTCGATTCCGCCCGTCGCCTGGACATTTCCCGCAATCATACGGCAACCCACCTTTTACACCAGGCGTTGCGCATGACGCTGGGGGAACATGCCCAGCAAAAAGGATCGCTGGTCGAGGCGGAACGGCTGCGCTTTGATTTTTCGCATTTAAGTGCTCTCAGCGAGGAAGAACTGGCCCGTATCGAAAACATCGTCAACCAGGCGATTTTGGCCATGTATCCCGTCGCCACCCATGCAACCAGTCTTGAACAGGCGCGGGACATGGGCGCCACCGCCTTGTTTGGAGAAAAATACGGAGACGAAGTGAGAGTGGTGGAAGTAGCCGGATTCAGCATGGAGCTTTGCGGAGGTGCGCATGTGTCAAACACTGGCCAAATCGGGCTTTTCAAGATTGTGAGCGAGGGCAGTGTCGGTTCGGGATTAAGACGTATTGAAGCCATGACCGGCAGAGCAGCCCTGCAATATCTGAACCAATGTGAGAATCAACTAAAATCAGCGGCAGCCCAGTTGCGCACCGTACCGGCAGAAGTACCCGGCCGAATTGAAAGCCTGATGCAACAGCTAAAAGAGAAAGACAAAGAGATAGAAGCATTCAAAGCAAAACTATCCAAGGCTTCGGTCGATGAAATCATCGCCCAGGCCTACGCATACAACGGTGTCAACATTCTGGTCACTGCCACGGACAGCACTGACGCCAATCATCTCCGCCAGAATGCGGAACGGCTGAAAGACAAACTCGCTCCGGCAGTTGTTATCCTGGCAGCTGTTGTGGATGAAAAGGTGGCGCTGGCCGGGTTTGCCGGCAAGGAAGTGGTGGCCCGCGGGATTCATATCGGTAAAATAATTGGAGCTGCAGCCAAGGTAACCGGCGGCGGCGGAGGCGGCCGACCCGACATGGCCCAGGCCGGCGGCAGGGAGATTGCCAAAATCGAGGAAGCTCTGGCAACCGCCAAAAAAATGGTAGAAAATTCATTGGCTTAAACAGAGGGTTTGCCAATGCGGATGTCGAAATAGGTTTAGAGCAAGGGGGGGAGCAGCGATGCCTCAGAATCCAAGCGAACATACCGTCAGTTTCAAATGGGAAAAAGATGATGAGAATCTGGTACAGACGATTCTAAAAGAGGTTTATGAAGCGCTGGAGGAAAAAGGATATAATCCGATTAATCAACTGGTTGGTTATATGATTTCCGGAGATCCCGCTTACATAACCAGTCATCGGCAAGCCCGTAACCTAATCTGCAAAGTCGATCGCGACGAGATTATGGAAGTACTGATTAAAAACTATCTGGGTAAATAAGTTGTGCAGCAAAAAGGTGAAAACGAGGGGTTTTCACCTTTTGTTTCCATGTCCAAATGAGGTGTTGATTTGCTATATAGACCACTGGGCAGAACCGGTCTGCTGGTTTCGCAGCTGTGCCTGGGGGTGCTCACCATCGGGCCCCTCCAGAACCACCTGTCGTTGTCGGCGGGTGCTGACGTATTGAGTAATGGTTTGCGAGCCGGCATCAACTTTTTTGATACCGCCAAAATTTACAAGACCTATCCCTACATCAAAAAGGCGATCAAAGACAGCGGGATCAGGCCGGTCATCTGCAGCAAATCCTATGATTATACCTATGCGGGGATGAAGCAAAGTGTAGAGGAAGCCCTGGACGAAATGGGCCTTGCCTGCATTGATATCTTTATGCTGCATGAACAGGAAAGCATGCTTACCCTCAAAGGCCATCGGCCGGCGCTGGATTATCTGCTGGATGCCAAACAAAAAGGCTATGTTAAAGCAGTCGGACTATCCACGCATTCCGTACAGGGGGTCCTGGCCGGTGCTCAATCACCGGAGATCGAAGTCATACATCCCTTGCTCAATATTCGGGGCCTGGGCATCATGGACGGTTCCCGGGAGCAAATGCAGGCCGCCATCCGCTATGCCAGATTGAAGGGCAAAGGCATTTACGCCATGAAAGTCTTCGGTGGCGGCAACCTCAACCGCGAGGCCTATGCTGCTTGCCAATTTGTCGCCCATAATCCTAATATAGACAGCCTGGCCGTGGGCATGAAAAGCCCCGCCGAAATCGAGGTCAACATCGCTTGGCTGGAAGGACGCCGCGTTCCGGAGCTGGAACAAAACGTGGCCAACCAGGACAAGCGGCTGCTGATCGAAGAATGGTGTGAAGGCTGCGGCCAATGTGTAGAGCATTGTCGTTATGGCGCGTTGCAATTGAATGAGGAGGGCGTTCTGGAAGTGAATCAAGAAGCTTGTCTGCTGTGCGGTTATTGTGCAAGATTTTGCCCGCAATTCTGTATTAAAATAGTATAGGGAAGGGTTTTTATGAGAATAATGGGCTTAGACGTAGGCGTGAAACGGATTGGCATTGCCATCAGCGACCCTTTGGGATGGACGGCGCAGGGGCATTCGGTTTTGCACCGTACCAAGGAAAGCAAGGATTTCGCGATCCTGCAGCAGATTTGCAGGGATTACGAAATAGAAGCCATCGTTCTAGGTTATCCGCTGAATATGAACGGGACGGTTGGCCCCAAAGCGGAAGAGATCAAAGCATTCGGGAAGACGTTGGAAGATCATTTGCAGTTGCCCGTTTCCTATTGGGATGAGCGTTTGTCAACCGTAAGTGCCCAGCGTCACTTGATCGCCGCCGATGTATCCCGCCAAAAACGCAAAAACGTAATTGACAAGCTTGCCGCGGTAAACATTTTGCAGGCCTATTTGGATCGGATTAACTACAAGAAGTTTGACAAAGAAGACGGTGAAAGGATAGAATAGCCTTAGTTTTTGGAAGGGGTGAAACGATGGATCACGATGAAATTATGAGCGATGTTCTGGTGCTTGTCGATGAGGAAGGACAGGAATACGAATTCGAAGTACAGGCTGAACTGGAGATGGAAGGAGAAACCTATCGGGTTTTGATTCCGCTCGACGTAGATGAGGACGCAGATGAAGAAGAAATCGAAGTGCTGATCCTCAAAGTGGTGTATGACGAAGAAGGCAATGAATTTATGGCGGAAATTGAAGACGAAGAAGAATGGGAAAAGGTCGCCGACGCATGGGACGAGTTGGTAGACAGCGGAGACTTCTAAGTCAGTAGAAAAGAAGCCGCCAGGCTTCTTTTTATGCTTTCCCAGGAATACAATTGCCGCCTGATCAGTAAATATAAAGCAGGTCGGGAGCGTATAGAAAATTGTTGGGGGTCTGAGTTTGAATCTGAATACGAAAATTTTCCAATCAAGGCTAGTGCAAATAGCCTTGATTCTGCTTGCCATGTTGGCGTTTCTGGCGCTTTATTTTTATAACTGCAATTATCTGGATGATGACTTCAGACCTGGCACCGCCATTGCCGGTATCGCTGTGGCCGGTTCCGATCGGAATGAAGCCAGGCTTTTGCTTGACCGGCAAATGGATCAAATCTACAATACTCCGGTAGTGTTTGCCTATGAGGACGAAGAGGAAAAACTCGAACTGCAAGCCTTGCTCAAACCAGTGGACCTTGATCAAGTGGTCACTTCCGCCTGGGAAGCCGACCGTTCCCAAAGCTGCTACCAAATCCTCACCAACGCAGTCCTGCAACGCACCGTTAATTATCCCTTGCCGCTGGTCTATGATTCTGCAGCGACAGACGACTTGCTGAGAAAATGGAATGAAAAATGGGGCACTCCTTTTCATGATGCCCGGTTGGAAATGGACGCCAAACAAGGTCTGATCGTGATTCCCGGTCAAATTGGCATGACCGTCGATCGCAAAGAGACCTTTAAGATCCTGCCGACCGCGATGCAATCCATTCCGGCCAGTATCAGCGGAGAAATTGTCATGGCGCGGCAAAACCCCAAGATCGGTGAAGAAGCCCTGCGACATATGGGCGAAATCGCCAAATATTCGACCCGATACAATCCTAATGAAGTCAACCGCACCCATAATCTGACCAAAGCCACCCAGGGCATCAACGGCAGCATCATCTTGCCGGGAGAGGTTTTCTCGTTTAACCAGACGGTTGGACGCCGGACGATGGAAACCGGCTACAAGGATGCCATGGTGATTGTCAATGGCAAATTCGAACCCGGCTTGGGCGGAGGCATCTGCCAGGTTTCTTCAACCCTTTATAATGCCAGTTTGTTGGCGGGATTGGAGATTGTGGAGCGTCACAATCATAACCTGACGGTCGCCTACGTGCCGCTTGGGCAGGATGCGACTGTATCCTATGGAACCCAGGACTTTAAATTCAGGAACAGCACCACTTCCCCGGTTTATGTGCGGGCCGCTGCGGGGGGAGGAAATCTGACCGTAAATATTTACGGGGATACCCACTTTAAACAGAAAATTGAGATATCCAATATTATCGATCAGTCGACTCCTTATCAGACGGTTACCCTGCCAGACAACAGCCTGCAGCCAGGGGAAACCAAACTCGATCATAACGGTCAGAACGGCTATGTGGTCAGATCATTCCGGATTTTTTTTGATCAAAACGGGGAAAAGAGCAAGAGTGAATCGCTGGGACGCAGCGTTTATATTCCATTGCACAAGACCATCCTGGCCGGACCCGCGCTGGAGGAGCAGCCGCCGGCGGAGGGGACTGAGCCGACAGAAGGCACTGACCCGGGCGAAGGAACCGATCCGGCTGAGGGAATCGATCCGTCTGAAGAGCAAGACCCGGACGAAGGTAACGGATCTATGGAAGAAGGAAATCAAGACCCAGCGCCGTCCCCGGAAGAGCCGCAGCAACCTCCAGCAGAGCCGGGACAAGAACCGACGGATGGGTAGGCGATCATTGCTGATCGAGATGAATCAACCGAAGACAGGTGAAAAGGATGCGTGAAACGCCATTGCAACGCGGGAAGATCAGGGTGAAAAGAGTCTTTTTGGTGATCTTGTTTTTCACTTTGCTGTTGCTGGGCGGGAAGCTTGTTGCCAGCCAGCAATACCAGCCCGTGGATGCAAGCGATCAAACCACAGTACAAGTGAAAATTCCTGATGGCAGCAGTGCCAGCCAGGTAGCCGTTTTACTGAAGAACCAGGATTTAATCCGCAGTGAAAAAGCATTTTTGAAATACTGCCGCCAGGAAAACCTGGATGCGCGGCTCAAAGCCGGAACATTCAACTTGAGCCGCAGCATGAGCGTCAAGGAAATCAGCAGTCAGCTGGTAACCGGGCAGAACGTGAAGGATTCGGTCACCATTCCCGAAGGCTATACCATCAAAGAAATCGGCCAACTTTTGGAAGAAAAGAAGGGCATACAGCCGGATGAATGGCAGCAGGCTTTGCAGGATGATTATGATTATGAGTTTCTGCCTCCGCCGGACCGGACCAACCGCTTGGAGGGCTATCTGTTTCCCGATACATATGTATTCGCCGAAGCGGATGATGCCCATGCCATGATTGAGCAGATGCTGAAAAACTTCGCGACACGCTGGGACAAGCAATTTGCTCCGCTGATGGCGGGGACGCAGATGGATTCGCATGAAATCATCATCATTGCCTCCCTCATTGAGCGGGAAGCACAGAAAGCCGAGGAGCGCCAGCGCATTGCCGGCGTGATCTACAATCGACTGGACATCAATATGCCGCTGCAGATTGACGCGACCGTACTCTACAGCCTGGGGGCGCATAAGAGCAAAGTCAATAATGCTGATCTGAAAGTGGATTCACCCTATAACACTTACCGTTATCCCGGACTGCCGGCCGGCCCCATCTCCTGCCCGGGCAGTGCCTCGATTGCGGCAGCCCTGCAGCCGGAGAATAACAACTATTTTTACTATGTCTCCCGGGGAGATGGCAGCCACCAATTCTCCAGGACATTCGCCGAACATCAGGCGGCCATTCGCAAGTATTCCCAGTAAATCAACCCACCATTGCGCAAGTCAAGAACCGTCCCCAACTTGCGCAAGTTGGGGACGGTTCTTGACTTGCGCGAATAAGCTCAGTAATAAAGGAAATGCAACCATGAAACAACCCGAACTGCTCCTGCCGGCAGGGGATCTGGACAAATTAAAAACAGCGCTGCACTTTGGTGCTGATGCGGTCTATGCGGGCGGCAAGGAATACAGCCTGCGGGCAGCCGCCGGCAACCTAAACCAGGCGGAAATGAATGCGGGCCTGGCGCTGTTGCATGCCAAAGGTAAAAAACTCTATGTAACCGTTAATATTCTGGCCCATAACCGGGATTTGAAAAATCTGCCGGCCTATCTGGAATCCCTGGCGGATATGGGGGTGGACGGATTGATTGTTGCTGATCCCGGCATTATGAAAATGGCCCGCACATATGCTCCCCGCATTCCCATTACCGTAAGCACCCAGGCCAATATTACCAACTATGAGGCGGCCGCTGTTTACAAAGAATGGGGAGCCAGCCGGCTGGTGCTGGCGCGGGAATTATCGCTGCAAGAGATCCGGACCATCAAAGCCAAAGTGGATGTGGAACTGGAAATTTTTGTGCATGGGGCCATGTGCGTGTCCTATTCCGGGCGCTGTCTGCTGTCCCATTATATGACCGGACGCAGTGCCAACGCCGGGGAATGTGCCCATCCCTGCCGCTACCAGTATCGTCTGGTGGAAGAAAAACGACCAGAGGAATATTATCCCATTGAAGAAGATGAGCGCGGCAGTTACATCCTGAACTCCCGTGATCTGTGCCTGCTCCCGTACATTCCGCAGTTGGTGCAGGCCGGGATTGATTCGTTCAAGATTGAAGGCCGCATGAAGAGTGCCCTCTATGTAGCCGTGGTGGCACAGGTTTACCGCCAGGCCCTGGATGCCTGCCGGCAAGGCGCTGAACAATTCAGCCAGGCCCAGCTGCACAGCTGGATGGAAGAATTGCAGAGGGTCGCCACAAGACCCTTTACCGACGGTTTTATTGCCGGCGAAGTCTCTGCCCTGCAGGACATCGCCCACATTTCTCCGCAGCCGCGGGCGGAATTCTGTGGGATTGTCAGAGGTTACGATCAGGACCGCGGCAGAATAATCATCGAGCAGCGTGCCAATTTCGGCCCGGGAGAGGATTTGCAGCTCATGTCCACCGATGGACAGATTCTGGATCTGGTGCTGGAGGCCTTATATGACCAGGAAGGCAATCCCCTTGACCGTGCCCGTCACGCCAAACAATCGGTCTATTTGCCTTTTTCCCGCGAAATTGAAGCTGGTTCCATCTTGCGAAGGGTGGCCCGTTGATGCAGGACCAGATCTATGCCCGGCTGCAGCCGGAAAAAATTGATATGCTGACCAAACTGATTGAAGCCTATGATCATCTGGGAATCGTTTCCACGCTTGACCAGGCCCGGGGACTGGTCGTAATCCGTTCAACCGTCGACTGCCTGCCGGAATTGCAGGAAGTCCTGGCCCATCT
>ERZ795053.6052-NODE-6052-length-12229-cov-4.755791_pt1 | contig 12229 bp, 10 predicted proteins | sample MGYA00375137_ERZ795053 | MGnify/ENA primary metagenome ERZ795053 (study PRJEB30182, sample SAMN05720284) | activated sludge metagenome | isolation source: Anaerobic digester | place: Hong Kong | collected 2014-12-17 ... | reverse complement strand
TATGGGGCTAGATTTTGTTAAGCAAGCTTTGAGTGCTGGTGACAAGGTAGTTGCAACAGCAAGAAACTCTGAGCAAATAAAAAACGCCATTGGTATTAATTCATCACTACTGTGTGAGAGACTTGATATTACCATACCAGAAGAAGCTGATACAGTAATAAAAAAAGCAATGGATGTTTTTGGAAGAGTAGATATTCTTGTAAACAACGCTGGTATTTCGTATAAGGGTTTTTTTGAAGAGATGACAATTGAACAGATCAATCATCAGTTGAATGTAAATCTGACTGGACAATTAAACGTAACAAAAGCTGTTTTGCCTATTATGAGAAAACAGAGGTCAGGGCATGTTATAGGGATATCTTCCGGAGCCGGCTTGTCTGGTTTTGCTTACAGCTCCATTTACGCTGCTTCAAAATTTGCTGTCGAGGGCTGGCTAGATGCTTTAAGAAAGGAAGTTGAATCTTTTGGCATAAACGTCACTATCGTAAATCCGGGTTTTTACAGAACAGAACTAATATCTGAAAAATCAATGACTTTCGCTAGTGCAAAATATAGTGATTATGACAATGCCCGCGAGAAGCAGACTTTATGGTGGAAGTCACAAGCGGGGAAACAGCCTGGAGATCCAAAGAAACTGGCTCGTCTGCTTGTTAAAATCGCTCATCTGGATAATCCACCAAAACGATTAATTGCTGGAAATGATGTAATTAAGCTTATTGAAAGCAAAATTGAAGAACTGCAGAATGATATCCAGTTTTATAAAAAACTTGATTTTTCACTGGAATATTAATTCTGTACATTTTTATAACTAATCAATAATGAAAGAGCAGGTAATTATTTGGAAGCCAATATATTTGAAAATCTTAAGTCGTACGGAAAAGTATTAAAAGATGAACCAATGAGCAGTTATACCTCCTTTAAAACCGGGGGCAATGCCGATTATCTTGTTTATCCAGCATCAATTAACAAATGTGCCGAACTAATAGAATACTTGAATAAATATGAATATAACTTCACTGTTTTGGGAGGATGTACCAATCTTGTTGTCGGAGATATGGGCATTCGAGGTGTTGTTATTATCATCTCTGATTTGACAGAAGAATTTAATGAAATTAGAGTTATTGACGATAACACTGTTTATGCGGGGGCTGGTGTTAAGAAATCGGACTTTATAAATTTTACCGCAGAAAATGATTTTGACGGAATGCATTTTATGGTTGGTATTCCAGGGTGTATCGGTGGTGGCATAATAATGAACGCCGGAACATATATGGGGACATTTTCCTCGGTTTTAAAAAAAGTCTATTATATAAATAATCGTGGTCAGAGCAAAAGTAAAGAGATCGACTCTACCATGGGGCAATACAGACATCTTGACTTGGAAGCAGAATGTGCTGTTGTAACAGGAGCCGATTTTTCGTTGCCAAAATCAGATAATAAAGAGTTGGTTATACAAAAAATCAACGACATAATCGAAGACCGCAAGCAAAAACATCCATGGGATTATCCCAGTGCTGGATCAGTTTTCAAAAATCCCGAAAACGAGGCCTCCTGGAAACTTGTAAATGATTGTGGTCTAAAAGGGTATTCCATAGGTGGAGCCCAGGTTTCCGAAAAACATACCAATTTTATTATTAATAAGGGTGAAGCAAATTCTGCCGAGATTAGAGCACTTGTTTCATATATTCAGTCACAAGTAAAAATAAAATACGGTATAGAACTTCATACCGAGATAAGGATGATAGGCGAGTTTCATTGAACAGTTCTTTATACGACAAAACTTTTTGTGCTCTTGATATAGAGACTACCGGAGTAAATCCCTTCAAGGACAAGATAATCGAGATTGGAATCGTACGGTTCCGCATAGGTCAGGAGCAGAACAATACATATCAATCTCTTATTGACCCATTAATCCCTGTATCCGAACAATCACGTCTTATTCACAATATCTCTCAAGAAGAACTTGAAGGTAAACCCCTATATTCGGATATATATTGCTCTATCAAGGAGTTCATTGAAGATTCAATACTGGTGATTCAGAACCCCCAGTTTGATCTATCCTTTATTCAGTCAGAAAACAGAGCCGCTGGCTTACCATTTTTCAGTAACAGATCTTTCGATACGGTATCACTCGCTAAGAAAGTCTTTAAAGGATTAAAAAATCATAAATTAGAAACCGTTTCAAGACATCTAAATTGTATAAGGAACTTCCACCGAGCACTTGACGACGCGTTTTGCTGTATGGATATTTTTCTGGAGGGTGTCAAGAGAACTGATCCAGGTCGTATTTTTACTATTTCAGATTTGCATAATATTTGTGGCTTTGATATTCAGGAACGGGTCTATAAGGATGTTGGTAGCCGTAAAATTAGAGGAGTAAACATATCACCAGATAAAGAATACGAGATCATATATTGTGATCGGGCAGGGCAGACAACCGAAAGAAAAATACTGTGTAAAAAAATTATAAAAAATGGCTCCACTTATTTTGTCCATGCTTTTTGCTATTTGAGGGAGCAAGATCGTTTTTTTAAATTTTCGCGTATAAAAAATGCGACATTATGCTGATATTCGTTCGTTTGTTATACGACTAGTGAAAAAATTATTTAGTTGTAGTCTAAGTAAAAGTGATTCTAACCATTCAGAAGATATGAATGAAAATGGTTTGCTTTTCTTTTCTTTTTCATTTTTAAGAAAAATCAGAAAACCAATAAATGCTGAGTGAATGTAGTGGGTAGATGATAGATCAAGAACTATATTTTCTTCAACTAACTGATCACTCATCATATAGAGCTCAGGAATCTGCTCAAAAGTAATACGATCAGGGAAAAAACATCTATTATTTTTTATTATTATCATGTGATTACCCCCATGTTGTATATCGTCTGTAAAGCCTCATTACTTAAGAAAGTTTTTTTAAATCTGATAATATTTGGGGTTGTTGTTATTTATCTTTGAGGTTGCCATGAATCATCTGAAAAATATACCTTTATCTATTCCTTATAAAGAGATATATGCACGTCTTGGGTATTCTGTACATAAAACATCGCTGCAAAAAAGCGAGAAAGACAGAATAGATGCTATTATCCGTGATGGATTTTCGCTGTGTAATTTCCAGGGAATTTATAAACAGGTTAAGGTTTTGTCAGTAACCCAAAAGGGTTTTGTACTGGAAAGTGGTCATGAAATTGAGTCTGTATACCTTAAAGACAAACTTAAGGAGTATGGCTCAATGATAATGATGGCAGCATCTGCTGGAAGAATAGTGACCGAAACAGTTACAGAACTTATGAAGAAAGGAGATAACGGCAGAGCTGTTATTTATGATGCAACCGCTAGTGAATCGGCAGATGCAGTTCTAGATTATCTTCAAAAACATATAAAGATGCAGTTTGCCAGATCTGGAATGGCAATTTCACGTTTACGATATTCTCCTGGTTATGGAGATATTGATCTTTCAGTTCAAAAAATAATTTACGATATACTTGAATTACAAGACTATGGAATAATTCTTACAGAATATTTTCAGCTTATACCAGAAAAAAGCGTACTAGCTATTGCGGGTTTATCATGACAAGAGAAGAATTTGCACAACTATGTCTCAATAAAACGGTTATTCTTGATGGCTCTACCGGAATTGAGTTAATCCGTCGAAAAATGAAGGTTTCAGGATCGATAGAGACATCCATTCTCGATTCTCCAGACATGCTAAACGAGCTTCAACTGCAATACTGTAAGGCCGGTGCAGATATCATACTCACACCTACGTTGGGTGCCAATCGTGTGAAATTACAGGAGTACTCCTTCGATGGATCAGTAAGAGAGTTGAATCGCGAACTGGCGTCTCTGTCTCTTAAAACAGCATCCAGCTTCCCGACAAAAGTCTTTGGCGATATATCTTCGACCGGACGTTTTATCGAACCTTTTGGAGACCTTCTTTTTGATGATGCAGTGGAGTACTTTCGTGAACAAGCAGAAGGTCTGCTCGAAGCCGGTGTAAACGGTTTTTTTATAGAGACTATGATAGACCTTCAGGAGGCAAGGGCTGCGCTTATAGCAGTTAGAGAATTATGTGACTTGCCCGCCGTTGTATGTCTGAGTTTTTATAAAGAGGGTTATACCCTTAATGGCAGTTCACCCCAGAGTGTAGTTGTCACCCTTCAGAGTCTTGGTGCCGATGCGGTTGGATGTAACTGTTCTACCGGACCTGCTGAAATGATCCCAATTATACAAAAAATGGCAACTTGTACAAAACTACCTCTTGTTGTTAAACCTAATGCTGGCTTGCCGAGCCTTAAAAACGGTAAAACAGTATATTCGATGGATAAGAATGAGTTTTTAAGTTATATTCCCAATTTTCATAAATTAGGAGTTTCCCTTATTGGAGGCTGCTGCGGAACAGATCCTGGATTTATCAATGATATTGCTGTCCAATGGAGCAATAAGGTACCTGTAAAAAGAGAATCTTTTATAACGCACGCTATAGCATCTAACCGTACTATAACCAGATTTGGAGCCGGCAGTTTTACACTAATTGGAGAACGAATCAATCCAACCGGCAAGAAAGATTTTCAAAAACAGCTTAGAGAAAAAGATTTAACTACAATTGAAATTTTTGCGAGCAAACAACAAGAGTTTGGCGCGAATGTTCTTGATGTGAATATGGGACTTTCGGGAATCGACGAACGTGAAATGATGTTAAAAACAATTTCACTACTAAGTCGTATATCTTCTTTACCGTTGTGTATCGATAGCACCCGACCTGAGGTAATAGAAAGTGCCCTGAGACTATATCCGGGACGTGCACTTGTAAATTCAATTTCTGGTGAAAAAGATCGACTTGAGATTACGCTTCCTATAGCCGCGAAATATGGAGCCATGCTTATTATTTTACCACTGGATGATAATGGAATACCGGTAACTTTTGAAGAAAGGGTACTAGTTATTAGAAAAATAATCGATGAAGCTACTAAATACGGTTATACAACCGATGATATGGTAATAGATGGTCTTGTTATGACAATCAGTTCCGATCAGAAGGCCGCAAAAACCACACTGGATCTTATTAACTGGTGTGCTAAAAACGGGATTAACAGTGTATGCGGTTTATCAAATGTTTCATTCGGTTTGCCACAACGAGATATAGTCAACAGTGCTTTTTTGGCTTTGGGCGCCCAAAGGGGTTTGACTTCAGCAATCGCGAATCCTTCCAGCGAAAGATTGCGTAACATTATCAGTTCTATTAACAAGAAGGGATGCCGTATATGAATATATTGACTAAACTTTTGGAAAAAAACGAAATCCTTATACTGGATGGAGCGACTGGAACAGAGCTTGCTGAGCGAGGAATGCCTTCTGGGGTATCGCCTGAGCTATGGGTTCTTGATAATCCATCATCAATAAAGTCTGTACAAAACGACTATTTTAATGCGGGTAGTGATATTGTTTACAGCTGTTCCTTTGGTGGAAACCGAATAAAACTCTCTCAATATACAGAAGATCTTTCTGCTGTTTTCGATATTAACCGCAAATTGGCTATTATATCAAAAGAAAATTCTCACGGCGGTATTGTCTTCGGAGATATGGCTCCGACCGGCAAGTTTATAGAACCGTTTGGAGACCTTGCTTTTTCTGAAGCTGTTGATGTGTACCGAGAACAGGCAGCAGGATTATGTGAGGGCGGTGTAGATGCTCTTGTTATCGAAACGATGATGGACCTTCAAGAAACAAGGGCAGCGCTTCTTGGTGCTAAACAGGCTGCTGGCCAACGTCCGGTTGTCGTTACCATGACCTTTGACGCTGATGGCTATACATTAAACGGAACTCATATCCTCTCCGCTTTGTCTATTATTCAGTCACTTGGAGCCGATGCTTTCGGATGTAACTGTTCTACGGGTCCGGCCGAAATGCTTGAACTAATAAAGATCATTTCTCCCTACTCGCGTATACCTTTGATGGCCAAACCAAATGCCGGTTTACCCAAGTTGATAGATGGCAAAACGGTGTTTACCATGGGGGCTGAAGAGTTCGCTTCATATTCAAAACAGTTTATCGATGCGGGAGTCCGTATAATCGGTGGATGTTGTGGAACCACTCCTAATCATATAAAAAAAGTAAAAGAAGCATTGGAAAACTATAGCCCGTCTGCCATATCTGCTAAAAAAAGCTTCGTAATAGGCACTGTTAAGGATGCACAGGTTGCCTCGGTCGACGAACCTTTGATGTTGATTAATACTGAAGCCGGTGATAAATATCGCAACTGCAGCGCAGATGAACTTAGTGCTTCTCTTGTCGAATTCTGTATACATAATAGCTACATACCAGTGATAAAATATGATAACGAAGCAAATCTTTCATTTGCTCTGAATGTCTATCCTGGACGAGCCTTGATTGTTGTAGAAAACGAGCAAGACTTTCAGACTGTTTTGCCCCTGGCAGAAAAATTCGGTGCAGTAATTATTACGGACAAATTTGCTCCACAAAATGTTTCAAATACACCATGCTTAACCGATATTGTTGTAATCTGTAATGTAACAAAAAATGAGAATTATCTAAATGCTTATAAGTTATCTAGCATGGGTGAAGAAGATGAAAGGTTCTTTGCAGTATCGGAGCTTTACAATAATGAGATTCCTGTATTGGTTGGTGATCCGACAGATGACCTTCGCGACTTTATAGTCGCGTATGACGCGTTAACAGGTCGGGACAGAAAACTTGAAGGATTGATGAACAGGCTTCACCAAACTGATAATAAGCAGATATCGGATCAAGAAATCGAAGAAAGAGATCCTGTTTATATGGCTGTTTTAAGAGGACGTGATAATGTAATAGAAAATGCCATTGGCGATTCACTTAAAGCGGGTATCTCACCGGGTAAGATCGTAGATGAATATCTGATACCAGCAATTAATGTAGTTGGTGATCTTTACGAAAAGAAAGAATATTTTTTGCCACAGCTTATTATGAGCGCAGATACCATGCGAAAAGGATTTAAAATTCTTGAACCACTTCTTGCTGCAGAAAACAGCTCAAAAAGCAAGGATGGTCTTATTGTTATTGCCACCGTTAAGGGTGACATTCACGATATTGGTAAAAACATCGTTGCCCTGATGCTTAGAAATTATAATTTCGATGTGATAGACTTGGGAAAAGATATTGATGATAAAACAATAGTAGATTCGGCAATTAAAAACAAAGCCGATATTATTGCGCTCTCAGCTCTTATGACAACAACCATGGTGCAGATGAAAACTGTTGTTGATACAGCAAAAAAATCAGGTTGTAAAGCCAAGATAATAATTGGCGGTGCTGTGGTTGACCAGAATTACTGTACCGAGATTGGAGCAGATGGTTACTCTTCTGATGCGATGGAAGCGGTAAAACTTGCTCAAAGGCTGGTATCAGCCTAGTTTCATTTTATTTCTTGATTCTTGTTGAGGCCTCATATAAAAGAATTGATGCTGCAACAGAAGCGTTTAAAGAGCTTACCTTACCGGTTAGCTCTATTCGAACGACCAGGTCACATTTTTTTTCTGTTAAATCACGCATACCAGTTCCTTCACTTCCGATTACAATAGCGAGTGGTGAGTATTCAGATATTTTTGACATGCTTTCCTGACCTTTATCTGATGACCCAATAATCCAAAAACCCTTATCTTTTAGTAAATCAATTGTTCGTGCAAGGTTAGTTACTTTCATTAATGGCATATAGGCGCTTGCTCCGGCAGAACTCTTTATAACCGTGGATGTAACTGAAGCGCTATTATCTTTGGTGATTATTACCCCTTTACAGCCAAATGCCTCGGCCGATCTGATTATCGCACCAATATTATGAGGATCGGTAAGTTGATCCAGTATCAAAACGATTCCTTTGTTTGAAGCAATAGCCTCAAGTTGATTCTCTTCAAATTCGGGGTACAGAGGACAGTTTATTAGTGCAATTCCCTGATGATTTTTATCACCACCGCACAACTTCTCCAAGCGATCCTTGTCTGCTCTTTCAGATCTAACACCTCTTTTTTTAGAGAGTGATGTTATTTCGGTAAGTGAATTCTCTTTTATACCAGATGCAATCAAAAGAGTAGTAGATGATGTGGCCAGACCTGAACGCAGATACTCAAGTACAGGAATTCTTCCAAAAACTATACCGTTTTCCATCGTGTACCTTCCTTGGAATCTTCCAGAACAACTCCCTTATCCAAAAGAAGATCTCTTATCCGGTCGGCTTCATTCCAGTTTTTATCTTTTTTTGCATTATCTCTTTTTATTATATAATCTTCTATTTCTTGTTCAGAAAGCCCGGCTTTCTTCTCTTCTTTAAAAAAAATAATACCTAAAACAGTGTCAATTTTCTCAAGACAATCAAGAATTAACCTGGCCTCTTCAGATGAGAAATTGCTTTGTGTGTAATACTTGTTAAAATCGGTTACTGCTTCAAAAAAATGCCCCAAAGCTCCAGATACATTTAGATCATTATCTAGAGATGACGTAAAATCATTTATAAGCTTATCTATTCGATCCTTAATGAGTTCACGAACTTCACCGCTCTTTTGAGATTTTTCACAATTAAGAACAAGGTTATCAATTCTTGAAAGTGGCTGAGAGGCATTCTTAAGATTATCAAGCGTAAAGTTAAACTGTTTACGATAGTGAGCAGTTAGAAGAAGGTAACGTATGGCGCGTGATGAAAAGCCTTGTTCGATAAGATCATTTAATGTATAGAAATTTCCTTTGGATTTAGACATCTTGCTGTTATCTACAAGTAGATGCTCCGCATGAAGCCAGTATCTTACAAATGGTTCATCGAAAGCTGCTTCACTCTGTGCAATCTCGTTCTCATGATGAGGAAACACAAGATCAACACCACCGGTATGAATATCTATTGTGGTATTATATATTTTTCGTATCATAGCCGAACACTCTATATGCCAACCTGGACGTCCATAACCAAGGTCAATCTGCCATCCCGGTTCATCTTTTGAGACCTCTTTCCAGAGAGCGAAGTCCCTGATGTCATCCTTATGGTACTCGTCAGTATCGTACCTTGTACCCGACTTGATTGATTCGGGATCAATTTTACTTAATTTGCCATAATCAGAATATTTGGAAATACTAAAATAGATTGAGTTATTATCTTTATAAACCAGACCTTTTTTTTCAAGTCGGTTAATGATGTCATTCATCGCATCGATAGAATCCGTAGCGCGTGGGTAGTGTTCAAATTCTTCAATATTTAATTTTTTTAAATCTTCAAAAAATATATCTGTAAATCTTGCAGTATATTCTTTAAGGGAAACTCCCTCTGAAAGAGCGCCTTTAATGGTTTTATCGTCAACATCGGTAATGTTCATAGTATGGTTAACTTTAAAACCTCTAAATTTCAAGAAGCGTCTTAAAATATCATTAAAAAGAAAAGTTCTAAAGTTCCCTATGTGAGCAAATCCATAAACAGTTGGGCCACAAGAATAAATTGAAACTGGAGGGTAATCATTAATTGACTCTTTTTTCTCTCCTCCCGGAATAAATTCCTCTATTTTTTTACTCATTGTATTATAGAATTTTACCATTTCGAATCCTCCGGAAAAACTTAAAAAAGAGATCTTATAACACTAATCTATAAAATGATATAGAATTACTTTTGGCTAAAAACGTTTGTTTGAATTTTATATTAGTTATGACTCATAACAAAAATGTTGCGGTACATGATTATGTCAAACAGTTTTGTCTTAATTAGCTAATGGGGTTAATATTAAGATAATATCTCGTTTCCGTCATTATCCAATATTATTTCAACCGTGTCGGTATACTGATCGACGATTGTTTGAGAAGAAGAGGTCTGATTTGTGCCGGCAGGACGAGAAGCCAGATTTATTTCACCGTATTTATATCGTTTTTTTACTATTCTAAAATCGATATTATGCTCTCGTAATAGATTTTCCAGTAGTTTTATATAGCCTAACAGAATTTTAATTTTTTCATTTTTCCTTTTCAAAGCTTTATTCATCTGTTTCGTTATTGAAAGTAGAATGTTTTCTCTGTTTTTTAATTTTTTTTTCAATTTTTTGATAATCTGATCAGTTTTGCCATCGACCGAGACTAGCTCGACGTGAGCATAAATCTTGTTATCATTCCCGTTTTGGCGGGAAGCTTGTATGAAATTCTTTATCCGTTTATCTGACAAAATATGAGAAGGAAGTGTCTTTTCCCACTCAGTTTCGTTCACGGTTAATGTCTCTATGGCTTTGGTTGTATCCATTATATTACAATCACTTTCTTTATTTGAGCTCGTTTCAATGAATAAATAATGCTAAAATAGTAAAATAATTCATCTAAATAACACGGATAATTGTGTTTTATTAACAGTATCAACTATTTATAAAAATAGATATACTGTTCTTATTGTCGGATTTTATTATAACATAATTTACCTAAAAGATTTATCGCATCTTGTATTTTACCATTAAATATTAAAAAAGGAAAAATAGCAGATTCCGAATACAGAAGTTAGATTATATTAGTTCTTGACTTAACAACATTTAAAAATAAATACTAAATTAAGCTTTAAAAGTCGGCCCTACATATTCTTAATAGTCTAAATTATTTCATACTTTGATAGGCAAGTTATTATGTATACAGTTTTGCACATTGACAACAGCCATTTTTTTAATAAAATTGTGCGTTCATGTATCGAGAAAATTGGATTAACTTGTATAACCTCTAACGACATCTCTGAAGCTGTTGAAAAGCTTGAAAATAATCATATAGATCTTATTATAACGGCTCTTGAAATCCGTGGTGGTGGAGGTGAGTACCTGATAAGACAGTTAAACAGCGGAAAATTTCGCAATATCCCTGTAATCGTTATGACCTCAAACGACTCCATGAGTACTCGTATTAAGATGTTTAAACTGGGAGTAGTCGATTATATATCCAAAGACCAGACCTTCGCGGGAGCTCTATCAGGATTTTTAAATAAACTCACCGAAAAAAATCGTTCCAGATCTCTTCTTAAAAAGTTATCCTTTGCTGTTCTTGATGATTCTAAAACGCAACTTCAGGTAATAAGCAATATTATGTCGCTTAACAAGATAGAAAATGTCTCCTTTTTTTCTAAAGGAGGTGACTTACTTAAATCCAATAACAGGTTTCATATATATTTTGTCGATCTTGTATTGCCAGATATTTCAGGGGAACAGGCTATTCTTCAAATTCGTAAGAAATACCCGGAATCCTTGATTATTGCCGTTTCAGGAATTGATAACTATAAAGTTGTATCCAACGTGCTTCTTTCGGGAGCGGATGATTATATTCTAAAACCCTTTAACTCAAGTATATTTATGGCAAGGCTCGTCTCGAATGTCAGGGTATTTCAACTTGTACAGGATTTAAAAAAGAAAAATCAGGAGCTTGAAGAGAGCCTAATCACTGATCCCCTAACAGGACTATACAATCATCGATTTATTTACAGCAGACTTCAGGATATTATCAGTAAAAAAACATCACCTTTCTCTTTTGTTTTCTTCAGTGTCGATAATTTTAATAATATTAACGATACCTATGGTCATAGTCAAGGTGACAAGGTTCTTTGTAAAATTTCCGATGTACTGTTGGGTGAAATCGAAGATAGATCATGTATAGGAAGATATGGAGGAGTAGAATTTATTGTTCTTTTCCCGGGCATGACTGTAGATAAAGCATTTCCAGTTGCAGAAAAAATCCGCCAAAGGGTAAATAGAATCACAGTAAACAACGCAAGAATATCTGTTAGTGGTGGCCTTTGCCAAAACGAAGGTGAAGAGAGGGCGGAAGATCTTATACGAAAGGCAGATTCGCTTTTGTTTAACGCAAAGCATAACGGTAAAAACCGAATAGAAAAAAGTTTTGACTGGCAATCCTATTTATAAAGAGAGTTTAGTCCTTCCATACCATCAATAACAGTATCGTAACTGTTTTTTGCGTTCCAGAAAATGTATCCTTCTGATTTGGTATCAATGCTGGCCTTGATTTGCTCCTGTATATAAGAAGCATCATAATTCGATACTCTCCAACCAAATGCCTGAAGCCAGGGACGAACCATTGTTTTACCAGACTGTTTTTTAACTCTGGTTACACCTTCCGAAATAAAGTAGTAAGGAGAATCACCTGGTTTCGCAATACCTCTGAAATTGTTGTTAAAATGAGACGGATAAAGCATTGGGCATATAATATCACAATATTGCGAAAGCTTGGC
>ERZ795053.6051-NODE-6051-length-12230-cov-19.263737_pt1 | contig 12230 bp, 6 predicted proteins | sample MGYA00375137_ERZ795053 | MGnify/ENA primary metagenome ERZ795053 (study PRJEB30182, sample SAMN05720284) | activated sludge metagenome | isolation source: Anaerobic digester | place: Hong Kong | collected 2014-12-17 ... | reverse complement strand
CAACGCCTGTGACAATCTACCCGACCCGCCAACAAGTGACGCTGCCGCTTCGATTCCTCGGCGGCGTGCTCGTCACCATGGCCGTGGCGCTGGCCATCTTCTGGGCGATCATGCAGCCGCCGCTGGAAGAGTTCCGCGCCATGACCCTCTTCCTGGGCGCCACCGCCGCCGTCTCCGTGCTGGCCGGTTACCTGGCCTACCGCTTCGGCTGGATCAGTTGGTCGCCGCGCCTGAGTTGGACGCTCGTCTCCAGCTACGTCCTCTCCAGCCTGCTCACCTTCGTCAACGTTTGGTGGACGGCGCGCCTCATGTTCATCAACCAGCACGACCTGACGCTGGCCATCATCCTGCTCCTCTTCGCCGCCGGCATCGCCGTCGCGCTGGGCTATTTCCTCTCCGCCGCAGTCACCGACAAGATTTCGGCGCTGAGCCGCGGCGCCGATGCCGTTGCCCATGGCCGCTTCCAGACGCGCGTCTCCATCGGCGGCCGCGACGAACTGACGCGTCTGGCCGCCGATTTCAACAGCATGGCTGCACAACTGGAGGAGGCGGAGGCGCGCAAACGCGAGCTGGAGAAGCTGCGCCGCGACCTCATCGCCTGGGTCGGCCACGACCTGCGCACGCCGCTCGCCTCGGTGCGCGCCATCGTCGAGGCGCTGGCCGACGGCATCGTCGACGACCCGGAGACCACGGCGCGCTACCTGCGCACGGCCAAGCGCGACATCGGGGCACTGGCCGGCCTCATCGACGACCTCTTCGACATGGCGCAGATGGATGCCGGCGGTCTGCGCCTGGAGCGCGGCTACAACGCCATCTCCGACCTCATCTCCGACACGCTGGAAAGCTTTGGCCGATCAGCCGTCGAACGCGGCGTCACGCTGAGCGGGTTGGCCGCGCCGGGTGTCGATCCCGTCTACTGCGACGCGCGCCAGATTTCACGCGTGCTGGCCAACCTGGTCAACAACGCGCTGCGCCACACGCCCGAGGGCGGCGCGGTCAAGCTGCACGCCTACCCCGTGCGCGCCGGCGTCGTCGTCGAGGTGACGGACACCGGCGAAGGCATTCGCCCAGAGGACGTGCCGCACATCTTCGAGCAATTCTATCGCGGGGAAAAGTCACGCAGCCGCGCCACCGGTGGCTCGGGGCTGGGTCTCGCCATCGTCAAGGCCATCCTGGAGGCGCACGGCGTACAGATCCGCGTCGAGAGCACCGTGGGCCAGGGCACGCGCTTCGCCTTCGTCCTGCCCCAGCGCCCCGATCCCTACGCCTCACACCCGCTCGTCCGGCAGAGGGGCGAGGGGCGAGGGGCGAGGGGCGAGGGGCGGAGTTAACCGCTGCCACGAAGACGCGAAGAACACAAAGGTGCACAAAGGAATCCAGATACCTCGACAACCTTCGTGCCCCGTCGAGCACTGCGCGTCTTTATGGCAGCGGTCCCTTTCTGCTCTTCTTCGTGCCCCTTCGTGTTCTTCGCGTCTTTGTGGCAGCGGTTTCTTCTTATCTTTATCTTCGTGCCCCTTCGTGCCTTCGCGTCTTCGTGGCAGCGTTTACCCCCGCAGAAACTCGAGGATGACCGGCACGAAGTCGGTGAGGTCGGCGATGCGCGCGGCGGCTTCCCGGCGACCTGCCCCGAAGAGCAGCGTCAGCGCCGGGTTGGTCGTGTGCTTGCCGTGGCTGCAATCCTCCACGTTGCCGTGGTCGCTGTTCACGATGACCAGCGTATTCTCCAGGTCGGCGGCGTCGAGCAGCCCGGCCAGAAAGCCGTCGAAGCGGTGCAGCAGCGCCACCGCCGCGTCGCGGTCGGCGGCGTGGCCGATCACATCCGTCTGCCAGTGCTCGAAGAAGACAAAGTCGTGGGGCTGGCTGAGCTGCCAGAGCGCGCGGCCGCCTTCCTGCGGCGTGTAGACCGGCGCGTCGAGGTAGCCCAGCTCATCGCGCCATGCCTGGTTGGTGAAGTCCGCCGCCAGCGCGCGGCCGGCGCAGAGGTCGTCGTGGGTGAGCAGCGGCTGCCCGCCCACGGTGACGGCATAGGGAATGGCGCTGAGCAGCCGCTTGCCGCGGTTCACCGCGTCGAAGTAGCGCTGCGGGTAGGCGTTGCAGAAATAGGGGCTGAGACCGTCATCGACCAGCCGGCGGAAGATGCTCCCTTCGTCGAGCACGGCGCGCACGCGTGCGTCGGGCCGCGGGCCGTAGTGCTCGCCCAGCCGTTGCGCGGCGTTGATACCCGTGACGATGGCCGCCTGCCCCGTGGCGCTCTGCGGCCGGCCGGCCACGCCCAGGTTGGCATCCGTCGGCACCAGCTCCGCCGCGGCGGTGGAAAGGCGCCCGGTGTCGGCCACGGGCCGGTGGCCTTCGAGCAGTTCACGCAGCGCCGGATAGGCGTCGACGGCCAGCGGGTTGACAAAGGGATCGTCCGGCCCCAGCCCCACGCCGTCGAGAAAAAGCACGATGACGCGCTTGCGCTCTGCCATCACCGCGCCCGGCCCAACGCGTCGCGGTTGACGATTTCGATCTCGGGCAACTCGTCGGCGGGGTCGAAGCCCAGTACAAGGCCATAGAAGGCCAGCTCGGCGTGCAGCGAGTTGACGATGTTCTCGCCGCGCCGGAAGCCGTGCCCTTCGCCCTCATAGGCGATGTAGGCGACCGGAATCCCCTTGCGCGCCAGGCTCTCGACCATCATCTCAGCCTGGTTGGGCAGCACGATCTTGTCGTCGAGTCCCTGGAAGAAGATGACGGGGCTTGCCAGCCGGTCGGCGTGGGTGATGGGCGAACGCTCCAGATAGAGATCGCGTTGCGCCGGATAGGGGCCGACGAGCCAGTCCATGTAGCGCGACTCGAACTTGTGCGTCTCCAGCGCCAGCGCCTCCACATCGCTCACGCCAAAGTAGCTGGCGCCGGCGGCGAACTCCGTCCCCGACACGAGCGTCATCAGCGTCGTATAGCCGCCCGCACTGCCGCCGCGGATCGCCAGCCGCCGGCCGTCGACGCGCCCGGCGTCGGCCAGGAAGCGCGCCCCGGCGACACAGTCGTCGACGTCGACGATGCCCCATTGCCCGTAGAGCATCTCGCGGTAGGCGCGGCCATAACCGGTGCTGCCGCGGTAATTGACATCCAGCACACCACAGCCGCGGCTCGTCCAGTACTGCACGCTCAGGCTCAGCGTACTCGTGGTTGCGCCGGTCGGCCCGCCGTGGCTGAAGACGACCAGCGGCGGCCGTTCACCTTCCGGTGCGCGGTACAGATGATTCCGCGGTGGGTAGTAGAAGGCATGCGCCGTCTGCCCACCAGTCGTCGAAAAGTCAATGACTTCGGGCACGGAGAGGAAGCCCGGATCCACCGTGAGCGTGGACGACTGGCGCAGCTCTTCCACGGCGCCGGAGGCCAGGTCGATCCTGCATACGGCAGCCATCGCGTCGGGCTTGCCGCCCACGAAGACGACGTGCCCGTCGCTCACGCAAACCCCGTCCACCGCCGCGCCCTGCCAAAGCGGCGCGGCGAGTCGCCCGGTCGTGAGGTTCAACACGGCGAGGCTGGCGACGCCGTCGCGCACGAAAGCACACACCAACTCCTGCGCCGAGACAAAGGCATAGGTCGACCGGCCGAAGATCCACTGGGGCAAGCCGAACTCCGCGGCCAGCGGCGCCAGTGGCTGCGCGCCCTCCGGCTGCCAGCGATAGAGATTCCACCAGTCCGTGCGGTCGGAGACGAAGATGAGTTGCCCGTCCGGCGACCAAGCAGGCTGGAAGATGGCGTCGCCGCCGCCCGCGCCCTCGATGCAGCGTGCGTTGACGACCTCGCCGCCCGGCGTGACGTCGGCCAGCCACAATTCCGTCGCCGTCCACGGCATGTTGGGATGGCGCCAGGCCAGCCAGCACAACTGCGTGCCATCGGAGCTGAGCGCGGGCGAGGAATAGAAGTCGTGGCCGCGGGCGATGACCTCGCCGGGGCCGCCTGCCACCGAATCGATGACCACCAGCGTGTTCTCCGCCTCGCGGCCGGCCACGGTGTGATCCTCGCGCACACAGATGATCCGCCCGCGCCTGCGATCCACGATGCCATCGGCGTAGCGGTAACCCGCCGGCGTCAGCGGCGCAGGTGCCTGCCCGATAACCTGGCGGTAGAGAATCTGGTCAGCGAAGTTGGCGAAGTAGACGGTGTCTCCGTCAATCCAGTACGAACCTCCGCCGTACTCGTGGGCGCGCGTGCGGGCGCTGAAGCCGGGCGGCGTCACATCGTGGGCGCCCTCCGCCGCCGTCCACCGTACGACGACCGACCGGCCCTGCTCGCTGGGCCGCGTCTCGATCCAGTAGACCGCGTCGCCGTCGACGCGCACCTCGCCGAGATGCACGGTTGATTCGGCCAGCAGTTCGGCGGTGATGGGCGACCGCCACGAGCCGTAGGGTGCTGTCAGTTGATCGGTCATTGGCTGGATTCCTCGTTTGTGCAGAGTAGGACGACGCCGGCCGGGTTGGCGTCGCCATTGATTCCGTCGTCTGAGCCGCGCTATTATACAATAGCACCCATTAACGTTCGTCACCCGGCACGCTTCGGAAAGGCAGCGGTTATGTCGCTCACCTATCACTCCGCCATGCGCGGCATCCTCTTCACCGACCAATATCAGCTCACCATGGCGCAGCTCTACTACCGCCACGGGCTGCACGAGATGGAAGTCCAGTTCGACCACTTCTTCCGGCGCAATCCCGACTACGACCAGCACCAGGCCGGCTACTGCATCAACGCCGGGCTCGAATGGTTCCTGGACTGGATGCAGCAGGCGCACTTCCGCGCCGGCGACCTGGACTATCTGCGCCATCATCACAACGCGCAGGGCAATCGCCTCTTCGCCGACGACTTTCTCGCCTACCTCCACGATCATGGCAACTTCGCCGGGCTGAGCATCCAGGCTATCCCCGAGGGGCGCGTCGTGCATCCCAACACGCCGCTGACCATCGTGCGCGGGCCCATGGCCATGGCGCAGATCGTCGAGACGCCGCTGCTCAACAAGCTGAACTACTCGACGCTGGTCGCGACCAAGGCGTCGCGCCTGGTGGAAGCGAGCCGCGGCGGCACGATCCTGGAGTTCGGGCTGCGCCGCGCCCAGGGTGAAGGCGCCAACGACGGCACGCGCGCGGCGCTGATTGGCGGCGCGCATTTCAGCTCCAACGTCGGCGTCTCGCATGTGCTGGGCCTGACGCCAAAGGGCACACACGCGCACAGCATGGTGCAGTTGATGATGGCGCTCGGCGAGGGCGAGATCGGTGCGTTTCGTGCCTACGCCGAACTCTACCCCGACGACTGCCTGCTGCTCGTCGACACGGTCGACACGCTGCAATCGGGCGTGCCCAACGCGATCCAGGTCTTCGAGGAACTGCGGCGCAAGGGCCACCGCCCGGCCGGCATCCGCCTCGACTCGGGCGACCAGGCGTACCTGAGCATCCAGGCGGCCAAAATGCTCGACGAGGCCGGCTTCGACGAGTGCGCCATCGTACTCTCCAGCGACCTCGACGAGCTGGTGATCTGGCAGATCATCACCCAGATCCAGCACGAGGCGCCGCGCTATGGCGTGGACGCCGACAAGCTGATCAAGCGGCTGGTCTACGGCGTCGGCACGCGGCTGATCACCTCATGGGGCGAACCGGCGCTGGGCGGCGTCTACAAGCTGGTGGCGGTGAAGAAAGATGGCGACTGGAACTCGGCGATCAAGATCTCGGAGTCGCCCTCCAAGACGCCGACGCCGGGCGCCAAACGCGCGTGGCGCATCTACGACCACCGCGACAAGGCCACCGCCGACCTGCTCACGCTGGAGAGCGAGACGCTCGATGCGCGTGCTCCGCTCGTGCTGCGCCATCCCAGCGACCACACCAAGCTGCGCACGCTGCGCCCGGAGCAGATCAGCCACATCGAGCCGCTGCACGTCGAGATCGTGCGCCAGGGCAAGGTCGTCTACGAGTTACCAGCGCTGGAAGCGCTGCGCCGTCATCGCGCCGAGGATGTGGAGGCGCTCGACCCCGGCGTGCGCCGCCTGGTCAACCCGCACATCTACCACGTTTCGCTCAGCCAGCCGCTGTGGGACTTGAAGCAGGAGTTGATCGAGCAGGCGCGGCGCAGCAACATCGTCCAGGATAAATAGCGCAACGGGCGCCCGGCATTTTCAGCCGGACGCCCGCGCGCAACACCCCAGAACAGGAACAACCAAGGAAGAGAAGCAGCAGGTTTATTCTTCGGCCCAGGACTCCACGACCAGCCGGAAGATATCACTCTCGGTGATCATGCCGACTACCTTGCCGTTGCGCACCACCGGCAGGCCGCTCACCTGGTATTCCAGCATGCGTTCGGCCGCCTCCTGAATGGTCGCGCTCGGGTTGATGGTCATGGGCGAATAGGTCATGACCTCGCGCACCGTGCGTTGGGTGAGCAGGACGCGCGTCGCCTCGTCCGCCTCATCGACGGAGACCGGCACGTGGCGCAAAATGTCGCTGTACGTGATGATACCGATGAGTTCGCGGTCGACGACTGGCAGACGCCGCACCTCGTTCTCGACCATCAACGTATAGGCATCGGCCAGGCTCGCGTCGGGCGAGACGACGATGGCGTTCTCGTTCATCCAGTCCTGGACTTCGGTCAGGTGACGCTTACTCATGGGGAGCCTCCACTTCGATTACGGTCAGGACGATCGAATTCGAACCAGCAGCACCGATTGCTCGGCGTAGCGCACGATTGTGTTGGCAATACTGCCGGGGAAGTGACCGGGGCTGGACTCGCTGCCCACCACGACCAGATCATAATCCTCATCGCGGGCGCGCTGCAAGATGACTTCGGGCACCGACCCCGGCTGCAGGATGATCGACGAGCGATTGAAGCCGTACGCCTCGAGCTTGCGCTCCCATTCGTGCAGCATGGTCGACAGGCGCGTGCCCTGTGAGAGCGCGGTCTCGACGTCGATGGTGGTTGTCGATTCCGGTGACAGGTAGGGCGCGGCCGACGGCGGCATGACGTGAAGCAGGTCGAGGCTGGCGCCGGTCACTTGGGCAAACTGCGCGCCCACGGAGACGACGGCCTCATCCTCGACGCCGGCACAGAGCAGCACGCGGCGGAAGACATGGCGATGGCCCTTGACGAGGAGCACCGTACTCGCCGCCTCCTGCACCAGGCGATGTGCGGTGGGTCCGACTGCCTGGACGTTACCCGCCCCGCGGTCGGCGAACGCGCCGACCACGAGCAGATCGGCCGGATGCTCCTGCAAGTATTGCAGCAGCACCTCGTCGGGATAGCCGACCAGCGGCACCGACTCCGGCTGCGGATCGATGTTGGCGACGAGGGCCATGGTCTCCTTCATCACGCGCTGTGCCTGGTTTGTGCCTTCGCGGCCGGAGCTTGTGACGAGCACCTCCAGCTTGCCGCCAAAGGCGGCCTGCAGTTCACCGGCCAGGGAGACGGCGCGCTGGCTGAAGGTGGAGCCGTCGGTCGCCACGGCGATGCTCAGGTTCGTGCCCTTGCCCAGCGCAGAGGCCAGCTTCTCGCCCGCTGTCTTGACCACGGCGGCATTTTCCGGCCGCAGCAGCAACACCGGCACGGATGCACCGCGCAGCACGCGCTCCGCCACACTGCCCATGACCAGCCGGCTCAGCCCGGAGCGGCCGTGCGTGGCCATGGCGACCAGGCTCACCGCCTCCTCGTTGGCATACTGGACGATGCGCTGCGCCGGGTCGCCGAAGTGCGCCTCCAGCTTGACGGTGTAGCCCATCTCGCGCAGGCGGTCCGCCTCCGGCCGCATCTCGGCGACCAGGGCCTCGCGCGCCGCCTGCATCTCGTGCTCGACCTCGGCATAGCCGCGATCGACGGCGCCGCTATACGCCTCGTAGGAACCGGAGAGCGGGTAGTTGCCGACCAGCATATCGCGGGGCGAGGAGACCTCCAGCGGCACGCTGGGCGGCGGTGCGACGCGCAGCAGGACGAGCGCGACATCGCGCGGATCAAAGAAGTCCAGCACGACGCGCATGATCTGCCGGCTGAAGTCGGAGCCGTCCAGCGGTATCAAGACTTTGCGCTTTATCATGATCGCCCCCTCAGGACTACAGTTATCGCAGCAGGACGCCGGTCGGGTCGTACTTCCAGGACTGGAGCACCTTCATGTAGTTGGCCCGTTCGAAGGCAGCCGGCTCGGCGACGTTGCGCTGGCTCATGCTGCCGCGTGCCTGCTCGATGGAATGGTACTCGTGCTCGTCGAGCCAGCGGGCAACTTCCTGCACGACCAGGCCGATGCGCTGCACGCCGTTACGCAGCAGCTCGGACGCCATCATCGTGACGTTGGCGCCGGCCATGACGGCCTTGAGCACGTCCTCATAGGTGTGAACGCCGCTGGTGACGGCGAAATCGACCGGCACCTTGCCGGACAGAATCGAGACCCAGCGCAGCGGCAGGCGTAGTTCCCACGCGCTGGAAAGGGTCAGGTTCGGCACGACTTCCAGCCGCTCCAGGTCGAAGTCGGGCTGGTAGAAGCGGTTGAAGACAACGAGGCCGTCGGCGCCCGCTTTGGAGAGGCGCATGGCCATGTTGGCAAACGAGCTGAAGTACGGGCCAACCTTGATGGAGAGCGGGATCGAGATGTTCGTCTTCACATCGTGAACGACGTCGAGATACATCTGTTCCACCTCGCTGCCGGGCATAGCCGGATCGGTGGGGATGTAGTAGACGTTGAGTTCCAGCGCATCGGCGCCGGCCTCCTGCATCATGCGCGCATATTCCACCCAGCCGCCCGTCGACACGCCGTTGAGGCTGGCGATGATCGGGATGCCAAGGCTGCCCTTGGCCCGGCTGATGAGATCCAGATAGGCGTGCGGGCCGACGTTGTAACTGTCCATCTCCGGGAAGTAGTCGAGCGCTTCGGCAAAGCTTTCGGCGCCGTAGGAGAGGTAGTGGTCGAGCAGGTGGCTCTCGCCCACGATCTGCTCCTCAAAGAGCGAGTACATGACGATGGCGGCGGCGCCGGCATCTTCCATCCGCTTGAGCTTGTCCAGGCTGTCGGATAGGGGTGACGCCGAGGGCACGACCGGATGTTTCAGTTTCAAGCCCAGGTAATTGGTAGTCAGGTCAACCATGGGTAATGCCTCCTTTGGCAAGTGGGCCCCTGAGGGGAGCTGCTGCAGAACCTGCGTGAGCCGACGGGGCAGCGCCCGGCAATTGGCGCCGAGCGCTGCGCTTTAGAGTGGCATGAGACATGACCGGGGCTGCAAAGGTGGGGAGCATCTTTCCTCCAGGCGACCTGTCGTCCTTGACGATGCCATAGCCAGATGCGTCCCCGGTCATGCCTCACGCTCACACCGGCTCTGCCGCGAGATACTCCAAATCCTTCCAGCGCAGGGCAATCAAATCCTGCGCCTCGGCAATCAACGCCTCCGATACCGCCGGATCCGACTGCATGAGCATGCGGTAGCGGGTCTCGTTCATGGCATATTCACGGAACTGGGTCTTGGGCGGCTTGGAGTCAAGCTGGAAGGGATTCTTGCCCTCCTCGCGCAGCCGCGGGTCATAGCGATAGAGCGGCCAGTAGCCGGACTCCACCGCCAGACGCTGCTGGTCGAGCCCCTTGGCCATGTTGATGCCGTGGGCGATGCAGTGGCTGTAGGCGATGATCAGCGACGGGCCGTCGTAGGATTCGGCCTCCTGGATCGCCCGCAGCGTCTGCGCGTCGCTGGCGCCCATGGCGATACGGGCAACATAGACGTAGCCGTAGTCGATGGCCATCTTGGCCAGGTCTTTCTTGGGCGTGCGCTTGCCGCTGGCGGCGAACTTGGCCACCGCGCCCAGCGGCGTCGCCTTGGAAGACTGGCCGCCGGTGTTCGAGTAGACCTCGGTGTCGAGCACGATGATGTTCACGTTGCGGCCGCTGGCCAGCACATGGTCCACGCCGCCGTAGCCGATGTCATAGGCCCAGCCGTCGCCGCCGACGATCCAGACATCCTTCTTGATGAGCTTGTCCGCCAGGCTGAGCAGGTCGCGTGCCTCCGGGCTGTCCGCGCCGGCCAGCTTTGCCCGCAGTTGCTCGACGCGTTCACGCTGGGCAGCGATATCAGGCTCCTCCGTCTGCGGCGCTGCGAGCAGGGCATCGGCCAGTTCGGCGCCGATGACGTCACGCAACCGTACGACCAATTCGCCGGCGTACTGGCGCTGCTTGTCGAGCGTGACGCGCATGCCCAGGCCGAACTCGGCGTTGTCCTCGAAGAGCGAGTTCGACCAGGCCGGGCCGCGGCCAGCCGGGTTGACGGACCACGGCGTCGTCGGCAGGTTGCCGCCGTAGATGCTCGAGCAGCCCGTGGCGTTGGCAATGACCAAGCGCTCGCCGTAGAGCTGGCTGATGAGCTTGAGGTAAGGCGTCTCGCCACAGCCGGCGCACGCACCGGAGAACTCAAAGAGCGGCTGGAGGAGTTGCACGTTCTTGACGTTGTTCCACTTGAGCGTGTCCACGTGGGGCGTCTCGGGCAGCTTGGTGAAGAAGTCCCAGTTGCGGGCGCCTTCCTCGCGCAGCGGCAGTTGCGGCTCCATGTTGATGGCCTTGCGCCCGACGGCCTGCTTGTTCTTGGCCGGGCAGACCTCGACGCAGAGCTGGCAGCCGGTGCAATCTTCCACCGCGACCTGCAACGTATATTTGCGGTCGGGGAACTCACGCCACCTGGAGTCGGCGGTGAGGAAGCCATCCGGCGCATCGGCCAGCAGTTCGCCGTCGACGAGCTTGGAGCGGATGACGGCGTGCGGGCAGACGTAGACGCACTTGCCGCACTGGATGCAGACATCCGGATCCCAGACCGGCACTTCCAGCGCGATGTTGCGCTTTTCCCACTGCGTGGTGGCGGTCGGGTAGGTGCCATCGACGGGCAGCGCGCTGACCGGCAGCAGGTCGCCCTCGCCCTTGATCATCATGGCGGTGACATCCTGCACGAAGGCCGGCGCCTCGCCCGGCACGGCCGGCGGCAGTTCGATGGTGCTGGTGACCTTCTCGGGCACCTTCATCTCGAACATGTTGGCCAGCGTCGCGTCGACCGCGGCGTAGTTGCGCCGCACGACCGACTCGCCGCGCTTGCCGTAGGTCTTCTTGATCGAGTACTTGATCTGCTCGATGGCTTCCTCGCGCGGCAGCACACCGCTGATGGCAAAGAAGCAGGTCTGCATGACGGTGTTGATGCGGCCGGCCATGCCCTGGTCGGCGGCGACGGCATAGGCATCGATCACGTAGACCCTGAGCTTGCGCTCGATGATCTGCTGCTGGACGATGCGCGGCAGGTGCTCCCATGTCTCATCCACCGCGTAGGGCGAGTTGAGCAGCAGGACGCCCCCCTCTTCGGCAACGCCCAGGACGTCGTAGCGCTCCAGGAAACCGAACTGGTGAACGCCGATGAAATTGGCCTTCTGGATCAGGTAGGTGCTGTGAATCGGCTTGGTGCCGAAGCGCAGATGCGATACTGTGCGCGCGCCCGACTTCTTGGAGTCGTAGACGAAGTAGCCCTGCGCGTAGTTGTTGGTCTCCTCGCCGATGATCTTGATGGAGTTCTTGTTGGCGCCGACGGTGCCGTCGGAACCCAGACCCCAGAAGAGCGCCCGCACGACTTCCTTGGGCTCGGTCGAGAAGGTTGGGTCGAAGTCGAGGCTGGTGTGCGACACGTCGTCGACGATGCCGATCGTGAAGTGATTCTTCGGCTCGCCCTTGGTCAGCTCGTCGAAGATACCCTTGACCATGGCCGGCGTGAATTCCTTGGAGGAAAGGCCATAGCGACCACCCACCACACGGGGCAGCTTGTCGAAGGGCGCCCAGCCGCTCATCATGCCCTCGGCCAGCGCGGTCAGCACATCCTGGTAGAGCGGCTCGCCCGCGGCGCCCGGCTCCTTGGTGCGGTCGAGGACGGCGATCTTTCGGACGGATTTCGGCAGCGCTCGCACAAAGTGCTCCACCGAGAAGGGGCGGAAAAGGCGTACCTTGACCATGCCGACCTTCTCGCCACGCGCGACGAGCCACTCCACCGTCTCCTGCACGGCCTCGGCGCCCGAGCCCATGACGACGATCACGCGCTCGGCGTCGGGTGCGCCTTCGTAGTCGAAGAGGTGATATTGGCGGCCGACGATGCCGGCAAACTTGTCCATCTGTTCCTGGACGATGCCGGGCGTGGCTGTATAGAAGGGGTTGGCACTCTCGCGCGCCTGGAAGTAGATGTCCGGGTTCTGCGCGGTGCCGCGCATGA
>ERZ795053.6050-NODE-6050-length-12231-cov-3.412369_pt1 | contig 12231 bp, 11 predicted proteins | sample MGYA00375137_ERZ795053 | MGnify/ENA primary metagenome ERZ795053 (study PRJEB30182, sample SAMN05720284) | activated sludge metagenome | isolation source: Anaerobic digester | place: Hong Kong | collected 2014-12-17 ... | reverse complement strand
AATAGAGGACAAGTCACAAGCTTCAACATGTTCTACCCCTTCTTTGGCTAATGCACGAATGGCCGTAGGTGCTGTATAAAATTGGTTCACTTTATGTTTCTCTACCACTTGCCAGAATCTACCCGAATCCGGAAACGTAGGTATCCCTTCAAACATAAGTGTAGTAGCACCATTGGCCAATGGGCCATAAACGATGTAGCTATGCCCCGTGATCCATCCTACATCAGCTGTACACCAGTAAATATCTCCATCACGATATTGAAACACGTTTTTGAAGGTATACGCAGTGTACACCATATACCCCCCTATGGTATGGACCATGCCTTTAGGCTGGCCGGTAGAACCTGAGGTATAAAGAATGAACAAAGGATCCTCAGAGTCCATAACCTCTGCCGAACAATCTTGATAAGCATGATCCAATAGAGGTTGCAGCCACTTGTCACGCCCTTCCTGCATCTTTACTTCTGAATTGATACGTTTGGCAACCAAAACTGTTTCCACACAAGGGCATGATTTTAAAGCTTCATCAACAATACCTTTCAAATCAATCGTTTTGGCACCTCTATAAGAACCATCACTGGTTATTACCATTTTACATTCACTATCATTGATCCTAGTAGCTAGAGCATTCGCCGAAAAACCAGCAAATACTACGGAATGGATAGCACCTATCCGGGCACAGGCCAGTACCGATACCGCCAGTTCTGGGATCATGGGCAAATAGATACAGACTCTATCTCCTTTGGAAATACCTTGTTCGGTCAAAACATTAGCCATTCTACAAACTCTTTCATAGAGCTGTTTGTAGGTGATGTGCTGTGCTTCTTCTTTAGGATCATTGGGCTCAAAAATAATAGCCGTCTTATCTCCTTTGGTTGGCAAGTGCCTATCTAAACAATTTTCTGTAATGTTCAGTTTCGCCCCTTCAAACCATCTGATTTCCGGTTTGTTAAAATCCCAACTCAAGACTTTGTCCCATCGTTTTCGCCAAACAAAATGTTCTTCGGCTACTTCTTCCCAAAAACTTTCAGGATTACGAACTGATTTTCTATAGACTTGAAAATATTCTTCTAGATGTTTAATATGATAATTACTCATTATGTATTAGTTTTAGTTAGCGTGAATTCCAATATTTTTCGATTTGTAGACTTGTTCAATTTCCGAAATTATTTCGATATCGTCAATGGTTGAAGGAATATTATAGTTGATATCATCAGCAATTTGACGCAACAGTTTACGAAGTATTTTACCCGATCTGGTTTTAGGCAAGCGTTTCACAACATAAACATCTTTAAAGGAAGCAACGGCACCTATTTCATGCCTTACACTTTGCACTACTTGTTTCTGTAGTTCCGATTCAGGCTGATTAACTCCAGTTTTAAGAACAACCAATCCCAATGGTTTTTGGCCTTTTAACTCACAGTGCACACCAAAAACAGCACATTCGGCCACCGAAGCATGTGAAGCAACTACTTCTTCCATTTCGGCAGTAGACAATCGATGTCCAGCCACATTGATAATATCATCAACCCGTCCCGTGATATAAACATACCCATCGTCATCCTTATAACCACCATCGCCTGAAAAGTAATAGCCTGGGAATTTACTGAGATAGCCCATTTTAAAGCGTTCGGTATTGTTCCATAGATTGGTTAAAGTTCCTGGTGGCAGGGGGAGTTTCACAGCCACATAACCTTCCATATCTTCACCCAAAACATGGCCTTCTTCATTTAAAATTTGAATATCATACCCACAAACGGGCAAGCCGGCAGATCCTGGTCTTATTTCTTCCAAATGAACACCGGCCATAGTAGCCAACATGGGCCAACCGGACTCGGTTTGCCACCAATGGTCGATAACCGGCACTCCCAAATGGTGTTCCAGCCAACTGAGCGTAGCTACATCGCAACGTTCTCCAGCCAAGAACTGATACTTGAGGCATGACAAGTCATACTTTTTCATCAGCTCACCTTCATGGTCTTCTTTTTTAATGGCTCTAATAGCTGTTGGTGCAGTAAACATAACCTTGACCCTATGTTCGCTAATAACTCTCCAAAAGGTAGAAGCATCAGGAGTCCTAATGGGTTTACCTTCAAAAAGAATCGTGATGTTTCTGTTCAATAAAGGGCCGTACACAATATAACTATGGCCTACCACCCAGCCAACATCACTAGCAGCCCAATAGATATCGCCCTCTTCCACATCGTAAACATACTTCATGGAGAACTTCAAGGCTGTAGCATAACCACCTGAATCCCTTATGATTCCTTTAGGCTTACCTGTGGTTCCCGACGTATACAAAATATACAAGGGATGCGTTGATTCGACCTCAACTGGAATAGCTTCTTCAGAGCTATTAACCAACTGCTCATAATCTACATCATACCCTTTCTTTGGGATGTCCACCCCTTGTTTTCTATCAAAAATGACAACTTTTTCAGGTTTAAATTCAGATTGCTCAATGGCTTCGTCCACAAAGGGTTTATAAGGAATCATACGGTCAATCTCAATACCGTTTGAAGCCGTGATAATGGCTTTAGGTTTACAATCATCAATACGAATAGCCAATTCATGTGGTGCAAAACCGCCAAAAACCACCGAATGGATAACCCCAATTCTTGCACAAGCCAACATAGCATACATAGCCTGAGGAATCATAGGCATGTAGATAATTGCCGTATCGCTTTTTTTTAAGCCAAGACTTTGGAGTCCGCCAGCCAATTTGGAAACTTCTTTCTTTAATTGATTGAAGGTGATAAATTCTTTGGTATTGGTCACTGGAGAATCATAAATAATGGCATTTTGCTCACCAAAACCATCTTCAATATGCTTATCTATACAGAGGTAACTTATATTAAGTTTTCCATCTTCAAACCAACGGTAATAGTCTTTGTCATCTTTAGACAGAACTCTCTTAGGCGGTTTGAACCAAGTTAATTTTGACGCTTGTTCGCCCCAAAACAATTCAGGGTTTTCAATGCTTTGTTTGTAAAAGTCTCTATAAATCATGGCTTGGTTTTTTAGTTTTAATGAGTCCAAACCAATTTGGGTTTAGCACTTTTAATTTAATCAAAACCCAGAGGATTACTATAAAACACAATCCAATAACCACGGAGTTCATAGTGCTTACTGGATTTTCATTTTCAAACTTAAATCTAAGGAATAAAGTGGTAAGGATATATACTAGTATAACTATATCCGATACCAAAGGATTTAAACGCAATTTCATGATACATACTTTAAATTAAACATGGTTGTTTGCACACAAAACCAAGATTAATCAAAGCAGCTCAGCTATTTCCGATACAATTTTTTTTACTGAAAAAGGTTTTGTTAAGTACTTATCCGCACCCAATGCCAAACCCTTTTCAACATCGGACATTTTATTTTTAGCGGTTAGGAAAACTACTTTTGTGTTTTCCAGAACTTTATTTTGCTTTATTTTCTTCAGTGTTTCATAGCCATCTACATTGGGCATCATGATATCCAAAAGGACTACGTTGGGAATGGCTTTGTTTAAAATTTCCAAAGCTTCACTCCCATCTCTTGCAATGAACACTTCAAAGCCCTGCTTTCTAAACGCATATTCCAGCGTCATTACAATATTGGGCTCGTCATCTACTATTAATATCTTACTCATAGTATAAGTAGGTCATAAATTTACTCAAATGGTAGTTTAAATACAAGTCTTGCGCCCTTTTTATACTCTTTATCCACCCAAATTTTGCCCTTATGTTGCTCTATAATCTCTTTACAAATGGCCAAGCCCAATCCGCTCCCTTCAGGTTTACGGGTATTTTGGTCTTTGGACTGATAAAATTTATCAAAAATATGATCAATATCTTCAGGAGGAATGCCCTTTCCGTTATCGGTTACGGAAATTTCAATATGCGAATTCCCCAGCTTATAATCTAGCGTTATTTCCCCTTGTTTTTCAGGGCAAAATTTAATGGCGTTAGTGAGTAAATTGGTCATCACCTGAACTAAACGATCTTCATCATGAGGTACGCTGAATTTATGAGGGTTTTTGTTCGTTATGATCACTCCTTTTTTCAATGCGAGGCTCTCAACAACAGTCAACGATTTTTTAATTCCTTTTTGAACATCCTGCAACTTAATTTCCAAAGTGTTTTTCCCTCTGGCCAGTTTTTCAAAATCCAAGATATTATGAATAAGCCTTGATAGGCGTTCGCTATCCTGAAGCATATTATTTAAAAATTGTGCTCTTATTTCAGGGGGCATGTCATCGTTCTCGTCAATGAGCAACTCTGTTGCTGCCCTGATCCCTGTGATAGGCGTTTTGAGCTCGTGGGCCACCGTATCCAAAAACTCGTCTTTTTGCTTGTCTTTGCCCATCAAATCCACATTAGCTTGCTTCAATTGGTTAGTTAACGTGGTCAATTGAATAGATTTTTCCCTTAATTGTTTGTTAGTCGCAATAGTATCTTTAGATTCTTCCAAAATCTTCAACACTTCTACAAGGCTTATCTGTTCTTCTTTAACAACACCAGCAATCAAGATTCTAGCCGAAGCACTCCCTATACTCCCTGTGAGCAATTTTTCGGAAAAATTAATCAAACGGGCATCGGCCATGATTGTATCTTTAGGTATTCGGTATTTTTCAAAGAAGATGTTCAAGGCCCTCTCGGCTCTTTTTTCACCCAAAAACTTAACTAATACACTTTTAATATCAGCCACAAAAGCCTCGCCCTTCCATACTAGAGCCCCATCTTGCAAGGAGGTGTAATTCCTGCTATCCACAAACATCTCAGCATAATTACGTTCTCTATAGTGTCCTTTTGAAGCGAGGGAAAAAATAAGATAACACAACGTGTTCAAGCTCATACTCCAGAAAAAAGCATGAGTAACCGGTGTCAGGAAATCAATACCAAAAAGTGAGTAAGGTTTTAAGGAGCCAATACCAAAGAGTCCGTGATCTATAAAACCAGTAGAGCCGGTGAATGCCTGGATGGTAAACGGAAGAATCAGTGTATAAAAAGTAACTGAAAAGCCAACAATTATGGAAATAATGGAAGCTTTGGAAGAGCCTCTATTCCAAAATAACCCGATGAAAAAAGAGGGAGCTAATTGGGAAATGATCAAAAATGCCATCAAACCAATGGAAACCAGCGAAAGTTCTATCGAAAAATTATAATAGATAACGTATGCTAAAATGATAATGGAAAAAATAGATATGCGGCGTATATTCTTTATATAGGTAGCATTTTTTTCTGGATGCCCTTTGCTGAACTTATCCAAGAATCCATAAGGAATAATCAAGTTGTTACTCAACATAACAGATAAGGCCAATGTAGAGACCACCACCATGGAAATCACTGCCGAAAATCCACCCAGAAACACCAAGCTAGCCAAAAACACATTGTTGTTTTCCAAAGGAAGAAAGAGCGTGTAATAATCTGGATTCACACTCGTTCCAAACTTAAGCATACCGCCCCAAGTAACAAACAGTACGAAAGCATTGAACAGCAAAAGATACAGAGGAAACATCCAAATAGCATATTTCAAGTATTTTTCCCTGTTATTTTCCAAAACAGAAACCTGGAATTGTCTTGGCAATAAAAAAATGGCTATGAAAGAAAGCATCGTGGTAAACAACCAATTAACACCTCCTTCAAGACCATTTATTTTAATGAGCGAAGAAAAATTTTCGGTTTTTGAAATGCTGTTGTAAATATCCGTAGTCCCGTCAAACAAATAAAAGGTTACATAAACCCCAATAACGAGAAAGAAAAGAAGCTTAACAATAGACTCAAAAGCAACCGACATCACGATACCTTTGTGCTTTTCAGAAGCATCAGGTTTTTGAGTTCCAAAAAAGGTAGCAAAAATGGCCAGCAGCACAGCTATATAAAATGTGGAATCGTCTAATATACTTGTTGAAACATAGCTGGTTTCATCGGCCATGATTTCAAAGGTTTCCGATACAGCCTTTAACTGTAAAGAGATATAGGGCAAAATTCCAAAAAGACATACCACGGTTACCAAAGCGCCCAAAAACCGATTGTTTCCATAGCGTAACGAAATAAAATCGGCTATGGATGAAATCTTATGCTGCTTTGAAATGCGAATGACCTTTCTAAGTAAAATTATCCACAAAGGAGACGCAATCACGGGCCCAAGGTAGATGGGCAAATAGGATATCCCAGATTTAGCCACAATTCCCACACTGCCATAATAGGTCCAAGCCGAACAGTAAATTCCCAGAGAAAGAGAATACACAATAGGATTATTGACCCATTTGCTTCTACTTCTTTTCTCGGCCGAATAAGCTATGAGAAACAAAAAAGCCAAGTATAAAATAATGATGGAAATGAGCAAATAATTATTCATAATGCTTCTTTAAAATGATATATGAAATAATTATTGATATCAACCAAAATGAGAAAATTGCCACATACATTATTGGAAAACCCAATACTTCTCCTTCTATATTAAAAACCAAAATAAAGGGAATATTGAGCACAAGAAACAATGCTAGGGATAAAACTACTAATTTTTGCTCGTGTCGCTTTTTCATCAGTACATGCAGTTATTAAAAATAAGTAAAAAAACAGCATCTCATAACCGAAATGCTGTTTTTACTAACAAAAACTAACCAGGAATCACGATTGAGTCCCAATTTGATTTTAATGATGTGTGGCTTCTCCTGCCCCAGATGGAATACGGATATGTTCCACAATATCTTGAACTTCTGCCGGTGGTGCCGGTGTCATTCTAGAAACCACTACCGAAATTACTACGTTTACCAGCATGGCAATGGTTCCAAATCCTTCAGGTGACGTACCAAACCACCATTCGCTGGCAGGCCTTGGTTCAATTCCAAATAAGAAACCTGTTTTATACCGTATCATGTAGAATAACATGAGTAAGATTCCAACAATCATTCCAGAAACAGCACCTTGTCGGTTCATTCGTTTGTCAAAAATTCCCAAAATAATAGCCGGGAAGAAAGATGCGGCTGCCAGACCAAAAGCCAGTGCCACCACCGCAGCTACAAACCCCGGCGGATTGATACCAAAATATCCGGCAATCAAGATGGCTACCAAAATACTAATACGTGCCGCCCAAAGCTCACTCTTCTCTGAAATATTAGGCTTAATTTGTTTTTTAATCAAATCATGAGAAATAGAGGTTGAAATCACTAAAAGTAATCCTGCTGCAGTTGATAGAGCTGCCGCCAAACCTCCTGCCGCAACTAAAGCTATCACCCAGTTAGGTAGTTTGGCAATTTCAGGATTAGCCAACACCATGATATCTCTATCCACGTAAAGCTCATTGGCATCTGCATTGGCATTAGAAATCAAACGCTCCCCATGTGCTCCTCTAGCATCAGTAAACTCAGGTTTTTTACCATCAATGGCACTGCCATTCACATACTGGATTTTACCATCTCCATTTTTATCTGCCCAAGCGATTAAGCCTGTATCTTCCCAGTTTTTAAACCATTCAGGAATTTCAGAATAGGGTTTGTTTTCTACGGTTTCAATCAAGTTTGTTCTTGCAAATACAGCTATGGCTGGTGCTGTAGTATAAAGAATAGCGATGAACAACAAAGCTAAACCAGCAGACTTTCTTGCGTCTTTAACTTTAGGTACCGTAAAAAATCTTACAATCACATGTGGCAATCCTGCCGTACCCACCATGAGTGCTAAAGTAATCGCGAAAACATCCCAAGTGGATTTTGTACCACTAGTATATTCTTTAAAACCCAATTGGGTATGCAAAGCATCCAGTTTTTCCAGAAGATAAACACCGTCCTGTGTTTTGCTTCCCATTCCAAATTGAGGAATTGGGTTTCCAGTCATCTGCATAGAAATAAAGAAAGCGGGTACCATAAAGGCAAAAATCAACACACAATATTGTGCTACCTGGGTATAAGTAATACCCTTCATCCCCCCAAGAAAAGCAAATACCAGTACAACAGCCATACCAATGACAACTCCTGTATTTATATCTACTTGAAGGAATTGAGAAAAGACAATCCCTACACCGCGCATTTGCCCAGCAACGTAGGTAAACGATACAATTAAAGCACAAATAACAGCGACGGTTCTAGCTGTATTGGAATAATAACGATCTCCAATAAAATCAGGCACCGTGAACTTTCCAAACTTCCTTAAATAAGGCGCCAGAAGCAATGCCAGAAGTACATAACCACCTGTCCACCCCATAAGGTAAACCGAACCATCGTAACCTGCAAAGGAGATGATTCCGGCCATTGAAATAAAAGATGCGGCACTCATCCAATCGGCAGCTGTTGCCATTCCGTTGGCCAATGGCGATACACCGCCACCAGCAACGTAAAATTCTTTGGTTGATCCGGCTCTTGCCCATATTGCAATGCCGAAATACAGGGCGAACGTAACCCCTACTAAAATCCAAGTCCAAGTTTGTACACTCATAATGTTTCTTTTTAGTTAAGGGCTACTATTCGTTGTAGCCGTATTTTTTATCTAATTTATTCATCAATCGTACGTACACGAAGATAAGAATCACGAATACGTATATGGATCCTTGTTGGGCAAACCAAAAGCCCAACTTAAAGCCCCCTAGTCGAATGCTATTTAAAGCATCCTTGAATAGAATTCCTGCCCCATAGGAAACCAAAAACCAAATACTCAAAAGAATCACCAAATACTTCAGGTTTTCTTTCCAGTAGGCCGTAGCCTTTTTTTGTTGTTCAGACATATAATTAAGTGTTAGTTAGTTTTTATAGGTATATCATGGCCTGAAGCGTGAAAGTCCCCACTTTTGTGTCTCCAAACGTTTCATTTTTGTATTCAAAAGTCAGTTTTGAATTGTGGCCGTTTAAATAGGCATTGGCACCAATGCCAAAAATGTTTCTGTTATCATCAACAGCATCATAGCTATTGGAGGCAAACGAAACATAAGGTTGATAACGAACCTTTGTTTTATCTCTTGGGAGCACATATCCTACATGTCCATAAAACATGCTCCCGGTTCCATAAGCACTAAAGAGGTAATCGGTTCCGTAATCATTGGATTGGTAGGTTGCATAGGCTGTAATGGCGCTACCGTTATCGCCAAGAGGAGCATCATAAAAAGCGTCAATGGCAAAAATAGCTACATCTTCTCCTTTAAGTTCTGTTCCTTCCATGATCACTGACCCCTTTGGATGGTAAAAGAATCCCGCTCCAATGTTGAATACTTTCTTGCCCCCTAAATAAGTACCTACTTTATAAGGTAAGAAATTAGACTCCTGGTCGAAAAAATTATAATCAAAATAACCTGCATAGGCCTTCCCAGCATCTTTCGAACCCAACAAGCGCTTCCCTGCATAAACTGCAGAGGTCACTTCTTCAGGATCTCTAGTATCCAAACCATTTACTATGGCATCGTTGATTGCAAGTCGGTATTGAAGTTTGCCAAATTTACCCTTGGCAAAAACACCTATGTGGCGTGCAAATTGATCGGACAGACCTAAGGTAGACCAAGACTGACGGTTATTATCCAAGGTCATCATGTTTAAGGTACTTTGGTTATTCAATCTGGAAATCCCATTAAAATAGTGCAATCCACCACCAACAGAGTGATTGGCACTTAAGTTATATTGCGCCCAAACATCATGAAAAAACAATTGCGCCCCATCTCCTTTACCAACAGGAGAAAGTGCATTAGCATTCAGGCTATTGAGACCAAAATGCGTTACAATTAAAAATTTCTCATCAATTTGAGCATACATCAAAACACGAGCACGTCTTAGATTGAAATTCAATTTACTGGATTCTTCCGGAACATCGTCAGAATACACCCCTTGTACCTGTGCCCAGGAAAGAATACGAAAGTATTTTTTCCCGTCTTCACTTAACTTCACTTTGAGGCCACCATCATAATTTGGTGACCCCTGTGAAAATGCTAGCTGTAATGTAAACATAATAGCTAATAACAACAACAGTTTTTTTCTCATAGTCATTAATAGAGTTTAGTTAGTAATGCGTTAACCATAGGTTTTGTGTGCAATGCTAAACTCTAAAAAAAGCTATATTCAATGAAAATTGATATATCTATTCGTTAATTTAATATATTTAATCCCTGAAACGCTCCCACTGGATAAGCATAAACTTATCTCCAAGCTCTGTAACCAATACCCCTGCACCCTTAATTTTTTTAGGGTCTTCAAAATATTTACTCAACTCAGATGCACTCAATATTTTATATGTGAGATGGTAATTGACATTAAAAGGACGCTTGATATTGTACTTTTTCACCCAATTCATCACACTAACATGGGAGACTCCCAAAATACGCTCAATTTCCCTATAGGTTAAACCCTCCAAATACAGCTGCAATGCCTTGTTTACGTAATAATCATCAATCTGCTTTCCTAACTTATTAACTGTAAAATAGTAGCCACAGGATTTACACTTATAACGTTGCCTATCATTGACTATACCACTTTTAATGTAACTGTCTGAACCGCAATTGGGACAAAGATCAATCGTCATATATATTTATTTTGCATAAATATACTTATTTAGCAATTAAAATATTATAAAGTTCTTAATAAAAAACACTCAAAAATGAACAAACATCTGTTTTTTAAGTGTTTTTTTATCAAAAAAAGAGAAACCACTGGGTTTTTTAAAATTCGCAAGTTCAAACTATCCTATCAACACTAACGATGTTTCTTTCTGCATATTCTACATTAACGCTTTAAAAAAGCGTCTTGAATTTAGGCAATTTTAAGGCTTCATTATGTTGATAATTCAAATTTCAGCATTGCTGCAACAACTTATTTATACACTATTTTAGATTAAAAAGAAACCGCTATGATTCATCCAGATACTGAACTCTCATTTATAAGTAAAGAAGTAGGTTACGGCGTTGTTGCCACCAAACACATTCCTGCAGGCACAATTACGTGGGTTTTGGACAAGCTGGACAGGGAATTTTCTCCTGAGCATCTGGAAACCTTGGAACCTGTTTATCAGGAGATTTTAAACACCTACACGTACCGGAACAATAAAGGAAATTACATCTTGTGTTGGGATCATGGCAGGTATGTAAACCACAGTTTTAATGCCAATTGCCTGAGTACATCTTACGAATTTGAAGTTGCTATTAGGGATATTGAGATTGGTGAACAACTTACGGATGATTACGGCTATTTGAATATCACAAAACCCTTTAGAGGGATTGATGAAGGCACCAAACGCAAAGTGGTTTATCCTGATGATTTAGTGAGGTACCACAAAATTTGGGATAAGAAATTAGCTAAGGTTTTCCCAAAGATCCCTTATTTAGAGCAAGATTTAAAACATTTGATTTCAGCCGAAACCTGGAAGGAGATCTTAGCGGTGGCCAACAAGGAAAAGCCCATGGAATCTACGCTCAATAATTTTTACAAAAAGTAGCTTATAATGAAGAAAGGTATTGGCGTACATTTTTATCAATCCGAGATTCAATTGCTGAAACATCGGCTTTTTCAAAAGTCTCTCCAGTAATATTCTCGCAAAGTTCAATGTAACGCTCGCTAACACTTTCGACATAAGCATCGGTCATTTCAGGTACCGTTTGCCCCTCCTTGCCTTGAAAGCCATTGGCAATAAGCCATTGGCGTACAAATTCTTTGGAAAGTTGCTTTTGAGGCTCCCCTTTGGCTTGACGTTCTTCATACCCCTCTGCATAGAAGTATCGAGACGAATCGGGCGTATGGATTTCGTCTATCAAAACAATCTTACCTTCTTTTGTTTTTCCAAATTCATATTTAGTATCAACCAATATCAAGCCTCGTTTTGCAGCAATCTCCGAACCTCTTTGGAACAGTTTCTTCGTGTAATCTTCCAATACGAGATAATCTTCCTCTGACACTATGCCCCGCTTTATTATATCCTCACGGGAAATGTCTTCATCATGATCGCCCATTTCAGCTTTGGTTGCTGGCGTAATTATGGGTTGGGGAAATTTATCGTTCTCTTTCATGCCTTCGGGCATGGCAACACCACATAAAATTCTTTTCCCGGCTTTGTATTCTCGTGCAGCATGGCCACTTAAATATCCTCGAATGACCATTTCTACCTTGAAAGGCTCACACAAATGTCCAACCGCCACATTAGGATCTGGAGTAGCCAATAGCCAATTGGGCACCAAGTCTTCGGTGGCTTTCATCATACTGGTGGCAATTTGATTTAGGATTTGGCCTTTATAGGGGATTCCTTTGGGCATCACTACATCAAACGCACTAAAACG
>ERZ795053.6049-NODE-6049-length-12235-cov-4.360263_pt1 | contig 12235 bp, 16 predicted proteins | sample MGYA00375137_ERZ795053 | MGnify/ENA primary metagenome ERZ795053 (study PRJEB30182, sample SAMN05720284) | activated sludge metagenome | isolation source: Anaerobic digester | place: Hong Kong | collected 2014-12-17 ... | reverse complement strand
TGCGCAAAGTGATCATCTGCGACCCAAATCACCACGCGTGGAGAGTAGTTGTGATCCTGTGAGATCGCATCATCAAAGCCGAGCACCTCTGACCCCTCGCCGAGTAAGCCGGCAGAGAGCGCCGGCAACCAGCGCGTAAACTCACTCGCCAATAGCGGGTAAACATGTTCGTCAAAAAACCGTCGGGATAGCTCGATTCCATGCATAGAGCAGCTTCAATTACGGATTGGTTAAAAGGAGAGCCTGGTGTAGCCGGTGATGAGTTTGCTGCGTTTTGCATCAACCAGCCGCATCGTCTGGCCACCAGTGAGATCTTTGGTATATTGGCCGATCCAGTTGTTGACCACCCAGTGTTTGAGGTCATCGCTGAGGTGTAGATAGTTGCGGAACAGCTCCCTATTGTTTTCGATAATGAGGCAGACCTCTTCGATTACATCTTCGCTGTAGGGCTGTTCAATTTGTTGCAGCGCCAGTTGGACGAGGTCGTAGACGCCTTGGGTTTTGCGGGTCATTGTGGCTATACTTCCCCTTTGGTGAACATCATTAATTCGGCGGCACGATGCTTAAACATGGCAAATCTTTGGTCAGCTGTAAGTGTGTCAAGAAATGCTAAATAATTCCAGTAGCGGTCAGGAGAGTTTACACGATTGTGATAAGGATGTTGTCGATAGAGGTAGCGATACACTCTGCTATCCCAGATAGCGTGACACTCTGGAGTGATAAAGTGAAGCAATTTCGATGCGCCGACTACACTGCCGTTCATCGCACTCACAAATGTTGCAAATTCAGCTTTGGTGATGCCTTCTGCTGTACGCACTTTGTTGGCAATCTGGGTAACTTCAGCCAGATCGCCTCGTAGTCGTAACATGGTTGGCATCCAGCCATAGGTGAAATAAGCTCCGAGGATCAGATCAGATTCGGTCAGTACTGGTATTTTGCGAAAGAACGCAACAAACTCTCGGTAAGATAAGTGAATCCACGGCTCACCAAGCGATGTAACTGCAACAGCATCGGTGAAGAATGTTTCCGCAGTAATTCGCATATTTAAGCTGTAGAGTTTGATTACCACTACTTATCTTTACCCGCTATATAATCTTGGATCGATTTGATAAATAGCCAGGGCTGTTCCTCATCATCAACAACAAGTGCAGGAAGTAATGATAGTGCCCTCGTAATCCAATCTCGTTTGTCAGTTGTATAAGGCAGACCTCTGTGTACCAGCATTGACTCAAGCTCACCACATGGGTTGATAAACAGCCCTCTTTGTGAACAAACTTTCCATAAGCAATCAAATTTAGATTGCAGTTCCACGGGTAAAGCTGCTTTACCCTTGACTTTGAATTCCTTCCAAGGCTTTGTCGAATCTGAAATTTCCCTCATACGATTGTTTGCTTGATTTAACCATCTATTCTTCTCGATTTCGGCCTCGTCTTTAGTGGCAAAATTTCCATTTTCTAACAGGGTTAGTGAACTAAACAACTCGTTTAACTGTTCTTTGACCTTACTTAGCCGAGTATCAGCAGGTAATTCTTTCGCCACTTTCGCAATTTCGTTTCGGGTTTCAAGCTGCGCAGCAATGGTCTTTTCATCTAAAGCTAGAGCTTCTAACTGCTTCTGAAATTCTGTCGAATTATTTAACACATCAAAATCAACGATTCCTGCACACCTTACTCCCATATCACGATATAAGGTCGTGATTTTTGGAACAGTTTGTTTATTATCCGCATTGACGAAATATAAGTCCATATCATTCCGCCGTTTACTAGAAGCAAGTTGGTAGAAACGTCCATCACTATCAGCTTCTACGACAACTACCCCAGAGTAAAACAAACCATCCAAAACACGGGCTGAAGACAATAATGGATCATTGACCAGCTCTTGTAGGCGGTTGGGATCAAGCGTATTGAAATAATTCGTTTGCTCTCTTCGGTCAATCCGGACAATAGTTACATTTGTTGTCTTACTCAAAATGCCCCGTAAGAGATCGACACTATGTGTAGCTAAAAGAACTTGACGCTGATTATTTGCTTGCGTTGCAATAAACTCGCCTATTCGAAAGGCCTGGGGTGGATGCAGGAAAGCCTCCGGTTCGTCAATCAAAAGCACATTTCGTTTTGTTGCCAGCAGAGCAGTAGTGATTCCTACGAAACTTCTTATACCATCTCCTTGATCGTCTAGTTTTTCATACTCAAGCATATGGTGTCTAGCATCTCTCGGATCTGGTGGAAGTAAGCCAAAATCATCACCAACTCGAAGAAGCAGTCGTTGTGGCACAGTAAAATCCAATTTGATTGTTTTTCCAAAAGCAAGCTTCACTACTTCTTGTATTTCGGTCTCTAACTTACTACCCGCATTATATAGTGCCTGTAGTAAGTTTACTTCCTGCCTTTCATGGGCAGAACTAGGTGCTTCTTTCACTAGCTGAAGTCGGTTTTCAGTTGTAATGAATGCAACCATTGCAACACCAAAATGCTCAGCAAATTGTAATCTATCAGACAAGTGTGAAGAAACTTGTTCATCATTAGACCAAAAAGAAGCATTAACTTGGCGTTCTGTAAAGAGTTCAGGTGCTAATGTACGAAAGATCCAGTTACTATTTTCATCTTGATATCGTTCTAAAGCGTAAGAATCACGTAACTGTTGTAAGTCATTAGGAATGGTCCATTCAACATCTTCAACGAGCATGGCAGACGGTGGACGTCTTTTCGTAGTTTTTTGCACTATATCCTTTAATGTGCGACTCTTTCCAACATTATTAGGACCAATAAAGACAGTAAGATTTCCTGGTTGAATTTTGTCACCATTATTAAATTCGATTTGAGTTAGCTTATATATATACATTGGTAAGTACGGTTTAGGACAGATGATAGATGGAATAACATGAATTTTTTGCAAACCACATCTTTGTAAAGAAGCCTTATTGTACTTAACAATAACAGAATGAACAAGCTATTTCCCAAATAGAAATAGAAGCGTCACGTAAAGCCATAGTTGTCAACTGCCAATGGGAAGACAACTGATTCACACGGTTACCGCTATCATTTTATGCCCCCAACACCAATCTAGAGCAATAAATACTGTTGTTATAACTGCTGTCCCGCAGGTAGAGAGAGCCATTGCATATGACATTCGGCACGTTTTAACTCTTGCTAATAGTGACTAGCTGTTTGTGCATTGCCCAAGAATCACTTATTCCCGGCGGGAATCGATAGTAAAATGGAAGTGACGAATCACCTACAGGTACAACGCGTGCCGAAGAATCTACGTTGCCCATATACTCGCATTGACACAGTTATTAGGTGTCGTGTGGCGGAGTCTGTCCCCGAATCCCCGCATCCAACGTATAAAGCAGCCCATCCACCCGACTCTTCCCCAGCGCCCGCGCCGGCATCTCTCGCAGGACCTCGCCCACTTCCGCGGGCGCGTGCGCGATCGCCCAGGCGACCTCGCGGTCGGCGATGGTCGGGTCGGCGGGGTGGTGGAGTTCGAGCGCGAGGGCGGCATAGGCCGCGGGGCCGACGATGTGTTTGGTCTGCTGGACATCGCGCAGGGGGTGGGTGTAGGCGCTGGCCGCGGCATGGCCGGCGGCACGCGCGGCGGCCGCCGCCGCCGGATCGTCAATCTCCCGGGCCGCGGCATGGGCGGCCATGGCAAGGGAGCGCAGCCGCGCCGCGCGCTTGCCCCCTGCGGCAAACTCGCGGATGCCGTCGATGGCCGCCCGCGGGCGGCCATCGGCACCGGCGTGCTGCGCATAAATCGGCAACGCCCGTTCTGCGCAATCCGCGGCCCAGCCGCCAATCGCGCGCAGGGAATCGAGAGGTAGCGTGAAATATTTGGCGTCAGTGTTCATTCAGCGTCTCCTTGCAAACGGATTGTACAGCTGACGCAACCGGATCACTATAGCTCCTCAACAGAGTGAGCACCCTGGTGCTCCAATCAAAGACGCGCTGATCTTTGCGCCGCCAACTGTCCGACAGCGGCAAGTTGGCAATGGATGCTGGTCGCGGGCCGAAATCCCAAAGTCGCGCGGCGTTCTGCTGCGCCCAAAGCCAGTCGATGGCGGGTTGTGCCACTTGCACCCAACCGGGAAATGATCGTGCGAGTAATTCCAACGAAGCCAACCAACGGTCCACTTCCCCCGGCTGATCGGGCGGCGGCTCACTCAGTGGAATGCCTAAATAGCCTATGCCGGCGGGCCTTGCCCACAGCCACTGCAATAATGCGTTTTCCAGTTTGGTTGAGAGGAGGCCGGGTTGCGAGCCCAACAGCGTGAGTTGATAGCGGCCATTGAGCACAAGATAGCTCTCTTTGACGGTCGCGCCGGTCAGTTCACGATGGGCGGCGATTTCGTCTTCGGCGCGGTAGGTGCCGCTTTGGAAGGTGCGTTGGGCGATGGTGTGCCACAACGCACGGTCTGTCGCCAGGAGCGGGTTGGCCGGTTGCATGCGGGCGAGGGTTGCGGCGAGAAAAAGGCGCATGCCGGTTTGCCAGCGGTCGTTTCGCTCTTGATGATCGGGAAACGACCGCCTGCCCTCCATGACATCCACGATGTACGCAGCCGCCTGTTCCAGCACCCCATGCGACGCATCGAGCCCCAAGGCCAACGCGCGCTCCACGCCAATTTCGGTGGTCGGGATCGGTTGCTTGCGTTTTGTCGCTTTCGAATGAAATGCGCCCCAACTGCCATCCGCCCACTGTGCGGCGCGCACGGCTTGGATGGTTGCGCTCGTTTGTAGCTTCTTGCGCGCATCGTGCAGCTCATGCGCGTCAGGCGCCTGCCGGAGCACATCGCGCCGCAAGCGATAGTTCACAACCGCGCCAGGCGATTGGACGAGGATGCGGTGTGCTCGTTCTTCGATTGCAGCGATCATGATAAGTTCCCGGTACACCCCCACGATTATAGGAAGATTGCCGCCAGTAGACGATCGTGCAATCCCCTTATCAGTCCTATTGATGAAAGCACTAATTGTGAGGCATCCCTCATTACTCTTCCATCATTTGCGCAATTTCGTGCATCGTATCGGCGGTCAAGGCGCATTGACCACTGGTGAGCGTTTGAATTTCGGCGACCTTTGCCCGTTGTTCAGCAAGCGGGGGCATCTGCTTTTGTTCGCGATCCGCATCAGTCACGGCTGGACCAACCGGTTGCAGTTGCCAGCCTTGTGGTGGCGTGCAGACGAACTGCGAACCATACCTTTGAGGTTGTCCCATGCTGATCAGGTAACGATCCTCGGCCAATGCACTCAGCTTGATGCCGCGTGGTTCACCCATTTGCGCGGCTTGTTCGGCAAGTTGCTGCGCACGGCGGAAGTCATTGGGGTCATGCCCGTGTTGCAAGAGCAGTGCGGCGTGGTAATGGTCCAGCGTCGTAGCGAGCAGCTGTGCATCAACCATGCGCCGCACTTTTTGCAGCCGTTGCCAATCACCGAGCGTCAGGGTAAGGAAACTTTTCAGATCGGCAAAGCCGGCCTGGCGCGCTGCCTGATCCTGTTCGTAGAGCAGGGCAAGGGTACTGCTGACTTGCCGGTGCGGGGGGAGCATATACGCGCCCCAAAGGAATGAACCGCCGGCAACAACCAGGGCAATCAAAAGTAGCAGGAATACCCAAGATCCAATCTGTTTGATGCGTTGCATTGTATGCGTCTCCTGCTCTGCTTTTCAATTTCTTTGGAGAATGCAAGCACGCTTGAAGCTAACCTCATGTTTATTCTCAGCCGCTGAACAAACGCCGCCAGTGTTGTGTGTGTGATATACTGATTCATGCTTTCTATAATGAGCCAAATCTGCTTGTAACGATATACACCGCCAAACATCCCACACCGACTTAAGCCTACCCAACGCTCACCCCCATAGCCAGCTGCCATCGCCAACACCTCCACCTCATCTCACGCTTTCGCATCCCGCTGTGCAAGGTAATAGGCGACGAGCGCATTGGCGTGCCCATGACCCAGCTGATGTTCCGATTTTAGCCAGGCAACCATCTCCATGTGTTTGCGGTCGCCTAGTGACGCCAGTAACTCCAGCCAATGGCTGATCGGCTGGCCATACTTTTTCTCGATGGAGGGAAAGTACGCAGCCGGTCCCTTGACTTTTTCATTTTCACTCATTGATCATTGGCCTTTCTAGTAAAGCAAGTGTAGAGATTAAAACAACGTAGCTTGTTGTGGCGTATCTTCATGTCCTGGACCTTGCCATTGGTACCGTTTCAGGTCAACTTTATCATTGACAAAGACAATGCCCTCCCCCTCCAGCAGATGGCGTTGGCGCTGTGCGCCGGGGCGCTCGCTGATCTTGCCCTGGGCGTTGATCACCCGCTGCCACGGCACATCATCGGGGCAGGCGGCCATCGCATCGCCGACCCAGCGCGGGCTCCAGGCTTTGTATTCCTGTGGGTCCAAGCCCGCGGGCGGCGCAATCATCTGTGCTATTTGACCGTAAGTCACGACCCGACCCGGCGGCACCTGGCGGGCCAGATCCCACACCTGTTCATAATAGGCGGACTGGTTTGGCGGCGGGGTATACGGCATAGGCCCTCCTCTCTTTGCAGCAGATTAACCTTGGCTGTTTGCTTGTTTCGTTCCAATCGATTATAACCGAAACCCAAAATCGTATCCACTCTAGTACAGTTGGACGTAAATACCTGGACAGAAATAAGTAGAGCTTCTCTCTGGTAAACAGGTGAATTATACTGCCTACTTATTTCTGTCCGGATTTACTAGCAGAAAGGAAACCACCCATGCTCACCACCCCACCCACCACCGGCCCCATCCTCGCCATTGCCGCGCACCCCGATGATATCGAAAGCTGGTGCGCGGGCACGCTCGTGCAGGCGATTGACGGCGGCGCAGACGTACATCTGCTGTTGGTCACCTCGGGCGACCGTGGCTCGAACGATCCACAGGCGACGCCTGCCACCGTCGCGCAACAACGGGAAGCGGAAGCCCAAGCCGCGGCCGCATACTTGGGCATTGCCGATGTCACCTTCCTGCGCTATGGGGATGGCGAAGTGGAGAACACCATTGACCTGCGCCGTGATCTGGTCGCCGCGATTCGGCGGTGGCAACCCCACGCCCTCTTCACCCACGACCCGGAACACCCCCTGCCGCCCTACATCACCCACCGCGACCACCGCATTGTTGGGCGGGCGACACTTGACGCGGTCTATCCTCTGGCGCGCGATCATCTGAACTTTCCCGAACTTGCGGCAGAAGGGTTGACACCCCACGCCGTTTCGGAGGTCTGGCTCTTTGCCAGCAGCGTGGCCGATCACTATGTGGATATCAGCGCCGGATTGGAGCGAAAAATCGAGGCGCGGCTGTTACACGCCAGCCAGACAGTGGATGGGGATGCATTGCGGGTTGGCTGGCGCAAGCGGGCGGCCGCGATTGGGGAACCAGCGGGGTTGATGGCGGCGGAGGCATTTACGATGTTGCGGTTGGATTAACCATGGCTCACGACCGACTTTCCAATGGCGGGACGACAACTCTTTCCAACAATTGCAACAGATTCGGCGCAACCACATCCGGTGCGGCGGTGATCACGACCACGGTATCGAGTTCCGGGATGACCAGCAGCAGTTGGCCACCGCGACCAAACGCGGCGTAGGCGTCGTGCTCCCCAACCGTCGGCACCCACCACAGATAGCCATAGCCAACGCCCAAAGGGGGACCGCCGTCGCGCTGTTTGCGCGTGGATTGCGCGATCCAATCGGCGGAGACGAGCTGCGCATCGCCCCATTGGCCGGCGTTGAGGTAGAGATAGCCAAGCTTGGCCAAGTCGCGTGTGGTCATGCGCAAGCCGTAGCCGCCCCAGTTGTGTCCTTGCGGGTCGGCTTCCCAGAATTGCGGCTCGATTGATAGCGGTTGAAATAGGGTTTCCTCGGCAAAGTCCAGTGCGCTGCCGCCGGATACATCAGAGAGGATGATCGACAGCAGATGCGCAGCACTTTCGCTGTAGAGAAATTGAGCGGGGGCTGCGTACGTTTGTACATTGTTGGATGCTGCGTGCGTTTGCACGACCTCGGCGATGCAGGGACGCCACTCGCTGCTTGTAGCCAAACAGCCGCGGATCGCGGGGAAGGTAGTGGCATCATCAAGACCGGCGGTCATGGTGAGTAATGCTTCAAGGGTGGTCGGTTCGCTATTTTCACCGGCTGCACTGTCGACCAGAAAGTCACCGACCGGTTGGTCGACACCTTCCAGCAACCCTTGATCGATGGCGATCCCGACGAGCATCGACAGAACGCTTTTCGTAATCGAGAAGATCGCCTGTTGTGTCTCGGCATGGGTACCGTTGTAATACCCCTCGAAGATAATGTAGCCATCGCGTACAATGACCATGCTGTTGATGGTGGGGTAGTTATCTGTGATGGCCTGGTCGAGTATCGCCAGTTGCTCGCTGTCAGCATAGGGTTCCACAGAAGGCGCGACCTGCCATCCCTGGCTGGGATCAGCCGTGGTTGCTGGTCTTGTCGTTTGACAGCCGCTGAGGAATAGCAGCAGCCAGACGAGGATCATGCCCCCAAATGATAAGAAATCAAGCCGCAAGAGTACACTCCTCCTATCGAGAATGTTCTAAACTTCCGTCAGGATCTCGCGAATGGTACGCTTGGCCATTGTCACAAAGTCAGGATTCGTCTGAGGGTAGTAAGGCATGATCAGTAGCGCTTGGTGCAACGCATACCCCCGTGCGCGCCGCCAGGTCCCATCATCAACTTGCAAGGCTGCCCGAAACGTGGCCCGCCCAGCTCGATGAAAGACGCTCCACGCCGGAACCACATCCATCGCTGGATCGCCAACCCCAACGCTACCAAAGTCGATGACGGCACAGAGATGGCCATGCTGCACCAGCAGATTCGACCGGAGTAGGTCGCCATGAATCCAGACGGGTTGCCCATCCCACGGCGGCGCGGCGAGGGCATTCTCCCACACCGTAGAGACAGCCGCCCCATCAATCTCGTCACGCAGGGATGCAATGGTCGTGCGTGTCAGCGCATCCAGTTCGTGTAAGGGCCGACGACCACCGCGCGGCGCGCCTGCCGCATTAATCTGGCGCAATTCGCCGATAAACTTCACGAGATCGAGAGCAGCTTCCCGTTCATCACGAATCAGGTCATCACGATAGGGCAGCCCTTCGATCCAGGTATAGATCGCCCATGGATGGGGGTACCACGCGGTCGGTGCGCCCAATGCCAACGGCTTTGGGATGGCGAGCGAAAGCTGGGGCGCCAGCACGGGCAACCATTGCCATTCCGCCTTGAGTCCCTCTGCCCACGCCGGCATGCGCGACAACCGCACACAGCGATCATGGCCAAGGCGATAGACCGCGTTTACCGTACCCGTTGAGCGGACAATCGCCAACGGTTGATCGGCCAGCGCGGGGAATTGCGCCATCAGCAAGCGCTTGACGAGGGTTGCATCGATATCAAGCTCGCCATCGTGCATCTTCACTTGGGCATCAATGTCCGGCAGTTGTTCTGTAGCTTCTGTATCTGGCATGGCGGTTATTCACTCAGTCGATAGACGAAAGGGTAACTTTTCCTGAACCCAAAGGGCGCGTGCCCGTCTTGCCTCATCAGCGGTGGTTAACTCGACAAGCAGAAATTGTTGGTAGATTTGGAGAAATTCGAAGGGCTTCATCTTCCGGTTGACTAACCAAGGTCATATCATACGCGCTTTCTATCAATTTATCCCACAGCTGACAGCCGAACTGCAAAAACTTTCAGAATTCAGCACTCCATTTGCGCGTATCAGCACGCTACAATAAGCATATACAGCGACAACAACAGCGCTGAAACAAATATCCTCAACAACCATAGGATCGTCACGAAAGGACACCCACCATGAACACGCACGATTTCGCCATTGAACAACTCGAAGAACGGCTGGAAATGTTCTGCATCACCATCCGCTACCTGGGCACCTGCTACTACACCGTATGGGGCATCCGCATTCCCTATCCTTGCTGGCGAACAACCCGCATCTGTTTCTAACGTATACATCATAACCGTCAAAAGAGAAAGCGTCGAGTACTCGACGCTTTCTCTTTTGACGTTCGTATTTACTTTTTTGCATTCATTCCATACTTACGGGTTGCGCTTGATCTGATACCAGACGACGACGTCAGAGAGGCGAATTTTGCCGGAACTCAGGAAAATGCGCAACGGCACGGGGTTAGAAAAACTGCTCCCGTTGGGAAACGCCGTCGTTGCCGAGAAGGCTTCCTGATGCCCGCGCGTGTGACTCTTGTCAAAGTTAAAGCTTGCGACCTCGCGGTGATTCAGGAACACCTTGAAGTTAGAATCTTCAAACGGCAAGATGTTGAACGACAGAATGGGCTTGCGCACCCCACTTTCAAAAGCAAAATCCGAGGGAACTTCAAAGTTCAGCGTGGCCTCGTTGGGACTGCCACCCTGTACTGTGTCCAATGTAAAACTGCCGTCACTCAGCACTTGATAATCCGCAATTGTTGTCGATGCCATTTCTATTCTCCTTTGGAATCTTTGTACTGCACCATAGGTTGCTAACGCATAGCTACGTTACAATACTCTACAGATACCAGGAGAATCTGGCTGTGCCGTAAGGCACAGCGCACTTGTCCGTTGCACAACAGTTACCGTCGGAAAAGTGTCAGCCCCACACCCGGCGGAAGCGCAGCGACTTGCGCCTGCCAATCCGTGGGCAGCGGTAGATGGTCGGCGAGTTGCCGGCGTGTCTCATCGGAAATCTCGTCATCCAAGTTCACCTCAATCACGCCGCCATTGCGATGTTCAAAGGCGAGAATCGCCAGTGTACGCTCACCCGCCGCGTATTGATCGACGTGGAGCGCAACAATTTCGTCCCAACGGATCGACCCGCCCCAATCGGTAATTAGCTGTTCATGATCAAAGGCAATCGACATCAACCCTCCCGTTCCGATTGTGTAACAACACTTGTACAGTTCATTACGACGAGAACTTACGCCGCCCTCTGGTTTCGCGCCCAATGGGTATCTGGCGAAAAGCTGCCTACTCAACCGGCGTGCTGTGTAAGTCCTGATGACACCTGTTTCCCATACTTGTGAACCTCGCGCTTGCTCGCTGGTCCCAGCGCATTATACAGAAAATTGGCGACATCCGGCTCCGCGCGCGACGCAATCTCCACGGTCTTGATGCCATTGGCTTTCATGCGGCGGAAGCACGCGCGATTGATCGCCTTGGCAAAGCCGCGCCGACGAAACGCGGCATGGGTCCCGACCGGTTCAATATAGCCGGCCTGTGCTTTCGACCGATCATGCCATCCAATACAATAGGCAACCTGCTGCCCGTCCGGCGCAACGACCGACAAATTGTATTCATCGATATAGTCGGGCGAGGCCATCAGACCCTGAATGTTGGCTTCTGTGTAACGGGTATTGCCGAAGGCGCTGCGCACGAGGGCAACTCTGCCCGCAAAATCGCGCGAGGCTGAGAAACGCTGGATGGTGAAGCCTGGTTCCAACGAATACTCCAATTCGACCTGATCCAGATCGTAGATCCGTTTGTTTTCAAAATGAGCGAGAAAGGAGAAGCCCTGTGCTTCCAGACGGTGGATCTTCTGTGCATCGTCGTTGAAGACGTCGATCTCGATGGCCGTGCGCGTGGCGGCCCAGGTGCCTTCGATCCAATCGAAGATGGCGGGATAGATCTGCTGATACGCCGGCAGCACTTCGATAAAGAGATCGTTTTCGCCATATTCCGAGATACAGAGGCCCACGAGTTCATGCGTGTCCGTCCGCCAGAGATGGACGTTGTCGCGGAAGAACAGATCGTCGGACTTTTTGTTGGCGTGGATGTTGTAGCGCCAATAGTTCATGCGCCCCGATTCCCAGAGCATAAACGGATCTTGCGTTGACAATTGGTCGAGGAACTCGCAAATCTCGGCATATTCTTCGTCTGTATTGCGGTAGGCTGCATCGTGTACTTGCATTTTTGCCCTTCATTTAGAATTTGCGAGCAGACTTCAAGGAACAAACTCAACCAGGGTCACATGCTCGCCGGCCAATTCCTCATCGATAATATGCGCAATCGTTTCCCAATCGCCGCCCGCTAGACCCGCGCCGATTTTGGGCAATCCAATGCGCAGTCCTGGATAATTTGCTTTGATCCAGGCCATACAGCTGCGTACGGCGTCGTACTCTACCTTGCGACCCTTTCCGCGATAGTGGTACTGGGTATACGCATTGACAACGCGCAGATCACCGTGCTCCAGCGCAATGG
>ERZ795053.6047-NODE-6047-length-12239-cov-8.714708_pt1 | contig 12239 bp, 8 predicted proteins | sample MGYA00375137_ERZ795053 | MGnify/ENA primary metagenome ERZ795053 (study PRJEB30182, sample SAMN05720284) | activated sludge metagenome | isolation source: Anaerobic digester | place: Hong Kong | collected 2014-12-17 ... | reverse complement strand
TGCTGCAACTGATGGCTGAAGGCTTAAAAAACGCCGATATTGCCGAAAAGCTGTGCATCGGCGAGTCTACCGTGCGCTTTCATGTCACCAATCTCTTTCGCAAACTCGGCACGACCAACCGCACGCAAACCGTGAGGTTGGCGATGGAACAGGGCTTGATTAGTGACTGAAAGAAAGCGTTCAGTATTCACCTGACATAGGCTGTATCGATCAGGGAGACTGTGCCGGAATCTGGATTGGCGGCCAGCAGGAAACGGCCGTTATGCGTGATGGCTGTGGAAGTGGAATGGGGGACACTGACGTTTTCATTCCGATTGCTTTCGAGATTACCAGGGGGTGACTGCGCCCACATGCTGTATACCCAGGCCGCCACAAGGAACGGCAAAAGCACAGCCAGCAAAACTAAGGTACAAAACCTGTTAGAAAGGTTCTTCTTCCCCCTGCTGGAAGTCAATTTTATCCGCCATCGCAATTACACTGTAGTTCCTTTCCCAATTCGTCTAATTGAAATGTGGATGGAAAAAAGTCAGAATGCAATTGGCGTAGATAGTATGAGCAGCAACGATTAATACCCTCTGATTGTTGGTCAACTTCCGGGAAGTTAAACGGCCGTGTCCGTTCTGTTTCAACCCGGCTCCAACGGCCGTACTGCATCAAACGTTGGTTTAAGGGCAGGATAAAGCTGGCGGTATAGGTAATAGGCCTGGTTGTATGCAGCCGTTTCGTTTCCCGGTCCCGTACACTCAGTTACATGAATAAACTGCTGGCAAGCCGCTGCCACTGAATCGAACAAACCAGTGCCGACGGCGGCCAGAACAGCCGCCCCATAAGCCGCGCCTTCCATCGTGTTGACCGTCACCAGTTCCGCATCAAACACATCCGCTAAGATCTGCCGCCAGAGTGGGCTTTTTGCCCCGCCGCCCGAAATGCGGACTTGTCGGATGTCGGCAATACCCGCGTTTTTCATCAACTCGAAGCTGTCACGCAGACCAAAAGCTACGCCTTCCAACACAGCGCGCGTCATATGGTCACGAGTGTGGCGCACAGTCAGCCCGACAAACGCGCCGCGTGCCAAGGGATCAGGATGGGGCGTGCGTTCACCGGTCAGGTAAGGCAAGAAAAACAAACCATCACTCCCGGCACTGATTGGCGCTGCCCTTTCTACCAGATCGCCAAACGCTGCACCGGGAACCAGCGTATCGCGGAACCAACGCAAACTACCTGCCGCAGAAAGCATGACTCCCATGAAGTGCCATTTATCGGGCACAGCATGGCAAAAAGCATGTAAACGGCCGTTCGGTTCAATGGCGGGCGTGTCGGTGGTGGCAAACACCACGCCCGACGTGCCCAAACTTAGCGCCACAATGCCCTCCACGACGGCTCCTGTGCCTACAGCATTCGCCGCCTGGTCACCGCCCCCGCCAACTACCGGGATACCGGCCGGCAAGCCCGTCGCTTCTGCGGCCATAGATGAGAGCACGCCGGTAACGGCCGTTCCTTCATACGTTGGTGGCAGCCAGGCGGGATCAATAGCCAATGCCGCCAACATTTCCGGCGACCAATCCCGTTTTTCCAGGTCAAACAGAATGGTGCCCGCTCCGCCCGCTTTGTCCACCGCATAATCGCCCGTTAATTTGAAGCGCACATAATCTTTCGGCAGCAAAATATGGGCGATTTGCGCGTAAATTTCTGGCTCTTTTTGCTGTACCCACAGTATCTTAGGGGCCGTAAACCCAGTCAGGGCATCGTTGCCGGTAATTTGAATCAGTTTTGCCTTGCCCAATCGGTTGCGGATGTCATCACACTGCACGGCCGTTCGCTGGTCGTTCCACAAAATCGCCGGGCGCAGCACCTGGCCCTGTTTATCCAGCAGCACGAGGCCGTGCATTTGTCCTGTCAGACCAATCCCTTTGATTTCCGGCGGCGACACGCCGCTTTCGGCCATCACTTGCCGGATGCTGTTGACAGTTGCCGCCCACCAAAGCGCCGGGTCTTGTTCGCTCCACAGCGGTCGGGGCGTTTCATACGTATATTCCGAGGCGGCCACGCGAACGGCCGTACCCGCCGCATCAATCAAAATTGCCTTGGTCGCCGTCGTCGAAGAATCTATGCCGATGTACATGTTGTTAGCCCTTTAGTCTGGAAGTTTGATAGTCGAACTGAATACGGCCGTTCCCTCAACTAAAACCCTTCCCTGGCTCCAGCACCACGTCACGCGGTTTTGGGTATCAACGGCCGTCACAGGGTACCCATTATAACGCCAGTGGTTGTAATTCTAGATACGCGCTGTCAGACAATCTGAGCCTCGCTAAAATAGACCCTCGCCTGCGAAATCTCGGTAACATCGCCGATAATCTCGAATTGGGATCGCAGTTGAATATCTTCGGACGATTTGCCAATCATCACTTCAATCGTACCGGGTTCAACAACGTACTCCATGGCAAGGTTGTAAAAGCCCAATTGATTAACAAACAAGGTGAATGTAACCGTCTGGCAGGATCCAGCAGCCACAGACACCCGCTTGAACCCTTTCAACTCTTTGATGGGTCGGGTCACACTGGCTACCTTATCCCGCACATACAACTGCACGACTTCGTCGCCATCATACTCCCCAACATTGGCAACCGTCAGGCTAATTTGTACCGCTTCTCCAGCCGCCGCCGCCAGTTTGTTCACCTGCAAGTCGCGTAGTTCAAACTGGGTATAACTCAGCCCAAAACCAAACGGCCACAGTGGTTTATTGCTCAGATCCACATAGGTCATTTTCCAGTGGGATTTGCCACCCGACGGCTTGTGTTTGTAATAAATGGGTACCTGCCCCACATGGCGCGGCACGGTGATGGGCAGCTTGCCACCAGGGTTAAAGTCGCCAAACAGCACATCGGCGACGGCTTCGGCCCCTTCTTCGCCAGGCAGCCACGCTTCAACGATGGCGGGGATATTGTCTGCCGCCCACACGATGGAGAGGGGACGGCCGTTAACCAAAACCAATACAACCGGCGTGCCTGTCGCTGCCACGGCCTCTAACAGCGCTTGCTGCACCCCCGTCAAGTTCAAATCGGAGCGATCCCGTGCCTCGCCGCAAGTACAATCATCCGTCAGCCCCGATTTACCTCCCAACATTACCAGGGCAACATCCGCTTGCTGAGCGGCCACGATGGCCTCGTCAAAACCTGACGTGTCCTCGCCCAGCACCTCGCACCCGGGCGCAAAAATCAACTCCGTTTCTGCCGATACCTTTTCACCTAAGGCGTGCAAGATCGTGTTCATTTGCACAAAGGCCGTGTCAACTTCCATTTTTTCTGGAACGGGCATAGACATGCCCCCCAGCGCGTTCCCTCGGTCGGCCATCAAACTCTCGATGTGGCAAATGTAAGCATAGTCTCCTACCAGATGGCGGGTCGAATTAGCCTGCGGTCCAATCACGGCAATCTTGTTTAAGGTTTTGGGCAGCGGCAGTAAATCCCCTTCATTTTTGAGCAGAATAATGGATTTCTGAGCAATTTCTCGGGCTAAGGCGCGCTCGGCCGGGGTGTCAAACTCGACCACTTCCGCGTCAATAAATGGGTTTTCAAACAACCCTAGTTCAAACTTCTGTCGCAGCAGCCGCGCCACACTACGATCTATCAAAGCTTCTTCAATCAGACCATTTTGGAGCGCTTGTTTGAGCGGCTCGCCATAACAGTTGGTATTAGGAAGTTCTACGTCGAGACCGGCCGATAAGGCTCGTACGGCCGAATCCACCGGATTATCTGTCACCTGATGGGCATTTTGCAGCATATCAATGGCAAAATAATCGGCCACCACGACGCCATCAAAACCCCACTCCTCGCGCAAAATTTTAGTTAGCAGCAGTTCGTTGGCGGCGCAGGGAATGCCATCCAGTTCATTGTAGCCATTCATCACGGATTGTAAATTTGCCTGACGAACGGCCGTTTCAAATGGCAACAAATAAACCTCACGCAGTTCCCGCTCCGGGATGTGAGCCGGATTCCAATTAAAACCCCCATCGGGTACACCATACCCAACAAAATGTTTACCTGTGGCGATAATACGCTCATCCCAGCTTTTGCCCTGCAAACCCTTCACGTAGTTAACCCCGTTCAAGGAGACCAAATAGGGATCTTCGCCAAACGTTTCTTCTACCCGCCCCCAACGCGGGTCGCGCGCCACGTCCAACAGCGGCGACAAGCCTTGATGCGCGCCCGCCGATTTCATCTGCTGGCGCACCACTGCGGCCATCTTTCGTGTCAGCTCCGGTTCCCATGTGCTGGCCAGGCCAATGATTTGCGGGAAGCAGGTTGCGTTTCGGGCCATATAACCACTGCAACATTCCTCATGGACGATAGCTGGAATTTGCAAGCGCGTATTTTCCATTAAGTATTGCTGGATGCGGTTGGCTAAACGTGCGCCTTCTTTTGGCTTCAGACTGCTCGCTCCCGCAACGCGAGTAACATGGCCAAGCCCGTGTGCCAGAACCAGTTTGGCTTTTTGTTCGTCAAAGGCCAGGTCTGTCAGCATTTCAAATACCCAGGCGCTTCCCAGTTGGGCAATTTTCTCCTCAATCGTCATCAGATCGATCAGGTTCTCTACTCGCTCGGAGATAGGTCGTGATGGATCTCGATAAACCGACTGCATATGATCGCTCATAGTAAGGCTCATTATTTAACAGCTCCTGCGGTCAACCCGCTAACAATCTGACGTTGGGCAATGAAGTAGAAGACCAGGGCCGGAATCATCGCCAGGGTGGTATAGGCGAGAACCACCGCATAATCCGTGACAAACTGAGCCGAAACGTTGTTTACGCCTATGGGAAGGGTCCACTGGTTCGGCTCAGTCAAGACCAGGAGGGGAAGGATAAAAGCGTTCCAACTGGTCACGACGGTGAGAATTGCAATCGTGGACAAAGCCGGACGGGAGAGTGGTAGCATGATTGACCAGTAGATGCGCAGCGGGCCGCACCCGTCCAGAACCGCAGCCTCGGTCAGCTCGCGCGGAATGCTTTGGAAGAACGGCCGTAAGATGACAATGGCCAACGGAAGCGAAAAAGCCGCCTGGGGAAGGACCACACCTAATGGATTGTTGAGCAGGCTGACCTGCCGCAGCGTGATGAAAAGGGGCAGTACGGCTACCGCTATCGGGAAAAGCAAACCCATAGTGAAGAGCGTATAAATCGCTTCCTTACCACGGAACCGATAACAGGCAATCACGTACGAGGCAAGAGATGCCGCTGGTAGGACCAAAAGCGTGGTCAGCAAAGCAATAAAAAAGCTTCTCCAGACCTGACCCCAGAAAGAAGGATTGGTTAACTGACCGATATAGTTAGTGAACACCCAGGGATCCGGCAGACCCACCGGGTCGGCTGCAAGCTGACTGCTGGTGCGAAAGCCGCCGAGCACTGCATAGGCCAATGGAATCACGATGATCGCCAGGACAAAAACCGCGACAAGGTACAGCAGTGCCTGATTCAGGCGACGTTTTACCCGGTGACCACGGCCGGTAGTTACTGATGTCATGAGGTAATCGTCCCTTCCAGGTCGCGGCTGAGGACGAACCGCTGATACAGCAGCGCGACAATCAAAGAAAGCCCAAAAACAATAACAGATACCGCGCTGGCGTATCCAAATTGGCTGCGTCGGAAGCCCCAGTCAACAAGGTAGGTGGCCATCGTAGCGGTTGAGTTCACCGGACCACCTTTGGTCGTCACCCATACCAGATCGAAGAGTTGAAGGGCGCCGATGATGGAAAGAAAGACCGAAACCCTGATAGTAGGACCAAGCAAGGGCAGGGTTATATGACGCAGGCTCTGCCAGAACGTTGCCCCATCAACGGCCGCAGCCTCTTCGAGATCAGTAGGAATGAGCTGAAGCCCCGCCAGCATGAGTACCATGTGAAACCCAAAAAATCTCCAGCTGATGACGAAGAACAAGCTGTAAAGAGCGATTTTCGGATCGGCCAGCCATTCGTGGGTAGCACTTCCAATGCCGAACCAAGCGATTAACTGGTCGAGCAGCCCGCCGGGACGGTAAATCTGACGCCAGACAACCCCGGTCACCACATCAGAAAGGATATACGGGGCGAAAAACATCACTCGGAAAACCCCCCTGCCTATGAGATTCCGACTCAGCAGCAGTGCCATTGCGAGAGCAAACGGAATCTGCAGCAGCAGAGAGAGAAAGATGATAATGAAATTGTGCCTTATTGCTTCCAGAAAAAGCGGGTCAGAAAAGGCATTGGTGAAGTTTTCAAGCCCGACCCATTGGGTCAGCGGCTCGAGTCCATTCCAATCATAGAAACTGTAGCGGATGCTTTGAGAAATGGGGTAGATAACAAAGAAGGCGTAAAGAAGCAACGCCGGTAAGAGGAACCCGATGATTACCGGCCAAGAGGTGACATCTGCTCGAAGCGAACGCCGTTTGCCCAATCGCACGACCTCGATTTGTGCCGTTTCTTTCAGCGAGTTGTCCATAAGTTAGCTGGTCCATGCGTTCTAAAATATTGCGGGAGCGCCGCCTCGAGGCGGCGCTCCCACTTCTGTTCTCTAATAGACTACCCGCTTGTTTATCGTGCGGCGTTGGTTATTGCCTCAGTCACCTCTTCGGGGGTGGCTGTTCCTGCGAACAATGTGGCAACAGCATCATTAACGGCCGCTCCGATCTCCGGCGAGAAGAATTGATCAAGGTAAAGCTGAACGAATGTAGCCTTGGTTAGGCCGGCCAGGACCATCTGCATGTTCGGGTCGGTGACTGAGTTTTCAGAGCCAATGGTAATAGGCAAGTGAGTGCCAGCCGCTCCGATCCGCTCTGCTTGCGGGAGGGCTGTAATATACTCCAGGAACTCGACCGCCTCAGGTGGCGCATCCTTGCCAACGGCAAAACCATCACCGCCACCGAAGGCGTCAGTGGCCGCACCAGCTCCGCCCTCGACGAGCGGGAAGGGGAACCATCCCAAAGTGCCAGGGAACGCGCCATCCGGCGCCTGGTTAGCATATGAGCCAGGCCCCCACGGTCCCATGAGACTCATCGCCGCCTGACCGGTTCCAAAGGTTCCCGACTCACCATCGGGTGCGTCCCAAGGCGCTGCCAGGAATCCAGCCTGGAACGGCTGCATGTCAATCAGGCGCTGCAACTGGTTGCCAGCCTCGACAAACTCGGGCTTGTTGAAGTCCAGGTCTTCGGCGACCTGCGTCATCGCCGCCTCACCACCTTCCCGGATCATGAGATACGAGTAGTAAAAGTGCGCCGGCCATTTATCGCCAGCGCCGACGGCGATCGGGGTAATCCCGGCGTCTTTCAGGGTTTGGACGTCGGCCAGGAATTCCTCCCAGGTAGCTGGAGGTGCGTCGATCCCCGCCTGGTCAAATAAATCCTTGTTGTACCAGAAACCCACCATTCCCAGGTTCCAGGGGATACCGTACTGTTTACCATCAACCTGAAGGAGACCCACTGCCCCCGGGTTCAGATTGCCGATGAAACCGGCCGATTCCTCTGTAATGTCGCGGACAAGTCCGCCTTCTACCTGCTGTTTAAGTCCACCGCCGCCCCAAGACTGGAACAGGTCGGGGGCATCACCCGCCTGGAGATTTGTCTGAAGCGCTGATTTGAACGCCTCGTTTTCCATCACCGTAATGTTGATAGTTACGTTTGGATGGGCCGCCATAAATTCATCGGCCATTTCCTGCCACAAGGTCAACATCGGGTCGGTGTTCTGGATGTGCCACCATTCAATAGTAACCTCCTCAGCGGAAGCTTCCTCGGCCGGTTGTTCGGTTTGACTATCAGTAGGAGCAGAAGCTTCCTCAGCCGGTTGTTCAGCCGACGTATCAGCTTCAGTATCAGTCTGCGGTTCGGCCCCTGTGTTGCAGGCCGTGACAAGGGCCAGGGCAAGCACAATGACAACGAGCAAACGTAATGAACGAATGGTGACGTGAGTCCAGCGAACCAACTCCCACTCTTCACGCCGGGCAAATAACTGATCTCGATTCTTCTTCATGACAATTTCCTCCAGTGACTAATATGAGATACGGCAGCTACACAACGTTAAATTGATAGATACCGTGTCGGGAAAGGAGAACTGGCATATAATTGGGGACATGGTACTCCTTTCTCGAAAAGGGGTCATACATCAAAGACGGGGCCGGGTAGCTTGCCGGTTGGCCGGCTCCGTCTTTTTTACTTATGCAAGCGCCGCGCTAAAATTCGCGGCTTTTTTTTGCTTCTAAACCTGGAAGCCCTAGCCTGAAACCGCCTGGCATGATTCGCGAACAACCAGACGCGTCTGAATTTTGAAAAGCGTACACTCTGGCTTTTCCCCTTCGAGCCACCTGATTAGCAGCTGGGTGGCTAAGGACCCCATTTGCTGGATTGATTGATCTACCGTTGTCAGCCGTGGCGTTGCCTGGGCTGCTTCTGGTATATCATCGAATCCAACAACGGACAGATCTTGTGGAATCCGAATTCCTAAAGACTGGGCAACATCCATCACGCCTAGAGCTGAAAGATCATTTACGGCAAAAATGGCGGTAGGACGATCTGGTTGGTTAAGGAGCAGCCTGGCCGCGGCTTGACCCCTCTCCCGAGTATAATCGCCTTCTTGTACTAACTCCGGGTCGTAAGAAATGCCGGCGGCTTTTAGGCCGTCTTTATATCCCTCAAAACGGCGCATCGCACTTAGCATATCGGACCGCCCCCCGATGAAGCCGATGCGACGATGCCCCAGGCCAATTAGATATTCCATGACGTCCAACGCCCCTTCTCGGTTGGTAGCGATGACCGATGGTACGTTGGCTCCCTCACCTTGGGGATCAACTACAACGATGCGTGCATTTTCTGGAAAAGTCGGGGCTGTGGGTGTGACAACAATGTTGCCATCTGTCAGAGCGTTGCTTAAGAGCGCCACATGCTCTTGCTCCCAGGAAGCGCGGCGACTCAACGGTGGGTCGTCTGCGGCGTAGATCAATAGATCATAGCCCGATCCCCGGATGGCAACACCGACCCCTTTGATGACAGCTAGTTCAAAGGGGTTTGATACTTCGGGCAGTACCAAACCAATCACATTCGTCGTGCGGCTGCGCATTCCCTTTGCGGCCAGGCTGGGGATATAGTTCAGCTCAGCCACTACCTGCTGCACCTTGGCCGCTGTTTCCGATGAAACGTCATCCTTGTGGTTAATCACCCGTGACACAGTTGTAGTGGATACCCCAGCTGCTCGGGCAACATCTTGAATAGTAGCTTGGAACTGCGGCGTTCGTTTCCTCATCCTCAGGCCTAAGACCGAAATGTAATCCTTTCCGTAATCGTTTCCGTAATCGATTTCATTGTAAAAGGAGGGGGCAAAAATGTCAAGAAATTGTCGGCGGGCGAAATGGGATGGAAATCGAGTATGCAATTGTCCTACAAACTATTCTAACCACCGGCGAGGTTTGTTCAGCACGTCGCTGTAGACGATAGCTACTGCACCCATCACAGCGGCATCTTCGCCATTGGCCGCCGGGATGATTTGTATGCCTTCCTGCACCCAATGCCAGGCTCGCTGCGCGACAGTTTCCCGGATGCTGGGCAGCAGGTATTCATGCACTGCCCATAGAGGTCCGCCGAAGATCACCCGTTGGGGATTAATTACGTTCATCAGGCTGGCAATGCCAACGCCTAACCATTCGCCGGTTTCGGCTAGAGCTTTGAGCGCCACGGGGTCTTTTTGACGGGCGGCTTCGGTGATGAGAGGGATAGACATGCGGCTGGGGTCGTCCTGGATCATTTGCGCCATCCAGGAGGGCTGCCCTTGCTGGATGGCTTCGCTTACACGGCGGAACAAGGCGCGCTGGCTGGCTAAAGTTTCCCAGCAACCTTTGTTGCCGCAATTGCACTCCATTCCATCTTTTTCTACGGTCATGTGCCCCACTTCACCGGCGAAGCCGCTGGCGCCTTCGATGAGACGGCCGTTTAAGACAATGCCGCCCCCTAACCCTACGCCAGAGCTGACATAGAGGAGGGAATCGCAGGCTTGCCCGGCGCCAAAGTAACTTTCGCCAAGAGCCGCGAGGTTGGCTTCGTTGGCAATGAAGACGGGCACGTCAATTTTGGCTCGAATCATGTCACGCAGTGGCAGGTTGGACCAGTTTAGGTTGGGGGCAAAAAGAAGAGTTCCACTCGCCACGTCGACCAGGCCAGGCACTCCTACACCGATGCCGAATAACGGCCGTTGCCGCTTTTGTACTTGTTCGCAACTCTCCTGCAACAAAAATAAAACACGGTTCAGGATAGCTTCCTGGTTGAAATATCTGGCCGTACTTTCAAATCGGCGAGCAACAACTTCAATTGCGAAATTGACGGTAATAATAGAAATAAAATCTACCCCAATTTCCAGGCCAATAATGTAACCTGCCTCTGGTTCAGGTTCTAAATTGATGGCTGGTCGCCCAATATCACTGCTGGAGACATCCGCCCCGATCTCTCGAACCAGATTGTTCTGAATCAGTTCTTTGACCATGCTGGAAACAGTGGCCTTATTTAATCCAGTGATATTGGCCAATGCTGCCCGAGACAAGGGTGATTCGGCCCGCAAGGTATTGAGGATTAGAACTAGATTCATGTCGCGCATCGCAGAATGATCAACCGAATTTCTTTGCGCCATAATTGCTTATCCTAGTTAGTTTGTATCTAATACTAATTAATATCGAGTCTATTACTTAAGCTGAACAGTGTCAATGTGGACGCAGTGCCTCATGCGCCTTCCCAGGGCAATTTTCGGCATTACGTGACAATAATCATGCGGAAATCGTGACAATCGTCACGATTGAAAAGCGCGATATTGACGGGCTTGAAAAGCATCATATACTCCAATAAAATAGTTTGCATTATAAACTTATTCGGATAATAATTTATTCGTAGTCCGCACAGATGATTTATTAGCCTGGCCGAAGTGCGTAAACGAGCCACTCGTTCGGTCAGTAAAAGAGGAGGTAAATCAATCATCACTTCAGGCCCACCGTGCAGAAAACATGTTTACATTTTACCAACTAGTCAACATTTTGAGGAAGAATAGAAATGAGAACTAAGCAGGTATGGTCACTTATAACAATTGTTGCTTTATTGATGTTTGCGGCGTTAATGGGTTGCAGCCCACAAACCGCGCCCACAACCGAAACGACTGCTGAAACAGTGCCGACAGAAGCAGCCCCAGCGAACAATACTGACCCAGCGAATAATACTGAAACAAATACGGAAGGCGCAGTTAAGATCGGTCTCTCCTTCTCCGACTTTGCGACCGAGCGCTGGAAGAACGAAGAAGTCCTGATGCGCCAGTTGTTGGAAGAGAAAGGCTACGAAGTCCTTTCTCAGGAAGCCAACCATGACGTCAAGTTGCAGATCGACCAGATCGACAACATGGTCAGCCAGGGAGTGAAGGGTTTGATCATTATTGCTGAAGACGGGGATGCTTTGTCAACGGCCGTAGCCAACGCCAAACAAGCTGGCGTGGCCGTATTGGCCTACGACCGGCTCATCAAATCGCCCGATATTGCCGCCTATCTTTCCTTCAACAACGTCGAAGTGGGACGGCAGCAGGCGTTGGGTGTCATGCAAGCGATTGACATCGAGAATTGGGACGTAGAAGCCAACGGACCGGTGCGCCTGGTGAAGTTGGGTGGCAGCCCCACCGACAACAACGCGATCCTCTTCCGCCAGGGGCAGGACGAGATTGTGCAGCCCTACGTTGATGAAGGCAAAATCGAAGTGGTGGCCGACCAATGGGTTGACAACTGGGATGCGGCCAACGCGCTGAAGCTCATGGAGAACATTCTGGTTGCTGCCGGCAATGATATTGACGCGGTAGTTGCCTCCAACGACGGCACCGCGCTGGGCGCGCTGCAAGCGATGAAAGCGCAAGGTCTGGCAGGTATCGTGCCGATTTCCGGGCAGGATGCCACCGCCGACGGTGTCAACAGCATCGTCAAAGGCGAACTGACCGTCTCCATCCTGAAAGACATCCGTGATCTGTCGCCATTGGCTGTGGACATGATGGATAAGCTCATCAGAGGGGAAGCAATCGAGGGTCTGGACACCTACACCATGGCCGAACTGACTAATGACCCCTCCCTGGACGGCAACGTCAGCGCTTACTTCCTGCCGGTGCAGCAGGTCAATAAAGACAATGCCTACGACCTGGTCGTAGCCAGTGGATTCCAATCCTTTGATGATGTCTACCGCGACATCCCCGAAGATCAACGGCCGTCGCGCCCA
>ERZ795053.6046-NODE-6046-length-12242-cov-4.075901_pt1 | contig 12242 bp, 9 predicted proteins | sample MGYA00375137_ERZ795053 | MGnify/ENA primary metagenome ERZ795053 (study PRJEB30182, sample SAMN05720284) | activated sludge metagenome | isolation source: Anaerobic digester | place: Hong Kong | collected 2014-12-17 ... | reverse complement strand
TGCGGCACACCGCCCGAAACCACGGCGGCGATCAGGTCGCCGCCGTCGGCGCTGTCGTTCGCCCAGGTCAGCCCGGGCGGCATGGTCAGCAGATAGACCAGCAGCGCGCTGCTGAAGACGACCAGGGGAACCAGCAGCCGCGAGCGCACAGCGTCATCGTTCGCCGCAGGAGAGTCCCAGGTGACCGGTCGGCGGCAGGTAAGCGGGCGGCAACGCCCAGGTTAGCAAATCCGAGCTGGCTTGTATGCCATCTGCAAACAGCCACGCCTGGTTTTCGATCACGCTGCCCAGCGGTGCATCAGCAGGCACGGTGAGTTGAATTTCAACTTCTGCGGAGTCACCTGCGGCCAGTTCGGCCAACTCGAATGTCAAGCCATCCGCAACCAATCTGGCTTCACCGTCGCTGGCCGTCACAGTGCCTCGCTCCAGGATCGCCTCCAGCGGCGCGCAGACCAACAGATCGGTCAGGTCGGTGTCGCCCTCGTTGGTGACGACATAGCGCAGGCTGACCTGCTGGCCAGGCACTACGAGGTGCTGGTCGCTTTCAACGACGACGCTGACATCGGCCACCGACACTGGGGAGAAGCCAGGCGTTGGTACGGTCCAGCAATTGGCCGGAAGCACCGGCACTGCACTGCCGGCGGGTCGCGTCGGCGTTGTGGTAGGTGTGGCTGTTGTCGTGGCGTCTGCTGCAGGCGTATTGGTTGGTTCGCCAGGCGCGGGTGTATCGGTTGGCTGGCCCGGCGCTGGGGTGGCAGTCGGTTGGCCCGGCGCAGGCGTGTTGGTCGGGCCGCCGGGAGGCGGTGTGTTGGTCGCTCCGGGTCGGGTCGGTGTCGGCGTCAGCGTCGGCACGGTCTGGTAGTCCGGCGACTGGCTTGGCAGCGCCCACGCGCCCGGCATAGCCGCCAGCAGCATGAGTCCCACCACGATGACCACGACACCAGGAAGCAGCCGGCGCAAGGTCGGTGTTCTGGACGGTTCAGTAGATTTGTCGTTAGTGTTCATAACCTGTCACTCGTTGGCTGTGGCGTATCAGGGCGTGGTGTACGGCAGCCTCAGAATCTCTGGCTGCGAAAAAGGTGCTTCAGGTGTTACTGACGTGTTGGTCCAGCGCCGTTCCTTGATGAGCGGCATCCAGGCAATGCCGGCCGGCACGATGATCGTGGCTTGCGCGGTGTTGTTGGTCAGGTTTGTTTCCTCGGGAACTCCGTCCACCACGGCGAAGATGTTGTAGTAGCCCGGACCCTGGTTTGGCCAGTCGTAGGTGACCACGCTTGGCAGGCTGACGTTGCCAGGGGTGAGTGTTTGCGTAGACAGCAGTGTTCCACCGCTGGCCGGATTGCCCCGGTAGAATTTGACAGTGATCTGGCTGGCGGCTGTGCCGAGGCTGCCCAGGTTCGCCAGATCGACGCGCAGGGGAACAGTCGTAGTTTGGCCAGGGCCCACCGCCGGTAAAATAAGTGGATTGGTGCGCAAGTTGGTCAGCGCCAAGTCGGTGCCGCCCGGCGGCACGACGATAGACAGCATACTGTTGTTGGTGTCGCAGGGCTCGGCAACCTGGTTGGCCTCATCGATGAAGACGCGCAGGTTGCGATTGCCGGTAACAGGCGCAATGTAATCGAAGTGGTAGGGAGCGATGAAGCCGTCGTCGTAGCGGCGAGGCAAGCCCGGGAAGTTCCACGTGTACAACGGCGTCGCGCTGCCCAGTTTCAGTGTCACGTCGAATGGCCCGCTGGCAATATTGCCGCGGTTGCGCACCTGCCCATCCACTTCAATAAGAGCAGGATCGCCTGCAAACAGCGGCCAGTGGGGCGTCGTTTGCAGCGTGTAGCTGTCCAAATCGGTGTAAGATGTTTTGAGCGGCGTGACATATGCGCCGAAATCCCGACCCAACTGAGTGATCTGATGGGTTTGCTCGGAGAACAGATTACTCTGGAGACGGCGGCCTTCGAAGTATTCCATGTCCAGAGAGAACCAGTGCCACTCCTGCAGCAGGCGGCCGCCATCTTCGGGCATCCCGATAACAGGGTCTGTCAGGTTGCGGAACCGGTCAAAACTATTGATCATGAAGTTCCTGACACGCGCATAGTCGAAGCCTAAGTCCTCAGTCATCAGGATGCCGTGTTCCGTGTTGATGAGTGGTTTGTGGCTTTCGCCATGGTTGAGCATCCACTGGCGGAAGTCGCGCACCATCTGCTCGACCAGATCAAGGTTGTCGTGATCGTCGATGGAGCCAACCAAGCGGGCACGCAGCGCGTAGTTCTCCTCAAGCCGGCCGTTGGGCAAGCTGGCTGTAGAAGGAGCCGTTGCGTAGTCAACCCGGACCCACGTGTTGCTGGACGCACTGTTCTTGGTGCCGGTAACATCGATGCGCACATTGTGGCGCTCGGACGTCGGATAGGTACGGGTGGGGAGATTGTTGAAGGTACGGCTCAGGACGCCAGGTGTCGGTGAGTAGAGATCGATGACCTGATCCACGATACCGTTGCTCAGGTCACGATCTACTGAAACCTTAGCAATGCCAGCGTCGGGGCCTTTTCGCAGGAAGATCGTGACCGAAGAGCCCTGGAACGCAAAATAGAAGCGGGCGTTGGTAGAGTTGCTCTGTTTGTATGTGCCGCCGCTGGCCGCCGGATCGCTGACCTGTGTCCAGGAGCCATATCCATACCCGATCGCGTTGTCGATGCCGGTGGGAATTCCGTTGCCCCACTCGTTCTGCATCTCGTTGACCATGTAAGGATGGATATTCCATACATCTACGGGCATCGGCGTGCCAAACTGGTTCAGATAGGATGCCCGCACCAAGTCCAGCCAAGCCAGGCGGAGAGATGAAACGGTAGAAATGCCGCCGAATGCGATCCTGATCCCGGGATCGATCGATTTTGCCCGCGTGTAAATCTCATGGTAGTACCGGGCGTAATCGTCGGGCGCAACGTTGTCCTGCCAGATTGTCTCCGGCTCGTTGCCGATCAGCAGCGTCGTACCCGGGTTTTCACGGATCATTGCCTCGAGGTCATTCAGGCTCGGCTGATAACCCCAGCGCGGCGTGCGGATCATTGGCAGGTAGGCCATCCTGGCTGGGTGGGTCGGATCGGAGGTTACCCGCCAGTTCAGATACGCCCCCGCGCCAAGCTGGCCAACGGCAAAATCCCGAATATCTGTCGTTACTGTGACGCCGAAGCGTTCGTGCACAGATGGATAGAGACAGTTCGTGTCACCCGGTTCAGCCTGGGCGACAGAAGGCATCATCAGTGATGCCAGCAGAATCAAGAGCAATAACGCACTTCGATAGTTCATTCTTATACTCCAATTTTACTTAGAGACTGTTTGAAACGTGTCGTGGGTAGACTTCCGAAGTCTGCCTGGATGGATCTTTGAACGGCTGGTCAGCAGATCGTCGGGGTAAATCTACTGCGTGGCGTCCAGACTTGCTGCATAGTCCGCAAAGGCCTGACCTACTTCAGTCAACTGGCCGGTAACCGGGTCTAACAGATTCCCGGTGGGATAATTCGTGTCACTCAGGCTGTACCAGGATAGTTTCTGAACGAGTCGATTGTCGTCGTTTGGATAGCCAATTTCTTCATCGCGCTCATTCAGCAGATAATCAAACGTCGCACGCATGAATTCGGTTACGGTTTCAGCAGAAAAGCCATATTCGGGCGGCATGAGAATGCCATATTCCGAAACGATCAGCGGTTTGTCACGCTGTCCGTGGCGTTCCATCCAGCGCCGGAAATCTACGATCTGCTGCTTGAACAGATCCAGGTTGTCGTGATCCTCGATTTCCCACAGTATGCCCTGATCCACGTCGAAACCGGGCGGAATCGACACGCCCCATGAGTCGCGTTCTTCCCGCAGGATGAACGCATGGATGTTCCATACGTCCACCGGCATGGCCGTTCCTGTGAGCGTCTGGTAGGCAGCCAACACGTCTTCGATGTATTGCAGACGCAGGGGAGTGACCTGGGTCACGCCGCCGATGGCGACCTGGGCGCTGGGGTCCAGCGTCTTGATCAACGTGTGCAGCTCGTGGTAGCGGGCCGCATACTGTTCTGGTGTCGTATTGTCCTGCCACAACACGTCCGGCTCGTTGCCAATCAGCCAGAGCGAGCCCGGATTGGCAGCGATGGCGGCGATAATGTCGGCGCGCTCCGGAAAGTAGTGATCGCCTCGCACCCGCACCATCTGAGCGAACTCCACCCCTTCTACCGGATCGGGGTCCACGTGCCAGTCCAGATACCAGCCAAGTCCCAGCATGGTGGCTTGTTCAGCGTCAAAGGTAAACTGTGTAACTTCCAGTGGGACGCCAACGCCAAGACGACTGCGCAAGTCCGAGGGTTCCATTGTCTCGCCGCCCGATGTGGCCGGCGTGGATGTCGGCGTAGCAGACTCGTCGGTTTGCGGCAGCGTCGTTGCAGTGATGACGGCGGTTGCCGCCACGTTGGCAGGCACGGTTGGTACCAGCGGGTCTACCACGAGCGGCGTGGCCGGCTCAGGCAGGGTCGGCGCTGCGGTCGCTGTCGGCTGCAAAGACACGGTTGGCCAGGCGGGTGGCGAGTCGGCGCAACTGCTGACCAAAATGGCGATGCCCAACACGGCCGCCAGCACTACGATCTGTCGTTTGGTCATCATGACAACGCTTCTTCTGAGGCCGGCAGCGTCGTCTGCTCAGGTTGCCGCCTCAGATTGGCCAGCGCGCCAGCGGCAACACCGGCAGCGAACGCTATCGACCGCAGCCACAAGCCCCAGGGCGACACCGCAGCCACAACCGGATCGCGCCGGGCGGCAAAGCGCACAAAAGGCAGCGTCGTCGCCAGGAAAGGAGCTGCCAGCGCGGTCCACACGGGCCGCCGATGCAGCAACGCCGCGATGACTCCCAACAAAGCCAGCGGCGCGAGCAGGATTTGCAGCTTCAGAACCTGCGGTGTGTACGTGTCTCTCAGCGCCTTGCCAGGATGCCGCCGGTAGACAATGGTTCGCCAGTATCCGCGGCCCGTTTTGAGCCGCGCATAGCGGCGCCACGTGTTGGCGTGGTGGTGAAACACCTGCGCCTCTGGCACGAAACGCATCTGGTGGCCCTGCTCGCTCAGACGATACGAAAACTCGACATCCTCGTTGTTCGCCTTGGGAAAACCGGGGTCGAAGCCGCCTTCCGCGAGGAACAGGTCGCGTCGGAACGCGGCGGAATAGGTGGCGACCACGTCAAGCTGCTGGCTGTGCATCATGCGATCGTAACGGTCTTCGAATTCCATCTGCGCGAAGCGGCCCGCCAGGTCGGTCTGGTCGGTGCGGTAGACGCCCATCAGCCCGGCCGGCCGGTCGGGCGCTTCAAACGCCGCAAGCAGGGCGGCAATCCAGCCTGAGACCGGGCGGCAATCGGCGTCTGTGAACAACAGCAGCGGACCGCGCGCGTTGCGCGCGCCGTGGTTACGGGCGCTGGCCGGCCCGGCCTGCTGCTGGCGCAATATTGACACAGCAACGCAGCTATGGCGTGCAGCCCATTCGGCTATCCGCGCCGCTGTCCCGTCGGTCGAACCGTCGTCGACGATGATAATCTCGAAGTCTGTTGGTGGGATGGTCTGATCTGCCAGTGCGTCCAGGCAACGATCAATGACGCTGGCCCCGTTGTATACGGGGACGATGACCGAGCATCTGAGCGCGGTTCGTGAATCGGGAGCCTCGTCCGTTTGGGTCAACGGTTTTTGTTGGTTGCTCATCGCGTGTCTGCGCAGGCAGGGTTGAGAGTCCTCATGCGCCTGTGGAGAGTGACGAACCCAGGTCCACAGGAATTCGTCCGGCGCGCCAGCCTTCAAAAGCCAGCGCGATCGCGCCCGTCAGCATGATGGTCAACGGGGCAGCGACATACAGGGCGACGCCGTAGGCCAGCCCGAGGCTGGCGCTGACGCCGAATATTCCCAGCGCCCAGCGGCACAGCACCTGAAACACGCCGATTTTGCCGGGCGACGACGGGATGGCAACGCCGGCCTGCAAGACGACAGTCAGAAAAAACGCCTGTATCCACGAGGCTTCCATGTGGAGGGCCAGAAAGACGATGTAATTAGTCACCGCCGACAGCACCCAGATGAAGACCGATATGGTCAACAGCACAGCTAACCGTTGCGGCTGACGCAGCGCTTCCAGCCCGTCCACGGCGCGTGCCGCGGTGGAGAGCGCCGGACCTGCCACATCGCCCGGCAGCCTGGCTACCACCAGTTCCAGCCAGCGCAAAATACGGTCACGCTGCCACAGGACCACGGCCACGGTGACCGCCATGAAGATCGTGACCGCCAGAATCGGCATCTGCCGGCTGGCCAGCTCGTCGGGCAGCGCCACAAAAAAGACCAGGCCGATGAGAAGAGCTGCCAGCATGATCAGATCCAGCAGCTTCTCGGCGGCCACGGTGCCCAGAACACGGGACTTGCTCAACCCGCCCGCCTCGCCGGCGAAGTAGGAGCGCAACAGATCGCCGCTGCGCGGCACGGGCACAGCCAAATTGACCGACGCGCCCGCCATCCAGATGTTGGAGAGACGCGGGACGCCGAGGCGACGGTGTGTATCAACGGTGCGGCGGTCACGGGGATAGAGCAGATAGCGCCAGCGCACCGCCTTGACGACGCCGGTCAGCAGCACGGTGATGATGGCGATTGCCATCCACGCCAGGTTTGCCGACCGCAGCGTAGCCGCCACGTCGCCGAAATCGATATCCACCATGGCCAGCACGAGGCACGCCAGGCTGAATAGCATCCCAACCCACACCCGGCGGCTCCGCCAGATGGGGTGCCTGACGCCGGTGTGCTGGTCCAGACCAGGCTCACTGGATGGGGAGGGAACCGTCTCTGAGGAACTCGCCCCCTGACTCATGATGGCTTCAACCGCGCTGACTAAACGACGTTGTCAGGCGCAGAGGCGCCTGAGCCGCGAATTTGGCTGGTCGCGTAGGTTCCGGCCGCGGCTGGCTGTGAGGCGTCACCGGCTGGCTTGCTGCGCCCGCGCTTGCGCGATGACTTGCCGCTGCTCTGGCCGCCGTCCTCGTCGCCCGTCTCGTCGTTGCTGTCCTGATAGTAATCGTAATAGTAATAGTGCGAACCGGCCAGCCGGTAAGCGATCCGGTTGACGGCCACGCCCAGTACGTTGGCATTGACCTTCAGAAGGCCCTGCGCGGCGCGCTTGGCGGCGGCTTCTCGTGTCTTGGCCGACTCGACGACCAGCAGCACGCCGTCTACCTGCCGCGCCAGGACGGCCGCGTCGGTGACTGCCAGGGTTGGTGGGCTGTCGAATACCAGCGTGTCGGCGTTAGCCTGCAATTCAACGATCAGTTCAGCCATGCGATGCGAGCCAAGCAGTTCCGACGGATTGGGCGGCTGTGGGCCGCTCGCCAGCAGCCAGAGGTTGGCCACTTCGGTCTTCTGCAGGAACGGCGTCAAGTCGCTGCCTTCCGGCATCAGCATGGCATTGGTTACGCCCACGGCATTGGGCAACCCGAAAACCTGGTGCAGCACGGGGCGGCGCAGATCGGTGTCGATCAGGATCGTGCGCTTGCCGCCTTGAGCGATGACCGCGGCCAGGTTAGCAGCCGTGGTGCTCTTGCCCTCGCCGGGGCTGGCGCTGGTCACCATCAGGCTGTTGATCGGCTTGTCCAGACTGGAGAACTGGATGTTGGTGCGCAGCGTGCGGTAACTCTCTGAAAATGGCGACTTGGGATTTTCGTGGGTGATCAACTGGCGGGTACCGTCGCTGTTACGGTACTGGACCAGAGATCCCAATGCGGGTAGTCCGGTGACGCGTGATGCATCCTCGGGCAGCTTGATAGTGTCGTCCAGGTACTCGATCAGGAACGCCAGCGCAGTCATCAGCAGCGCGCCCAGCGCGGCCGCGATCAGCGTGTTGAGCAGCACGCGCGGCCGAATGGGAGCCGACGGCTCGATGGCCGGCTCGACCACGGTGATGGTGTCGCCGGAGAGGGCCTCGGCCCGCTTGACATCATCGCGCGCGCCGAGCAGATCAGCCAGCGAGCTGCGATACTGGGCCAGACTGGTCTCCAGGCGGGCACGCTGGGCCTGTTGTTCCAGCGTCAGTTCTTCGCCGTCATCTTCCAATCCCTGCAACGCCTGAAGCTGAGCCTGGGTCTGGTCGATATCGGCCTGCACGCCGGTGATCTGCGTCTGGAACGTCTCCAGCGACGTGTTGAAGCGTTGTTGTTGTTGCTTTTCGTTTTGCGAAATAAAGACTGCCGGCAGGTCGTTAGCGACTGCGGTAGCCAGTGCAGGGTTCGGGTCCTCGACGTGCAGGACGATAATCTGCGTTTCACGTACAGGATCCACGATGATACGCGACGACACCTCGGGCAGCCGCAGGTTAGTGGCTACCTGGTTCAACACAGGGCGAGTTGTCAGCAGGCGGGCGTAGTTGGATGCCAGCCGCTCGCTGGTCAGCACGTCGGTCCACTGGACGCCCGTCGGGTTGTTGGCTTGCTGGATCAAGATTTGTGTCGACGCGCGGTAAATCGGTGTCGAGCGGGAGCTAATGAAGAAAGTAACGCCGCCGGCCACCACTGCGCCAAGCACAATGAGCCATAGCCACTTCCAGAAGGTTCGTCCGATGTTTCGCAATTCCATGAAGTTCTGTCGCCTTTCGCGGGCGTTTGTTGCCTATCGCAGGCATCGATCGCTGTGCAGCAGCGATTCGACTCGCCTACGGCAGTTTCAGAGCCACTGATGTAACTACCAGAGTCCTGTCACGAACTGGCCAGTTTGCCAACCACGATGACGCGATGGGTGTTGGTCCAATACGGCCAGCACGTCACCAGGGTAACGCGGGCGTCGTTGGTGGGCAAGATGTAGCGGGCGTTTGCGATGCGTTGTTCATCGGTCGCACCCACTTCCAGCAGCGGCGGGTCGGTAATCTCATCCACAATATAGGTGAAGCGCTGCCCCTCGTCGTTGTAGAGGTAGATTGCGTCGCCGATCTTCAACTCAAGATTGCTGATGCGCCGGAACACCTCGCCCTTGGTGTTGTGGTGGCCTGACAACACGACGTTGCCTGCTTCACCGGGCCGTGCGCTGTTGATATGCCTGCCGGCCGCGTTGTCCGCCGTCTCCCACTCGGTAAACCGCTGGTCGCCGCGTTCAACCACCGTCCAGCCAACATCCTCAATCGGCGCATCAAGATCGATGGCGGGTATGACGATGTGATTCGGCTCGCCAATCTCGGGCGGTACGTCGGCCGGCGTGGTTTGTGTCGTAGGCTGCACGGCCGGTGCGGGCGCTGCCGGTGTCGCCTGGCTTTGCGGGACAGGCGTCGCTGCCACGTCAACACCGGGCGCAGGAAGTTGCTCGGGCGCACTTTCTGTCACTGCGGGGGAGGGAACTGGCTGTGGCGGCGATTTTGTGCAACCCATCACCGTCACGCCGGTCAGAATCAGGGCAAGGATCAGCAAGGAGACGGCAGGTTTGCCGGTGTGTCCGGCAGTCAGATGGCGTGATGTAGCGTGTACAGGCATAGGGTTCTTACAATCGCAACGCCCGCTGTCGCGTAGTCATACAGCAGGCTTGCAGTTTCCTGTGTGAAATTGATCCCTGGCAGGGCAATCATTGTAGCCCATGCCCGGTGAAATGGCAAGAAAAGCGGTCTTTCCGGGCTTGATCCCGGCGCGCTGCGGTGATCCGCATTCGGTCGCGCCGGGCGTGGAAACGTACTCTACTCAGGACGCCGGCCCGCGCAAGACAGTTCCGTTGTCGCGCCGCTGCCAGGGACGAAAGTCCTCCAGAATCGATCCGCCGATGAACTCGCGCAGGATCGAGTTGTCGGGGACGATGTCGGTGGGACAGGGGCGGAACCAGCGCAGCAAGCTTAGCAGCCGGTCGGCTTCGACGCGTTCTGCCGTTCCCGGCTCGACGGAAAGCAGCAGCGGCTCAGCCAGCGATCTCAGTGCGGCCAGCTCGTAGACCAGCGCCGAGTTGAACATGACGTCGGCGTGTTCCTGATATGGAAAGATGTTGCGCCACTCGCCGCGCTCCACGCTGGGCCAGCGCGCAATGGTTTCGGTGGCCGTGTAGCCGCGCCGGGCCGCATCGCGTACGATGCGGCGAATGATGCGCGTGTCGGTGGTCGAGACCCGATTATGCCGATCCAGGTTGAGCTGGGTCAGCGCAGAGATATAGATCCGGAAAATGCGATCCGAGGGAATGTCGGGTACCAGATTCGGGTTCAGTCCGTGGATTCCCTCGATCAGGACGACGTGATTGGGCGTAACGCGCAATGTCTCGCCCGGCACCTTGCGACCGATCCGGAAGTCAAAATTCGGCAAGGTGACGGTTTTGCCGGCCAGCATCTGGTTGAGCTGTTCATTGAACAGCGCCAGGTCGATGGCTTCCAGACATTCGAAGTCTGGCATACCATACTCATCCAGCGGTGTTTGCTCGCGGTCCACGAACCAGTTGTCCAGTCCCAGCGCGATCGGGTGGATGCCGTTGGCCATGAGCTGCACCGACAGGCGGCGTGCGAAGGTGGTTTTGCCAGATGACGATGGTCCGGCGATCAGCACCATGCCGATCTGGTCCCGGTGACTGGCGATGACGCTGGCGATAGCCGCCACGCGTTGCTCGTGCAGCGCTTCCGTCACCAGCACGACCTCGCGGATGCGTCCGCTGTCGATCGCATTGTTCAGGGCGGGCAGGTTCTTTACGTCCAGCAGTTCCAGCCATTCGCGGTACTGCTGAAAGACCTGTGTCAGGCGCGGCATGGACTGGAACGGGGCCAGGTGAGTCGGGGCGACGCGTCGCGGATAGTAGAGGACAAACCCGGGCGGGTAATGCACCAGGTCGAAGTATTTGAGGTACCCGGTGCTGGGCGCCATGTAGCCGTGAAAATGGTTGCGATGTGTCCCAAGTTGGTAGACCGCTACCGTCTGCTTGTCGCTGTTTTCCAGCAGACGCGCTTTTTCCTCGTCGCCGTGGGCACGAAACTCGGCCGCCGCCTGCTCGATCGGCATTTCCTCCCGCTGGATGGGCAGGTTTTGTTTCACCAGGTCGCGCATGTGATCGTAAAGCTGGGCCAGCTCTTGCGGCGTAAACGGCGGATGGCCTTCCAGCCGGCAGAACAGTCCGCCGAAGGTCATGGAATGGTCCACGTACAACCACGCGCCCGGAAAAAGCTCGCTGACCGCAGCCACCAGCAGGAAGACCAGCGACCGGCGGTAGATACGCATACCGTCCTTGTCGGAGATGTCGATCAGTTCCACGTCACTATCGCGCCACACCGGCACGGTCAGTTCTTGCAGGCTGTTGCTGACGAGCGCGCCGACATAGGGCACATCAGGGTGCTCGTTGAGCGCGCAGGCGAACTCCTCCAGGGTTGCACCGGGGGCGCTTTCAGCGATGCGGCCGTCGGTCAGTCTAACCTGGACAGTAGTTCGTGGCGACGACGGGCGGACGCGATTGATCTGGTTGGGGTTCATATTGGCGGCAGATGTGGACACTAGGTGAGACTCTTAACAAAGGCGGCGATGTCGATGGCGGGCAGTGTGAGAATGCGCACGCTGCCGCGCGACGCCAATTCGATGGAGACGCGGGCAATCGTTTCGTTGTCAGGCGCCTCGACGATGTTGACGAAATCGTACGGTCCCAGAACGGCGTACTGTTGTTTCACCTCGACGCCCAGGGCTTTCAACTCGTCATTGACCTCCGTCAGACGCTCCGGCTTGTATTTCAACGTCTCAGCGCCTTCGTCGGTCAATGAGCTCAATAGAATGTAGGTCGGCATGGTGAGCCTCCTTGCGGCTTGCGGTGACAGTTTTCAAACCCGCAGGTGACCGGTCAACTGGCCGCGGTTGTCAGCTTTCCTGCGGCCGAATATCGGCAAAACGATACCCATAGCCGCGTTCATTGAAAATATAGCGCGGGTTCGACGGGTCGGGTTCAATCTTCTGGCGCAGGTAGGTGATGTAGAGTCGCAGCAACTGGTTGTCGTCGACATACTCCGGCCCCCAGACCTTGGAAAGCAACTGCTCGTGGCTCAGTGTGCGTCCCTGGTTCTGCAACAGATGATACAACAGGCGGTATTCCGTCGGGCGCAGCTTGACCGGCTCACCGTTGACCAGTACTTCGCGCCGGTCGAAATCGGCTATCAAGCGGTCGTCGATTTCCATGCGGCTGTTGCGGTCGGCCGGCGAACTTAACTCCACCCGTCGCAGCAGCGCGTTGATGCGGCTGACCAACTCGCGCGCGCTGAACGGCTTGGTCACA
>ERZ795053.6045-NODE-6045-length-12242-cov-11.748092_pt1 | contig 12242 bp, 10 predicted proteins | sample MGYA00375137_ERZ795053 | MGnify/ENA primary metagenome ERZ795053 (study PRJEB30182, sample SAMN05720284) | activated sludge metagenome | isolation source: Anaerobic digester | place: Hong Kong | collected 2014-12-17 ... | reverse complement strand
TCCCGATGCGCGCAAATCGTCACGAAATACACCCCGCCCCCGGCATAATCATGCCCCTTCAACCGAATGGACCGGCGATGATGAATCCGCGGATCGTACGTCGCCGCGTTCACGCGCCCTTTCCCCATGGCGTGCGCTCGACATATTTGATGAAATTGCGCTTGCGCCGGTATTCAACCTTGAGTTGCAGCAACCACACGCGAAACTCCGCTTCCTGGCCCAGCGTCTTCATGAGCCCATGGGCCCGTCCCAGAAACACAACCGCCTGTTCGTATGCCGGATTGTTGCCCGCCTCAATCAAGGGCTTCACCAGTCGGCGATAAATCCCGGCGGCATCGGCCGGATGCTTCTCCTCCCGGCGTTGGGCCAGGTCCAGCCACAAGTGATCCGCGCAGCCTCCCGCTTGCGCTTCCTCCCACGCCTCCTCCTCCCGCTTCTCCCACAGCAAAACCGCCACCAGCAACGAATGGTCCGGCGCCGGAGGAACCCAGCGAAAGGCGGCGCCGCGCCCCCCGGCCGAATGGCCATCCGCTTGCCGTTCATGCTTGCTCTTGGCGGCCTGGATCGTCTGGCGGATGTGCGCAAACGCCTTCGGCCGCCAATCTTCCCAGCCCTTCAGCTTCTGCGCCAGCGCGGCGAGAGCCTGATAGGTTTTCAAATCGGGCCGCCCCTCGAAATTGGCCCAGACCATGGCCATCGCATCATCGGGACGCTTGGCGCGCAGATATTCCTCCGCCAGGAAACTCCGGAGGTCGGACGTGCGGAGGTCGAGGGCCGCCGCCAGGCCCCGTTCCGCCCAGTCGCGCGCCAGCGCATATTGGCGCGCCTCGCGGCAGCGTTGCGCAATCCGAAGATAGTCATACGAGCTGGAGAGGTCCCGGCTGAGAACGCGGATGATCCAATCCAAGTCCTTTTCTTCTTCCGCCATCGCCAGCATCATGTTCTCGATCGTGCCGGTGCGGCCAAAGCATTCCGGGTCTTCCTCGCCCGGCGCCAGCGTGGGCAGGGCATCCCACTCCGCTTCGACAATCTCGCGATGCCGCGCCCGGCCCGCCTCCCCCAGAATCTCCCGGTAGGTGTCGGCAAACCCATGAAACATGTCCCAGTGGGTTTCGATGGCGCGCCGGGTCAGGCGGTCCGCCAAGGCGACCGGGTCCGGCCGGGCCAGGCGGCAGGCCTCCAGATGAAGCTCATGCAACTCGTCGCGGATCATCCCCATGCAGCCGTCCGAATCATCGATTCGCTCGATGTTCTCCTCCCACAAATCCAGGCCGTATTCCGCCAGATCGATCACCGCCGCCGCATGCCGGGGCGTCAGCATCGTGCGGATCTGATCCAGCACCTGGTCCACCCTGCGCGTGTATGCGCCCGTCCCGCGCCATTCCACAAAGCCCCGGATCGTCATCGCCTGACGCAGCACCCGCCGCATTTCCTTTGTGTTCGACGACGCCCCGGCGGCCGCCACCTGCAGCTTGAGCATGGCATGGAAATCATCGTCCTGATCCGCCTGCTCCATCACCAACCGCACCAGCTCCGGCCGTTTCAGCTTCAACAGATACGCCTCGATCTCTTTCGGCGTGACGGACCGGGTCTCCTCCGTTGCCGCCTCGCCGCCGGCCTGTTCCGCCATCCAGGCCAGGCCCGTTGCCACCAGGTGCTTGCAAAACTCGCCGTCCCGCCCCAAGGGGCACGAACAGTGGCCATCCACGTGACCGTCGATAAACGCCAGCGTCGTCTTGTACGCCTGTGTGCCCCGGACCGTGGCGCGCACCACCCCGTTCCGCTCGCGCACCGCCTGCACCGCCCCCGCGGCATGGTAGCCCTCGCCCCGCGCGAAGTATACCGGCCCGGCCGCATCCAACAAATCGGCGCGCGTCAGTTTGTTCGGTGTGCTTCGCGAGGTCATTTTCGTTCCTTGCGGTGCGTGCGACGGCGGCAGAAGGCCGGCAACCGGATCGCCCCCGTCACCAGGTTGTTCAGCAAAAACCGCTTCTGCTCCCGCAATGCCCCCAGCTTCCGCTCCAACGCCGCAATTTCCGCATCCGCCGCCGATAAAACCGCCGCAATGGCGCGTTGCTCGGGCAGGGGCGGCAACGGCAGCTTGATCTGAAAGAAATTCGAGGCGGTAAGATTCAATAGTCCGTTGTTGCGGACACCACTGTTGATAAAACGCACAAGCGCGGGCCCATGCATGTTGGCTAAGAACACTTGGCGGAAATACTCATCGACAGCCGCAGAAGGGTCCAGTTTGAAGCATACAAAGACATTCGGAACCGCCACTTCATCATGCTCTTCGAGCAGATAGATGCACCCCTGAGGATACTTTTTCGAATTCCCCTTGTTGTAAGCAAAGCACCCTTTGGTCAGCAGCGTATAGCGTTGATACTGGGCCCCTGAAATGTCCTTGCCGAATTTCGTTTCCTGAGGCACAAAGCCGATCCCAGCTGACAAACTCATCGGCGTGACGACCTTTTCACCGACCACTGTTTTGATGGGTGCCGCAATATCCCCCAGTTTCACTTCTCCCCACTTCCCCTTGAACCCCGGCAAACGGCGTTGGCCGCTGAGGAGCTGCTGCATCAACCCCTTCTTGACCTGCCGTTTCTTCTCGATCTTCCTTTCGCACCCCCGAATCGCCTTGTCCCAGCACTCCAGCACCCCCGCTATCGCCTCCTGCTCGGGGAGGGAGGGGAGAACTACGGGAAACGACCTAATTGAGGCCAGATTCAGTCCAGCTTTCGCGCCCTGATCTGTGATTTCCTGAAAACGGCGCTGCGCATGAGGGGCCGCAAGTTGATAAGCAACGAACTTGGAGCTAATGTTTTTATCATAAAGTCTTAGCAAGGCCACATGCTGGTTTACATATGCAAGCGGGTACGGCTCTTCCGAAGAGAAATATGCAATAATGCCAAGATCCGCTGTGATGGATATCAGTATGTCACCAGCCTTAAGACGAGTTCGAGTACCCTCGCTGGTGCCGGATGGCAGTTTCACAAAGCAACAATCAGCGTAGTCCAAACGGATAGCCTCTCGGGTTAGATTCGTGATCCGTACAAACAGTTCACCTGTATTATTGTAGTATTGCGACCACCCACGAGAGCCACTGGTCAGGTAATGCTTTGCCTCACCGATCACCGAGTGCACCCATCCCTCTGGAATCCACCCCACCTTTGTTTTCCTGAATCCCGGCATGGCGTTAGGAGGCATCAGTTGAACCCGTCCTTGCATTGACTCGCTCATTTCCCCGCAATCAGGTTGGTGACCATGGCGGTGATGACGTCTTTTTCCTTGGGCTTGCTTTCGGCGATCATGAGGGTCATGGCGACGAGGGCGTTGTCGGCGATGCGTTTTTGGCCCTCTTGGCCGTAAAGCAGCTTGTTCTTTTCCGCGAAGCGCAGGAACACGGCGGCGGCAATGCGCTTGTTGCCGTCCACAAAACTGTGGTTCTTCACCAGGAAGTAGAGAAGATGGGCGGCCTTTTCTTCGACCGAGGGGTACAGGTCCTTGCCGCCGTACCCCTGCATCGCCGCATTCAGCGAACTGTGCAGGCTCTGGTCTTTTTCCCGCCCGAACACCGCCGAATCACCGAAATGAACCCGCATCTGTTCGACCAGGCTCATCACCTCCTCATAGGTCACCGGCTTTGCCGGGCGGGGCGAGGTCTTGCGGAGGACCACCCGCTGGTGGTCGTAATCGTCCAGCAGGTCCAGCGCATAGGCATATTCGGTCACCGTTTGCAGGAGGGCGGCCGCTTCATCGCCGGAAAGGAGGTTGCGCTTGGTGATGTCGGACGCCAGCTTCAGGGTCTGCTTCAGGGCCTTCAAGCGCTTTTCATTGACGCTGTAGCCCTGCACCAGGTGCTGTTTGAGGACGTTCGTGGCCCAGATCCGGAATTCCGTGCCTCGCTTGGAGTTCACGCGGTAGCCCACGGAAATAATGACATCCAGGTTGTAAAAGCGGATTTTACGAGTGACCTTCCGGTTTCCCTCCCGCCGAACTACCGAGGATTCCTCGGCAGTTGCCAACTCATCCAACTCCCTCTCTTTATAAGCGTTACGAATATGAAGGCCGATCGTATCGGTGTCTTTGCCGAAAAGCTGAGCCATTTGCTTTTGGGAAAGCCAAACGGTTTCCTCTTCCATCTGCACATCCAGCTGAACAGAGCCATCCCGGCTCTTGTAGAGAACAATATCAGTCGGTTTTTTACTCATCGCAATCCCCCCCCCTCTGCGCTCCGCTGCGTCCCCGGCGGTTCAACTTCTTCCACCGCAGAGGACGCAGAGGTTCGCGGAGATTCTGTATATTGGTTCACAAGGCGTTTGATGCTATCCCGCAGATGCAGAACATTGAAGTTGATGAGAAGCCCAACCTGACAGCCTGACATCTTCAGATAGGAAAGAAGCTGGGCCTCGTGAATGGGTGCCACTTGATCGACTGCCTTCAATTCCAGAACGACCTGATTCTGAACCAGCAGGTCAATTCGGTAACCGCAATCCAGCTTCACCTCGTCATAGACTACCGGCAATAACTTCTGCCGCTCAACGTTCAGCCTCTGTTTCTTGAGTTCATACTCCAGACACGCCTCATATGCCGATTCCAGAAGTCCCGGACCCAACTGCGAATGCACCTTCATTGCTGCAGCAATAATCTGACCCGTAAGCTCTTTCATCATCTTCCCTCAGCCTTCCTTGGCGTCCTCAGCGGTTATCCTCTTCCACCGCAGAGGGCGCAGAGGCCCGCGGAGGTTCCATGCCGTTGTTTTTTCATTGTGACAACCCTCTTAAATTCCTCTGCGTTCCTTGGCGTCCTCTGCGGTTCAATTCACCAGCCCCAGCGCTTTGAGATGCCCGGCCATTTCCTTTTCCAGCACCTTCAGTTCGGCATCGATTTGGACCAGTTCCCTCAGATTGGCTTTGATGTCCACCGCCTCCTCTTCCTCGAAGGTGTCCACATAGCGGGTGATGTTGAGGTTGTAGTCGTTTTCCTGGATTTCCTCCGGCAGAACCACGCGGCAGAGCTTTTCGACATCCTTCCGCTTCCGCACCACGTCCAGAATCCGGGCGATGTGCTCCGGCTCCAGATAATTCCGGGCCTTCCCGGGTTTGAAGAGCCTGGAGGCTTCGACAAACAGGACATCCTTGCGCTTTTCGTTCCTGCCGCCCGCCTCCCGGGACCGGTCGAGGATCAGGATGGCGACGGGAATGGCGGCCGTCTGGAAGAGGTTCGACGGCAGGCCGATCACCGTATCCACCAGGTTTTCCTCCAGCAGGCACTTCCGGATCCGGCCTTCGGCGGCCCCGCGGAACAGCACCCCGTGCGGCACAATCACCACCACCTTGCCTTCCCCGGCCTTGGCCGTCTCGACCATGTGGCTGATGAACGCATAGTCGCCCTTGGTTTTCGGCGGCAGGCCGCGGTGGAAGCGGTTGTACGGGTCGTTCTCGGTGCTGTCCCCCATCCATTTTTTCAGCGAGAAGGGCGGATTGGCCAGCACCAGGTCGAACTTCATCAGCGAATCGCCCTCTTTGAGGAGCGGATGATTCAGCGTGTCGCCCCATTCCAGGCGCGCCGAATCCTTGCCGTGCAGGAACATGTTCATCCGGGCGAGGTTGTAGGTGGACCCGATGCTTTCCTGCCCGTAGAGCGCGTAATCCTTCGACCCCTGCGCCTCGATTTCGGCTCCCGCCAGCAGCAGAAGGCCGCCCGACCCGCAGGCCGGATCGCAGATGCGCCAGCCGGGCCGCGGCGCGGCCAGTTTCGCCACCAGCGCCGCCACGGAATGCGGCGTGAAGAACTCCCCCGCCTTTTTCCCGGCATCGGACCCGAACCGCTCGATCATGTACATGTAGGCGTTGCCGATCACGTCATCGCCCGCCAGCGTCAGATCCATCTTGGCGAAACTGTCCATCAGATTCCGGAGCATCTTGTTGCGCTGCTCGGTCCGCCCCAGCACCGCATCGGAGTTGAAGTCGATCGACACCAGCCCTTCCAGCCGGTCGCCGTTGGCGTCTTCTATGGCATGCAGGGCGATGTTGATCAGTTCGCCGATGTTGTCCTCGCTCTTTTTCTTGTACACCTCCGCGAAACTCGTGCCCTTCGGCAACACAAAACGGAATTTTTTCAGGCGCATGGCGATCCGGTCTGGGTCCTTCCCGTACCGCTTCACCAGTTTCTCCACCTCGTGCTTGTGGAGATCGCTGATGTATTTGTAGAACAGAAACAGCAGGGCATAGTCCTTGTAGATTGCGGCATCCACGTTGGCCCGGGAGGAGTTCGCGGCATCCCACAGGGTCTGGTTCAATTGGTCCTGGCTGTAGGCCTTCGGTTCTTTCATGGCTCGCTCCCGGTTGTCGCTTGCATCGTGCTCGTCAATTCATGGTTCAAAATCTGCCGGATCAATTCCTGCTTCCGGCCGAACAGGCGCGCCTGCTTCGCGGCCGCCCGGTCCAACGCCACCAGCGCATCCTGGCGGACCAGTGAGGGCACCGGCATCTCGATGTCGCCCAGCGTCTGCGCACTGATGTACGGCACCGTGGTCTGCTCGCAATGGCGTTGCAGCAGCGCCTGCCCATGGGCGGAATTGAAAAAACACGCCACGTAGTCCGGCCGCACCCGGTCCGACTTCAGGGTCAGGACTAGCACCGAGGACGGCACAATCCATGGCCCGGCATCCTCCGGCTCGAAAACGGCCGCGCAAAAACGACCGCGGTTGAGCAATAGAACCTCTTTCGGACGCAGAACCCTCGGCGCAACCGCATCCATCCGCAACGGCTCCCCCTTGTCGAAAGAAACCAGTCCATCCATGCCGATGTTTTTCGGCTGGATCACCCGATACTCGCCTTCCGGCTGGCTCTGGAGCCGTTTCCGGAAGCCGTGCCCCGTGCGGATTTCACTGACATCTCGAACTTTCATTGTCCAACACAGTATCAGAATACCGCACTGATGTCAAGACCATGACGCAATATTATATTACTGCTAGAATTCCACAAGATGTTCAACACCTAGATTTATGTCCGCATCTTTATGTATTGCAGTATATTATGAATTATATAAAAAGGAAGAACAATTGTAATGATTGACTTATAAAGACCAAATTTTCATGATTTTTTTCAATGAATCGCAAAAATACCGCCATTTTGGGCCATTTTTTGGCTTTTTGGCCATTTTGCCCCCCATTTCTGGCCATTTTGGCCAATTTTATGCATTTTTTTGCTGTTTTGGCGCGAAAACCGCCCTCACACCCCGCTGGCTTGTCCCGCGGATGAATCAGGTCAGCTTTTCGCGGCCCCTCCCGCCCGCAGCCCCCCGCGACCTTGTGTTGTGGGTGAATCAGGTCAAGCCCTGACGGTGAAGGCCATCTTGTCCGGATGGTCCGGATCGAAGTCGGCCTCGACCGTCGCGCCGTCGGGAATCTCGCCCGCCAGCACTTTCGTGGCGAGTTCGTCCAGCACCATCCGCTGGATCACGCGCTTGAGAGGCCGCGCGCCGAACGCCGGGTCGTAGCCCTCTCCCGCCAGTTTTTCGGCAGCGGCTTCCGTCACCTCCAGCCGGATGCTGCGTTCCGCCAGGAATCCGCGCACGCGGGAAAGCTGGATCTGCACGATCCGGCGCAGCTGCTCGATACCCAGGCTCCGGAACAGGATGATTTCGTCCACGCGGTTCAGGAATTCGGGCCGGAAGCTCAGCCGCAGCGCCGCCAGCACCTGTTTCTCCATGTCGTCGTAGGCCGCGTCGCCGCGGACCAGGTTCGGATGCTTCTCCAGCGTCTCCTGGATCACCGAACTGCCGAGATTGCTCGTCAGAATCAGCACCGTGTTCTTGAAATCCACCGTGCGCCCCTGCCCGTCCGTCAGCCGCCCGTCGTCGAGGATCTGCAGCATCACGTTGAACACGTCCGGATGCGCCTTTTCGATCTCGTCGAACAGCACCACCGAATACGGCTTGCGGCGCACGTGTTCCGTCAGTGCACCGCCCTCCTCGTAGCCCACGTAGCCCGGAGGCGCGCCGATCAGGCGGCTGACGGAGTGCTTCTCCATGTATTCGCTCATGTCGATGCGCACCATGGCCTGGTCGTCGTCGAACAGGAACTCCGCCAGCGCCCGCGCCAGCTCGGTCTTGCCCACGCCCGTCGGCCCCAGGAAAATGAACGACCCGATCGGACGGTTCGGATCCTGAAGCCCCGCCCGCGAGCGGCGCACCGCCCGCGAAACCGCCTCGACCGCTTCGTCCTGCCCCACCACCCGCTCGCGCAGGCGGTCTTCCATCCGCAGGAGCTTGTCCTTCTCGCCCTCCAGCAGCTTGCTCACCGGAATGTGCGTCCACGCCGCCACCACCTCGGCGATGTTTTCCGCCGTGACCTCCTCCTGCAGCATGCGCTGGCCTTTTTGCAGTTCCGCCAGCGCCGCCTGGGCCTGCTGAATCTTTTTTTCTGCCGCCGGCAACCGGCCATACTGGATTTCGGCGGCCTTTTCGTATTCGCCTCGGCGCTGCGCCTGCTCCTGCTCGGTGCGCAGCGCGTCGAGTTCCGCAGTGCCCCCGCGAATCGCGCCGATGATCTCTTTTTCGCGTTCCCAATGGGCTTTCAGCGCCGCGCTTTTCTCCCGCTGCTCCGCGAGATCCTTTTCCAGCGCCTTCAGCCGCTGCTTCGACGCCGCGTCCTTTTCCTTCTTCAGCGCCTCGCGCTCGATCTCCAGCTGCATGATGCGCCGCTCCAGCTCGTCGATCTCCACCGGCATGCTGTCGATCTCCATTCGCAGGCGGCTGGCCGCCTCGTCCACCAGGTCGATCGCCTTGTCCGGCAGGAACCGGTCGGAGATATAGCGGTGGGAAAGCTTGGACGCCTCCACCAGCGCGCCGTCCTGGATGCGCACGCCGTGATGCGCCTCGTAGCGCTCCTTCAGCCCGCGCAGGATCGCCACCGTGTCTTCCACGCTCGGCTCGTCCACCAGCACCGGCTGGAACCGCCGCGCCAGGGCCGGGTCTTTTTCGATGTACTTGCGGTATTCGTCCAGGGTCGTCGCCCCCACGCAGCGCAGCTCGCCGCGCGCCAGCGCCGGCTTGATCATGTTGGAGGCGTCCACCGCCCCTTCCGCCTTGCCCGCCCCCACCAGCGTGTGCAGTTCGTCAATGAACAGGACAATCGCCCCCGCGCTGTCCACGACTTCCTTGATGAACGCCTTGAAGCGGTCCTCGAATTCCCCGCGGTATTTCGCTCCCGCCAGCATCGCCCCGAGGTCCAGCGCCACCACGCGCTTGTTCTTCAGCCCCTCCGGCACGTCGCCGGCCACGATCCGCCGCGCCAGCCCTTCCGCGATCGCGGTCTTGCCCACGCCGGGTTCGCCGATCAGCACCGGGTTGTTCTTGGTTCGCCGCGACAGCACCTGCACCACCCGGCGGATTTCCGCGTCCCGCCCGATCACCGGGTCGAGCTTGCCCTTGCGGGCGTCGTCCGTCAGGTCCCGCCCGTACTTTTTCAGCGCCTCGTACTTGTCTTCCGGCGCTTCGTCCGTCACCCGCCGGCTGCCGCGCACCGATTGCAGCGCCTGCAGCACCGTGTCCACCGTGATCCCCAGCCCGCCCGCCGCCTGCGCCACGTCGCCGTGCTTGCGCCCCAGCGCCGCCAGAAACAGGTGCTCCGCGCTGATGTATTCGTCCTTCATCTGCGCCGCGAGCTTCGCCGCCGCCTCCAGCGTCGTCTGCAGCTCCCGCGACACGCCCCGCTGCAGGCCTTCGCCCTGCACCTGCGGACGCGACGCCAGCTGCCGCTCCAGTACATCCGCAAACAGCGCGGATTTCACCCCGATGCGCTCCAGAATCGACGGCACGACGCCGCCCTCCTGCCGGACCAGCGCCAGGACGAGGTGCGTGGTGTCCACCTCGCCGTGATGATGGTCCGCGGCAAGCCGCTGGGCCTCCCGCAGCGCCTCCTGGGCCTTGGTTGTCAATTGGTCGCTGTTCATGATTCGCCTTCCTTTTCAGCGGCCAGAATAGCGCAATCCGCCGCGAATTTCAACTGGCGGGCGAACCGGCTGCCATCCTTCTATCACTGCGTTCCATCGGTTGCTCGAGGCCCCGGACGATCCGGATCCCGGGAATCCGGCGCGGGACGCGAAATGACGTGCATCGCGGGATCCGGTCTCCTATACTGGCCGGCAAGATGAATCCATCGACCCAGGGAGATTCGCCATGATCCGCCGTTTTGCCCCGATTTGCGCCGTCCTGTTCCTGGCCGCGGGTTCCGCCGCCCGCGGGGCCCCCCCGGACCACCCCCCCATGCGCGTCGCCATGCTGTCGGATGGCGGCACCTTCTACGACCAGGGCTTCAACCAGAACTGCAGGGAAGGCATCGAAGCGCTGATGGCCGCGGGGGCGCCCATTTTCGTCCAGTTCGGCGAGACCCTCGCTCCCGCCAACTTCGAACGCAAACTGGCGTCCTATGCCGAGCGCGATTACCGGCTGATCATCGGCATCGGCTTCCGAATGGCCTCCGCCATCGAGACGGTCTCCGCGGAATACCCCCGCACCCTCTTCGCCTGCGTGGACGCCCGTTACGAAGATCCCCCGCACAATGTCTGGGCCCTGACGTTTCAAGTGGATGAATGCGCCTATCCCGCCGGCTATCTCGCCGCGGCCTGGGCCGACCTGAAAGACCCCAAGGGCCCCGCAGTGGCCTGGGTCGGAGGCATGGACGTGGACAGCGTCAATCAGTTCATCGTCGGCTTCCGCAACGGCGTCGCCCGCTACAACGAGGTCAAGGGGAAGTCCGTCCGCGTCCTGGGCGGGCATGTCGGATCGTTTGACGATTTCGAGGGCGGCCGCAAGCGGGCGGAGGAATTCCTCGATGACGGCGCGGATGTGGTTTTCGGCGCGGGATCGCTGACCGGCAACGGGGCCATTGCCGCGGCCAAGGAATACGGCAAGTGGGCAATCGGCGTGGATACAGACCAGTACTATACGCTGCTCAACGAGCAGGACATCATTCTCACCTCCTGCCTCAAGCGCATGGACCGGGCCGTGGCCCAGGTGGTCTCCGCCGCGCTGGAGAACCAGTTCTGGGGCGGCACCCGCTATGTCGGCACCCTCGCCAACCACGGCGTCGGTCTGGCCCCCTATCATGATTTCGACGAACAGATCCCCGATCGTCTGAAGAAGGAAATCATGGATATCCAGCGCCGCATCCTGGAAGGAACTCTGGCCTCCGGCTGGCCGGAGGAAAAATAGTCCCGGTTCCCGCCCCATGAAGACGTCACGTTTTGCCCGGTTGTTCGGCGAGCGCTCTACCGCCGTCATTGGCATGATTCATGTGCGCGCCCTGCCCGGCGCGCCCGGCCATGCCGGCGGCATGGGCCCGATTCTGGACCAGGCCCTGGCCGAAGCCGACATCTACCGCGCCTGCGGCCTTCAGGCGCTGATGATCGAGAACATGCACGACGTTCCCTATGTGCGCCGGCCCGGCCCCGAGGTGCTGGCCGCCATGGCCGTCCTGGCCCGCGAGGTCAAACGCGCCCACCCCGCCGTTCCGCTGGGCATCCAGATCCTGGCCGGCGCCAACCGCGAAGCCCTTTCTGCCGCCCTGGCCGCCGGCGCGGACTTCATCCGCGCCGAAGGGTTCGTGTTCGGTCATGTCGCCGACGAAGGCTACATCGACGCCTGTGCCGGCGACCTGCTGCGCCACCGCAGCGCCATCGGCGCCGAGCACATTGCCATTTTCACCGACATCAAGAAAAAGCACTCCGCGCATGCCGTCACCGCCGACGTGGATATTGTGCAGACCGCGCATGCCGCCGGGTTCTTTCTGTCCGACGGGCTGATCCTGACCGGAGCCGCCACCGGCGAGGCGGCCAGCCTGGAAGAACTCCGCGCCGTCCAGGCCGACGCCCGGCTTCCCGTGCTGATCGGCTCCGGCATCACCGCGGAAAATGTGCGGGACTACGCCCCGCTGGCGGACGGGCTCATTATCGGATCGGCGTTCAAGGAGGGCGGATACTGGGCCAATCCGCTGGACCCGGACCGCATCCGCCGCCTGTTGGACGCCCTGCCGGCATGAGCTTTCCACTCGACCAGGGCACCAGCCGCGCCCTGGCCCGCGTGCAGCAGCATGAGCAGAAGCGCGCCGTCACCGAGCAGATGCCCCTCCGGGCCGCCCGCACCCTGCCCGCCGGATTCCGGCATTTTCTGTTTTCTCCCTCGAAATAGCCCCCTGAGAAAACGAGATGGTTTTTCGGAATTTCATTACCACATAG
>ERZ795053.6043-NODE-6043-length-12244-cov-5.675281_pt1 | contig 12244 bp, 13 predicted proteins | sample MGYA00375137_ERZ795053 | MGnify/ENA primary metagenome ERZ795053 (study PRJEB30182, sample SAMN05720284) | activated sludge metagenome | isolation source: Anaerobic digester | place: Hong Kong | collected 2014-12-17 ... | reverse complement strand
CGGGTGCGCGCGTATCCATGGCCAGCACGCCAGGGGTGGCGGCGAGCCAGAAGACTGCGGCAATGGTGCATTTAAGGTGAAGCGGGCGAACGCTCATCGGCATGGTGCGGTGTTTCGGCATGGCGCTCGACTCTTGTGACAAGCCTCAACAGGCCTACAGCCAGATCATCTCGTCCGGCGAACCGGCGAGGTGTAGCACGCCGTTGATGTCCTTTTCTGGACAGAATTTGTCGTTGGAGTGCTGCAATTGAACGCAAATTGCCGCCGCCTGCCTTGGCCGTGTTGAATGATTTGGTTTTTTGCGCCTTGGGGGCCATTTCAAGGTGGCCTGAACCGCGCCAAGCGGGCAATGGGCGACGAAGAAAAATACATCCACATGAACGGTTTTAGATTATTTGTACCAGCCTTTTTCCGTGCATATTCAGACCCATTCATCTAAATTGGACGCCATGTTGACACATCCCGGTTGCCTCTATACGCCGGGAGTCAATGGTGTTCGCACGGGAATAGCCACGTTCTTGAGGATCACAAGATTTGATCCCGGCGCTTCTCAACTGCGGGTGCGGATTGTCAGGCCCGCGCTGGTCTGCCAAGTGAAGGAGAACTTCAGATGGCCCAGAGACGTACCTCGAGCGAAGCACGCAATGTGGTCGAATCTGTCGATCCGATCTGGCAGGCGGTTCGCAGCGAGGCGGAGGCAGCCATGCGGTCCGAGCCTGGCCTTGGCAGCTTTATCTTCGCCACGGTCCTCGCGCACGACACGCTGGAAGAAGCCATCTGCCACCGTCTGGCCCGGCGCCTCGACAATGCCGATGTTGATGTGCAACTCATTTCGCGCCTGTTTGCGCAGGTGCTGGAGCGTGATCCCGACCTTGGCAGCGTGTTCCGCGCCGATCTCTCCGCCGTGCGTGATCGCGATCCAGCGTGCACCCGCTATATCGAACCATTGCTCTTTTTCAAAGGCTTCCACGCACTCAGTACGCACCGCTTGGCGCATGGCCTGTGGCGGCAGGGGCAGCGGGACTTCGCCTTCTTCCTGCAGAGTCTGGGCTCCCAGTTCTTCGGTGTCGATATCCATCCTGCGGCACGTTTCGGCAAGGGCATCATGCTCGACCATGCGACCGGGTTTGTCGTTGGTGAGACGGCGGTGACTGGCGACAACTGCTCGTTCCTGCACGGCGTGACGCTGGGTGGCAGCGGCAAGGAGAGTGGCGATCGCCATCCCAAGCTGGGTAACAACGTCCTGATCGGCGCTGGCGCCAAGGTGCTGGGCAATATCAAGGTGGGCAACTGCTCGCGCATTGCTGCTGGCTCGGTCGTGCTGGCCGATGTACCGGCTAATACCACTGTGGCGGGTGTTCCAGCCAAGGTCGTAGGGCCGGCGGGCTGCTCGGAGCCGGCGCGCAGTATGGATCAGGGGCTGGGGCCCGACGATTGCGGCTGCATCTAATCACCATGCCGGTTTGAGCTTGTTATGGCGCCAGCAGGCGCTGTAGCAAGCGCGTCGGCGTATCGCATTTTTCCAACATCTGGAGTTTAACGACGTGACCAAGGACGAACTGGCCCGCCTGCAAAGATATCTGCGCAAAACATTCGGTGCGGCGAACTTGGAGGTCAAGGCGCAGCCCAAGAAAAATGACATGGCGGAGATCTTCATCAACGGCGATTTCATTGCCACCCTCTATCGCATCGAGGAAGATGGTGAGATCGAATATCAGGTACAGATGGCGATCCTGGAAATGGATCTGGAAGAGGTCTGAGGCGTTTGGCTTGGTTTGCGTGGGCCGTCGCCGTCAGGAGCTGGAAGGCCACAAGCTGAAGTTGCCCTCATACGTTGCTTGCTTGCCCCTTTTCGGGTGCTGCGCTGCGGGATCGCTGATTGTACCGCTGGAGTTCTTGATGCCCTGCTATTCCCTCGATGATGTTGGTGTGCGCACGCCCGAAAACGGACGCTTCTGGATCGCGCCCAATGCCATTGTCATCGGCAATGTCGTTGTGGAAGAGGACGCGAGCGTCTGGTTTGGCACCTCCATTCGTGGTGACAATGAGGAAATCCGGATCGGGCGACGCTCCAACATCCAGGAAGGATGCGTCCTGCATACCGATCCAGGTTTCCCGATGACGATTGGGCCGGATGTGACGGTGGGGCATATGGTCATGCTGCACGGATGCACGATCGGGGCCCGGTCCCTCATCGGTATCGGTTCCATCATTCTCAATGGCGCAGAGATCGGCGAAGGTTCGCTGATTGGTGCAAATACGCTCGTTCCTGAAGGCAAGAAGATTCCGCCGCGTTCGATGGTGCTGGGCTCACCGGGGCGGATTGTGCGCGGGCTTTCGGAAGAGGACGTCGTTCGCTTCAGTGCCGCGGCCGGCCGCTACGTCGAGAATTGGCAGCGCTACAAGAAAGGCCTGAAGCCGCAGAACGTGGGCTGAAGCAGCATGGGCTGAGGCGGGGCTTTGTCGGTTGGCCTTCGGTGGTGTAGCGGCGCCTGCATCATATGCATCCCGTAGCACCCGCGCCGTTCAATGTCGTCGCGCGCTCACGCGAAGCATACTTTGCGACCAAGTTCGCCCCACCAGATGAATGTCCAACGTACAGGCGGGCGCATATTGGCCGCCACGGTGCCATGGTGTGAGACTGGTCGGTCTCAGGATCGGCAGAGCACATCAATGCTGCGGGCGAACGCCTGCCAGCGCCGCCGGGCGCGAAGCTTCGCCAGGTTCCAGTGCGACCCAGACCTTGGGATTGAGGTACGACTGGCGCATGACGAATTGATACGGCGTTTTGTTCCAGATCTTTACCGCGTCGGTCTTGTTGTCGAGTACGAAATCGCCCTGAGCGGTGCGCGCGGTGAGCACCGCATGGCCTTCGCCGCGTTCATCACGCACGACGGTCATCAGAAGGGAACTGGTCGGCCAGCCGCGCGCGATCAGCATCTTGCGCTTCAGCAGCGCATAGTCTTCGCAATCACCGGCGGTCGTGGGCAGCGTCCAGTATTCGGTGACGCCGTAGATCTCAAGATCGGTGAAGGGCTTGATTGCTTGGTTAACGGATCGGTTGATGGCGTCGAGTTCTGATAGACGTTCAGGTGTCGCATCAAGACGCGCTTCCTCGCGACCGTCCTGGGCGCATTCCTTGGCATTGGCCTCACAGAAGCGAACAAAGCCATAAGGCGCCTGCGATAGGCCAAAGATACGCATGAAAGTAGACTGATTTCCGTTGCCTGGGCCTAGCCCTCGCGTGATCGGATCAGCCTCAACTTCGCTTGCTCCCGCCACACCAACGAGCGCGACGATCGCCACTGCAAAATACCAACGCAACATCACATACCCCGTACCACTGATCCTAGAGTAACTAAATTCCCTGGATTTCGCCTCAACGAAGTTCATCGAATTTGCTTCAAATCTTTCAGGTTATCCCCAATCCATAATTGCACTCAGACGAGCTTGTTGAAGTTTCAGTCAAAATTACCTTTGACCGCTTCAGGAATTTGGTTGCCAATGAAGCGGATGCCGATGCCACGTTCGTGATGACGCACAACCTGGGCGGGCAGTTTGCCAAGTTGCACTTTGCTGCCCAGGGGCGGACGTGCCTCGGTGGCGATATTTGCGCCAGAGAGCGAAACGTCGATCACTTGAACGCGCAGCGCGATTTCGTCAGACAGTTTCAGTTTGGTGTCATTGCGGGTTGGCAACCTGCGCTGATGGGCGCGTGCATCCACCTCCGCGAGTTCGTCGCGATTAATGAGCCACGTCAGACGGGCGACAAGCTTCTCGCGTCTGTGAGGGGTGGCGCAAAGGCCGATTGCAAAACCTCCATCGAAGATGCGTGCGGCCTTTCCTTCAAGGCCACCTAACTCATCCATGTAAACGATGATGCCTTCGCCAAGGTGCGGCTGAACAGGGGTGGCAACGGCCATGCCGCCGACGGAAATATCGATGAGTTCACAGGGGTATTCCAGGCGGTCGGCGCGCATGAAGCGGCCAACGAGCTTCAGTGTGAACCGCTTGTGCAGACGGCGCTCAGGTGCGATCAACGCGCTGGGTACGAGTTCACGTTTGACGGCAAGCGACGTTTGCGCGGGCATGATCTCGTTCCTTAAGACCAGAACTGGTTAAGGCGCACTTCGGTTTTGAGTTTTTGGTGGCGGATCCGAGGCGCAACTTCGCTAAAGTATGTGAGACACGCCTTAATGAGATGCTAACCAGGGGCGTCTTTTTGGGACAATTACGTGTCATATGCTGGGTTTTGGGTCATGCTCGGGCATCTCAGGCACAACACCAAGAAAGTTAGTTGTCGGCGCCTTCCGACTTGCTTAGGCCACCATCGTAGATACGGAATTGCCGGCGATTGATACGGACAATGCGTGCGTTGCGCACGTGAGGCATCAATGTCGGCAAAGAGTCCCGGTTGGCCAGGAGGGCGTTAGGACGTCCATCGGGCCAGATTACCTGCGATGCCTTGAGGCGTCGTACCGCCAGACGCTCGTCGGCGCGCGCCGCAGGCTCATCAAGGCGGGCTAAACCGCCCAAAAGTCGGTCGATGCTGTCGCGCGTGTGGATTAATGGCAGCAAGATACATTCATAAAGTACAATGCCTTCTGTAGGTATCTTCATATCGAACGTGAGGATGCCGACGCCACCTTGACGGGTGATGGTCGAAAGTATGCGTGAAACGGTAATGCGATCTTCGGTCGTCCAGCTGTCGAGGAAATTGGTGCCTCTGAAATCGAAATCAAACTCTTCGCAAATGCGTGTGCCGGCAATGCGAAACCGATGCGTGTCATCATCCAGGCGTTCGAGAATGAATGTTTCGGACAAAATGGGGGCAATGCGCGCGGGCTCGATTTCGAACCGACGCGGTGCCAGTCGATTATGACGGACGTCATTCCAATATGCGTAAAGTAACTGGGATGTTTTGGATTTCATCTGCAATTTGTTCCATGAGCAATTAAGGAGCTGGCAGGGTGGAGCCGGTGCGCCCTATCTGTTCAGTAGCGAGACAGGGTTTCCCTGAACCGTATCCTGCCGCTTTAAGAGCAGCTTCCATGCCAATGCGGTGTGTTAGGAACGATATTGCGGTTGTCGGAAAAGCGTTGAGCCGTTAACCGTTCAGCCCGGCTCAAAAAAATGAGGACGCCCCGTGAGCGAGCGACACGAACCGATGTTCAACGTGCCTGCGGGTGTGCTGGCGGTGATCGGTCTGCTGACTGCCGTCCACGTTGGACGGCAGTTGCTGCCAGAGGATTGGGATGCCTGGCTCGTGGTAGCCAGTGCTTTTGTCCCTGCACGATACGCTGGTGAGGCAGATTTCATTCCGGGTGGCGCGCTGGCTATGGTGACCTCGCCGTTCACCTATCAGCTCATTCATGGTGACGTCATGCATCTGGCGTTCAATAGCCTGTGGCTGTTGGCGTTCGGCGGTGCGATTGCTCTTAGGGTTGGGACACTACGCTTTGTCGTATTCGGCGTGATATGCGGGGTGATTGCTGCGTTCGCGTTTCTGGCCGTGAACTGGGGTGCGCGCGTTCCGGTTATCGGCGCATCAGGCGCTGTTGCAGGCCTGATGGGAGGCACGATGCGCTTTTTATTCTCGGCGCTCGACATGGGCGGGATTTGGTGTTTGCGCCAAACGCCTCGCTCAGTACCAATGATGCCGATCGCTGTGGCACTCACCGACAAGCGGGTATTGGCGGCAACCGCTTTTTTGATTGCCATTAACCTGATGACGAGTGTCGGTATGGGGACGGTGGGCGCGGATCCCTCGATGATCGCGTGGGAATCGCACATTGGAGGATATCTTGCCGGATTGCTGCTGTTCGGCTTTTTTGATCCTCGACCTCGCATGCCAAAGCGGCCTGATCTGCGCATTGTGCCGACGATCCACTAAGTGGTCTTGGCCCGCCACTTAACTTTGCAAGCGATGTTGGTGCTCCCGATCGGGGGACGAGCCCATAACAATTGGGGCTGCAGGAGCGCCGCGCGCCCATGCGTTACAAGCGTTAATTAAAGCCTTAAGGTCCAAAGGCGGGCCAGGCGCGTGATGTGTTGATGAGGGAATTCTTTCATGATTGAGGTGCTGCGGCTTGCGCCCAGCAGCTGATTGTCGCACCATTGGCGCAAAAGCCGGCGTTTTGGCGGCTCGCGCAGTTTTAAGTGCCAGGACATGTGGCCAGGACATGTGGCCTGGATACGTGGCATGAGAGGCCAGCCAAAGTACCCAAGGTTGGGCGTGTTGGTGCGGATGCTCTAGCTGGTCATCATCCACTGCACGACGTGGGCACGGCATGAGGTGGTGTTGAATTGTTGCGTAGCAGCCGGCCACAAGCGTTTTTTATAATTCCATGGTCAGGAGGTTGATCCAATGAACGTCGCTTCGATCCTGAAGGTGAAGGGCAAGTTGGTTGCCACTGCACCGTCTGAGGACACTGTCGAGACCGTGGCTCAGAAGTTGGCCTCAAAAAAGATTGGCGCCATTGTGATTGTGAACGAGGGCGGTGACGTTGCCGGCATCATTTCGGAACGGGACATCATTCGTGTCATAGCCGAACAGGGATCAGCTGCACTGCGTCAGCCGGTCAGCACAGTGATGACGAAGAACGTGATGACCTGCAACGAGGCAAACACGATCGACCAGATGATGTCGATCATGACGCAGGGTCGTTTTCGGCACGTGCCGGTGATCGAAGAAGGCTCGCTGGTGGGCATCATCTCGATTGGTGATGTGGTTAAGCATCACATTGCCGAGGTCGAGATGGAGGTTACGGCCATGCGCGACTATCTGGCGACTGGTTAAAGAATGTTCTGATGACACGGTGCTTGGTCGATGTCTTCACCAGACGTGACGGCGGCATTGCACCGGCTGGCTTGATCTTGGGGCGCAAATGCGCTGCGGCATTCAAATTCGCCGAAGCACAGTGATCCCCCTGGAGCGCCCGGCGCTCCAGGGTTCGGCCCCGCCATTGAGTTCCAAGTACGATTAGCCTCCGCCGACCGCGTTGCCTGTCTCATCAACATAGGCGATGCGAATCATGTTGGTGGTGCCGGGCGAACCGAACGGGACGCCAGCCGTCACCAGGATACCGTCGCCGGGTTTGACGAAGCCATGCTCCATGGCAAGCTTGCAGGCCTTGTTGACCATGTCCTGCACGCGGTCGGGATCGTTCGTCATAACCGCATGGATACCCCACACCACCGTCAGGCGCTGAGCGGTTGCGTGTACCGGGGTCAGGCCGATCACGGGCAGACCAGGGCGTTCGCGCGCGACGCGCAGTGCGGTCGATCCGGTCGCCGTGAAACAGACGATGGCCGATAGCTTGATGCTGTCGGCAACGGCGTGGGCGGCCACGGCGATGGCGTCGTGCGCGGTTGCCTGAGGCTTGATCGCGGTGGCGTGGACCAATGAGGAGTAGCTCGGGTCGTTTTCCACTTGGATGGCGATACGGTCCATCATCTGGATCGCCTCGACCGGGTATTGACCGACTGCGCTCTCGGCCGACAGCATCACGGCGTCAGCGCCATCGAAGACGGCGGTGGCGACATCGGAAACCTCGGCGCGCGTCGGCACCGGTGAGGTGATCATGCTTTCCAGCATCTGCGTTGCGACAACGACGGGTTTGCCTGCCGCACGGGCCATGCGTGTGATGCGCTTTTGCAGGCCGGGGACGCGCTCGATGGGCATTTCAACACCCAGATCACCACGCGCGACCATGAAACCGTCAGCGGCGGCAATGATTGCGTCGAGGTCCTCGATGGCCGACGGCTTTTCGACCTTGACCATCACCGCGGTGTCGGTGGTGATGAGCTTTCTTGCATCCTCGACGTCCTGGCCGCGCTGCACGAAGCTGAGCGCAATCCAGTCGGCACCCAAGTCGAGTGCACAGTTGAGGTCGGCGTGATCCTTCTCAGTCAGCGGGCCAACGGGCAGGATGGTGTCGGGCAGCGAGATGCCCTTGCGGCTGGCGAGCGGTCCGCCGACGACCACTTCGGCGGCAATGCGGTTGTCATCGGCCTCGATGACGCGCATGCGCAGTTTGCCATCGTCGAGCAGCAGCGTGTGACCAGGCTCGACCGCCTCGAAGATCTGGGGATGGGGCAGAAACACGCGCCCCGGAGAGCCCGTGCTCTCCGTCCGGTCGAAGGTAAACACGGTGCCATCGGCGACGATGGCGCGGCCGCCGGAGAATTCGCCGAGACGGAATTTGGGTCCTTGCAGGTCGGCCAACACACCGATTGGGCAGGAGTACTTCTTGCTCAGCGCACGCACATTGAAGATCAGCGTTCGCGCAAGATCGTGCGAGGAGTGACTCATGTTGACGCGGAATACGTCGACACCAGCCAGGAATAGTCTTTCCATCATTTCGGGCGAGGAGGAAGCCGGCCCGAGTGTGGCAATCAGTTTAACGCGTCGGTTGCGTCGCATCGCTCTTGTCTGTCCCATCGTATGGGTCGGTCAGGCGGATCGTCCAGTCCTTGGCCTCGCCCGTATCGACCTCGAAAAAACCCGTTCGCTTATAACCGCGATCGCCGCAATCCTGAACACCTCTTATCGCGAACGATTTGTCGGTCGTGCACATGTAGTTCGAACCAACCCATTCGCCACCACGGTCATAGTCTACCGCATGGACGTAGAGGAAGCGGCTTGGGACATCGCCCTTAAGAAGTGTCTCACAGGTTTGCGAGGCAATATTCCACCAGCCTTCGGTCGCCCAGCCTTCCTTGTCCTGATAACCGATTGCCACGCCAACGCGGCTTTCAGTGGAGTTGCAAAGTTTGAGATCGGCACGTGCTGCAGGTGTGAACAACAGCATCCCGCCGACCAGTGCGCTAACCGCCATACCCAGCCGGGTCCACGCGGTGTTGTTGTGCGCTCCTGGTGCAGCGCGCGTGTGTGCGGACATGGACGGGCACTGGGACGGGCACAGGCTCGTGGCAGATGTCACCTCTTGTCTCCAGCCAATAGCGTTGCGGTAACTGGAATCTAGCCAGGCGGTGCGCGGCGCGGCGTCGTCGTCGCCATCCTCGCCTATCCTCAGATCAGGGATCGACCAGGATGACACGGAAATCGTTGACGTTGGTCTGGGTCGGGCCGCATTCGACGAGATCTCCGATGGTTCGGAAAAATCTCGTGGAGTCGTTGTTGGCCAGGAACTTGGCGGCATTGAGATCGGCTGCCGCGGCACGCGCGAGCGTATCAGGCAGAACGATGGCGCCAGCAGGATCGGCAGCGTTACCCGCGCCGCCGTCGGTACCGTCGGTGTCACCGGCCATGGCGGAAATTCCTGGCGCCCCTTCAAGGGCTATGGCAAGGCCAAGCGCGTATTCCTGGTTGGGGCCGCCGATGCCGTCGCCGGTCACGGTTACGGTCAGTTCGCCCCCCGACATGATCGCCACACGTTCACCGCGGGCTTTGGCTTCCAGCGCCAGGCGTGCCTGCTTGGCGCCGACCTCGCGGGCTTCGCCTTCGAGCGCGTCGCCCAGCGAGATGACCTTGTAGCCAGCCGCTTGCGCGATTTCTTTGGCGGCGGCGATTGATTGGCTGGGAGCGGCAACGATGGTGAAGCGTGCACGGGCAAGGCGCGGGTCGTTCGGCTTCAAGGTTTCGTTGGCCGGGTTCGACAAAACCGCTTCGATTTCGGGTGCGACATTGATTTTGTAGCGGGCGATCACCTCGCGGGCCTCGGCCAGTGTGGTGGGATCGCCGATGGTCGGACCAGAGCCGATCGCGGCTGGATCATCACCGGGAATGTCGGAGATTGCCAGCGTCAGCAGTCCAGAACCACCAGCCGCAGCGGCCAGCTTGCCGCCCTTGATGGCGGACAGATGCTTGCGGATGCAATTCATCTCGGTGATGCGGGCGCCAGAGCGCAGGAGTTGCTTGGTCAGGGCCTGCTTGGCGTCAAAGGAGATGCCCGGGGCGGGGGCCGACCACAGCGCGGAGGCGCCACCCGACATCAGCGCCAGCACGAGATCATGGGGACCGGCGGCTGCGGCAAGCTTGAGGGCGCGCTGGGCGGTGTCGATGCTCATCTGGTCGGGAACCGGATGGCCGGCCTCGACAACCTCGATGATTTCGGTAGGCAGGCCATAGCCGTGCCGGGTGGTGACGAAGCCGCTGATCCGATCAGCCTCACCGCGCGCCTTGTAATGACGCTCTGTCGCCTGAGCCATGGCGGCGGCGGCCTTGCCAGCCCCCACGACGAGGATGCGGCCGCCTTCGGGCACCGGCGGCAGGTGAGGGGGAACGCAGGTGGCGGGATGGGCGGCGCTCACCGCTGCCTCGAACAGTTTCAATACGAAAGCACGGGCTTGGGTGGGCGAGTGGGGCATTGAATTGTCCTTCTGTTTGTTGGGCCTGTTCTTTTGGCGGGCGCCGTGCGGCTTGGGCATGACGCGCTCGGGGCACGTGGGCAAGATACCCCCTGCCGTGTTTGCGAGATCGTCCGTCCGGCGTCAAGCGCTGGCCTGACGCAGGAATGAGTGCGGCGCAGTTGCGGGTATCCAGCCGGCCCCGGCGCGACTATAGTCCGCCGCCATGCAGGAGAGAATCAATTCCAACCCGGGCTTGCGCATTTCTGCGTCTGAAGCTGCAAGTTATCGTGTGCTGGGTGGGCGAGTGGACGCTGGACTCATCTTGGTTTGCGACCATGCCGAAAACACTTTGCCGGAGGCATATGGCTTGCTCGGGTTGCCGGAAGGCGAATTGCGGCGGCATATTGCCTACGACATTGGCGCGAAGGGCGTTGTGGAACGGCTCGCGGAATTGCTCGATGTTCCCGCGGTGCTGTCGCGCTTCTCGCGGCTGTTGATTGATCCCAACCGCGGAACTGACGATCCAACGCTGGTCATGCGTCTTTCGGACGGTGCCATCATTCCAGGAAACCGTAACCTGACGACCGAGGAACGCGAACATCGTATCGCCCGGTGGTATCACCCGTATCATGCGGCGATCGACCAGGTGATCGATGCGGCGCAAGCTCACCATCCTCATCCTGCACTGTTGTCGATCCATTCATTTACTGAAGTTTGGCGTGGCACGACCCGGCCCTGGCAGGTGGGGATTCTGTGGGATGCCGATGACCGCCTGGCCGCACCGCTGATTGACACGCTGGTGGGGGAGGGTGACTTGTTGGTTGGCGACAACCAGCCTTATTCGGGCAAGCTGCAAGGTGATTGCATGTGGTGGCATGGCACACAGCGTGGTCTGCCTCATGCGTTGATCGAACTGCGCCAGGATCTGATCCGCGACGAGGCGGGGCAGGCCATGTGGGCCCAACGGATAGCCCGTGTGATGGGAAAGATCCGCAATCGGCGTGGCCTGATGATCAAGATCGGGGAGGATTGCCAGAGGGAAGTGGCGCCAATGCGCCCGCTGCCTGGGTCGCATGGCGCGACCTGAAGCCAGCGGTATAGCTTGGACAATCATCCTAGCTGTCGCTTGCGTCATGTTCCTCACGGCCCTGCCGCGCAACACTTCAGCGCAATGAGCGTGATCTTCACGGTTCTATCATTCAACACTTCAGATCAACATGCGCTCACCTATATGACGGGTATGGCGTTGTAGGAACGGGCGCTGGGTGACCTTTCGTGTCATGGCGAGGTTTGATGCAGTGCATTTTGTTTTGCCGCCGCTTCAGTCGCAAGGGAGCTTTGAATGACAGACATCGACGATAAGACGCGCACGGAACTCGAAGCCGCTGCCTTTCGGCGGCTCGTTTCACATCTGCGTCAGCGCACGGATGTGCAGAACATCGACATGATGAATCTCGCGGGCTTCTGCCGTAATTGCCTTGCCAATTGGTACATGGACGCGGCCAAGGACAAGGGTATCGGCCTCGACAAGACCGGTGCGCGCGAAATCATCTACGGCGAACCATATGCGCAGTGGCAGGCTAAGTACCAGAAGGAAGCCAGCGCCGAGAAACTGGCGGCATTTGAAGTCAATCGTCCGAAGGATCACTGAGGCCAATCATATCTGCACGCTTGAGGCTTGCGCATCAAGCAGCCTCCTGTTCCCGCAACGACGTGGCGTGCATCCACGAGCAGGTGAAGGTCCAAGACATTGGCGCTCAAACAGCGCTGCGGCGGCTCGAAGGCACAACGGCAGGTGGGGTTGAAACCGCACCTGCCGTTTTTATTGTTCGCAGTGTTGACGTTCGTCGTTCTTGCTTGATCGCATTTTGCGCGGCTAGAGCGCTTTTCGATCCGATGGAATCGGATCGGCGCTCTAGCTTCTTGTTTG